>Ga0208423_1000001_pt1 | contig 45205 bp, 65 predicted proteins | sample WestPond_Cattail_FD_185690 | JGI IMG/M metagenome (GOLD analysis project Ga0208423, IMG submission 185690) | Natural and restored wetland microbial communities from the San Francisco Bay, California, USA, that impact long-term carbon... | ecosystem: Environmental > Terrestrial > Soil > Wetlands ...
CAGCCCCATGAGACTCACAGCGACACCTCAAACTCGATTCCAAACGCTTCGAGCCAGCCGATCGCGGACGCGATGGCTTCGGACTGCGCCGCGTCCAACTGACCGATCAGCCACGCCCAGTATTCGGGCGACTCGACGTGCTCATCGCGCACAGCGATCGCGCACGCGGGCAGGTACTCACTGCCGACGCTTAGGCACTCGATCTCGAAATCGAGCGCCGCCGCGAGCGGGTGATCCATGATCTCGAACCGCGACATGTACTGTTCTCGTGACATCCAATCCCCTCTTTCGTCGACCTCTTTCGTCGACAGTTAGAGCGTGGGCTATCCACGAGACGTTGTCACGTGGTTAGCCCACGATCGGGGTTACAGCTGGCCTAGGTTCGCGAGCGCGTCGCACACCGCGCGACTCGCAGCCGGGTGGCCGGCGAGCGCTCCGAGGATCGCGCGCCTGACGGCCGCCCAACGGGGGTGTTCGCGGATAATCCGATCCTCCGACAGTGACGCCTCAAGCTCCAGCTTGTGGCGCAACGTCAGGATCCTGGCTTCGGTGTCCGCGAGCTTGACCCGCTCGGCGGGCAACAGGTCCCGCTCGGATTCGGCGCGGATCTTAGACAGCAGTCGCAAACACGATTCCAGCGTCGTTGGCGGCGGCCCAGTGTCCGGCGCAGCGGGGGGCGCTGCATGACCGTTGCCGCCCACGGGGGGCGAGGCTTCGGCGCCCTGAGTCGCGGGCGGCTGCGACCACGACAGCGCCGGAATGCCGTACGCGCCGAACAGTGCCGCGCGTTGCGCGATATCGGGTTGGTTGACTCCGTTGCGCCAGTTCAGCGGGCTTTGCCGCGACTTGCACCGCGTAACCTCCGCAATGTCCGCGAGCGAGCCGGGCACGAGCATCAAGAGTCGCTGGCCTTCCGACTTGACGATCACATGCCCGGCGATGGTAGCCATACGCTCTTTCGGCGTTGGAGGTCGGCGGCCCGGTGTCCGTTTTCGCATATATTCTGTCTAGTGGCCCAGGGGGGTAAAGTGATCCGGTTTAGTCTCTCGCGGCACTTGGGCCTTTAGAATCTCTGTGACTGTTGGTGCACCCCTTGCCGCTTGCCGCTGCCTCTTGAGTGCTTGCCAGCATTCAAGGTGAAAGCGCACCGAGCTATCACGATTCGGAAGTAACGCCTTGCCGCACCGATCGCATCGCCTTCTCTTGCTCTCACAAGTTGCCGAGCGCGCCCGCAAGTTCCTTTTTCGGTAGCCGTCGCGCTTCCACGCTGCGCGCATCGCACACGATAGGCACTTGCCGCGCATCGTCTTGCCGCACACGTCACACGTCTTGTTATCCCGCCGCTGTGGCGCTTTCGGCTCGCCCTGTGTGTGTGCGCGCGCGAAGGCGACAACACATTTGCGATGCATTTTAGATCTTAGTCGCTTGAGTGGTACGTCAGGCGTAGGACAGTGCTCGTATTGGCAACGGTAACGAGCGGCCGTGCGCGCTTGCCGGCATTCCTTGTGCAGCGATTCGCGAGTGCGACCACTGCCGCGCCCGTGGCATCGAACGCGCACCAAGTCGCCGCGCTTGCACAGTTCATACGCGCATGGTCGCAGTTCGTATTTCTGACGCTTTCCTAACGCTCGAAGCCTGCAACGCGCATGCATTCCAGACTGCGCCCCAAACGCCACTGGAACGTCGGGCGTTTCGCATGCCGAATACGCACACGGCCGATTCTTGTTGGGAGGTCGCGCCAACACCGCGACATGTCGACATGCCATATGCATACGTTGCTGTCGCTTCGGCGTGGGACCGTGGCTCTCGACCGGCCGCAAAGGCGTCGGGCACGCGGGCCAAACACACCGGGCGAAACCAAGATCCGCATGCTTCGCCAACACGAGCCGCCCTTGCGTCTCAACGATTTCTTTTGCGCTGAACGCGTAACCGCAGTTCGAACAAACGCGCGCACCAATCGGCAACGCGCAGCCACACTCGCCGCACAGCTTTTCGGGCGTGCTGCCCGGCTTTGGTGCCCTGCGTGCGCGTTCGCAGCCATCGAGCGAGTACGCAACATCATCGAGCGGCAAGCCGTGAACGTGTGCATTGCCAGCATGGTCTAGAACAAGCGGTGTCGGCGTTGCCTCGCCGGCTGTTGGCCGGGTAATGCGCCCGCACATTTGATTCCACAAGCCAGTTGACATCGTGGGGCGGGCGACGATAGCGACCTTTGCTTCGGGACAATCCCAACCCTCGGTTAGCACCATGCAGTTCACGATCACAGCAGTCGCGCCGCTGACAAGTCGCTCAAGCATAGCAACGCGCCCAGCGGTTGGCGTTGTGCCGGTCAGCAGGTCAGCGACGACACCGTGCGCTTGAAACGCTTCCACGATGTTGCGCCCATGCTCGACGCTAACCGCATAACAAACAGCCGCGCGACCCTGCGCATGTCGTGCATGGTGCTCGACGATGTTCCCTACGAGTTGCTTTCGATTGACAGCGCGGGCAAGGGCGCCACGGGCGAAGTCGCCGGCGATCACGGGAACGTCGGTTAGGTCCGCGCGCTGATCCTTTGGCACCGTATACACGCGTGGCTTGAGCAACCAACGCGCAGCCACCAAAGCGCTCGGCGGCGCTGAGCACACGATGTCGTCGAACAGATCGCCGAGCGGCGCGCCGTCCAAGCGATACGGCGTCGCCGTCAACCCGTACACGGTGGCAAGCGGATAATCAGCGAGCAAAGCGCGGTAGCTTGGTGCTGGCGCATGGTGCGCTTCGTCGATCAGCACAAGCGATGCGCCAAGCGCGTCATTACGCCTCGCCAGCGTTTGTATGCTCGCCACCTGGATCGACGCGTTCGGCCTGGCGCGCAAGATGTCTCGCTCGGCTACGGCGCGCGCGCCACCCAGAATCACACCTACGTTGCGGACCGCAACGCCGCTATCGCGCAAGCGCTGTACGGCTTGCTTTACAAGTTCTCGCCGGTGCACCACGAACAGCACGCGCTGTCCGCCCGCAATCGCATGGCGCATCAGCGCGGCAGCGACAATCGTCTTACCAGAACCAGTTGGCCCAACGATCAGCACACGACGCGCGGGCGATCGCCTGATCCGGCGTAGCCAGTCAGTCTCATAGTCGCGTAGTTTCACGGCACACCACCTCGCAGCTTTTCGATCTCGCCAGAATCGACCGGACGCCAGCGACCGTCATCGCCTCGCGCCGCGCCGCACAGCACGGCCCACGTAATGCACGCGCTATCGCCCAACGCGTAGCGCGTTGCGCCGCACGCAGTGTGCTTGCCGCATGCGCTGCAAACCCAACGCTGGTTCGCGCCCGCGCGCTGATCAGCGCACACGACGCACCGGCCCTTTGTCCTGCAAGCCTTCGAGTATTGCGCTTGCCGGGAGTTGATACCCGTGCGCGGCGAGTAGCTCTTGCATGATCGCGATCAGCTCGGCGGCCACATCGATCTCCGGCTGACCCCACTTCTCAGCGAGCTGACGCACTACAGACCGCGCGGCGTCGATGGGGTTTTCACTCATCGCGCACCATCCTCTGCAGCGGGATCGTCGTCGACGTCGTGCGCGTACGGGTTGCGCACGCCGAACAGCAAAGCGAGCAACAACCCGAGCACGCTCACGAACACGAAGATCACGTCTTTGCCTGCGCTCACACTTCGACCCCGCGCAGCACACGCTCGGCACGCGACAGCGCGGCGCATTGGCGCTGCCCGCACGCGCGCGCGTCATCGTGCAGGGCCGGGGAGTCGCGCGCCAACCCATATAAAGTGCACGCCAGCGCTTGCAACGCGCCGTGTTCGAAGTCCGATAGCGCGCTGACGTTGCGGATCGTCTCAATGATCATCGGCCGCGCCCAGCGTCGATAGTCAGCGGTGTTGGTCATGCTGCCTCGGGCGCGGGCGGCTCGGCCGGTTTGCCGGGGCATTGCGCCATGCGCTCGGCGTACGCGACGCGCGCGTCAGCAAGACTCTGCAATAGGCCTTCGAGCTCGTACGGCGGCGGCATGCTTTCCACGTCGGCCAACACGGCGATCATCTTGTGCTCGGGCGCAAGCGCGCGCAGTTCCTCTATCGCTCGCCGAAACACATCGCGAGTGGCGTTATATTGGTCTGTGACGTATTGCAGCACCACGCGCTCGATCGCGTCGCCCGCGGGCTTCACGCAAAGCTTAGCGAACACCTGCAGACGCTCATCGCACAGCCCTGCCGCCGCAAGCGCGCCCGCCGAAACGATGCCCGCGAGCTCATCGATCTGATTCTCGCGCGTCATCGCTCGCGTCTCGAAAAAGCCGCACATACAAATGCCCGGCCCATGCGTGCCTGCTGCCGCTTCCGTGGTCGTGGTCGTGGTCGTGTCGCTATCCATGCCTGATCCCCATGTGGTGCGTTATTTGCGAATGTACGACTTACCGATTATTGATTCAGTCCGCAACGTCCAACGGGCACGCACACGCCAAGTTTGAACGCCCACAGCGCGCACATGGCCGGTACGTAATGCCGTCTGGACATGGCGCGAGCTGCGCATGCCAATCGTGCGGAACCAACGCGCTCAGCGGCGAGTGCGTGTCGCGCATGCATCGATCCAGCACCGCGAACCTCGAACAGTTGGCAGGCGCGAGCAGCGCGATCATGCGGCGCACGCGCGACCGCCACAGCTTGCGACGTTTCTTTTCGCTGCGCGCAGTCATCGCAGCCGAAACCCGACGCCCCCATATGTCGCGAGCAGCACGATCGCCACGAACAGCACGACGATCCAAACCGCGGGGTTGGCCGGCGTGCGCAGTGCGGGCAGCGAGTTGACGATCGTGATGATCAACCAGATCACGAGCAGTGCGAGCAGCAGTTGCAGCAGCGTCATAGCGAAGCCTCTTGTGCATGCGTGGTTGGTAGTTCGTTGCCGTACTGAAACCAGCCGGGGTAGGCGCGCCGCGCGAACAGCTCGACGTACGGGCCGCCGGGCACGAGTCGCTCAGCAATGCCATAGATCGCGTTTGGCTTGCGCGAGTGCTCCAACACCGGCGCGTCAAACACAGAGCGCACAGCGCGGTCAGCGACGCGGACGCGCCCGCGCACGCCGAGCAAGCACGTTTCGTGAGCCGCGCGCACGTATCGGCCCATGCCAAACCACTGCTTGCCCGTCTTCGTGAGCTTGCGCCAAACGAGCTCACTCTTGAGCTCGAAGCCCCACGCCTCCATGACGGCGAGCGCTTCGGTTTGCATCGCCGCGACGCGCCACAGCATCAGCAAGCAGTCATCCGCAATCGGCGGCAACGGCATGTGCGCGAGTTCATCTACCGTCATGCACGGATAGTGCTTTGCGGCGCCCCGACCCTTACCGGGCAACGCGTCGCCGAACTTCCACGGCGGATCGGCCAATAGCACGCGCGCGCCGCTCATTCGCTGCCGCCTAGTTTGTCGTGAAACACGACCGTCACAGCGGCGCACTCATCCCAGCAATCATCAATGCGGCCATCGTCAGCCCAATCGAAGTTCGCAACGCGCCGCGGCACGAGCTCGCCGCGCATGCGCCTACGCCGCTCGACGCGTTGCACGACGCGCGCATCATGCCGCTTCGGAAACAGGTCATCGTTGCGCACGGTCGTACCCGTTGATTGTCATTGTTTCGTCTTTCACGTTGCCTCACCTTCCTTGCGTCCAATTCTTGAGCGACGCGCGCTGTGCGCGTACGCCGATCGCCACGCCCACCTTGGCGGCGTGCGCGCCCCATCGCGCGATCAGGATTGCGGGCGCTTCGTCCGGCCCGACTGGCCGCCGCGTCAGCCGCTCAGCGGCGGCTTGTTCGACAGCGCGGATTTCCTCGCGCTTCATGCCGTGGCTGATCCGCCCAAGCACCGCGCTGCGCCACGTGCTCGGCATGACGCGCACGACGCGCCCGCCCGCTTGCCCGGCGTCACGCCACGCCCGTAACCATCGTTCACTGGCCGCGCCCAGTGCCGTCACGATCCGCACGTCGCCGCCCCACGGCGCCTCGAGCACCATCACCAGAGGCACGCGCGCGAGCTCGCTCAAGTTGCACGCCCACGAAACCCGCTCATCGAGCCCGGCCGTGTCGTGCGTATGAATCTCGCCCGAGTCGACGCGCTGGCCGTTCACGCTGATCGCCCACCCCGATACGGTCGCCGTGTCGACCGCAAGGATCGCCGCCAACCACGGCGCGGGGGCCGGTGCTGGCGTCGTGCGCGAAGCGCGTGACAGCGGCGTCGGCAGCCGAGCAGTACCGTCAATACCGGGCAGTACCGGCGCGCCAGCCGGTACGCCGCGCCCGCGCCCGCGTGCCCGCCTCATGCGAACACCTGCACGAGCTCAGCGCCCCACGCACTCAGCACCCGACCGACCGACCACCCGAGCGGCTCGACGCGCGCGCTCGGCGCTACGTCACCCATCGCTTCAACTAGCCGCACGCGCCATGCCGGCGACGTTCGCTTGTAGCCAATCCACGCGATCAGCGCCGCCGCTTGGCCGCGATCGCTCTCTGCGCCCGTAATGAGCGCCGCCCATTCGGCCCAGTTGAGAACAGGCACGCCAAGCCGCCTAGCTGCCTCTATACGGCTCGCTCGCTCCGACACGTCCAAGCGTACCGGCTCGGCGCCCACGGCCAGCACGAGCGAGACCTGTGCGGGCAGCGACTCGAGTAACCGCGCCTCGAAGCCCAACACCTCCCGACAACCGAGGCTTTGAAGTACCGATTTTCTGCCGGTACTCGTAGGCAGTATTCGAGCGCGTGCAGGAGTACCGCGTACGGCCCCTACTACGTAGGGGGGCCGGTACTCGGTGGTACTCGGTACTGCACAGGTACCGGTACTCCGGGCGGTACTGACCGGTACTTCGGTACTTGAGTCCGAATTCACATCCTGACCCCATAGCCCGAGTTGGTTAGTCTGCTTAGGTGACATCTAGCTATCTCCGGCTACGCGGTAGCGTTTCGATCCATCGGCCTCGAACGTCATGAGCCGACGCTCATCCACCAGGGCGCCGAGCACCTTGAAGGCCCGAGTGCGGCCCATGCCGGCGCGCTCGATCAGCGAGTTGGCCGTGATCCCGCTGTTGGCGCGCACGACCGCGAGCAGCCGCTCGGCGTCGAGCCCAAAGCGCGCAATCGCCTGAGCGCTCGGGTCGCTCGGCGCGCCGGCCGACCACGTCACCGTGACGCCCGCGTTCGCGTTGCCGTCGATCGCGATATCGTCGACCGTGAGCTCGAAGGCGGGCACCTTCGGTCCCTCGGCTTCGGCCGGCTGCTTTTGCTGCGAGACGCGCTTGGGACCGTTGCCCGATTTCGAGGCCTCGAAAATCAGCACGCACCCGCACGCGTCGAAGATGGCCGAACTGCCACGCGTGATCATGCGCTTGTCGCCGTCGCCGTCCGCTTTGGGCTTGCCCGCGTGGTGCAACACGATCGACGCCGCGCCCGTGCGCTCGCTGGCATAGGTCAGGAGATCCAACGTGCGACGGATCGAGCTGTCGTTTTCGTCCGACGCGGGCGCAGCGCCGCGCAGTGCGTCGATAATCACGAGCTCGTAGCCATCGAACGCGGCTAAAAACTTTTCTTGCGCGTCCGCGTCGTCGAGATAGACGCGCGGCAGCACGCCAAGAAACAGACGCAGCCCGAGCGCGCCTGCGTCGATCCCATGCCCGCGCGCGAGGCGCTGGTAGCGCTTCATGCTGGCGTGTTTGCCTTGCTCGTAATCGAGGTGCAGCACCTTGCCGCCGACGCTGCACGCGTACTGATTCCAGATCGGCGTGCCCGACGCTTTGGCAAGCGCCATTTGCTGCGCGGCAAGCGTTTTGGCCGAAGCGCCATACCCCGCGATCATCGCCGGCCGGCCCGGCCCAATCTGCAACCCCGGCACGGCCCATTGCGACGGCGGCAGCGGCGCAAAGATCTCGGGCACGCCCACCACCACGATCCCGCCCGGCGCGTCGCTCGGCGGCGGCGCGCTCGACGCGCTCGCCGCGCGCGGTGCACTCGAGTGCGCGTGCCCGTTGGCGCGTGACGGTTCGGGCACCTCGCGCCCGCCCTTTTTCAGCGCCCCATCGAGCCCTGACTTGATCGTGCGCCTGATCTCGAGATCTTCGAGCCCGACAGCGTGCGCGGCCTTCGTGAGCTCGTTGCGAAGCACGCTGACGTCGAGCGCGCCCGACGCCACGAGCTGCCCGAGCTTGAACGCTGCGCGGTTCAGCGTGTCGTTGCGCGTGCCCGGCGCGGACGTGCGGACGCTCGACGACTCCGCGTCGACGGCTCCACGCGTGTACGCCTCGCGCCGATCGGCTTCGTGTGTGTCGCTCGACGCGCCCCCCGTGGTTGGCACTCCCGTCACAGGCGAATACGGCGCGAGCTCGATCGCTCCTACGCGCCGGCCGGGTGCCCACGCATAGCGCCAGCCCGACACGTGCACGCTTGGCGGCGCAATGATGTAACCACCGTCGCCGCGCACGTCGATCCCTGGCAACACGTTGGCTTCGGTTTTGACCGGCGTGCCGGGATGCGCGCGCAGCAAGTGATAGCCGCTCGCTGTCAGCGACATAGGCGTGATCGGCAACGCGCCAAGCCGTTCGATCGACTCGAGTCCTCTGGGGCCGTCGACGTCGATCACGACCACGCCCGACCTTGCGCCCGTCACGATCGCGATGTTCGAGTGCGGGTTGCGCGCCCACCACGCGCGGATCATGGTCGCGTCTGTTGTCGCAGCGGCAGCCCAATCGCTGACGCGCGGGTGTTTGGCGGGACGCTTGCACGCGACGCCGTCGCTGCACGTGCACACGCCGTTGACGGCGTTGAATACGGGGAACACGGGCAGCCCGAGCTCAGCGTAGCCAAGCGCCGCGTCGACCATGCGCAGCTGTTGGCTGCCGTCGCCATTCATGGCGTGCACTGGGCCTCGTAGTCCGTGCACTGGCAAAAGACTTCACAGCCATGGTCATCGTGAGCGACGATCTCAATGCATTCGTGACCGGGCGTGTTGTGTTGGGCATGCGAATGCCCGCAGTGCGCGCATGGCGGCCAGCTGGAAAGGTTGCGGCGCAACACCCGCTCAAGTCGTTCCGGATTCGCCACGCTGACCCTCCGATCAGACAGAACGGAGTGAGCGCTTTTTGCCTTTGGCGGGAGGTTTGGGGACGGGCTTCGCGCGTGGCTTGCGGATCGCGGCGGCGAGCTGTTCGCGTTTGGATTCGAGTAGCGGCGCCTGCAAGTCGCTCGTCATCTCGGCGTCAAGCGTTGCGCCGACCGGCACGGCTTCGAAGTTGAGCGGTGCTTGGCGGTCGGCGGCGGTCATGGCGCGCGCTTCGACTTCTTCGCCGGTGTCCTGGCGCACGAGTGACCAGCGGTTTTCACGCTCGAACGCGATCCACTTGCAGATCACGACGCGCATTTCTTCGCCGCGCTTGATCACGTGCGCGAGCTCGTTGCGCCGTTCTACCTGTTCGCGAATCGCCGTGTTGATCGGCTTGCGATCCATCTTGAGCTGTTCGATCTTGAGCTCGGCGGCGCTCATTTGCTGCCCCCGCTCGCGCAATTCTTCCTTGGTTAGCTGCACGTGCAGCCTGCGCTCAATCGACACGTCTTCGTTTACGCTTTTGGTCGTCGCGCTCATTCTGATCCTCAAATCGTTGGCGCAGCTCACGGCTGCGCGGTCATCAAAAGCCGGGCGTGCGCGCGATGCGCGCGGCGTACTCGGTTTCCCATTCCGCGCTGAGCCGGCGGAACATGTGCGGGATCCCGCGGTCTGCTGCGCGCGTGATCGCGGCTTCCATGCCCGACGAAACGCCAAGGTCGAAGTACACGGCCACGAAATCCGCAGCGGCGAGCCAGCTTAGGTGCGCACCGATCCCAAGCTCGCGGTGCTCGGGCGACTCGTCATCGAGCACGAGCGGGTACAACAGGTGCCCAAGGAACGGGGCCTCGTTGCGCAACAGACAGTCGAGCATGCAGCACTGCGCGTAGCGGGCGTTGCGCGCGACGTCGCCGCGCAGCGGGCTCTCGACGCACACGCGAATCACGCGGCCACCTTGCGGCGCTTGCGCGCGCGTGCCGGACGTTTCGCCGCTGCGAGCTGCGCGCGCTTCGATACGCGCTTTGCTGGACGCTTGCCGACGCGGTGCGTCATGAGCTCGCGCACCGTGACAGCGCCGCCCGTCGCACGCGCGATCAACTCGGCGCGTTCGTAATCACGCACGACGCGTTTTTCGCTGTAGTACTCGTGCAATGCTGGGTAGGCGATCCCTGTCGCACGTTCGACCGTGCGCAAGATCCCCCACTCGCGATCATTGACCCATTCCCACAGACGCATGCAGCGTTGGTACGGGCTCGCGGATTATCCTGTCAAGCGGATAATCGCTCTACCACCTGGACACACACACTCTTTCGAGCAAGTATTGCGCGCGCGGGATATTTGACAGACTATGCACCGTAGCCGTTGGCGCTAGCCGATTGAGTAGCAGAAAAGCGTATGCCAGCACACAAGTCGCTACCTGAGCCAAACTCCGCCGATCCGTTGTCGGAACCGACCGTCAACCGCCGCGTGTGGGCCGCGTATTTGCGCGCCGGCTACACGTCGCGCGCGGACTGGGCGCGCGCGCTCGGCGTCGCCCGCTACCAAAATACGATCGAGTGGGACAAAGAAACCAAAGGCTACGACCTTGCGACGCTCGCGCGCGCGGCCGATCTCGTGGGCTACACGATTGATGAGCTCGTGCACGGTCATCGCCCGGCCGCGCAGCGCGTCGTCGAGCCCGCGCTCGTGACTGACGCGGACCTGATCGACGCGCTCAATACGCTCGGCGCGACGCCCGAGCAACGTGAAGCGCTGGCCGAGTGGAGGCTATCGCCCGCGGGCAAGTTCGCGGATGTCACGTTGACGTACGTCAGGCGATTTTGTGCGGCCTACAGCAACGCGCGACGCAAAGGCGCCGAGCACGCGAGCGCGATTGTCGAGGCGAACAACAGCGCGCGTCATGCACGCGTGCTGAGCGCAACGGTCGCGCGTGGTGGCCGCCCGGTCAGCACGAGCGCGCTCAAAGCGCTCGGCGCCGAGTTGCGCGCCGTCGACGGCAAACCACAGCGCCGCAAGCGCTGACCCCTACGCGACGCGCACGTCGTCGACGAACATCGTGCGCGGTTCGCCGTCCTCGCCGCCCGGATCGGGCGTGTTGCACAGCGCAACAGCCACCTGCCCGATCGCGAGCGAGGTTGATCGCAGCGCGCCCGTGCGGCGCAGGACATAACTCGCGCATCCGCGCGCCACGAGCGCGGCGCGAACGACGGGCGGTGCGCACGGGTCAATCGTGATCGTCCCGCCGTCGTTTGCTTGGTCGATTCGCAGCGCGAAGCGCGCACCCGGTATTTCCAGGACCCGCAGCCCGAGCACGCAGGCGAGCTCATCCGGGACCATGGGTGCCGATAGGTTGGACAACGCTTCGACCGATTGCACGATGCGCGCTAGCGACGTCGGGGTTTCCATGCGCCGGATCGATCGCCGAAACGGTTAGCGGCGTCACGCACAATATCCGGATTCGCGGAATTTCAGTGATCCACAGTAACCGGCTCGTGTCCGGTGTGTGACACGGCCCGACTGTGGCCCGCACTGAAACGATCTGACGCTGCGTGCTGTTTGCGAATATCCGCTTGACAGGATAATCCGCGGCGGCGTACACACGGCGCATGTCGAGTCGCCCGAGCGGTCTGCGCCTGTTGACCAACAGCGAGATCAAAACGTTTCGCCGTTGCGTGCGCGAGCACCACTACGCCTATCGGCTCGGCGTGCGGCCCGTGCGCGAAGCTGAAGCGTTGCGTGTCGGAACGCTATTGCACCGCGGCCTTGAGACGTATTGGTTGCAGTGGACGCAATGGCGCCAGTCGCCCGATCTCGCGTTCGAGTGCGCGCTCGATGCGATGCGTCCCTTTGCGCTCGACGCGTACGATTACGAGCGCGCGCACGCGCTCATGCTCGGCTATCACGAGCGCTGGTTACCTGAGTACCTCGCGAATGAGTTTGAGGTGCTCGGCGTCGAGCTCGAGTTTACCGGCGCGCCGCTCGTGAACCCGGCGACCAACGCGTGGTCGCGCACGTTCGAGCTCGGCGGCAAGCTCGACGCGCTGATCCGCCGGCAAAACAGGCGCGTCTATCTGATCGAGCACAAGACGACGTCGGAAGAGATCGGGCCGGGCTCGCCGTACTGGCAACGGCTGCAGCTCGACGCGCAAGTATCGATGTACTTCCGCGGCGCACGCTCGCTCGGCTTCGACGTCGCGGGTTGCGAGTACGACGTACTCAGCAAGCCGAAGCTGCGCCCGTTCAAGGCGACACCGATCGAGTCGCGCAAGTACAAGACAACCGGCGAGTTGTACGCAAACCAACGCGCCGACGATGAAACGCCCGAGCAGTTCGGCGTGCGCGTCATGGAAGAGATCGCTGGCAACGCCGATCGCTACTATCAGCGCGGGATCGTCGTGCGGCTCGACGCCGAGGAACGCGACGCCGCTTTCGACGTGTGGCAGACGACGCGCGTCATGCGCGAGGCCGAGCTCGCTCAGCGCTACCCGCGCAACCCTGAGTCGTGCATGCGTTGGGGCCGCGCGTGTGACTATTTTCCGGTGTGCACGGGCGCGGGCTCGCTCGACGACGCGAGCGAATACCGCCACGTCGATAACGTGCACGAGGAACTGAGCGCACGCGTATAGCGCCGCTCCACATAGGACGGGTGTTCGCGCACGACGCGCGAGCCGGAACCGAAAGAGGGAACCAATGTCCACAGCAATCACAACGGGCGCTTCGCCGCCCACGACAGCGCGCGCAACAGCACGCACGCGCATGAGCCTGAACGCCGTGATCACGGGTCGGCTGGCGAAGCCAATGCGCGTGCTCGTCTACGGGATCGAAGGCGTGGGCAAGTCGACGTTCGCCGCGGGCGCGCCCAAGCCGATTTTTCTCGGCGCTGAAGACGGTACCAGCGAGCTCGACGTGGCGCGGTTTCCCGAGCCGCTCAGCTACGCCGACGCGCTCGACGCGTTCGATCAGCTGATCGACGAACCGCACGAATACCGCACGCTAGTGATCGATACGCTCGATTGGCTTGAGCCGCTCGTATGGCAACACGTATGCGAGACCAGCCGCGACAAGCTCGGCAAGCCGTACAAGTCGATCGAAGACTTCGGGTTCGGCAAGGGCTACACCGCGGCGTTGCTCGCGTGGCGTGAGCTCGTGAAGCGAATCGAGCTGCTACGCGAAAAGCGCCATACGCACCTGATCATGCTCGCGCACAGCTGGATCAAGCCGTTCAAAAATCCGGAAGGCGAAGACTTTGACCGCTACGAAATGAAGCTCGACAAACGCGCGGCGGCGCTGTTGCGCGAGCAGTGCGACGCGGTGTTGTTCGCGACGCACGAGACGCTCACCTACGAGTCGAACGGGCGCACCAAAGGGATCAGCTCGGGGGCGCGCGTGCTGTACACGCAGCGCCGTGCGGCATGGGACGCGAAAAACCGATACGACCTCCCCGAAACGCTGCCGCTCGATTGGGGCGCGTTCGTCGAAGCCGTGATCACGCGCCGGCCCGACGATCCCGCGCGCATCAAAGCGCGCATCGAAGCTGCGATCGCGTCCGCGCCCGAAGGCGCTGTCGACGTCGACGCGGTCAAGCGCGTGACTGCCGCGGCCGGCGACAACGCCGCCGAGCTCGCGCGAATTCTCAACAAGTTGTCAGCACGGGTCAGCATCGCAGCGCACCAAACACCGTCACAGGAGACACCATGAGCAACGAACAAACACAACAGCCACTGATCGCAGCGGGACAATGGAAGGCGCGCCCAACGGCGGCCGCGCTAGGCACGACCGACAAGAGCGGCAGCGAAACCGTCGCGGTGGGGTTCGTGATCGACGAAGGCCCGAGCCAAGGTCGCTCGATCACATGGTACGGCTATTTCACGGACAAGACCGAGGAACGCACGATCGAGTCGCTTCGGTACTGCGGGTGGCACGGCGACATGATCAATGACCTGATCGAGATCGGCCAGGATCCCGAGGTGCGCGTCTATCTCGTGATCGAGCACGAGCCCGATCAAGAAGGGGTCATCCGAGCGCGCGTGCGTTGGGTCAACGCGGGCGGCGGCGTCGCGCTCAAAAACCGCATGGATCCCGGCGCAGCGCTCAGCTTCGCCCAACGCATGCGGGGGAAGATCTTGGCCATGGGCGCCAAGGCGGGCGGCGGTCGGCCAACCACGGGGGGCGCGCCCGCCGCCGCGAGCGGCAACAAGTTCGCAGACGACAGCGACATTCCGTTTTGAGATCGCCATGACCGCACGAGACGATCGACGGTCACGGGCGTACGTCGCGCTTGAGCCAGAGCAAGCGCTCGTGGCCGCGATCAGCACCGCGCTGCACGTCGCTTGCGGCATAATCGCCGCGGGCGACGCGCGCGCTCTGTTGACGCTCGCGCGCGATCAAGCGCTGTGCGACCGCGCCGGACGCCGGGTGCTGACCTATCTACTGCGCGCCATGGTCGACCACGACCCGCCCACGGCGCAGCGGTTTCACGCTCTCGTGCGCGACGTGATCGCGCTCACGAAGGAACACTGACCGACAAGGAGAGTTTGCGATGACGACAGCAACGCGAGTGCGCCCCCCGTGGTTGGCCGATATTGCGCGTGACTTGCCCGCGCTCATGACGATCGACGAAGTAGCAAAGATACTTCGCGTGCACCCCAAAACTGTGAGTCGATGGATCTCCGACCGCACCCTAAAGTCGGTGCGGTCGGTTCTGGGCTCTGGCACTTCTCGCGTTACGATCTCGCGCGATGCTGTGCTCGACTGGCTCGCCGCCCATGAGGTCGTTTGACAGCGTCAATGATCGCGCGCAACTCGGGCTCGCACTGCATGAGCGCGTCAAGCGAGTCAGCCAGGTGCGGCAGACCTCTAGGGCGAGCTAGGTAGTACGTTTCGGCGACGGCGAGACGATGCCCGAGTCGATCGGCTTTCGCCTTGAGGTCGCCCGCGAGCGGCCCCTGATAGCTCGCGCACGTCGAGCGTAACGTTTTGAATGCGAAGCCTTCGAGCTCGCCGCCGAGCCGGGCAAGCGCGGCTGACTCCGCGCCGATCTGTTCGTAGTCCAGATCGTGCAAGCGTTCGCCGTCCGCGCGCCCGGCCACGAGCGCGGTTAGCAACTCGAGTAACAGCGGCGAATACGGCAACAGCTCGACGACGCGCGCGCCCGTCTTGCCCGTCACGTGCAACACGGCGTGCGTCGCACTGCTGTCGTATTCGCCCGGCTCGTTCAGCCGCACGTTGCCGACCGTCAGTAACGTTTCGGCGCGTCGCAGCCCGCCGAGCAGCCCGAGCGCAAACGCCGGTCCAGCGTGCTCGCGTCGCGCGCTGTCGCGCTCGATCACGGCGCGTAGTACGGCGCGAATCGCTGACACGCTCAAACACTTGGGCTCGGGCTTGGCTTCCGGATACCGTTCCAGTGCTGACGCGATCGCTTCGCCGTCGAGCGACTCGAACCGTCCCTTGCCGCGCGCGAGCAACAGCATCGAGCGGATCGGTTTGAGCTCGAAGTTGACCGTAGACATGAGCCGCTCGCGCCCGTTCGGCGTCGGCCGATCAAGACACGATGAGCTCCACTCGCTCAGCTTGTCACGCGTCAGGTGCTGTAGCGTCTTGAGTCCGCGCGACTCGCACCATGCTTTGAAGCCATCGAGCGCCGCTGTGTAGCGCGCCACCGTGATCGGCGACATGGGCTTGCCTTTGCGCGGACCCTTGCGCGCAGCCCGGCTCGCCTCACGCAAGTACTGATCGCACTCATCCGCGATCAGCCGCGCGGCGCAGCGACCGTTGACCTCGATCGCGCGTTTGGCGGCGTCGAGCTCGACTGACTTGCGCAAGGCGAACTGATCGGCGACGCGCTCGACTGTGACGCCGGGGAGGACCTGGTACCGCCATTGGCGTGTGCTCGGATCGCGCCACTTGAGTGACCAGCTCAGCTTGCCTCGCTCGGGCATGGGCGGGATCGGCGTGACGCCTGGCGTGCGACGACGCTTGCGCCGCTTGCGCGGGCGCACGGGTTCGGCGTTGGGCGTTGTGGAGGCGAGAGCGGTTAGGGGGGCTGACTGATCCATGGGGCTCAGTCTAACCCAAACACACAACCCGCACACATTTTCGCGCTCCGCTGTGTCCAGCCATGCGGCGTATCGCGCCGGGGTCGGCGCGGTTGGTAGCCCAAAACGACTAGGTTTTCGCCGCACCATGGTACGATACGGCGCACCATGGAGTGCGCTCAATACAACATCGTGTAGTGTATCTAGGTCAATCGATATGCCAGCGGTTACGGCGACTTAACCGCGTTTCGAAAACCACGAACACAAAGCCCAGCACACAGGTGTGACGTCTAGCCGCGGCTGGCCAGCTCACGGAGTCGCCGCCGCACGGTGGCGGCCGTGCAGCCCAGATCAGCGGCCAGTTCGGCCGCGCGCAGCTCGCCCCGGCGCACGCGTTCGAGCTGCGCCCGTGTGATCACGACGCGCGGGCGGCCTACGTGAACGCCCGCGGCCTTCGCCGCTCGCATGGCTCGGCGCGTAGCTCGGCCGATTCGCCGGCGGCACTCGGCGCACAGCTCATCGCCCCGGCGCGTCACTTCGATCGTATCCGGCCGAGCGCTCGGACAGCGGTCGCTTTCGACGTGTGAAACGGGCACATGGCGTAGGGCTCGCCGGTGCGGGGGTTGCGCCGGCAACGCTCGCCGCATGAGATGCAACGCCCCTGAGCGCGCCGGAGTGCCTTCCACTTTTCAACCCGCTTGACGCGTTGCTCGCGATGGTACGCGCACGCCCAGTAGCCCCATGCCTCGCGCGTGCACGCCTTTTCGTTGCAGGTGCTCACGGGCTAGATCGTTCCCTTGTGTCGAAAATCGGGCAACCCGTCGCCATCGAGACACGACCACCAATGCAGACAAAACGGGTGGTCGCTGACGTATTCGCTTTCGGGCGGGTGAACCTGGATTGCCTTGCGATCGGCGCCGACGAACACGCGTTTGACGCGCGAAGCGTCAGCCCACGATGGCATCGTGTTGGGTCGCGAAAATGAAACGTGCATCCATCGCTTCCCATCGGCTTCCACTGCCGCGGTGCAAATGACCAACATGCGGCCGCGCTTGTCTTGTTCGGCGACGTGCTCGTATCGATAGGGGATGCCCGGATGCGGACGCAGCGCGAAGCCGTGCTGCGGACGCAGCACGAAGCCGTGCCCGGGGTTTCGCGGGTACAGGTCAAGCGCCCAGTCGGGGATCTCGACCATCAGATCTTCGTCGAACGGTGACGCGCTCACGACTCGCCCCCCGTGGTTGGCTCGACGTCGGGCAACTCGTTCGCCTTCGACGTGATCATCGCGGCGAACTGTAGCGCGCGGTCCTTGTCCATTCCAATCCACGTGACCGGCCCGCAAAAGTCGACCACCACGCAATCGCGATGCACGAAGACTGCCATTGTCAGCTCGCCCCTGTCATCGTCGCGGAACTCACTCATGACGGTTGTCCCTCCCATCCCACGTTCACAATGCGTGTGAGCATTTCAAAATCCGCCGCCGTGAGCAGACGATCGCGATACGAGTCCGGAATCAGCTCGGCGGCACGCGCGGCAAAGAGGCTTACGAGCACTGCGCCCCCCGGATTGCAACCGCGCTCGTGAGCGAGCGGGATCGCTTCCAATGCCTCGCACGGTCCGACGACGCAAGCACCTAGCTTGGCGTCAGTCTCCGGATCCCAAAACCTCAATAGGAAATACCCACTCGGACGTTGCATGACCCCTCCTCGGTTTGGTGAGAAACTGCCAGACGCGGACGGCAACATACTTGCGAATATGCCGCTTGTCGGATATTCGTGCTTTCACGCGGTTCGCACAACCCCCTAAAAAGGACTCGTGATCATGGGACGAACATCGGCAGCAAAAGTGATCCAGATGCGTCACCGTCGCAAGCGCTCGCCTGAGATGACAGAGCTGTTTCAGATAGAACGCTTCGATCGCAACGAGCTCTCGCTGAGCGAGATCAACAAGCTTCGGAACTGGGTGGACACGGCAGGGATGCCCACCGTCGCGGCGGCGCTCGGCGTGACCGATAACGTCGTCTGGAAGGCGTGCGCGGGCTTCGGTCATCGTCTCATGCCTCGCACCGCGCAGATTCTCCGTGAGTACTTCCGTGGCTGACGGTGGGGATGTAGTGGCCAAAAAAAAGAAACCAAAGCGCGCAATCCGCGCGATCCCAACGGGCACACTATCCGCGGTCATCCGCGAGCATTGGGGACTCGGCAACAAGGAGATATTGAGAGCGGTGCACGCGGCCGGGCTCACGCTGGCGACGCAAACGAGCGTGACGCAGGCGATCGTCCGAATACGAGCCCGCGAAGGCGACAACCCGCGCCGCGCGGTCAGCGTCAGCGACGATGACGCGTCGCAACTCGCGTTGCCCGCGCCCGCGCCTGAGTCGTCGCTGGCTGGCGCGCCCGAGCCCACGATCGCGATCGGCAGCGCGCGCATGACAAAGGTCGATTTCGTACGCCCGCGCGCGCATCTCTCGAACAAGGAGATTTTCAACCAAGCGGAAGCGTTCCGGCCGGGCTGGTTCCGGCCGAACGATGTAACTTCGGCACGCTGGAACGCCGAAAACAGCATCGGTCGCAACCGCGCATCCCGCGCCGACGGGGCAGCGCCAGCCACGGGGGGCGAGCGCGTAAGACGCAAGTACACCCGGCGATCGCCGGGTGCCGAGCGTGAGCCGTCGCACGATCCGATCCTTGACAGCAAGCTCGTAGCGCTGCGCCGGCTGATTCTCGACGTCGGGCTCGACAATGCGCAGCGCGTGTTCGAGGAATACGCCACCGTGCGCGACGGCATTGGAGGCAGTCGACCATGATGGCGCACGCGACGACGCTGCAACCACTGGGCGAGCACTCTCGACTCACGTCCCCCCGTGCAGCACCGCGGACGCTCGCCCAGTGCTTGGAACGCCGTCGCGCGCGCCGCGACGCGCTGCTCATCGCGGCCCAACGCTTCGAACTGACGCAACTGCGCGCCGAGATCCGGCGGCTATCCGATCGACTACAACGCTACATGGAGGCCCTTGGCCATGCTCGATCCTGATCTCCTTCAAAAGATGCGTGACGCTGTCGACGGCATGATGAACCACTTGCGAACGTACGATCTCGACGACGGCGAGTGCATGGTGGTGCTGTCTTCGATGTTTTCCGTTTGCGCGTGCGCAGCGGGACTGTCGCCCTCTGACGCGATTCGCGGGCTGTCCGATCTCGAGGCCTGGGCAGCCGCACAGCGATACGCCGCCATGCGCATGCGAGGGCGGTAAGTGCAAACCTCCGAAGGCTACGCGAGGCAGCTCGACGCCATGGTCGACGCCGCCAAGCGCTGGGTCGAAGGTCATCCGGGGTTGCGGTTGCAATTCAATTTCCCGCCGCGCGGCATGCTTATCATGGCAGCGCTTAGCGAGAGCTGGATCGAGGCGATCGGCGACGACGCTGACTCGCGCGAATTCCTACGCGCGCTCAACGCGTCGATCGGCGGCGCCGCGACGGTTCTTATGGCCTTTGCCGTCGTCGATAGCCTACACGCTGCGATCGCCGACTACGCCAAGCGCACGAGCGACAGCGACGACAAAAGCGGCTAGCGGAAACGCGTCGCCCGGATCGGTGTGCGTCGTCTCGTGCCACGCCTTCGTGACATAGGCGTGCGTCGTGATCCCGCGCGCGCCTGATACCAGACCGCGATCGTTGACGACCATGGGCGGGACGCTGTGCGTCGAGCACAGCGTGGCCACGAGCCGGGCGGCGTTGCACAGCGTGGCGAGCGCGTCGCCGGACAGCCACTGCGCGCGCGTCTGCGCCGCTGTCCCGCACAGCTCGACGCCGATCAGCCCGCTGTTACCAATGTGCCCGCAGTGCCACGCCGTGAGCATGTCGGGCACGCATCGCGTTACGCTGTCAGCGTCGACGACGTAGTGCGCGCTTCGCGGCGGCGAGAGCGCCGGATCGGCAAACATCGCCGCGACGTTGTCATCTTGCGTCGTGCCCGTGTGGCCTTCCGTGCTGTGGAGCACGACGCCTTGCGTTACGAGTCGCTGGTTACGGCTGAAATTGTGATTGGACGCCAAGCGCGTTTTCACCGTGATCGACGGCGCTGCAACGATGACCGCCTCGCGCGGCAGCGGCGGCGGCGAGATCATTGACGCACCTGGTAGTCGCTGTCACCCGGCACAGGCTTGGGCGCGTCGGGCGCGGGCGGCCGGTTCGACAGCCGCGCAACCGTGCTCGGATCGAGGCCTTGCAGGATGCGCGCGAGCACGGGGTCGGCGGGCTTGAAGCCGAGCTTGCCCCACAACCACCACGCGAGGATCACAAGCGCGCTCGACGCTTGCGGATACGGTTTGAGTACGGTGTATGAGAGCGCGAAGCACGCCGCGATCAGCGCGACACAACCGGCATGAATGGCGAGTGATGCGTTTTTGTCTGTCACGGTTCCTCTGTTGGGATCGCCGGGTAGCGACCCGTAACGTCATCGTGCCCGAGCATGGGCGCGGCGGGAATGGTGCGGGTCGTGTGTGCGTAGTGGATCCCGACCTCGCGGCACTCGAGTCCGTAGTCGCGCAACGCGCGCAGCGTCGCCGGATCGGTGGGCAACCGACGCTCGCGAAATACCGCGATGAGCCGGTCAAGCGCGGGACGAATCTCAGCGCGCGGGCTCATCGGTCGGGCCTCCATTCTATCAGCATCGTTTGGCGCGCAGCTTCGGCGAGATCGTTCGCGTGCCGCTCGCGTTGCGCCTCCCATTCGTGCGCGTAAAAGCGTTTGGCTCGCTCGATCAGCTCGGCACGTCGAGCGGCGTCAAGCCGTCCATAGCTGCGATGCACGAGCAGCTCGGCTTGCGCGGCGATCTGCCATTCCCACAACTGCGCGAGCTGCCGCTCGTGGTCGTCGACCAGCGTCGCGCCGTGCGCGGCTTGCCGGCGCACTTCGGCGCTTACGGTGGCGTAACGCGCGATCTCGGTCGCAACGGTCGTGCGTGACGCTCGGGACTCCGCCCATTTGTAGCCGAGCCCGCCCAGCGTCGTGACGCCCGCCACGAAGCCGCCGCCCACGAGCGACAGCACCCACACGCCGAAGCGCCGGACCGTGCGACTCGCAAAGATCGAATCCACTCATCGGCTCGCCAGCGTGATCGCCCACAGCGCGAACAGCCCGCCGTACAGCACGAACTGTATCACCACGAGCCGCGTCAACGCGTGTAGGTTGGCGCGGATGGCCGCGAGCTCGCGCCCGAGCGCACGCTGCGCGCCGAAGGTATTGACGGGCGGCGTGCTTTCGTTGTCGGGCAGCATACTAGCCCTAGATCTATGGCTCGCGCCGTTCAGTGTCCAGCCGCCGCCACGGCCACGCCGAAGCCACGAGCACGACCACGAACGCAGCCCCGTACATGGCGCCCAGCGCCGCGTAGACGACCACGCGCCCAAGCGTCGAGAGTCTCACGGCTTGGGCTCCTTGAGCCGGGCAGCGCGCGCGGCGTCGGCTTCGCGGCGCACACGTTCGGTCTGCGATTCGTCGGGTAGCGGCGGATCGAGCTTGGGCGGCTCGGGCTCAAGCGCAGCGATGACGGGCGGCGCGAGGATGCCCAGCGCCTGAGCGAGCGTTCGCAGCCATGCCGGGATCATGGCGCCACCGTGCAGCGCCCGCCGGCCGCTAGCAGCGGCGCCGAAGCGATGGCCAGCGGTTCGCTCCACGTGGTTGGCAACACGGCAGCCAAGCCCTTGAGCGCGCCCGCGGCGCACGCTGCCGCGTTGGGCCATGCGCTCGAGTCGCCGCTCGTCTGCCAGATCGCGAGCGCGACGTGCAGCAAGCCGTGCGCGTGCCACGCGACAGACAGCGCGTCGGCGCGGGCGTTGTCGACCGCCAGCGCCTTGCCGTAGGCCGTGCTGTCGATCGGGTTGGCAAGGTCGGCGGCGGCGCGGTCGCGTTGCTGCTGCACAGCAAGCTCGCCGTCGACCGCGGTCAGCACAGCGCCGAGCGTGTTGCTGGCCGCCACGCCCGCGCGCAGCGCTGTGTCACCCGCGCACGCGGTCAGCGCAAGCGCCAGCACGAGACTACGGACCGAAACTGCCATCAAAGCCACCTGTTCCCCAAACGTCCGGACGTTCGGTGTGCGTGTCGTCGCTGTCGCCGCTCGGGCTCGCACAGTGCAGCGCCCAGTGCGCGTATTCATGCGTAGCGAGCTCGCGCGAGCCGGCCCACTTCGCCACGGTCATCGTGAGCGGACAGCCCGGCATGCGCGTGCCGTTCGGCCCGATCGTGTAGGTCGTGCACGCGTTCGCGTCTTTCCACACGCCCGCGGCGTTGAGCGTCTTTCCACACGCGCGCGCGAGCTCATCCGGCGTCACGATCGCCCAGTCCCAATGCGCGTCACACGTAGGCGGCAGCGCGCCGTAACGCGCTTGCCACGCCGCCCGCAGTTGCGACTCGGACACGGGCGGCGTCGACGTGCTGTGCGTCGGGCACGCGGTCTCGCCGGTCAGCGCGGTCGTAAAACCAGCGCAGCCGGTGAGCAGCATGCATACGAGCACGCGGTATTTCATGCGGCCACGCGCATAACGATTGCCTGAGTGGTCGTGTCAGTCGTGCTTGTGTGGTTCGCGTTCAGCGCGCTGTTGGCGACGGCCGCGGTGTTTTCGGCCTTGATGTCGCTCGACGCTGTCCCGCCCGTAAGGGTTGGGGTCAGGCCAATGAACATGATGCGCCCGCCGCTCAGCGCTTGCGATCCGTATCCGGCCGCGTCGCTGGTCCCGCCCGACAGCGTCGCAAAATCGTGTACGATCAAGCCGCCCTGTGATGCCAACAAACACGAGCCGGACGTGACAGCGAACGTCCATGTTCCGCCGTTTAGAATCAGCTGACCGTTGCGCTGTACAGTGATCGTGCTGTTGATCAAGTGAAGCGCCGAGCCATTGCCTTCAGCACGGCCGCCGTTGATCGACAAGGCGCCATTCAGGCGCGCCCCATTGAAAAGCGCGTAGTCGCCTAGCGATGCCAAGCCTATGATCACCGAACCCGTCGAGTACAAACCATAGATTGCAGCCCATGCGCGACCGCCCACAATAAACGTCGAGCCCGTCGAGCATCCGTAGCCCGTCAGCAGATCTGTTCGAGTGTCAGCGCCCACGCCCATCGGGAACGCATTCAGTACGCCGCCGAGCCAGATCTCGCCGCCGATCGACTGCAGCTGTTGGGACAGCGAGCAGCCCATCATGATGACCCAACTAAGCTTGTGTCGCAGCGTGGCCCCGGTGAACGAGCAGCCAACGATCCAGTGTCTCGGCGGCCGGCCCGTACTCGAGCCAGAAGGGTATCCAGCGCCGGTACAGTTCACGAAGCCCGGCACCTCTTGGCCGTTCGAAGGCGTGGGCACGTTGATCACGGTGCCCGGCGTTTTGATCGAGAACGTGTCGCCGTTGGCTACCGCGCCGAGCGTGGTGCGCCAGTTCAGGAGCGGCACGGTGATCGACGTGTCGGTGTTTGCCAGGATCAGTGAGCGCACGCCCGAGCAGTTGCCGCTCGTGATGTAGAGGAACCTCCCCTTATGCGTGTCGGCGCCGAGCCCGGCCGACGTGCTGGCGAGGAATGTCGACGTGCTGAAGTTGCCCGAAAACGTGCCCGTTGCATTGACGACGTCCGACGCGGGATCGCCGAGAGTGATGAAATACCCACCTTCGCTAGCGACTGAGGATGCCATCACAGGCATCGTGTACGGCCCAACGCCAATCAGTTGTACGATGTACTTCGCGCGCAACTCGCCGTACGTCAGCCGATCCGCCCACGCGCGCGCGAGTGTTTGCCATGGCGCGCCGGTCGAGCCGTCGCCTGTCGTGTCATTGCCCGTCGAGCTGTTGCAGTAGACGGTGCGATCGGCAACAAGGGGCGCAAGCGCTCCCGCAGCCTGCCCGACCCTCAACCCGCTAAACCCGTCGGCGCTCATGTGTGCACCGCAGCGGCGTACGACAGATAGTTGCCCGCGCTGGTATATGTGAGCTCGGTCGTGCTGATCCCGATCCCAAATCCGAGCGTGAATACGTAGGGCATCGAGAGCGAAAACGTCGTGCGACCGCCCGGCACGGGAATGATCATCTCGGGCACGTCGCCGTTGCTCGGCGCGGTCGCCTTGTCGAACAATTGGACGTACAGCGTGCCGCTGCTGGCGTTGTAGCCGATCAGACATTGCAGCTCGCACGGCGTCGGGCACACGATGTCCTTGTCGAGCAGCACACCTTCGCTTGCGGCTTGGTGCTGACCGGCGAAATACGAGCTGACTTGGGTTGCGGGCATATTTGGGTCCTATCTTCGGTCGGTCAGATTGCGACGCCGTATTGCGTACGTGCGTAGTTTTCGTACCCCGTCACCTGACGGTCGCTGAGACATGCGTTGTGGATGATCAGGTCATACAACCGGCACGCTGAAAAACCTCCGTTTGTTGACGCCCGACGAAACAGCGTCAGCGTAAAGCTTGGGCTGGTGTTGGCGTACGACGGCGAAGATGGCAGCGCCCCGTAACTCACTATGGCCCCCTGTCGCCGCATGATCATATCTACGGGCACGCTCACGACCGACGCGCTTATGGCATAGTTCGCGCCCTTGAAGCGCACGATCAAGACTTCGATCGCGGTGTTAGGCACAAACGAGTTGGTCACGATCTGGAAGTTGGCCGAACTACTATACGTCATGGCCGCTTCCCAGCCCTGTTTCGCAGCCGAAGCATAGGACTGCAGAACAAAAAGCCCCGTGGAAGCCGTCGCGCCGTCCGTGTCGTCTATCAGGTATTCGTTTGCTGAAATCAACGCTGCGCGCTGTAGCACCGCGCAGATCGTGAAGGGCGATCCGTCGTTCAAAAACTTCCAGTCGGCGGCGACGCCCGCTTGGTAATAATCGTTGAGCCCGTCGGGCGCCAGATAGATCTTGCCGTTGCCGTCGGTCGCGGTCGGGCAACGCGGGGTCCCCGACTGGGTAAAGTTCTTCGCGCTGCTCCCCGCATCAATGATCGTGTCGACTAGTCCGCCCGACTGCGATGTGTTGTCGCCGCGGTACCAGTGGAACGGATTGATATCAGCCGCGACCGTGAAGCCGCCGCCCGACACGCCGAGCAGCGTTTGCATTTCCAAAACGCTCGCCGCTTTGATGTTGCCAGTCGCCAGCCGCGCAAGCGTGGTCGACGGTGCCATAACGATCGCTTGCGGCGTATTGTCGACGTCAGCGGTCAGCACGGTGTTCGCGTCGAACAGCGCAGCGGGCACAGCCGCGTTTGCGGTCGCCTGAGCGGCATTCGCCGCCGATTGCGCCGTTGCGGCAGCGGCGCGCGCCGTGCTATCGACCGCGGCGGCCAACGTTTGCCACGTAGCGTGTGTCGCGTCGACCGCCGCAAGCACCTGCCCGGCGGTCGGCGGCGACGCGGCCGCCACGTCCACACGCGCGCCCGTGCTTGTGAGCAGGCCAGTGGCGTCGCCGGTACGAAACAGCAGATCTAACATTGAGCTCATGAGTGATCCGTTCGCGGGCCGTTGTCATTCCACAAGATCTGGATCGCACCGATGTAATCAGCGGTATGCAGGCCCGTTGACACCCAAGTGACCCAATATTCGTTCGCGGCATTGTCGACCGTCAGCGTCGACGCCGGCACGAGCAGTGCTGTCGAAAGCCCGGCCGAGCTCGGGCCGCTGACCGGCGCGCTCAGCAGCGACGACAGCGCCGGCAACGTCGTGCCCGCGCCGATCGGGTCGAACACTGCGCCCGAGCGCTTGAGAAGATCGAACTGATTAGGCGCCGCGGTCGACGTGTTGTGAATGACGTCGATCCCCGTGATCACGCTCGTGTTTGGGATCAAAATGCGCCACGCCACGAGCTGCCCGCTCGCCCAACTCGGGCACGACACGATCCCATCAGCGCCCAGCACGGTCGTGTGCGTCAGCGACAGCCCGGCCGCGATGTTCATGATCACGCCAGTGTTCAGCGACACGAGCGACGTGCGCGACTTGGGCGACGTGTAAAAGTAATCGCCTGTCACCTTCGCGTTGTTTGCGGCCACCAAGTGCCGGCCCGCGATCACGTCGCGCGTCGCCGTAATGTCGCGCCCGCTCGACGTGTCGCGCCCAACGCTGAGATCGATGCTCATCGTTTGCGTAGCCGCGAACGTATTCGGCGACGCGAGCACTGCTTTTTCGCCGTCGAGCCGTAGCAAGTTTTTCGTGCGGTTCGCGAGTCGCTGGGCAATGTCCGCGACGACCTCGGCGGCGTCCGATCGTGCATCGCCGCCGTCAGGGACTGTGATGCTCGCTGTGAATGCGTCAACTTCGGTGATTACGTGAGCCATGCGTCACCCGATTCCAAAATGGATGGTGTGTGAGAGCGAGTCGATCAGCTGAACGATCCCGATCGCGTGCGCCGCGTTCCACTCTTTGGGGATCAGCCGAATGTCTTCGACGTCTTGAGGCGTCAAGTTGGCGTCCCATACCGTCGCGGTGTCATCCCAGATCGTGTCCGTGTCCCAGGTGCCCGTGTCGTCGATCGACACCGGCCAATGAAACACGAGCAGCCAACGGCACCACAGCGCCGTGTTCGTGTCGAAGGTCCAAGTGGTCGTATCGCGCACGACATTGCCGCTCGTGTCCACCGAGTAGCGACGGCCCGAGACATAGATCAGCTCGATCGGGAACGTGTTGGGCGCATAGTGCGCGTACAGCTGAGCGAGCATGGCGTAGGGGCCGCCGCGTCGACGATGATCGGTCAGCCAGCGACGCAGCCGGATCGCATAGGTTGCCGTGGTCTCAGTGCGCCCGCGCCGGATACGACGCTCGCGCCCGATTTGCGGCAGCGACTCATCGGAGTAGAGACCCGGAAACCGGATCTTGACGCCCGCCACGGCTGCGTCCGTAAGGTCATCACAGACCACACCGAGCGCATAACCGAATTTCTCATTGTTGCCCTTGCGCAACCACGGCGGCGAGATGAGCCGCAACGTGTCGCGGAATGTTTGGAGCAGGCTCACGGGCTGAAACCTTCGGGCGGCGCGGATTGATGGATCGCCGTCGCCGTGATCGTGCCCGCGGTCGGCACTTCGCTGATCGCAAGCGTCACGTCAGCGGCCGGCGCGGTCACCACGACATGAAAGATTTGCGGCAGCGTGCTCGCGATGCGGCTACGAATCGCGTCAACAAACACCTTGCCCGAGCCGCCGCCAATGATGTTGCCGCCCAGCGGTTGCTTCGGGAAAAACCCATCCGGAGCGAGCTGCAGCTGATCAGAAATCAACCCCTGCACTTCGGTCGGCGTGCGCCCGCTCGTGTTGTACATCCACACTTCGTACGTCACGTCGACGGGTACCGCGGTTGCGCTGTGCGTAACTGGCGTAATGCACAGCGGCGACGCGTACTGCTGCACCGCTTCGTCAGCGATGCCTAGGTCGCTCGTGAGATCGCCCACCGTACCGGGCACCGCGCCGCCCGCCGTCGCGCAATACACATCGACGTGGCCCGTGCCATCCTTGTTGATCCGCGTGCGCGTGATCCCGAGCGTCGATCCGTCCGTGCGCTTCGCGTTTCGCACGGCTGATCCGTACGCGTCCCAAGGTCCCATGGGCGAGAGCGCGCCGAGCTGTTCGTAACAGCGCTCTCGCAGCGCGCTATCGGTTTCGGCGTCGAGACCCACGAGCGCAACCGGGTTGGTCACCGTGACGCCTAGCAGCGTCGTCGAGAGCTGCGAAATGTCCCCAATCGACGCCGAGCTTGCGGTGCCTGACTCAGTCGCGGCGATCGGAACGGTGACCGTCGACAGCGCGCCGAGCGTGATCGAACCACTGTTGCGGTAGGTCTTACCCGTGCTGGGCTTCACGAACACGAGATCGTCCGGCCCGAGCGAAAACACGCCGCCGCCCGTGTTGGTGAGCGTTTCAGTGCCGCTCGCAAACGTCGCCGTGAGCCGCTCGACGCCGTAAACGTAACGCGCCACAAGCGTCAGCCAATCGCCTGTCGCAAACTCGAGAAACGCCGAGTGCGCCAAGTCGGATTGCAGCTGCGACAACGCAGCTACGATGAGCGAGTTTGCGGCGATCTGGGTACGCACGACCGCGCCGGGCTTCCACGAGCTCGTATTGATTCCGAGCGTCGCGAGCACGCGATAAATCGCGGCCTTGACCTGTGCGGTCGTGAGTGGCGTGGTCAACTCATCGATCGAAAATGTGGGCATCAGGTGATCGTTTCCAACAGCACCCTGCTGTCAGTGACAGAAAACGTGAACGTGAACGTCCCAAGCGATGGATCGTCGGGCGTGATCTGACACGACACGCCCAGCGTTTTCGTGATCGCCGAATACGACAGCGCTACCGTCAGATCGGAGATCCGATCGTCGCGGCGCAGCTCGCCCACGATGAGCCCATTCAGATCGCGCAAGTCATTTTGCGTCACACCGCGGTTGACGTAGCCGGGCAGGTAAAGCCCGTAGTCCGGCTCATCCGGCAAGCCACCCCGCGGCGTGTAAAGCCGGCGTACGCAAGCCTGAGCGATGCCCAACGGCGAAAACGGATCGAGCTCGGCAAAGTCATCGGTGCAATCGGTGACGCAATCGAGATCGCTGCCGAAGCCGACAGCGTTGGGATCGGGCGCGGCGATCTCGCGCGTCAGTCCGGCGATCTCGCTCTCGATGAAATCGTTGACGACGGTCATGGCGTCACCTTGAACACGCTCGACATGGCATTCCATGTGCCGGCGCTCGTGGTCGCCAGCACGAGCGCGTTGCAATGCCCGGACGGGATGTGCGTCAGCAGTACCGATCCGACCTCCGACGTGAACACAGACACGTCACCGTCGAAGGCGATCGCAGTCACGCCCGCGACGGGTAGCAACGTTTGAAAGTCGACGATCACGTTCAACTGCGCAGCGAGCGCGGCCGTCATCGCCGTCAAGTCGACAACGGTAGCGGTCAGCGCCGCGATCGCCGTTGCGATCGTGGGCGGCGGCGGCAAACCCGGCGTCGCGATGGCCAGCGTGATGCTCGTCACGAGCGCTTCGGCGCGCGAGAGCATGTCCGCGAACGATGGCAGCGACGGCATGGCGCCGAGCGCGGCGATCTGTGCTTCGAGCGCCGCCAGCCGCGCGGCAACGTCGGGAAACGCCGCATTGATGCCGCTCGCGCCCGCGCTCGCCGAAGCCGCCGCGGCCGGAATGGCGGCGCCGATGCTGAGCGAGCCCACGTATGTCGCGGTCATGTGGCTACCTTGACCTTGCCACTGCCGCCCGTGATCGTGCCGTCCGCTTTGGGCGCGAGCCACGACACGACCCCCGTGGCTGGCGACCCACCGATCGTCCCCACGAACTGCGCGGGCGGCAACAACACCTCAACACTGTCACCTTGACGCGCGGCCGGCTGACCCGTTGGCCCGCCGATCACGAGCGACACGGGCACGAAGCCGGGCTGATCCTTGCCCACGAAGTGCGTGATCACGGGCAGCGTCCGGTCACCTTCGGCGAACTGCACGAGCACGATCGTTCCTGGCGTCAGCTCGGCGTGACAACCGGCCACGCCCGGCCATTGCGACACGGGCAGGATGTCAGGTAGCCCCACGACGCGACGCACCGCTTGCAGCTCGACGCGGCCATCGGCGGCCATGCGCACGACGCGGTAGCGGTAGGAGCCGTTGACCTGCCCGTCCGTGGCGCGCTTGATCAGCGACCGCAAGATCGCGGCAAGCCGGCCCGGTTCGCCCTCGCTACCACCCATCCATGCCACGACGCGCATGGCGTCGCCGTCGACGTGCAGCTCGTACTCACGAACCGTTTGAACGCCTTCGAGACGCTCGCTCAGCTGTGAGCCGACGACGATCGCCCCGGGATCGTCGACAGACAGCGTGGCAATACGCGTGCGCGGGTCATAGGCCAGCACCTCGTATGCGCTCGCGTCGAGCTCGACGCCGGGGCGCGGCCCCACTTGCGTAACGCCGTCGAAATCGACCCACCACGCGACGCTAGGGCCGATCACGTCTTCGAGCGCGCGCGACGCGGGCGCCTCCTGACGCACGTAGTCATTGCCGACGCGCTCAGCGATCGGGACGAACGTTCCAAGCGTCTCGCCGATTTCGCGCGCGGCGTCTTCGGCTACGAGCCGAGCCTTGACGCCCGCGTCATTGTGGTAGGCCTTTGGCGTGAGCGTCGCGCCCCATGCGGCGTTACCCGCGACGATGCGCGCACGCGTCTGCTGACCGAACACGCCCGTTTGCGACGGCACGACCGTGCCCGCGAGCTTGCGCGCGCCCACCGTGATCGTAACGCGCCCGCTCAGCGCGGGATCGTCTTCAAAATCGCACTCCGCGTGCCACGGGCCATAGTTCGCGACGATGAGCCGAAGCGAGCTCACACGGTGACCGTCGACGGTGACGAATGTGTCAGTCATAGCGAATCGTCGATCGCAGCGAGCTTGTTGTTTTGATCGGTCAACGCACCGATCTTTTGCTCCTCGGGATCGGCCGGCGTCGCTTCGGCGGCGTCAGGCTTCGAAAGCGCGGGCGTCATGTTGCGGTATTCGATGCACTTGATTTCGATCGTCCATTCGCCTGAGTCGTCGGTACGCTCGGGCGCGAGCAGATCTTCAACGACAAACGCGCTCACGCCGACTTCGGCGAGCTGCGGGTGCACGATCTTTTTCGCGAGCGGCTTTTTTCCAAGCGGCGGCTTGCTCACGAGCACGCGAAACTGATCCCAGTCGTTCCAATCCTGATCGGTGTACAGACGCAACTTGATCGAAAAGTGCGCGAGCCCAATGCCACGAAACTTGAGTCGCGCGCCGCTGAGCCCATAGCCTTCGATCTCATCCCATTTGCGCGGCGAGCTCGCGCCGACGATGTCACAAAGCCCCGGCGTACGGACGCCGGCAACGATCGCGTAATCGCGCGGCTCCTTTAGCGGATTCCAGGGTTTGTCCGTGGGCGTCGTCATGCGCCCCCCACATTCGGCGCGCCGAGCTGGATCACGACGCCTTCGAGCACGTGTTCCAGCTCTCGCTTGAAATCAGCAACCATTCCCTTTGCGTCTTTCGCCTTCGTGTTGACGTAGATGTCACCGAACGAAAACGTGTTGCCCGCGCCACCCGGTTTGCCAACCACGGGGGGCGAGACCGGACGCTCGGCGCGCGCGTCACTCGCGCCCATGCGCGGCACGTCGACCATGTTATCGATGGCACCGCGCGCGCTCGGCGCGCCTTCGTCGACGCCGGCCGCGAAGCCTTGCGGGATCGCGAGTCCGATCTGAGCGAACACCTTCGAAGGCGAATGAATACCGAGCACGCCCTTGGCGGCGGCGATCACGGCGCTGATTTCGCCTTTGACGGCTTGCACGAGAAAGTCGCCGTTGAAACCGTCGACGATGCCCTTGAGCATGCCCTCGCCGATCGCTTTCCAATCGAGCTCATCCCACAGCTGATAGACGTCGCTCACGATCTCCCAAGCGCCCCACAGCGCCGCGCCCACGAGCAACACCGGCCACGCAAAGGCGATCATCGAACCCGCCGCGAACGCGAGCGCGCCCGCAAGGCTCCACAACACGACCTTGCCGGTCACGAGTGCCGCATTCATTTTGTCGACGCCGTTCAACACGTCCGGCTGCGCAAACGTCTTCTTGAATGCGATCTTGAGCTGCAACCACTGAATGTGAAGGATCAGCGCTTCCTCGATCATGCCCTGAAAGAAACGCTTGATGATCGGCTGCGCCTTCGTGCCCATATCGATGATCGGCTGCACGAGCGACGTCAGCAGCGCCTTGATCGCGCGCCCGCTGTTGGTCGTCTGCGACAACAGATCGCTGACCGTCTTTTTCGCCGCGACGAACTTGTCGACGTCGAGCCCGCTAAACAGCGCGTCGACGCTCTCCTTCGATTTCATCGCCTGCACGCTGAGCGATTGCATCTGTTTTTGAGCGATGCCGCCCAGTCGATTCTTGACGTCATCGGTCATGCGCTTGACCGATCCGCCGGTCAGCGCTGCGCCCGCCGCGAACTGCCCGAACGCTTGCGCTGACGCGTCGCCCATGACGCTCGCTTTGACCGCCATGCCTTCGAGCGCGTCATTCCAGTTTTGACCGCGCAGCCCCATCTTGTAGAGCTCGGTTCCGTACTTCGCTATGTCGTCGCGGCTCGTAGCGCTCGACGCCGCCACCTTGTCGATCTGCGCCTGCATTTCTTTGGCGCTGCCCGCGGCGGCGCCGTACCAGAAACGCATCTTTGTAAGGCCTTCCATGCGCAGCAGTTCTGAGCGCCGCGCATCGCCTTGGGCGATCCCGTACTCCGTCAGCTTGCCGATCGCGGCAACGGTCGCGGCTACGAGCGCTGTTAGCCCGGCCGCGACGCCGAGCAGCCCGAGATCGCCACCCGAGATCACAGACTTGATCTCAGTCAGCTTGCCGAGCATGTCGCCCAGCGGGCCGGGCAGCTTGCGCGCTTGCTGGCCGAGCTGTTCGAGCGACTTACTGGCCGCGTCGTCACCCGACGCCTTACGCATGCCGTCGAGCTTGCGTTGCAGCGCGTCGATCGCTTGGCCGGGCGGCTTCGCTTCCTTCGCCGCCGTCTTGAACGACCCGCCCAGCTTGATAAAACCTGCCTGGGCGTCTGCGATCGAGCTCTTTTTCGCGGCGATCGCATCTTTGAGCGCATACACCTGTTTGACGCTGACCTTGGTCCCACCTTCGAGGTTTTTGAGCGCGCGTTGCATCGTCGCGAGCTCGCTCGTGTCGCTCTTGATCGACGCGCGCAGCTGTTCGAGCGCTTGCGCTGCAGACTCGGCCGAGCCCGTGACGCCGTCCGCGTCGAGCTCGATCACAAGTTGTGCTGCTGCGGTTGCGCCTTCGGATGCCACGATCAGCCTTTGGTAGTGAGTGCCTTACGCAAAAGTGTCAGCTCGTGCAGCGCGTCAAACACGAGGATCGCGCCGACCATGGCCCGCGCTTGTTCGGCGTCCGTGCGTCGCGCGTCGCGCCCGAATGCTGTGAGCAGGCAACTAGCGGCCACGCCGCGATCGCCTCGCGCTTCGCCCAACAGCCGGGTTATTTTGCGGCATTCTCCTTTGCGCGCGCGCCCGCGAGCCATGCAACAGCGTTTCCGATGTCAGTCATGATCCCCGGTTGGTCGCCGATCATGCGGTCGAACGCGTCGATCGCCGGGTAGATGACGTTGGGACGGATCAGCTTCTCGAGATCTTCCGAGCCGCTCTTGCCGTTGTCGGCCCACTTGCGAAACAACAGGTGATTGGGCCGCTTGACGATCACGGTGCCCGCCGCCGTGTTGACGACGCGGATCATGACGTTCATTTCGCCGTGTTCGCGTTCGGCGGCGGCGATCGCCTCTTCATCTGCGATCGCCTGTTCCTCGCGCGCCGTGGCCCGCTTGAGCTCGCGCTCGGCGTCGCGGGCCTCGCGTGCCTGTTCGAGCGCGACGCGTCGCGCGCGCAGCTCGGCTAGCTTGCTGTTGTCGGACGCCGCGTTGACGCGCTCGGTTGTTTCGCTGTTCGTCATGGTCTGATCCTCGAAGTGTCAGGGTGTGGTGTCAGGGCGATCCGTCGGCCGCACTCGAGTCGTAAAGCGTCAGGCCGTTGCGACGGATCAAGAAACACGAAAACTCGATCTCTTCCTTTTCGGGGTCGGCGCTTTCTTCGTCTGTCGAGCTGTTGCCCGTCCACACGCACCGATCGATTTCTACGGTCATGGGCGTTTCGTTCGAGTTTTGCGCTTCGACGTACTGCACGAGCGTTTGGAACTCGACGTCGCCGTATGCCAGCTGGTTGACCGATCGGCTCGCGAGTGCGAGCCGGAAGATCTGCACGGAGTTTTTCCAGCCGGTCAGCTTCACAGGATCGCAGCTGTACTTGCCGCGCGAACGCAGGCGAGGGGCATGGTGGCGCCCCATGCCGTAGCCCATGACGCGCTCGCGCTTGTCCGCGAACGTGATCCCCGTGAAGCCGTAGAAGCGTTCGCCGTCGAGCTTGAGAACGATCGAGCCCCACGAGAAAGCGTTTCCGTTGACGCGAATCTGATCTGCCATGACGACGCTCCTTAGACGGCTTGGAATTGCAGCGCCGGGTTGTAAAACCCGACGTCGAGATTGATCGTTTCGGGGTAGGCGAGCGGCACGACGCGCGCCGATCCCGTGAGCGTTTTGGTCGACAGCACGTTGTCAGTGCGCGACAGCGAAAACATGACACTGCTCGCCTTGGGCTTCGCCATGAGCGTCGAGTTGAGCGCGGACGTCGCGCCGAGCTCGATCTCTTTTGCTTCGCTCTCGAGAATGAACCCCGTCGCCTTCGACACGAGGATCGGTTTGTTGAGCCGGCGCAAGAAGTACGCGCGCAGCGCGGCGTGCGCGAGATTGAGCACGCGGCGGTGTGGCTGCAGCTGAAAGTCACTGCCCGCCGGGCAGATCAAGCGCGGGCGGTTGACATAGACGCCCGTGCCGTCCCAAGTACGGAGCACGCAAAATCCGAGATCGTCGAGTCCTGGGCTGAGCGACTCGTCATGTTCGTCCGCGTTGCCGTTCGTGTCGCGAATCGATACGCCCGTGAGCGGCGTCAAGTTGGGATCGGCGATGTTGGTTTCTTCGCTGACCGACGCCTCGCGCGCGGCCACGAGGAACGCAACGGGGCGCTTGTACTTGCGGCCCGACACGCTCGACGTGAGCTTGCATGCGCCCGCGCAGAACTCGCCATAGACGCTGGAGAACGCCGCACTGATCACGCCCATGGCGGTTGCGTAGGTGGCCTCGCTCTCGCCGATCGTTGGCACACGCGCGCTGCCGATCCACGAGTGGTATTTGCCGCTCGTGAACATGCTCGACATTTTGGTATCGATGATTCCCGCGCTCGTGGCATCGAGCGGCCCGACCACGTGCACGAGCTCCCAGTCGACCGCGGACGCGGCGAGCGCGTCGAGCGCGGTTCCAAGCTCGGTGTTGTTCCATTGCGGCGCGACGCTGCGCGCCGTGAACAAGTCGCCGGCCACGAGCGTCCCCGCGGCGATCGCCCAGATCACGCCGCCCGCATTGGGGATCGTGATCGCAACGGCAGTCCCGAGCGCCGTGGTCGCGCCGTAAGTGCGCCCGCCGTCGTAGCTCAACTGGTAGGTAATGCCGGCCGTGCCGCGCGTGCCACCTGCTACGATTTTGAGAGCAAACTCGTAGTCATCGTTGGGCGTGGGCGACGCCGTGATCGTGACAACGGCAGTGCCCGTCGCGACGCTCGTGACCGCGGACACGGTGCCAGTGGTCGTATTGCCCGAGCGCACGAGCAACACGGGCTTCGAGTACTTGGCCACGTACTCGCACGCCGCTTCGACAAGCGGGCCGTAGCCGAACGCGGCGGTAATGTCCTTGACGCGCGCATAGGTTGCGGGCGTGTTCACGGTGCCCGCCGTCGACGTGCCGACAAGGGCGAACAAGCGTCCCGAGCTCGCCGGCAATACGCCTAGCGAGCCGTCCAGTTCTGAGATGTTGACTGCTGGCTGGCTCATTGCGGATCTCCACTCGGCGGCGGCGGGCTTGCGCCCGCAGCATCGGTTTGTGTCTGCGTGACATTCAGTTCGGAAACGCCGATCACAGCGACCGTATCGACGGGCACGCTGTCCAACACGGCGTCAGGGATCATTGACTGGATCGTTCCGACGACACGGATCGCCGTGCCGAAGCGCCGTTGCGTGATCACGCCGACGCGTACCCAGTCGCTACGCTCGATCGAAAACGTGCCGTATGCGTTCAGGTACACGGCGCGGTACCACGCGTCGTAAAGCAGCCGCGTCAACTTGTATTGCTTCAGCTCGTTCTCGGGATCGGTTGGATCCTGAGCGCTGATCACGCAAGTAAACAACTCAAGTAGCGTGCCGAGTGGGCGCGGGTTGCGGCCGGGGTTGCGCGGCGGCGCCATTTTCCCGAGACTTCCGGACGCGTCGCCCGGCTGCCATGTGATGCGCGGAGCGATCACCTGTTGAACGTCCGGACGCCAGCCAAACGGCTGATCGGCCGTCGTACCGTCCGCGGCGAACTGCGCTACAACATCCGCATACAGCTTCTCGAGTGCGAGCGTGTCAGCCATTGGCCATCACCCGCAAGAACGCCTTATTGATCACGCCGCGCAGCGCTGCCGCCATGGGCTGCGGGATGTCCTTGGTGGGAATGATCGCGCGCTGTGTCCCGCCCTTGACGCGACCCAAGTGGTGGCGCGCTTCGACGCCGGTCACGCGCACGACGATCGACGTGCCTACGGCGGCCACGCCAACGGCGTCAATCGCATGTGCGAGCGGTTTGCCCGAGCCGTCTTTTTTCGGCGCCCACGGCTTGCCGTATGCGTCCGTGCCCGCGGCGGCCGTGCGAGCGATCTCGGCTTCGACGACGCGCGCGCATTCGGGCGCGCACTGCCGCGCGAGGTCGGGCAGCTTCCGCAGCCGATCGATCATCGCATCAAGCTCGGCCTCGCCGGTCATACGGAGGTACCTCCGTTGCCGTTCTCGTCTTGTTGGCGGCCCGCTTGCCCTTGCACGTCAGTCCACGCATACGGCGACTGTTCGCTGTAGGTGCGCGGGCTGCCCTGACTGATCCCGCTGACGTTCGTGAGGTCGGCGCGCAGCGGCAGATCAAACAGCCCCGTGTCGCTGTCCGCGGCTTCACGAATCTCGTCTCGTGCGGCAACGTCGTCGGCTTTGATGTCCGCGTACTGCTGGTCGGTCGGATCGACGCCGCGACGCAAATAGCAGCGCACGGTCACGATCCGCATGAGCCAGCCCTCGATCGTGCTCGGCACGGGCGCGACGAATGGGACGGCGTAGCGCTTGCGCAACCGCGAATCGATCCAGTCGGACCAGTAGGCGAGCTGCGCGTCAGTCCAGCCCGGCGACGCGGTTTCGATCGCGTCGACGGATGACCCCGGCATGACCGTTAGGGTCTTGAACTTCGCGAGTGTGAGATAGGCCGCCATAGGTCTCGCAGAAAAGCGCGGGCAGACCGCTGACCCGATCGAGGATCAGTCAGGCCGAGTCAACGGCTGCCCGCATACACACGCACGCGCTACGGGGAGGGTCAGCTACCCTTGCACTTGAACACGAGGTAGGGGTGGCCGGGCGACACGACGTTACGGCCGTGGCAATGCCACTCGAGTTTTTGCTTTCGCGAGAGCTCGGCTTGATCGATCGTCGAGTAGTAGTTGATCCGGTACGGCTCGCGTTCGGTCCACACGATGCCGCCGAGCTGTGAGGTCGACGCTTGTTCGCAAACCACGAAAAACGTTGTGTCGCTTTCGAAGCCCGCGAGCTCATCCACCATGACCGGCGTTGCGAAGCCGAGCGCCTTGATCAGCGCTTCGACGTCGCCCGTTCCCGCCGCGCTACCCGCCGCTTGGGCGAGAAACTTAGCGCTTGTGAGCTGCACTGCGCGCGGAAACAGCGTGGGCGAGCAGTACAGACCAACCGGACGCAAGAACCGAGGATCCTCGCCGTTCGGCATGCGGATCGATGCGACGTACGACATGATTTTCGCGAGGTTGTTCAGAGCGGCGTCAGCCGTTTGGCTCACGTCGATCGGGCACGCGCCGGGGTAGTACGGCGTGTTGCCGCTCGCCGCGACGGTGCCACCTGTGAAGATGTTCTGATAGGTGCCCGCGCCCGTGTTGAACGGGTTGACCGGGTGGTCGGTCGCAAAGAATGCCTTTGCGTCATAGCCGGTCACGAGCGACGCCGTGTGACCGTTCTTGAGCAAGTTTACAACTTGCTTCTGCGGGTAATACGCCATGTAGGCGCCGATGTCTCCGGACCACTGCGCGGCGAGATCCATCCCGCCGCCGTCCGTGTCTTCGAGCTGCGCACGCGACAACTCGAGTCCCGCACCCGAAAACTTGTTTTCGATCTCGGTGTACGTCGACACGATATCGTCGAAGGCGATGTTTCCGCCCTTGCCCTGATCCTTGATCATGGCAGTGGACAAGAGCCACGAGATCACGTCGCGTCGACCCGTCGACGTGCGAACCTTGGTCATGCCCGGCCACCAAACATTTTTGGACAGCCGATTGTATTCGTTCTCAGTGATCACCTGCATGCGTGATTCGAGATTCATCAGGAACGTAGGTGTGAGCGCTGGCATTGTGAGATCTCCTTGTTCTGTTCGCTGTCAGCGATCACGGGCTGACGTACGCGTTCGCGTACCAAAGTCCGTTTAGAAAAGACGCGACCACCATGTGACGCTTGGAAGCCGTCAACGCGGTTGTCAGGGCCACGGTGCCCGTCGCATCGCGATACGTGACCGTGTGACCATTCTTCGTGCCGTCCGCGACGAAGTATTGAAGCGTGCCTTCGGCGGCCGACGCCGACAGCGTCACCGTAGACGCGGCGCCCGTGGTCGGAATGTCGTAAATGCCGGGCGTGATCGGCGCGTTCGTGTTGTTCGAGCTGAACGCGGTCAGCGCTTGCTCGAGCTGCAGCCCGCTCCCGTTGGTGCCCGAGCCAAGGCGCTGCACGGCAACGCCTTTGATGCTGTCGACGCCCCACACACGACCAGCGACTGATCCACCGTTCGGTGCGATCGCAACGGTCTGATCGTCCTGGATCCAGCAAACACTGCCCAAGTCGGTCGCCGCAACGGCTGACGTGCCGCTGTTGACCAGCCACTCGATCAAGATTTCCTGCCCGAGATCGACGTTGACCAGCGCTGCCGCGCTCGTGGCGTCGATCGTTTCGGCGAACTTGCCGATCACGAACAAGTCGGCTTCAAGCGCGGCGGGAATGACCGTGTTGGTTCCGAGCTTGATCGCGGCGATGCCGTTTTTCCAAGCCTTTTTCCCCACGGCCAGCGTGAATTGATGCATGCCCCACTTTTCAGCGGATGACATGCGCTCGTTTTGGAGTGCGGTCACTTGGTGCCTCCGACGCTGCCGCTGTTAGCGGCGAAATCTGTTTTGGTCTCGCGCACGCCGAACACGAGCGCGTGATTGCCCTCACGACGCACGCCGAGTGACGTGCGCGTCAGTCCCATGGCCCGATCCATGTCCACGATCTCCGTGGGCGCGGACGGCCCGCTACCGCTCGGGCCGCCCTGACCCTCGCCGCGCGTGGCGGCGGGCGCGGCGGTCGCCGCTGCCTTGATTGGCGCCGATTTCGGCAACGTCTTGACCATTTCGCGCACGGTCGCGAGCGGCGCGGTTTGCAGCGCCTTCACGAGCTCGGGCGCGAAGTCTTTGCGGCTCGCGAGCAAGCGCGTGCGCTCATTGCGCGCGTCCTTGGCGGCGATCTCGGCGCGAAGCTTGTGCACTTCGGCGAGCGCGGTCAGCTCGGCGCTTACGCCGCGACGCGCCGACGCGCCGACAGCGGCTGCCGCGGCCTTGTCGTCATCGTCGCCTTCCTTTTTCTTCGACGGCTCATCGTCCGCGGGCGGTTCCTCGGCCTTCGGCTCATCGCCGTCGGGCTCGCTCGCTTCGTCACCGTCCGGCTCCTTGTGCTCATCGCCCTGCCCCTCATCCATCGCAGCGAGCGCGCGCTTGGCGGCGGCAGCGTTGGCGTCGTCGCCCTTGGCTGCCTCTTCGAGCGCGCTGCGCGCTTCTTCGTATTTCGATTTCTCAGCCATGTAGTTTTTCTTTCCGGCGACGGCCGCAATGAACGAGTCAAATGACTCAACCCCATCAGCAAGGCGCTCCTTGACGGCCGCTTGCCCAACGAACAAACCCGCCTGCAACGCAGCAACGCGCGCACTCGGCACGCCGCGCATGTCTTCGACCAACGCAAAAAACACGCTCGCCGTCGAATCGATCAGCGCCTGCGTCGACGCGATCTCATCCTCGGTGATCGGCGCGTCCGGGTGGCCATCGGCCTTGCGCGCGCCCGACGTGATCAGCGCGACACGCACGCCGCGTGCAGCGTTGGCCGCCGTAAGATCAGTGCGCGCCGAGATGACGCCGATCGATCCAACGCACGCGCTTTCGCTGACCACGAGCCCGGCCGTTGCCGCTGACGCGATCGCATAGCCCGCGCTCGCCGCGTGATCAGTCACGTACGCATACAACGGCTTGCGCGTGCGCAGCGCGGTCGCGCGAATCGCGCGCGCAGCATCGAAGCAACCGGCGACGTCGCCGCCCGGCGAATCGACCCGCAACACGACCGCCACCGCGTCGCTCTCGCACGCGAGCGCAACGCGCGCTTGGATCGCTTCGTAGCTGTCGCACCATCCACCCGCCCGGTGTTCGAGCGGGCCATCAACGTCGACGATCGCAACGTTGCCGATGCGGTCGTTTTCGCGCGTCGCCGGCTCGATGAAAAAGTCGAGGAACGCGCGCGGATCGATCGCGTAGACAGCGCCCGGCCGCGGCGTCAGTTGACGGCGCGCGCTCATGCTGCCTCGCTTTCCGCGCTCACATCGTCGGCGCTGTCCGCGCTATCAGCGTCGAGCGGGGTGCGCAGCGGGATGACGTTGCTCTCGGCTTTGCCGTCGCCGTTCGCGTCGCCCAAGATCGGGATCCCAAACTGAGTGCACAGCGCGGCAACGTCGAGCTGTTGACCCGTGGCCGCGAGTGCCGCGCTCAAGAGCGTGATCGCGTTCGCCGCGGTCACGAGTGACGTAGCTTCGCTGTTGCGATCCTTGGGCGGCGTGACGTCCCATTCAACGATCGTCGCCTTCGACTCGATCGCTTCGGGACCCCATCGCAACGCGATGAAAGTCGGAATGCCCTGCGTGTTGATCGTGTACGCAAGCCCGTCCGCGGTTTCCTTGATCAGGTCCGCACGGATCGACTTGTGAATGTCCGAATTCTGAAAGCCCGCGCCGCCGTCGACTGTCACCGTTTGGCCGGCGACCGCGATGATCATCTCAGTGTTCGCTTGGGCGATCGTCGTGTTGAACGACTCGAAGCCGCGGCCGTTCGACTCGATCAGCTTGACGTCATAGCCCGGCGTCATGCCGAAGACGGTGTTGACGCCCCACGCCATGACACTGCGAAACCAACTGTCTTTCTGGGCTTCGGCAGCGCCTTGCGGCGCGACGGCAACGCGCGCGGGATTCGCTAGCTTCGCCTCCCAGTTGTCCTTGTGCAGCGACGCGTGTTCCTTGCGGACGTACGAACGCGCGATCGCGCGCCACAGTCCATTTTGCCAAGGAACCATGCGCCCGCCGGGCGTGTGGAGGATCCAACGGCCATCGCCGGGCGTGATCGGCAAGAGGCCCGCGATCGACCGGAAGTACCAGCGGTTTTCGATCCATCGATAGATCAAGAACTCCGGATCGAGCCGCACGAAGATCGGATAGTCGCGACCTTCGACGGGCACGAGCTCGCCCACGCCGATCCCGAGCCCGAGCCCGTCAGCCGCGAGCAACGCAAGTTCAGTCGGCGGAAACATCTCATCGAACACGCTGCGCACGCTGTCGTGCCCAACTTCGAGCGCGGCGATCACGTCGGGGTCGCCGCGGAAGCGCTTGGGCAATCGCACGAGCCCGCTCGTGCGCGTCGACAAGACGCCATGAAACGTGCCGTCCTTGCGGGCGGCGCGCATCAGTCGCGCGGCAAGCTGAATGTTGCCCGCGTCCGCGTTCATTTCCGCGTATTCGATATCGTCGAGATACCAACGCGTTTGCGACAGCGACTGCGGTTGCAGTTGGCCGCCCATGCGGCGACGCACATCTTCGACTTGCGGACTGTCTAACTCAAGCGTCGACGCGCCGGCTTGTGGGACTGGCGCTTGGTACGCTGAGCGCCCAAGTAGCGCGTCGGTCCAGTCTGACAGTTTTCCCACGCGACAAATAAAGCCACGCAGGGTTGTGTCACGTCGAACAACTAACGCTTGTGTCTAACAGCGGACAAATGGACCGCGACGTCGCCCCATGATGACGCGCTGATCCCATAGATCGCTTCGAGTCGCGCACGCGGAACATCAGCCGGCGTAGCGTCGCCAGCGATCCAACGCGTCACGCTCGAAGGTGCCACGCCACACCGCGCGGCAAGCTCGCGCGCCGTCGTTCGCTGCAACACTGCCGCGAGCGAGCGACGCGCTGTGATCACGAACGCGACCGCCAAGCCATGGCACCCGCGTAGGGATCCATTCCGCTCGGCGCTTCGCCGCCCGCGGTGTGCTGAGCGATCGCGGCTTGCGCGGACTCGGGCAACTCTTGCAGCGAGAGCGGCTCCCATACTGACAGCGCCGTCGCGTCGAAGCGATCCGGCGAGCGACCGAGCACCTTGCGGATCGTTTCCTTGGGCGTGACTTTCAGCCGACCCTTGATCGACGATTTCCACTCGAAGGCGTGCAGCTCACGCACGAGCTTGTCATCTTCGAGCAACGTTCCACCGTCGCGTAACCACTGTTCGAGGTTTGCGACCAACTCATCGCGAATACGATCGTAAATCACAGGCTGACGGATCGCACCGTTCGAAGCGCTGACCGCCACGAGCTCGAACGTGTTCGCGTTCTCATCCAAAAAGTTTCGAAGCGCGGTATTGAGCTTCGAGCCGATCGAACCCTCGCGATCGATCACGACAACGGGCGTTTCGCGCGGCACCTTGTGCTCGCCGATCAACTGCAGCACGTGCACAAGGATCTGCTGTTCGTTCAGACCCAGGATCGTGCGCAGCGCGAGTTGTTTCAGCCCGCGCCGAACACAAAACGCGGTCTCGTCGCCCATGCCCGATTCGCCCGCGGGGTCGACGCCGACGAACAGCCGGCCCGACGCGGGCGTTTCGTACCAACGCTGCTGCGCTTGCTCGATCGCGTGCAGCGAGAAGATCCGCCCGGCTTCGTGCACGGCGAACTTGCCTTTGATGCGCACGCTGTAAATCGGGCTGTCCTCGCCCCATTCGATCTTCTTTTCTTCGACCCACTCATACGTTGCGAGGCCCGGAATCACCACGCGCCGCTCGATCACGTTCGGTGTTTCCTCGCTCGACACGTGGAACGTTTTGTATAGGGCGCTCTTGGAATGGAAGGCATCGAAAAACTCGCCCTCGTTGCGCGTCGGGTTGCCAAACAGCACGATCTTCGCGCCGCCCGCGCGGTTGCCTTCGATCGCCTCGAAGATCAAATCGGGCACGCCACTCGCTTCGTCGATCAAGTAGAGCAGCCGATTACCCGAAATGCCCGCAACGGCTTCGGCCTCACGCGCCGTAAAACCAACCACCTCGCGAAAGTCGCGTGACTTGAGTCCCGTACGCGCAAGGTCGCCTAGGTCGCCGTCGATCAGCGCCGAGTGCTCGCACGGAGTGCCGATCACGTGACCATCCGGGTCGGCCGCTTTGCACCGAACGCAACGACCCGAGCGCGCGCGCATCATGCGCAACTCGCGCCAGAGTATCTGATCGACTTGGCGCGCCGTGGTCGACGACATGATCACGCGCGCGTCGGGCCATGAGCAGTAGTGCCAAAGCGCGATCCCGGCCGCGGTGTGAGACTTCGAAACCTTGTGGCCACTCGCGACCGCAACGCGCGAAAAGTCACGCACGGCTTCGATGATCTCGATCTGTTTCGACCACGGCTCGACGCCGAGCACGTCACGAAAGTAGCGCACGGGATCCTCGCGGTAGAGCGGCGAGGGAAACAGCGTGCGAACGCTGAACTCGTGCTGGCGTAGTAGCCCGTCGCGGATCTCGTCTGCGAACGTAAGCAGCGCCGTGGGTGTCGATCGCGGCCGACCGCGGGCCTTGCGCTCACCCACCTCGGCCGCGATGGACGATGTCACGGCCAAAAGGTTCGCGCCCGCGGATTATCCTGTCAAGCGGACAATCGACGCGGGCGCAAGTGGTAGCAGGTGTGGCGGGGCTAGCGCGTAGGTTCGGTCGGGTGACGCATTTGATCGGCTGACCACAGCATCAGCGCCATGACTGACGTATCAGTCAGCGTTGTCCCGCCCAGTCCTTGGTGCCTCAAGTAATCAGCCACGAGCTCGTCAAGGCACTTGTGCAACTCCACGTGCCGCGCGCGGTGTCTCTCGTGCTGGGACGTCATCGTGCGCACCGCTCGGCCGCGCGCGTCAGCGCTTCGAGTGCGCGCGCCTGTGACTCTTGCGCGCGCACCAAGCGTTCCACGAGTTGGCGATCAAGCGCGGGCTGCGGGTCGGCATGCGCGAGCACGGGCACGATCACGCACAGCAAGATACCAAGCACGCATGCCCAAATGAGAGCGCAGTTCATATGCACGTTCCCTCGTGGTAGAGGTCGCCGCCCGACGTGTCGAGAAACGCGCATCGCGCACCCGGCACGCACTGCGATGCGGTCGCCGTGTCGTGTGGACCTGTGCAGCCCGTCATGTTGCCTTGCACGAGCCCACGCGACGGATCAACCGCCCAGCGCAACGAATAGATCGAGTAGTTGATCAGATTGGGATCGTCGCACCCGACCACGCCGCCTACGTCAAGCTGGCACTGCGTCAGGTGCGGCGGCGGCGGCGTGACGGGCGCGGGCGCGGGCGCGGGCGCGCCAGCTGGCGACGGCTCGGGCGTCGGAGCGGGCGCGGGCGCACCGGCTGGGGAGCCAACCACGGGGGGCGAGCTCGGGGTCACTGGCGTGGGCGCGGCGCTGCCCGCGGGCGTCGGCTCGGGCGTCGTCGGCGTGCCCGCGTCGACCGTGACCGGCTCGGGCTCGACGGCGGGCGCGGGTGCGCCGGCCGCGCTGCCGTACGTCGCGAGCACGGGGGGCGCTTCGCTGGGCGCGACGTCAGCCGCGCAGCCCGACACGTGCGGGAGGAACCCCAACACGAGCACGAAACCCGCAGCGAACTTCGCGCGGCGAGCGGCAGCGCGGCGGGTACCCGCCTTGCGGTGCAACTCGCACTGCACGTGCGTCACGCCGAGCGTGACATCGGGCACGATCGGCGCGGTGCACTCCGTGCAGGTGCCCGCGGCACGGCGAGCGGCACGGCGAGCGGCGAGCGCGTCGGCGCGCTTAGCGCGACACGTTTCGCAGCGGTTGGGCTGATCGACACAACTTGCACAACGGTATGGCGCGAATGTCATTGATCCTCCATCGGACGGGGCGCGGAAACCTTGAGCGACTCGGCGGCGCGCAGCCCCATGAGACTCACAGCGACACCTCAAACTCGATTCCAAACGCTTCGAGCCAGCCGATCGCGGACGCGATGGCTTCGGACTGCGCCGCGTCCAACTGACCGATCAGCCACGCCCAGTATTCGG
>Ga0208423_1000002_pt1 | contig 44182 bp, 77 predicted proteins | sample WestPond_Cattail_FD_185690 | JGI IMG/M metagenome (GOLD analysis project Ga0208423, IMG submission 185690) | Natural and restored wetland microbial communities from the San Francisco Bay, California, USA, that impact long-term carbon... | ecosystem: Environmental > Terrestrial > Soil > Wetlands ...
GGTGGGCCGGCGCCACGCCTACAAGTGTTCAGTGGTTCGTTTACTCGAAGTCTCACCGCGTTACAAGTGGCAGGTAGCAAGAACGGCCAGCCGACCGGTGACAGATTGTCAATATCCGCGACATTCCGCCTGGCGAGTTCTTTCGGCGTGCACACTTCTGGTCGACAGTCCAACGAAAAGCGACGTACTCGCAAGGGTCGTGCACACTTCCGGACGCCTGTCTACCGGAAACAGGGGGGAGCTGTCGCAAGGGTCGCGCACACTTCCGGACGCCTGTCTACCGAAAACCGGGGGGGGGGGCGCCGGCGTACCAGCCGCACGACCCGGGAGCCGCACGGTCTCCTGGACCCGTCGGTGGGCCGGCGCACCGGCGCACCGGCGCCCCGGTACGCGCACACACGAGACGGGGGGGACGCGGAGTGCTCGGACTGCTTCGAGGGTGTAACACCCTGGGGTGTGTCGCGTCACAAGGGGGACTGTTACAGGGGGGCGGACGTGCGGCTCCGGGGTTGGGGGTGGGAGACGTGGGGCGGGGTAGGGGCGCCGGAGGGCGACGGGGTAGCAGTAGTGGAAGGTGGGAGGCTCGCCTACACGGACTTCGGCACGCGCTTCGACTTCAGGGCGGCGCGGACCGGGGGAGGACCGAGGGTCCAGAGGGGCGGTCCGGGGGCGGGCCTGAGGGCGGTTCGGAGGGTTCCGGGCGCGGTCCGGGGGTGGTCCGGGGGCGGTCCGGGGGTGGTCCGGGGGTGGGTAGGGGAGGACCCAGGGACTGGGAGGGTGTCCGGTGACTCAGGGTGTGGAAAGACTCAACTACTCACACCTAAGAACCCCTGGTAAGGTTCAGGGGTGGCGAAACTAGCTGAGTTAGAGACCTCTAGACCTGGCACGGTTGGTGCAAAGGGGGAGGGTGTGGAAGTGAGAACGGACAAGCACGGAAAGCCTCTAGTGAAACCGTGTAGAGCAGACTTCGGGTCTGACGTTGAGTTTTTGCGAGCGGCGCACGCTTGGAAAGACGCAGTAACGTCACACGCAAACAGGGCGTTTGACGAAGGCTTTAGAGCCGAACTTAAACGCCTCAAGAAAGGAAAACGCAAGTGAAGGGTTGGATAGACTTTGGGTCTGATGTGTGCTGGGAAGAACATGGCGGAGTTTGGGGCCGTAAAGCAAACGACGGCACTTGGTTCGTTATTCTGTTTAACGAGTCAGAAGGAACACTTTACGCCTCACTTCGACAAGTAAGCTTGTCGGTCCTTTCCGAGAAGCAACTGGAAAAGGCTTTCGAGTGTTGTGACGTTCAACCGGACGCCTCGGAAGTGGAAAAGGTAGCGGCGTGCGTCTCTTATGGGCATGGCGCACCGCTAGGTGATTGGAGTGGTATTAAGTACGCCGCGAGACTTCGAGGTGAGGCACGCCGAGAGGCGGAAGCCCTTATGAAAGACTCGAAAAAGTTGGAAGAAAAACTAGATAGACCCGTAAACAAGATTGGGTCAACGGCGCGAGACTTCCGAGAAGGAAACGTGCTTGCGGGCCTCGAACGTTACGCCTCTGGAGAGGGTGAACGGGATATGTCAAAAGACATTATGGCCAGACTGTGCGGCGTTCCCGGGCGGCGAGACTTCTGAAAAGGAAAGTACAGTGGAAAACTATAAGTGCAAGCAATGCAAATCTGCGCTTGGGTGTGACCCAGTAGCTGGAAAGCCGTTTTCATGGGCAGACCCATCGGGGCGTTGGGGCTCACAAGACGATGCGCCGTTTTGGTACCTGCCGAAGATAAAGACGAGGCAACGCTCAGAATCTATGAAAAGTACGAGCACATTTCCGGAGATATCGAGCTTACACTCGTACGAGAAGGGGAGTTACTTTGACATTGGAATTGAAAAAGGCTGAACGTACTTGCTCTCTGGTCGTCTTTAGAATGAAACGCCTCCGAGAGGCTATCCAGAGAAGGAAGGTCAGGCGTCTATGATGGTTAAGGACTTCTGGAGGTTGTCAGTCGTGAAAAGACATATCGAGTTGGCAAACTCCACATGCGACGGACCTGGTGAGTTTGGCTATGTGCTAGACCCGGGACGCACAATGCCGGTACTGGAACTCGTCCCGTGGGGAATTGCAATACCAGGTGACGGGAAGGAATTCCCATCTAATTCCGTAGCAAAGGCGCTTTGGGTTTCTGAAGTTGTTATTGTGAGAGGCTAAATGATGAAGTTCGAAAACTGTAAAAATGAGATTGAGCGTCAGATAATTGTTGCGCTTGTAGAAGATGCTCTAGCGGCTGGGTTCATTGTAAGCGTGAATGATGGCGCGGAGAGTAAAGATGAAGCGGTCATATTCGCGGAGATGAACTCAATAGACGTCGATTATCTTTACCTTCGTCGAGAAGGGATGAGTACGCAGTGGGTTCAACTCGTCTACGGCAACGGGTGCGACGTTATGAGTAATTGGACCTGCGAACTAAGCGACAGAACGAACGTTATGAAACGCGCTGAGGAATTGGCTAAAAGGTTCGCCGGCTAAGTGACTCGCATGCGTCGACTCTTTCGAGAGCCTACGCACGCGAGTTGCTCAGAAGGCAATCCAGTAAGGAAAACATGTCAGAAAAAAAGGTAGATATCATGCTAGCCGGGATGGTTTCTCGGTTCATTCGCAGTTCTCTCGAGCGTTCGTCGGTCAGCTGGCGACACCACAAGATTGGAGTTCTGCAAGCTTATGCCGTGGAAGAGGACCAACCCGGCGATGCGGAAGTTCGCGTGCACGTCTGGCATCCAGCACTGTGCTTGGCGAATGAAGACTCGGGCAGAATTCACGACCATCGTGCACGTATCACGTCGAGAGTTCTTGTGGGCGCCATATTCGACGCAGAGATTGGACTCGTAGCGTCGGAGGACGGGACCCATCGTGTTTGGAACGTGCAGAACGCGCGAAGTGCAGTAGCCGACGGGTCGTTTTGGGTGAAGCGCGAAAACCTCGACCGACGTTTCGACCTCATGCGGTGCGAGCATCGCTATGGTCCGGGGGCTGGCTATTCATACGCGCCGCGCATGTTTCACCGTTCGGAGGTCGAAGACCTCACGGTAACAGTTGTATCAAAAACGGAACAATCGACGGAGCCGGCCCGTATCGTAGCGCGCGATGGTCAGACCCCGAAGCACGCTTTCGACACGACTTCAGCTCACGGCGTTTTGGATGTGGCACACATGGCCATGTTGCTCGAGGCTGCCGACCGTCTCGATTTCATTGTCCGAAAGGGAGGATGATTCATGTCACCTAAGATTGAAGGACGTCTCTCATTGTGTCACTTAGCGGAAGAATGTGCGGAGGTCGTTCAAGCCGCTATGAAAGTTGTATTTTTTGGGCCCCAGGGGTTCGACTATAGGCTCGACCCCAGGACGGCCCCGAGCAATGCAACGTCCCTCGAGCGTGAGATGGGTGACGTGATGGCTGAGACGCTCCGACTCGAGGAACTAGGAGTGATTAGTCTCGAGAGAATCAATCAAGCGTGTCACGAAAAAGTCGCAAAGTTGAAAGCGCAAAATCGATGGTGACGCGGCTTCGGCGTGCGCTGCGCCGTGACACGGTAGCCGGACCTGACGATGGTTATACGAAGTCGAGCCTTTGGCAATCATTGTCCTGGCACCTGGGCGACACGCATGCCAGTCGAATCTGTCGCGTGCTAACTCTGTACTGTTTTTTGTTCAGAATCGACGTTAGGACTCTGTGGTCTCCATGGCTTCATGTCTCTCTACGCGGAGGTAAAAAGAAATGAACGAAGCAAAGGCAGTGGCGGCGCTGGCTCACATGGTTGAAGTCTCTGGAGATGAAGGGAAGTTTTTGGAAGACCTTCGCGCAGCTCATGAAGCCGTCACGAGGTTGGGGATTCGACGCGGACTGTTGGCGGCCATTGTTGGAATGGAGTTTTGCCACTTAGCCGGCCCAGACGATGAAGCTGTCCAAGACTTCGTCAACGTGGGACGTCTCATGGTTCAGCAAGGAGTCGTGACTCTGGCAGAATCTGAGTCCGCGCCACAGAAGGTCCTCGACTCGTAATCGGGGAAGACTGATGCGGCAAAGGTCTCCACGTTCAATATTCTCAAAGTTCCGTCCTAATTCTGGAGGTGTGAGAGACTCGGTCGGAACGGTTGGGAAACTCAGTTACTATCAAAGTACCGTACTTCTGACGCCAAAAAAAGAGAAGCGTGGACTCGCCAATCCGAAAGACCCACGGAACGAGCCCTTTTGCTCATGCGGTCGAGAGCGTGAGAATGGTTACATTCTATGTATGAGGTGTCGCTATCTGGACTTGAAAAAACGTGGGGTGTGTAGGTGCTGTTTTGGGAACGCCGTGAAGGGGGAGGCATATTGCCGCTCGTGCAAAACTAGTTACGCTGAAAAAGCTCGAGAACGTAAACGCGCACGTCGGGCCGCCGGGAAGTGTGGAGACTGTGGCGATGCGGATTCAGTCAGCTATCGGTGTGAGACCTGTGCGAACGTGAAGAACATCCAACGGAGGACTCGATGAGGTATGGTCACGTAGTGTCACCATGCGACCATGCGCGTATCCGCTAGTCGGGCGGATACGCGCGGCGTAGCCTTTTCACCTGGGTTTGAGAGGACATGAGTACCCGTAAGAAGCGAAAACCCGCGCCAAAGAAGCGCCCCGCCCCAAAGCGGCCCGCACCAAAGAAGCGCCCCGCCCCAAAGCGGCCCGCCCCAAAGAAGCGGCCTGCCCCAAAGCGGCTCGCCCCAAAGAAGCGCCCCGCCCCAAAACGCCCCACCCCAAAGAAGCGGCTCGCCTCAAAGCGCCCCACCTCAAAGCGGCCCGCCCCAAAGAAGCGGACCGCTCTGAAGCGCCCCACCTCTATTAAGAGGAGGCGCATCTCTCCGAGGTCGTCGCGCCCGGCGCCGGACCTACGACCGTTCATCCCGACGCGCTCATTCGTACCGGTCAACGTCGGTAAAGCGCGCAAGCTCGTGAATGTGCCGTCGCAACCGCCGCCGACTCCGTACAGGTCGCCCCTAGGGAAGCCGCTGAAGACGGATTACTATCCTCCGAAACCGGTAACACTCGCGCAACTGACAACCACCCGGCGAGCTGAGATTCGTAGAACCCTACGGCCATTCATCGAAGCCTCGAGTAGCACCGAGATTCACGGCGTTCGTAACTTTGATGTGACACCTCAAGGGTTGGTCATTTCCAAGACGCGAGCCGGAACGCCGCTGATTGGATTTCTGGCGCAGAGCGACCAAACCTCAGTTGGTACTTTTCATTGGACGCCCTCACCCAACCTCGAGCGTCACGTGCTTCAAAAACTGGCATCGTACGGCGAAGACTCCGCAGACTTCGAAAAAGAGGCGGATATCGGCGGCGAGAGTGAATATTTTGAGCCGGAAGAGGGCTTTTACATACAGGCGGTTTTTAGATGAGTTACCAAAACGGTGTTGCTAAATTTTCCGCACACAAGGGTGGCGAGACCATCACGGTAGAGTGGGTGGGTTCCCCCAACTGGAAAGTGCCCAAACCCGGGGCGCCGATTGCATCAGATAGAGTCGTAGGTGTGGACACTGAAAGTCTCACACTTTACGGGCAGCTTGAGACGCTTCTAATTCCCATCTCGTTCGAGAAGGGTTCGGAGCTTATTGAGACCCCATCGGGTAAAGGAATGCTGGAAGCGTTCTGTGAGCGAATCTTCTACGAGTACAGCGCTTCGTATTCACGAGATTCATTCGTGAAGCAGCGACCTCGGCGAGAGCGCAATACCCCCGAGAGTTGCAGTCGCGACGGTCGCCGTGAGACCGTCACCCCTGTGCTCAGCGTTTGGTACAATCTCGAGTACGACTTCGGACGGCTCGCCGGTGAGATTCGCGAGGTTCAACGCAGCGTGAAGTGGGGAGCCGATTCCTATCGCGTGAAGGTGGGACGTTTCGAGGTTGAGATTGCTCGAATGGTCATGGGCGCAGCTCCAAACTTCGAGTGGTTTATTTATGACCGCTCAATCAAGGAAGTCGTCCGCGTTTTTGGAATCGACATGTTCGGTTACTGGAAAAAGGGTCTAGATTCTGCCGCGTCGTCGCTCGGGGTCGGTGGTAAGCAGGATATCAAGGAAGTCCTGGGTGAGGACGTTTTTACTAAACCGCGTGAGATGTTCACACGCGAGGAGTGGGAGATATTCAAAAAGTACGCACTGAATGACGCCGGTATCACGAGGCTCGTGTACCTTCAGACGGTGGAGATGCTTACCAAGGTCGATTTCCGTGTGGTCCGACAATCGGGTGTCATCCCTTTCTCAGCTCCGGGAGCCGCAGCGCGCATTTCATTCGCGCATGCCGCGGATTGTCACCCTGGGCTGGAAAAGTGGGCTCGCTATGACTCGGTTTACGACCAAATGGGGCTCGATGCGTATCGAGCTGGACGCGCATTCTGTCACCTTCCTGGTGTCTATCAGAATATGATTTCGCTCGACGTTGTGTCGATGTACCCGTATACGAGCGCGTTACTACCCGACCCGGTGACAGTTCAAATGGAGCACGTTGAAGAGGTTGAAGGTTTTGACCTCGAGAGGTTCGTTGGAAAGTTTGGCGTGCTCTACATCGACGGTGAGAGCTTGGACGACCTGAATCCACCGTTTCGTGTGCATGGAAAGCAAAAACTGCACTACGTTTTTGGCGAGTTTAAGGACCAGCCTGTGACCATTCCAGAGGTCGTTATTGGCGTGATGCGCGGAGCTCTGAGAGTCGACCGAATCAAAAGCGGTTGTATCATGCACGGAACCGCCGACAAGTCGTTCATACGTGCATCGCTGAGTAAGTATTTCAAAATCAAAGCCGACGCAGACGCAGAGATTGAACGGCTTGAAGCAGAGTCCACACCGGAGGACGTTATCAAACCGTTTCGTGTCCTTCGCGAACTCGGGAAGCTTTTGGCGAACTCTTTTTATGGCAAGCTCGTGCAAATCAACACGGGAACGACGAACGGACCCCTAATGTGGGTACCCGTTTTCATGAAAAAGAAAATCATCGCGCGTTCCATGGTGCGTATCATGGTGGAGTTCCCGGACGAGTTGGATGAAAAATATTACACTGGCGAGACCGCTGAACAGCGCGAGAGTGTAAAGTCGTCGTTTCGTGCGAACCCCTCACGTCAGAAGGGTGAAGAGGGTGCTATCGCGGCTTACGTCGAGGCTCTATGTGATGGCGGCGTTACGAGAACCGAAGCCATCGTCAAGCTCAGTACGTTCCTCAAAAAGCACGCGCGACAGGGGCGAGCCGGCGGGAACTTCATGCCCCTCTACGCTGCGCAGATTACCGGACTCGCCTCGGCAATGTTGGCGTGCATGTCGTCTTGCGTGGACGCGATTCAGGGCGACACGGACAGCGTGCATTTCGTATTACCGAAGGGTTTCAAACCGACTGACATTTCTCGCATACCTGGGTACGGGCATTATTACGACGTGATGGCGCGAGCGGGATACCCTACGCCCAGGTTCGTCGATGGGGAGCTCGTGGACGGAGTTCCCGGGATGCTCGACGCTGGGACCTGGAAGGTTGAGCAGAAGGAGGGCTCGGAGGAGTCGGTATTGATTACGCTGAAACGATACTCCCACAAGTTTCGAGGCGGCGTGTTCAAGCAGGCGCAACATACGTTTTCCAAATTTTGGGACCCAATTTTCGACACCGCGGAGAGCGCGAAGGAACTGAAGACCTTGAAAGGGGCGAAACTTCACGAACACATGCGCTCTTTGCTTGAAGGGAAGAGCGTGACCTACATGGGCAAGCGCTCGCCCCGGAAGTTTCGCGACGCTATCAAAAGAAGCCTAACGGTCGGGGAATTCACGTCGGAATCGAGAACGGTTGACCCGCCGGAGTCCGACGAGAATACTTATCGAGACGAGTTCGGCTACGTACGTTGGAAGTGTTTTAACTGGAACGAAAAAGAAGAGATTCCCGTAGCCGCGGAGTGAAACATGAGCACCACACTGGCATCAGTCCGACGGTTAAAACGCACTATCGGATGGTCGTTCGACGTCAAGCTCTACCCAAGATGGTCGTGCTTTGGTGAGCATTATTCCAGTCTCGAGCACGTGAAGGAAGTAGCCGCATCGCTTGGCGTCCCTCGGGACATGCTCCGCGTGCGTGACCCGTACGGGGTTCGAGTGAGAGCACTCGGTAAGTACCCTATCGAGAGTACGAAACCTGCAAAATCTCGTAAGAGCAGAGCTGCTTAGAGACTGACACCCGGAGAGGACACAATGACATTCTCGTTAATCCCAAAACCCACGGTTCGTATTAAAAACTGGACAATTCCGTTCGTTGGTAAAACGGAACCCAGAAAACTCGGAGAGCTCTACTCAGAGACCGAGCTCGTCTACACGTTGTATGAACATTTCCGTCCACTCCACTTGTCGGCGCACGTCGCTGAAAATTCCAAGCTGATTGTTAGCTCGCTTCAAGTTGGTTGCGTGGACGTTCTTCCGCAGGGCAGCTGGTTTGGTGGAATGCTCGCGATACATTACGACGCGAGTAAGTGGATAGAGGCATGCGCGAAGCACGTCGAAATTTCCGAAGCAGACCTGTTTCGCTCCTCAGCGTTATCGCAATTCTTGAAGCCGTTCGAACTTCATGGAGTGTCAGAAAACCCTGGCGCAAACATAGTTCTCCGTCTACGCAACTACACGGAGCTCTCGGAAGCGTTCACGTTCAACGTTCACGGCATAGCAACTGTCGAAACCAAGGGCGCAAACGTCGCGTCGCCGTCGATTCCTAATCCGTTTCCGATAATCGACGACTTCAACTTCGACGACTTCGACGGCGTGCTAGCCAACTCGCTCGAAGGCTCTACACCCAAGGCTGCGGGCCCACGTTCCCGAGCGTGCGACAAGTGCATGGCGCAGCCGGGGTCTCCTTGCTTCGGGATGCGCAAAGACTCGTTTCACCACTCCCGCTAACACAGTTCGTAGAGAGGTCTCACATGTACTATTTTTGGTGCGCATGGTATTTTTTTGGATTTGGCATTCTCTGCTCGGAAGTTCGCATGGGTGTCATCACCTTCGGATGGGAATACCTGAGTAGGGTAGCAAAGCTATCTCCCACTTTATTTCTATGCAGCGTGTTCGGACCGCTCATCTTGGGGGTCTACTACGACCAGGAAAAGGGAGAGGTACGTATCTTCGGAAAGAAGGTGCTCTAGTGTCCCAGAAAGGAGGGTATGCCCGAACCGAGTTCCCCCATCCCCACATCGCAGGCGCCGGGTTAACTCCGTTTGCTCTCAGCTTGAATCGAGTTCCGGAGCTTACGGAGCACCAAACGGACGCCATTTGCGTCGCTCTCGAGCGCGCCTTTCAAGCCGGTCGAGAGGTCCACGCTCGTGAGATGCGACAACTTTAGGTATCGAAAATACGCCTTGGGGCGTGAAGATTGGATGATTCCCATGTTCGTCAAAAAAATGTTCCAACGAATTTCTGTCACTCTCAAGCCGGGCGAATCCGGGGAGGCAGTTGCGCGTTTTTCGCAACCGTTTCGTCCTCTACAGTTGTGGGCTATTGGGGGGCAGGACGCCTTCACAATTTCGAGTGTTCGAGTAGCCAACTACGAAGTTCTCGTACCCGGCCCCCCGATGCCGCTTCAATGGTTCGAAGACGTCGAGATGGATTACCCGTCCGTTCAAGAATCTGGCGACCACGTTGTGACCTTCACCGTCCAGAACGTGGGACAGTTGGAAAGAAAATTTCACGCGAGCGTGGAATTCCTCTCGCCTACACCCGAGAGACCGAGCTTTCTAGAGTTTCGAACGCTCTACGTGCCGCACGTTTCCGTCGATGAAGGAAAGTTCACTCAAATACGGAGGTTCGTCGAGCGCGACGAAGCCTTCGAGGGGTTCGAGCTGTATTCCCTGAAGGCGACAACTCCGGAGACCTCGGTGGAGCTAGATACGGAAGATTCCTCAGGATTCGGGCTCAAGATTGACGCCCGGGGTGTGGGGGCCAAGTTTAGCGGCGTGCTTATGAAGTTCGTGAAAGGCGGTTTCTGAAATGGACAGCATCTCCCGAAGGCTGAAAAAGAGTGAACGTCGTGCAATGTCGGAAGCCGCCGGGTTCACCGAGGAAAACACACAACCTCAGTTTGGTGGAAGGGCGGTCGAGATTCACATCGTCATCAACACCTCAGCAGAAGGTGATGCGATTTTGAAATGCATCAGAGATGCCCTCGTGAAGATGCACTCCGAGGACGCGCCGCTTACCCGAGTCGACGGAGAGATACTCTCACCGGAGGACGCGGCGAGCGTTTGGGCGGAACTTCGTAGTGATATGGGATTCGGCGACGAAGACGAAGACGAAGACGACCCACCCGACACAGTAGACGGGTTCCCGCGCAAGTGTGACCCGTCCGTAAATTGATTGTTAGATTACCTTAACGTAACGTTCTTAGTACACTCCCAACCAAGTCCGAAGAGGTATACCATGGCCCTGTCATTCGAAGAGCTCAGCCGCTATTCGCCCGAAGTTGCGCATCAAATGTCGTTCGTCTGTGCCGCGTTCGCCGGAGTCATCGACTCTGTCTATCGTGAAAAGTGGCTCGAGGTATCTCAACGTGTAGCCGCGCTCGAGAAGCATTACACGGACGTCCTTGCCGCCGTGAGCGCGCACGAAAACGCGCTCATCTCGAAACGTATCCTAGGAATCGGCCCCTCTCTCTCCCCGCGCGAGCTCCGGGCGCGCGCTCTCGCCAATTCGCCGCAGCCTCAGCCGTACCTCCCCCAACCGCTCCCGATGGTGGGGTCCGCGTCAGTTCCCACAGGCGCGCCGGCCCCCATCATGCAGACGCATGAACAGCCCACGGCGCCCGCGGGATTACCTTTTACTGGACCTGACGGGAAGGAATACATTCTGGTGAAACAGACTTTCCCGAGTGGCCAAACGCTGGCGATGCTCGAGACGTATGACGCTGCGAAGCATGCGAACTTGGTCACACGCACCCGAGCCGAGCTCGCGGGGGAAAAGTTGCTGGACTTGAATCCGGAGCCCAGAGTCGACCCGGAGGCGGAGCGCACGCCCGCGACGCCCCCCGATGCCGCACTCGGCGGGGTCAATCAGGACACGGTTCCGCGCAAGGAGTATGAAACGCTGCTCACGAGACTCGAAGCTCTCGGTTCACTCGCTGACCGCCTCGAGACCATGCTGGAAGCGCAAACTTCACGCGACGTGCATGAGTACCCAAACCTCGCGCTCGAAGAGCTGAATCGTCGCGCAGAGGTCGAAGTCCCAAAGTTCGACCCAGAACGTGGCTCTGTGATTACCGACGTCCCACTTTTCCCGCGCATGCTCTTGAAGAATGAAACCTCGAGACGCTATGCGCAGCCGGTCCCCGACCTCCCGCCTGTCATTCCCTACGCCCCACCTCCCACTATCTACCGCTGCGACGTGTGCCCTCAGGTCTTCACGACGGAACGCGCATGCGAGACGCATGGGGTGGAGATGCACGACAAGCCGAGCCCCATCGCGAACCAAGCGCTGGAGGGCGCCCGAGTGAATTCCACGCGCGCAGCTTTGGACCCCGCTCCGGTCCTCCCCATGAGCAGCGCTGCGCAACTCAAGTTCTCGATGCCGCTGGTCGAACCCGTCGCGGGTCCAGACCCCGACCCTACCTCTACCGAACCCTTCCCCGGTGAGTTCACGAGCGAGGCTTCCCCTGCCGGGTACACCTCGAGCGTCGCCCCAGCATCGGCCGATACGCCCAACCCTCCCCGCAAGGCCCAACCTTCCGACCCTGGGGCGGGGGGACTCCCCGGCGGGCAGGCGGGCGATAGGAGCGGAACGTGATGATTCAGCACTACCCAGACCCAGGGGACCCCGGAAGCTCAATGTGTCGTCGCGTGGGGAATTCTCCAACCGTGGGGGAGGTGATTGCCCCCACGCTCGCACCGGAAAGCGGCTGGTGTAATCGCTGTCTGGAAACGTACGCGCGCCTTCGAGCTTTTGGATGGCGTTACCCGGACCCGCCGCCAAGATTGGCAGTCAAAACGCTCGTACCGGTGCAACTCAACTGGTTACCGTTTGCTGCGCTCATGAACGACGGCTCATGTTGGATTTTGCGCACGGTGAATGGAGAGAGCTGCCAGTGCCGCAGCCGGAGCTCTTGAAGTCTCCGGAGAGAGACGGCCCGGATAGGGTTCAGAAGTGCGGGAGCTGCGCGAGCGAGTACAGCGTTCCTTTCTTGTACTGTCCAGAATGTGGGACGCCGGGAAGGGAGGAGACGTGAGACCTCACACGCACCTTTGGCAGTTTCTGCGAATGCGTGGGGATGACACGGTTTTCGTGTGTCAGCTCTGCGCGCTGTGTCGAACGACCAACACTCTTGAAATACCGTCAACTATCGTCTTAGGAGAAGACTGATGTGGGACTTTACAGCGTATATCATCGGGTTCGACTCGGAAGAGTCTCGCAACTGGGGCGAAGTCGAGCGCACTCGCATGATAGGAAAATGTGACGTCGTTTTCCAATTAACTGAACCCTTGGTCGTAGGAGAAATCTACGACTTGCACGGCATCGGCACATGCGAGTGTGTCAAGACTGAGCACGGCGGGAAGGTGCTCCACATGACGAAAGTGAAAGTTTGACATGCAAACCCGATTTACCTGCCCAGAATGCGAGCTCAGCGCCGCGGAATGTGGGAAGTTAGGTGCCGGATGCTCGCATCAGGGTGCAAACTGTAAGAAGAAAGTTACGCTACCAACGGTAGAATGTTCACGCATGGACTGCGGTATGGGCGCGGTCTACTGTGAGCCGGGTCTGAAGCCCTGCGGGAGTCAAAACGCACCGCGCGCGACGGACTTCGTTCGCGCAGATACTCGGTTCGACGTAGAAGGAACCGGAACGTCGTATGTGGGAACTCGAGGAAATGGAGATGAGGCGGAGACGAAGGGAACGTCAGAATGAAAGAGAGTTCCTTGGTTTATCACGTGCAACGCGACTATAACGGCGATTGGAGAGTTGCAGAGCGCGAGGTGTCCAATTTTCAGAGCACGGGATGGAAGCTTGAAAAATTCGTCACGACGGACGCGCGCACACGGGAGTATCATTTCACGAGGAATGAGTCAGAGTTCGACTTCCCGATGAGGTATTGATGAATTGGCGAAACTTCACACGAATCAAACCAAAGTCCGAACGCAAGGCGAAGTCCGTGCGCCATCCTCCGGACGTACACATCGAACGCTACTTGACGAAACACACGAAAGGATTGTCCGCTCAGCAAATGCACGGATGGCTTCACTCGAGAAAAGACGATTACACGCTCAGGGAGATAGAGTTGGCGCTCTTCAGGATGCGCGATGAAGGGAAAGCCGTCTGTACGAACGGTCTTTGGTGGCTTCGGACGCGAAAGGAAGAGGGATGAGCACGTACGTGGAGCTTGACGTGGAGGAGATTGAAGCGGATTCCGAGTGGAACTCTCGTAGCGGAAGCTGGGAGGAGGCTCGAGGGGATGAACAAGAGCACACGTTCCTCGAACTAATCGAGAGCATTAGAAGTGAGAAGCAACACGAACCCGTCACGGTTCAACCTTCGGCGACCCAAGGAAAGTACAAGCTCGTTGCAGGCTTTCGCCGTTTTACAGCCATTGCTCGAATCAATCGAGAACTCGCCGCTGATGCCAAAAAACGCAAGGTGCGCGCATTCCTGGAAGAGCTTACACCTCTCGACGCTGCAATACGCAACGTAGGAGAGAACGCGAGCCGTCAGGGGCTACGACTGCCTGACTTAGCGTGGGGCATCCATCGAGCCGTGTCGCTGTACGACTCAAAGGTGAAGATGCTCGAACGATACGCAGACGTCGCGAGACGTATCGGCATGCACGTCTCCTACGTTACGCAACTTGCTTCAATCTCATCGAAGTTACGTCCTGACGTGTTTCAATCTTGGAGAGCGAGTCCCATGCCGCTCACATTCCTCGCTATCAATGACGTAGCGAAGAAACCCCTGGAGGAGCAACCTGACGCTTACCGCGAGAAGCTATTCGCGGGCGTCTCAAAGGAGAAAACGAAAGCGCGCCGAAAAACCTGGGTCGAGCGTGAGCTCAAAAATGCCGAACTGGTCGGGCGCACGATAGGGAAACTCGTGAATCTCGGAATCGCCCAAGACGGAGTGCCGATAGACTCGCTGGTCGAGTTCCTTTGCGATGTTCCGGCGGCTCGAGAAGCCAACGAACTCGAGGTGCTTGCGCAGGCCATGCGGCGCGCGTACGAGCGTGGACGTACCGGAAAAGACACGAAGAAGTCAAGTCAGTAGACGAAAGAGCTGAAACGCGCTTTAATATTCGGTAGTTTCCCCTCACAGAAAGAGATGCCGAATGTCATACGTACCGAACAATGCGCAAATTTTCATCGCTGCGTTTTCTGGCGCCGTCGCCGGAATGGCCGCAGCTGGACGCTTCAACACGTCGAATGACCCAGCGACGTATTCCGCACAGGTAGCCGCAGCTGGGGCGTTCGCTCAAGAGTTCGACACGGTCTATGGTGTCGGCGCGTCCGGTACGGTGGAGGTTTCAGTGGTGCGTGACATTTGCAATGCGGAGTGGGCGAGCCGTGTCCAGACTTCGACTCGAGCCGCCGACTATCTCGACGTATGCAATGCGCTCATCGCGCTAGCTACGGCATGCACTACGTACTTCACAGACCAGAGCCTACCGAACCCAGCTTCGGGCGGCACGGTGTTGACTGATGGCACGTATGAGGGTGAGCCGCTCACGTGGAACAATACGTCAGCGGCTTGGGAGCCCGCGAGGTCTGCAACGGTGGCTGTGAATATGGTAGTACCAGGCTCCGGAACGGAAGCCGGCTCCAATATCACAATTAGCTCGCCCGGTGGCGACGTCACGGTCCAATCTGCAACTGGTAATGTGCTAGTTACGTCTCTGAATGGTGAGGCGACTCTCAATTCATCCGGAGGGTTCTTCGCCGCTCACACCACATCCGTCGAGATGGGTGTCACCCTCACAACAGTGGTATCAGTCTCTACAGCAGGTATTGAGGTGAAGGGCGCTTTCGTGGACGTCAAGGATGGCAACGGGAACTCAGGTGTTCGTGTCGAGACTGGAGTCACGCCGAAGCTTGGATTCTTCGGTGCGCCCCCCATCGTCATCCCGACGACTTCCGGAAGTCGAGGTGGCATCGCTGCACTTGATTCGCTTATGCCCGAACTTGGCGCTGTGAGTGGGCTTGGTTTGGTAACCGACGGCACGTCTCCGTAATTCATTCATTCTCCTTTCGGATACCTAGCCCGTCCTCGCTTAGGGGGCGGGCTTTCTTCGTCCTCATCCTCATCCTCATCCTCATCCTCATCCTCATCCTCGCCCCCTTCCTTGAACTCGATGAGGTGAATCCCGTCCTTGTCCTGATTCGTGACCGCGGTCACCCAAGAGGACCCGGTGCGGTTCTTTCCAATCTCCCAGAGGTGCGCTCCCGTGTCCTCGTCTACCGCGATGGTCACGAGAACGTCCACAATATGTTGCAGAGTCTTCCGGCCTGCAAAATCGTCGCCCTTGGTGACGTGCGACACGATAACGACGGGGCATTGCATGCGTACGGCGAGACGTTTGAGCGCGCCGCAGAGCTTCACAGCCTCGTCATTATCTCCGCCGGTGATTCCGTGGATAGAGTCGAGCACGATGAATTTTATTGGATGACGGATGCACGCGCCGATAAGCTGTTCACTATTTAGTCCAGGAAGAATTCGAACTAGGTCCAGGTCTCGAGGGGTCATTCCGAGACGGATGCCGCGGTCTTTGATTGCTTTTTTCCCTTCTTCAGTTGCCACGTAAAGCGATTCGGCTCGAATCCCACGGTCGGCGTAGTACCTGGCAATGTCTCTTGCCAGAAGTAGAAGAGTGGTCGATTTACCGGCGCCGGGTTCGCCGGATATCAAGACTAGAGCGTCTTCGGTGAGTCCAGCGGTCGGCCCGAACCCGTCCCAACTTGGGAAGAGCTTCGTGAGGCCGTTCCGGATGCGTGACTCTTCAGCGCTTTGGACGTTCGACAGTAGCTCGGTCTCGTCAGAGGGGAGTTTGCTGAAGTCCTGGGTTATTGCAGACCCAGGGCCAGCCGAAGCCTCGGCACTGGTCCAAAGGCTCAAGCCGTCATCCTTCTCACTAGACGTTACCGTTTTCGAGGCCTCATCTTCAGCAGTCCACCACTCGAAGCAGCCTGGACAGCGGTTTTTACCCTCCGGGATGCGCGTGTAGCACTTTTTACATTTTTTCACTTTGACCTCTTGAATCTCGCGTCGTACCGGTTATAAATAACTCTCCCGACGGACGCAGCGCCTCTCAGTGTGCCCACGTCCTCAGCTTCGCGCAACCGCTCATCCCGTACTAGAGCCCCCTCCGACTACTTCCCCCGACGTAGCACGCGAGCCAACGGGGCGATAGGTTGAGCGATTGCGCGAAGCTGAGGAAAGTGTCCTTTGAAAAGTACAATGACCAAACCTTCCGCAAATCAGAGCTCGAAGGTACTCCACGCGAGCGTTTTGCAGGTCGGGTGCCGTTATTGTAGAGCTGTCTCCGGCGTGCCGTGTCGGGGACAGTTTGCCGTGAATGGCGCGCACACGATTCGACGACTCGACGCGAAGAGGATTAGGTAACATGGCTCGAATTTTTCAATGCGACCGGTGTAGAGGCCTCGAGAAATCCGAAGACGACGAGTCGAAGTGCGGCGCTCAAGTGTCCACTATCGCAACGTTCCCGACGAATCCAGCTGTGAAGTCGACCAAGGTAGAACTGTGCGTCGGGTGCGCATCGGAATTGAACGATTTTCTCGCGGGCGGACGCCTGTTCACGGACGTGCACGCGGCGCGCCTCGCGGCATGCGCCGACTTACTCGGCGAGCCACCAGAACCATCCCGCTCAATCTGAGCGGCGATTTGCTACGCAACTGAACCCGGAGAGAAAACCAAATGAGCAAAAACACCAGTACCAAGGCCCCGAAGGCACCCCGCCCCGTTTCCCCGCAAGCGATTCCCGTCCCCGAAGGCTTTGCCGAACGCAGCGGTGACTACGTGGGGTTTTGGGATGAAGAGATTTCGAACGTCATTCAAGGCGTTCCGGTGGAGGCCAAGATTTTCGACGGCAACATCGAAAAGAACAAGCCGTCGTACCTCATTACCTTCCGCCTGACCAAGGACATGAAGGTATTGAAGGATGCGGAGAGTGGTGAGGTCGTCGAGGCCAAGTTCGGGGACCACGTGGGCGTATGGGGTAAGCCCGGCATGTCCGCCCTTCGCAACCTCTGCGGGGTGGAGGTCTTCATGTACTGCAAGGGTGAGAAGGACACCGGCAAACCGAACGCGATGCGAGTGTACTCGGTCAATTCGGCGACGACCGGTGCGCCCCTTCCCGTCACGAGCGACACGCGGAACAAGAGCAAGGGGGTCCAGACCTTCCTCGACGGCAACATCGTTCGGGGCTCCTGAGTGGCCCGGCCGATAGTCCCTCGCACGCGAGAGACCTATCGGCGAGACGTCGAAGCGCTAGGCCGACTCCGCACAGCTGTCCAATTGGATAAGCAACTGAAACCTGTGCGGGTCGCCTCGGTTCTGAAACACATCGACGCGCTCGTTACTGAGTTGGTCGAGGCGTTCGAGCATCGCTGAAAGAAAACGTCCCCCGCCGCGAGCTCCCGTAACCGCGGCGGGGGACGAATGGGGCCGGAGAGGTATTCGGCTAGTCCCGACGGGAATCCTAACACGAAGAACTCCCATGCAAGACAACGATTTTGACGACCGTCGAACTGATTATGTACCTCTCGAGCGGCTTGATGCCGTAATTGTTGAGGAAACGGCTCTAGAGGAGAGACGGGCGCTGCGCGACGAGGTTGAGTCCCTAAAAAGAGATGCCTGGGTTGAGGCATCCGACAACGACGACGCCGTCGACGACGACGACGCCCGGGACACGCTCCCGTCCCTTCCGCGGGTGCTTGAAACCCCGGCGGCGTTCTTGGACGACCCGAAGCTGAGTGCGGAAATCTTCACGTGGCGCGTGAAGAACGCCGCGCGCGCAGCGTTCCGCATCCAAGATTTTCGGACGGCAGCTTTGAATATCCTTCTGTCGTGCCTCGCGTTTCCCATTCTCGTCGTTTACGTCTGGAATTGGATAGAGATGGGGGGACGGTGGCTCGAGGTCTCGGTTCCCCTGGTCGCCGCGTTCGTGCTCGGCTCTTACGCCGAATTCACAGTCTCGAGGTTCATTAGGGCCTACCGCGGCGAGGGGTGATGCTCGCGCGCCTCAACGTGTGCGAAAAACTCTACGTGATGCCGCCGAACACCGAGCTCTTTTTGGCAGTCGAGTACACGCACGCGAACCCTCTCGATGTTCGCGTGCTCGTGGTCAATGAGGGCGTGGGCGCGGTTACACTCGTGAGTCTCGTGATTTCAGAAACCGAGGCCTTGCCGACGTCCCTTCGTTTTCGCGTGGCACGAACTCGAGCGACAGTCATTCCGTCGCCCGTTTGCCTACTCGGGCGCACGAAGGTTGCAGCCCTTAAGGTTCGCAATCCTTCGCATATCAATGCGGTTCGATTTCACTGTCACCTTTTAGGGACAGTGGTGGAAAGGTAAAAAGCATGTTCATCCAAATTTTATCGTTAGCGGTCATGTGTGGGGTATTCGGTTTCGTCATGGGTGCGCGCGTAGCAAAGTACATCGACGCCCTGCCAGCGTCCTCACACGATACGTTCATAAGGGACGGTGCTTTCGTTTCTCACGGTGAGACCCCTCCGCATTGCGAGCGTTGCGGGCATCTTTGCAAGCGCGATGACGATTGGTTCGGCCGTCCATGCGGCGCCGTGTTCGTATGTACCGTTTGCGACGCTCCGCTCGACTTCGAAACTCGAAGGTCTCGAGTTCTTGCGTTTCATTGCGCGATGGGAATCCCGTACTCAACCATTCCAACGAGACCGTCGCGTGACGTTATCTGTCTGCGCGCCGACTTGCTGGTCGAGGAGACCATTGAAACGCTCGAAGCTATGGGGGCCTACCCGGGCGAAATCGCGCGTTTGAAACTCGCGGCGTCGGCTGCCATAAATTCCATCGAAACGTCAGCTTTCAACATGGTCAAAGTCGCTGACGGTCTCGCCGACGTCGACTATATCAACGAAGGTACGCGCCTCACCTTCGGCATTCACGGTGAACCTGTCGAGCGCGAGGTGCATCGGACGAACATGGCCAAGCGGGGCGGCCCCGTGCGGGCTGACGGGAAGCGCCTCAAGCCAGAAGGTTGGACGCCGCCGGATATTCGCGGAATTCTACTCAGTCAAGGGTGGGACCCGACGACGGAGATAGAGGTGAATTATGCCGAGTAACACCGGTGGTTCTCAGTGGGACCCGGACTACATGGAGGATTCTCCCGACGCCAACCCAAAGACGAAGCGTCGAACGGTGAAAAAACACGAAGGTGCCTAACTTGCGCATCAAAAACCCGAAAGACTCCGCCGCCAATCACCGACTACCTCTCGACGTCGTTCCGTCGGCTGTGCAGGTTCTATCCGCGCTCGCAAATGCGGAAGGCGCCGCCAAGTACGGCCCTTACAACTGGCGAAAGACTCCTGTACTTTTTTCGGTCTACCTCGGGGCAATCGGGCGTCACCTCGCACTTCTCCAAAATGGCGAGTGGGAAGACCCCATTAGCAAGGTACCTCACCTTGCGAGCCTCATCGCTAACGCGGGAATCATCGCGGATGCGCGTTTCATGGGGATGCTCGTGGACGACCGCGGCGCATCAAATCCAGAGCTCTGCAACTTCATCCGAGAATCAGAAGAGCTCGTGGAGCACATTCGTAGGACGTTCCAAAGAAAGGACAAGAGACGTGGAAAAACTACTCGTAAATCGCGCAAGTCTTGAACTGGTTGCGGAGTTCATCAACAGATACATCGTAACGTACGCTTCACAACCTCAAGTCCCAACTCTTCGAGAGTATTCTACGTTGCTTCTCGAGACCGCCGCCAGACTCGACTACCTTCAACGGAGCAACATAGAGCTGGAAGACAAGCTCGAGACGGCTCGCGCTCGCATCGACGAGTGGGTTGAAAAAAGCCCCTAGTACAGAACCTGTCCCCCTCATTTTACACTGCCCCCAGTGTGGAGCTCGCCACATCGACGAGGGTGAGAAGGGCAACGAACCGCACCGCACACATGCGTGTCAAGACTGTGGGTTCCTTTGGGCGCCGGCTGCCGTTCCAACGGTGGGGGTTCAGTTTCTTCCGGGATGCAAGAACGGGGAAAAGCCCACCGCGATGCGGAAGGTCTAGTCACGTGAACGATTCAATGAACACCTCACTCGACCTGGGTTGGCATTTTCGCAAGCGAGCGAGGCTACGGTTCTGAAGGCGGTCATTCTCATCGTCTTCACGTTCGCACTCACGTTGGTTCTTCACGCAATCGAGAGGTGAGCAATGATGTACGCGGATTGGGAGGTCGTTTATTTTCGCAGGCGCGGGTTCCTGCTCGGGTTTTTCTGGACGGGTGGGAGGTCCCACTGGTCTGCGCACTCGTTCAATACCCTGAATGTGCGCCTTCTCGAGTTGTACTTGTTTTGGGACGATTGAGAGGCGAACTATGATTTTAGCATCGTTTTTCTGGTGGAGCGGGTGGGCTGTAGACCCGTCGTGGCCCCGCTACTACCAAAACGCGGGCTACAGTGACGCAGTCCCGTTCGGTTATTACTACCACGGTACGGAAATCGTCTAAAAGAGAGGAACGTTATGAAGGTTCAAAAGAAACCAGAGTTCGAGGTCGGTTACATCCTAGTCGGTGACCAAACCAGACAGGTCATCGTCTACCACCGAGGACCTAAGGGTACCATCATCGGGGTTCGTACCAAACGCGGTACAATTCGACTCAGCTGGGCGAACGTCCCCATTCACAAGACAGCGGCAGTCGCCGTGGCCGCGTCAAAGGGGGTGACGGGCTATATCGTCACGCGGGGGAGACGCCCTAGGCTCCTGCATGCGAAAACCGTCAACGGCGCGCTGTACTATACCGAGAACGGTCAGCGCGAGCGCTATGCATGGGCCGGTGACTTCTACGAGACTCTCTCCCAAGCGAAGCGGGTGATTCTGCTTAGGTACCGTCAAGAGGTGCGCGAACATCAAGCTGAAGGTCGTGCACTCGAAAAAGCCATTCACGACATTCAGAAGTTCGGGTTGGTACAGTCATGACCGCGCGTCGCATTTTTCAGTACGAAGTTCCCTTGCTCGACCATGGCTATCTGAAGCTCATCGACCACTGGGGGAGTGAAGAGGGAATTATCGAAGCCGCGCGCATGAGCACCAGTAAGAGCTTTCTCGGTTGGGGTCCGAGCGTTGAGGCACGCGACGTCAACGGTCGTGAGATTCTCCTCAGCAAGTGGCAAATGCAAAGACTTGTCGAGGGCGGTGACGGCGCCGCCCTGGTTGAAGCCGCGCAGCAGATTGCGTCATGGAAGACGACAACTCAGGGAGACGAAAAACTCCTACGTCGCCTCTATACGCATCGTCACGCTTCGCCGTTCGAGATGGCGGGTCTCACTATCGAGGTTCAAGCTCCCATCTTCGTCTTTCGTGAGTGGCATCGTCATCGAACGCAGAGCTACAACGAGCTCTCCGCGCGCTACACGCCGTTACCTGACGAAAATTACATGCCGAATCTCGAGCGTTGCATGTTCGTCAACCCGGAGAACAAGCAGGCGAACCGTATGAACGGTTCAATGGAGTTGACGCACGAGGCGGCCCTCGAATGGCTCGAGAACGTCTCGAACCTCTACAGCCTCATAGAAAACGTGTACCAAAAAGGTCTCACCATCGGAATCCCGAAGGAGGTCGCGCGAATCGTCGTGCCCGTGGGGCGTTACTCCCGCATGCGCGCGTCGTCGAACCTGCGTAACTGGCTCAGCTTCCTGACCCTGCGTAACAGCAGAGACGCGCAATGGGAAATCAGACAGTTCGCGGGCGCGCTCTCGGAATGCATCTCAAGTCTCTTTCATCGAACGCACGCCCTTTATACGGAGCTCGGTCGCGGTCCTTGACCCTTCCTTGAACCTCGTCCCACCATGGCCTACCCTTTCGTACAGAAGGAGTAGGTCATGTCACTTTCGGGTCGCAAGACTATGAAACAGCTTCGAGACGTTAGAATTTCCAAGTTAAAACGCGACGTTGATTCTTTAGAGAGGTGGTACCAGCTCGATTCGCAATTACAGCGTGAGGATAACGCCGCGACTCTATCGGACTGGGTCTCCTGAGACGCATGGGTTGAATTCTACTGGCGAAGAGTTGCCCTATAAGGTAACGTTCTCCGGGGTACCCCAAGACCCAGGAGAAACGTAAATGGCAAATCTCGCAATGTACGGTGGAGGTGGTTCGGCTATCTCCAAGCTCGTCAGTAGCCTGAAAAGTGGAAACGTTGTGGAGCGCGCACGCGACCACGGTTTCGCGCTCGTCAACGCGGTGCGCTTCAGTGGTGAAGGTGTCGCGGTCGGTGCGATTCTTTCAGCCGTGCACGTCAAGGCCAAGACGGGTCTCGACGCCCAGGGTAAGTACCCCATCGACGCCATTGCGGCAGTCGGCGCGAACGCGCTCGCGGTCTTGTTTCCAGGCAAGCCCGGCGCCGCGGACATGAAGAACGTTGGAGCTTGCGCCGCAGCGGTCTACGGCTTCCGCAAGGGCTACGACATGCTTTCCGAAAAGCAGCTCGCGGGCGGCCGGTCCGTCGGCGGCGTGTTCGGTCCCGCGCAAAAGAGCAAGATTGCCGGGGAGTACCACGGCGACGGCGACGAGTCCCATCCGGGCTCCGACCCGAATTTCGGCGAAGACCCGCTCGTCCTCGCCGCGCGCGACCTCTGAGAAATCGAGGGGCGCGCAAGGGTATTCGCGTCCCTCGGCTCCAGCTTTCCAAGCTCCCGCAAAGAAAGCTCTCCGGTCAATTACGACCGGTGATGAAAAGGAACGAGATATCATGGTCAACCCCAACGCACTGGCTCTCTCTCTTCGAGACCCCGGCCTTGGCGTCCTCACCGGCGCCATCTCCGGAGCCGACTTCGGCGCCGAGTTCGGCGACGATTACGGCACGGACCCCTTCGGCGACGACGGCTCCGGTTTCGGCGCAGACTTCGGCGCAGCCGCTCCGGCTTCCGCGATTCCGAAGCCCACGGCGCAGCAAGCGCTTGCCCTCTGGCGTTCGCATCACGCGGCACAGGCGCACACCCAGCGTCGCGAGATGATTCTCGAGCCGAACAAGGGCTCGAAGACGAAAATCGAGCGGTACACGTTCCCGCTCTCGCAAGCGCTCACCATCGGGACCGCTGTGGCCATCAGCCTCAGCGGTAACCCCACGGTGACGATTCGCCCGCAGCGCGTGACTTGCAACGCGCCGGGACCGATGTTCGCGTTCCTGAACTCGATTCAGGTCTCGAACGTCAACGTCGTGGTCGGAACCGGCGTGGAAGACGCCTACGACTACAACGCAAACGGCGTCGGTCAGACGCTCGACATGCCGACCATCGAACCGGCGCAACGCGCAACGGTCGTCGGCAGCTACACGGGTCTCGTCCCGACGGGCATTCCGCTCGGCCTCAGCACGTTCTTCACCGTGTCATTCAAGGGCCCGGCGGAGATGGTGGCCTGAAGACGTAGACTCGTTCCGCTTCGCAGAAAGATAGGGTCCGTTGGAAGTCATCTCGTTCCGATTTCCTCATGTGTTCAATCCTGCCTCATCGCAGGTTGAGAACGCGCGGGCTCTTCAAATTCTGCTTGAGGCTCTCATCAGCCTCAACATGGCGTACCTCGAACATCACACCGTTCCTACTCTGTACAAGAGCGGTGTGGTGTACGGGCGTACCAACGAATGGGATACCATTCCAGCCCTCTATGAGAGAGGGTTCGGCGATTGCAAGTCGCTGACGGCGGCCCAGGTCGCCGAATACCGAAGGGCGGGCCTTCAGGCCTTCCCGGTTTTCCGGTTCATTCCCCGTCGAAGTGACGGAGGCCTCAATTTTCACATTCTCACGCAGACGGCCACGAGATTCGAGGACCCCTCGAAAGTTCTCGGCATGGGAGCCGACGAGAATGCTAGGTTTTCACCTGGGCCCAGAGTTCTGACTCTCAGGTGACAGAAGGAAAAGACGACCATGGCGAACAACAACACATATTTCGATGCAGCCTACAACGCTGGGGTTGGCGCATTTTGCCGCGCGAACCTGACCGATATCACGGCAGGTGATTACGCAGCTGCCATTGCAGCGGCGAACGCTTTCGCGACTTCGGTCGACGCGGCGATTGCAGCCGAAGGTGGAGCGGTGACCGTTCCTCGCGCGAACCTCATCAACTCCATTTGCTCGGCCTCTCTCGTCGGTCCTCCGGCGAGTAGCGTCAGCAGCACTTACAACGCGCTGGCTGCCGCCGTCGGGGTGGTTTACCAAGCAGCAAAGGGCAACCTTCTGTAATAGGGTCGGGCTCTCCGATATTCGGGGAGCCCTTTCTTTTCACTCCCGGAGAAGTCGCACCCATGTTGATACCCGCAGCCTTCATACTCCTGGGCGGAGCCGCCTGGGTAAAGTCACGCAAATCGCTCAAGGGAAAAATGACCCCTGACCGGCTGCGACTGCTCGAGGCCATCCTTTCGAGCAAAACCATTACTCCGGCGCAACTGCGAACATCAGCCGTTGCGTGGGAGAAAGAGGGCTTCGCTGATGAAGCAACGCTCATGCGGAAGAGAGCGGACCTTCGTGAAGAGAGTCCCGAAAAAAAGAAGGAACGCGCGGATATCTTTCGGAAAGCGCTATCCAGCGCCAACCCGACGGCAGTCCGAAGAGTGGCCGACATTTTCGAGCAGCAAGGCGCGACGGGCGCGGCTGCAACCGTGAGACGATACGCCGCCGGACTCGAGCAGTCCCAAGCGCACGGGGCGAGCTGAGTTTCGTGGCCGGATAGGCCGCATTCTGGACGGGCCCCGGAACGTCGGCGGCCCGTCTTGTTGTTTCAGGAGCATTCCAATGAACCTCGACGACCGAATCAAGCAAGCCGCCCGCGCGCTCGTCGAGCGTTCGCGATGCGGTGACCAAAATGCCATGGCAATGTTGGCTCAATGCCGAGACACCGCAAAGCGCGGAGATGGCTCGGAACAGTGCCGCCGAGCCACGATTACCGTTTCCGAGGCTTATCGCTACGGAATGGCAAAACGTTCGAAGCGCCCCGCGTTTTCCGGGGAGCCCTCTCAAGACCGCGAAACCTTGGTCATGGCCCGCGCTATCCAGATAGCGAACGCTCATCCCGTAACCGCGAACGGTAAGCCCATTCAAGCCATCGTCCAAGAGGAGGCGTCCAAGTTCCCCGAGGGCGTCCAACGGTCGGCTTTTTCGCTGGCCTGGATGCGTCCCCTTCAAACGTGGGGTCATCTCCCTCAAGAGCCCGCGCAAGCCGGGCGAGCCCTCGGAATTGCGTGTAGACTTCAGGTGGTCCGCGGAGGCGGGCCTCTGAGTCTAATTTCCCGAGAGGCTGAGTGGGAACTCACATGACGAACATCTCCCGTTTACTGACAATTCTTTTTGGCGCTGTACTCTTTTTCGGATGCGCGCCACAGTATTACCAGGAAGAGGACGACAACATGGGACAGCAGCGTCAAGGATGGTCGGTTGCCGGGGAATTGGTCCGCGGAAACCCTGACCCAAAGGTTGGACTGCAAGCCGATTTCAAACTGGCAAAAGGCGCAGATTTTTACACGGTCGAGTTTTCGGTCGGCGAATGTCGCACGGATACCGGAGGCGTTCTCAATACGAAGGTTCGAGCAACGATTCGTTGGAAAACCGAAGGGAACTACGTTCAGCGAATCGTGAACGTGGCGAACGGTCTCACGGTTTCAGGGACGGCCGAAGGTGTCGAGGTCAGTATCGAAGATACGACGGCGCTCAACGGATTCCCTCTCACGTCGTACGTCGTCAGCGCGACGGTTACACCTGGCAATCGCCCCGGCTCTCCGTTCGACCCGCGTCTGAACGACAATGGGACGACCGTTGCCGTGTCGCCTGGGGCTGGCGTCGCCTCGACTTCTGCTGATATCGACGTCCCCATTGATGCGGGAGTGAAGAGCGTACTGGTGTCCGTCACGCCCGTTACTTGGTCCGCCGTCCCGCTACCCGAAGTCGGTGAAGTACGTGCTGTGTTCACCGATGGCACGTCGGTCCTTTTCGCGTGGGACCCCACGCTGTTCAATCAGGTTCCCATTCCGCCCGGCGCTCGAAAACTCCACGTCTCGAACTTCAATACGACAACGGGATTCGCGTGCTGGGTGAACTGGGGAGTGGACGGGTAACCCCATGCGCTCACCTCGCGTCTTTTCGCTCGAGGTCCCCGGCGCCGCCGTCATCGGCGCCGAGGGTGACGCGCAAGCTCGTCCTTCCGCCAACTCTGCGGACGCTATCGCGTACGGAGTCGCGAAGCGGGCGGCGCCAGCAATGCCCGAGGCTCAACGTCAATACGTCCTTGCAGTCGCGCGTGGTGAGGGGTTTTACGGTCGCGGATGGAAAACCGGCGAAGGCGCCGGCTCTCACAATTGGGGCGCCGTTCAAGGGACGGGGCCTGCGGGGTCGTTCCTTCACCTCGACCATCACGCGGACGGAAAGCCCTATCACGCGCCGTTCAAGGCGTATCACAACGACGAAGAAGGGTTCCTCGACATGTCGAGGATTCTCCTCAAGCCCAACGTCAAGCAGGCGCTCACGAAGGGGTCGTTACGGGATGCGGTCCTCGCGCAACATTCGAATGGTTACTTCGAATTGAACCCCGAGAAGTACCTTTCAGCGGTGCTCAAAAATTATGACAAGCTTTCAAACGCGGTAGGTTGGAAGCGTGTCCTTGCTGAGCGTGGAATTACGCCCGCAGCGGCGATGGGAACGGGTGGCGCCGTCGTCCTCGGGACCGGGCTGTACTTCGGCGTGCGATGGTTACTAAACCGAAAACGTTAATGGTGACCTCATGGCACAAGAAGACGACCTCAAGGCAGTGAACAAGTACATCGTCGAGTCCCCCGCCAAGACGGAGGCCGCGACGCGCCTACGGGACGACTGGATTCGCTGGTACGACAGTCTCGGCTGGTACGAGCTCAACTACAACCGCGAAACGTGGGACCTTGCACGCAATCGTCGTCTCGCGTTCGACCGAGCAAACGCGACCAACGCGGCCGAGCAACATGCCGTCGAATCCGTTGCCATGACGGGACTTTCAACCGAGCAGCAGCAGGGACAGACGGACCGCCGTACCAGCACTGGAGAGTACGCAATCCAACCGAAGCCTTGGATACCCGCCGAGTACAAGTGGATAGCGATTCTCGCGGGCGTCGGCGCGGTACTCGTCGCAGCAAACGCTTTGCCGAAAGCTCTCCTCGCCTCCAAAGTCAAGGCATCGTGATGGGCGTCCGTCTATCCCCAGTGACCCAGCTCCTGCTCGTCGGCTTGTGGAGTTCTCTCCCGTCCGACACCAAGAGACATCTCACGTCACTCAAGGACAAGGCCATCTCAGCTGTCCAATCTCTTTCGCAAGACCAGCGCGAAGCGCTTCACGCTGAAGTCGTTCGTATCTCCAAAAGCACTCTCAACGTGAAAGGCTGACTCCTATGGCAAACACTCCCTCTCAAGTCGTCGGGTACCCGACCATCCGAAAAGGTTCGAAGTCCCCCGCCGCGGTCAAGCGCTGGCAGGGAATCATCGGCGTGAATCAGGACGGCAACTTTGGAGCCACCACCGAAGCCAAGACGAAGGAATGGCAACGCTCCCACGGTCTGACGGCTGACGGCGTCGTAGGTCATGCCACTTGGGACCTCGCCACCAGGCAGCAAAATGCCCTTCCATTCCCCGAGTCCCCGACGGGCTCTTTCGCGTCACCCGCGCCGCCCGTCTCGAGCTCGTTCGCACCACCTACGACGTCGGCGGCACCCCAATCCAGTTCCACGCCCTTCGCGCCAGCCGCGTCCCCCGTCGCGTCCTTCTTCACGCAGCCCATGACGCCCGCGCCGAAGCCGCCCTCAGACGCGGACGTTGTGGGTCGTCCCGTACTCCGAAAGGGTTCGACCGCCACTTCGCAGGTCCGACTCTGGCAACGCATCATCGGCGTCGAGTCAGACGGTATTTTCGGGTCCGGGACCGAATCCGCAACCCGCCTATGGCAGACGGGACACGGGCTCCCGGGTACGGGGATAGTCGATGCGGCCACATGGGCCGCCGCCCCGAAACTTCCGATTGGCTTCACCGACGGTCCGCTGGCGACGACCGACGGCACGGGGGTCGAGGGCGGTACTATCTGGGAGCGCATCGGTAAGCTTCCGACCGGATACAAGGTCGGCGGCGTCGCGATTGCTCTGTCCTTCATCGTCAACTTCGTTCCCGGGGTGTTTGGAAAGAAGAAGTGAGGTAGGATTCCCCAATCGAGTCCGCTCCCGAGGTGGACCAGAAAAGGAGTCCCTTGGCACGACAGACGTTGGAACAGTGGGTTGTTGAGGCCGTCAATGACCCGGATAAGCCAGGCCCGTGTTCGGGTCTGGCTTTGATGCATATGGTAGCCGGAGGCGGAGTCGGCGAAGAGGTCCACTCGATTCAATTCGGCGGCAGCGAATGGACGCCGAAGAAAGTCGCGGACCTCTTCCGCCACAAGGCGGAGGGGCGAGCGCAGGACCTCACGGGAGTGCAACAATTTCAGGTCTGGGCGTTTTACGACAAGCGCACGGAGCCCCAGGCCAAATTTCCACTTACCATCACGGGACGTCTCGACTTCGATGGTTCATCGACTGAGGGGCCGACGAACACCGGGCTCGCGTCACAGGCGATGCGCCACTCGGAAGCCGTGATGCAGCTCGCGTTCCGGCAAACTTCGATGCTTTTCGAGATGCAGGCGCGCACCATGCAAATGCTCAGCGACCAAAACGCGAGTCTCGCGCGGGAGAATATTGAGGCGTTCAACGCGCTGAAAGAAGCCGCAGCCGCGTCACTCGAGGGACGCATGAGTGAGCGTCGTGAGCTACTCGAGTACGAACGCTCATCGCAGGAGCGCGCAGCGCTGATGAAGTTCTTACCGGCGCTCGTCAATACGGTTGCTGGGTCGGATGTTTTCCCGGCGAGTACCGCGGATAGTTCACTCGTCGAATCGATTGCGTCGCGCCTCGACGAAGAGAAACTCAGCGCGCTCGTGAACATCTTACCGCCGGAGGTCATGGGGCCCATCGCGTCGAGGGTGACCCAAATCCTGGAGGCGAAGCGCAAGAGCGCTGAGCGCATCTCCGAAATCTCCCAACGTCTCGACCCTGAGGTTGAGCAACTTCCAGAACATCGAGGTAGCCCGTGAGTGAGCGGAAAAGTCAACTCCTTTATTCGGTTGCCCTCGAGTATTACTCAAGGAAGCGAAAGTGTTGGAGAAGTCGCCTCGAGTACCTTCACGCCGACGACGCGGGTCACGCGCGGACGGTGTACATCGCGACGAATTATCGCGCGATGATGCGTTCTCGAGCCAAAATCGTAGGCGTGGGGCTGGTTGTCGGGTACCATACACCTGACGAGGGCAAAACCCTTATCGTCTGATTTTCAAGGAGAAACGACAATGGCCAGACGCCGCACGAAGAAGCGCTCTCGTAAGGGAGCAAAGAAGGCAGGACGCAAGCACGGCAAGGGAAAGGGACACATTCCTCTTCCCATCCTCGAGAAGCGACTGCGTAGGCTCGCTCGCATCGTCGCGAGTCGCGGCGGTCGGGGCTGAGTGATTCACATGAGCGTGCGCGTCCTACGGCTCTACACGTAGAGGCGCGCACGCTCTTCCCTTTTTGGTCGGAGGAGCATCATCATGAGTCTGTTTGGAAGCATCGGTCACTTCATCGGAGGAGCCACCAAGACGGCGGGGCGTGCCATTGGTTCCGGCGTCAAGGCGGCCTCAAGCGTCACGGGAGCAATCGGCAAAGGAATTTCACACATTCCGGTCGTCGGTAAGCCGCTCCATTCAACGTTCAACCTCACCGTGGGTGCGCCTTTTGCGGTCGCGGGTGGCATCGCGTCCGGCGGCAACATCTCCAAGGTCCTGATTCATCAGTTGCAGAGCAACGTTCAGGACGTGAAGGATGTGGCCCCGTATGCGCAAACCATTCTCTCGACTGTCCCAGGAGTTGGACAGGGTCTTGCGGGCGGCATCGGCATGTCCCTCGCGCTCGCCAATGGGCGCCCCCTCAGTGAAGCCTTCGTGGAAGGTGTCAAGGGCGCCATCCCGGGCGGCGCCGTCGCGAAACTCGCTTTCGGAGTGAGCGCGGACGTCCTTCAAGGGAAGAACGTCTCCGAAGTAGTCGTGAATCAGTTACCAATTCCAGACCAACTCAAAAAGGGACTACTGCCGGCGCTCAAGGTCGCGCAGGATGTGGCCCGCGGGAAGAACGTACCGGCGAGCATACGGCAGAACGCCGAAGACCTTCTGCGCAATGTGCCGGGCGACGTCGGAAAGGCGCTCACAGCCGGCATCGCGGTCGGCAACGCGGTCGTACTGCAAAAGGGACGGTCGTCCGAAACCATGACACCTTCCTATCTGCAAACGCTCGCGGGGAAGGGCTCCGAGCGACTCAAGGGTGACAAGATTGCCCAAGCTGCGTACGAGCATCTACCCGTCGCCGAACGTCACGGTTTCGAGGTCGGACTGGGTCTCATGAGCATCAGCGGGCTCAGTGAACGTTTCGTGCACCAAATTCGAAACATGGTCACCGGCGAGGAACGCAAAGGCTTCGACATGGGGCTCGCGTTCCACGTGAGCCGCGTCACGCGCGTTGCGCCGAAAATCAAGAGCGTGAAGGCGCTCGCCGGGTGGCACCTGACGCACGGCATGAGCGGCGCTGCCGGTCCCGAAAAGGCTGCGATGATGAAGGTCATTGCCGTGGACCCCGACATGCGCGCCGGGGCCAAACTCGCCGTGCAAGAAACCGCATCGGCTCGAAAGAGTATCTTCACTCGTATTGCGGAATGGTTCGGGCTATGAGCGTGGGGGAGTCCCATGTCAGTGCTGAGCGACGCGGAATCGTTGGTAAAGGCTTTCGCTGAGACGGTTGACGCGCTCCAAAAGGAGTTCGACGACTGCCGCGCGGAGCTTGCGCGTATCAAACTCGCATGCGGGGAGGGGCACACCAATCGAGCCCTCGGGGAGCTCGCGCGTAAGCAGGGGGTCATGTCTCGTCTCATCATGAAGGCGAAACCGGACATTGCACGCGTCCATCGCGAGCTCCACGAACTGACTGAGCGCGACACGCAGCGCCCCCCGTCGTCTTCGGATGCCCCCGTAACGCCTCGAAGGCCGCCCAGTCGTCAGGACATGGAAGCGGCCTTCGAGGCTGCTGAACAGTTCGGCGAGTTGCGGAAGAGCGAGACGCCTACCGTACCCGTTCCGAAAAAGTGACGCTCAGGCTGCGGAGACGAAGCGGGTCACGAGCCAGTTGGCTGAACCGGGCGAGATGGGGGCGCCGGTTGAATTGTAGAGGACGACCGAAATGGCGTCCGCTCCTGCATGAACCTGCACGACGAAAATCGTGTCAGCCAGAGTCGCGGGCGGATTGACTACCGCGCCGTCCGTCGCAAGCGCGCCGACGAGTGGGATTGACACGGTGTTTGAACCTGAAGCCAGCGCTCCTGGGTTGAACGCGATGGTACTCTTGACGACTCCCGAGTTGCCCGCTTGCGGATTCACGATGGTCTGCGCGGCGTAGTACGCGACGCAGGATTGCACGAGCGCGATGATTGCATTCACCGTCGTGAGATACGACGCAACGGTGGTTGAGGTTTGCGGCCGCCCTTCCCACGTGCTGCGGCAGACTTGTTCGATGACCTCGAGCTGCATTGTGTTTGCGGCTGCGCTACCCCACGTCGTGTCGAACTCCTGCGCGAAAGCGCCGGCTGCGGCTACGAAGCCGTCGTAACTCGTGCTCGTCGTGTTCGTATTGAACCGCTGGGCCGAAATCATACCGGCGACCGCCCCCGAAAATGCAGCCGCGAAAACCTGAGAATTGACTGGTGAATACGCCATGTTGGTTGGAAACCTCCGAGCGACAATTCTACCACTTGTCAACGGAGAAAGGGAACCGCGAGCTCGTAAAAGCGCACTCAAGAGAGGCGATTGACCAAGACGGTCCTCTTGACAAGCGGTAGACTGAGTGCAGCCATGGCGAACAACCCACTGTATTACAACGCGGTCTTGGGCGGGGCTGCGGCGGGGAACAACGTTTCGCGAGTCGCTTCAAGCGAAAACGCCTCCGACTATACGACGCTAGCCGACGTGAGCGCCGCTCTGGCCACCGAAGTGGACAGTTTGATTGCGCCAGACCCCGCTGCCGACGAATCGCGTGCAGTTATCCTGCTCGCTATCGTACACTCCTTACTCAGCGGCGCGTTTCAGCCCTCAACGTCGCCCGCATCCTATTCGGGACTTGCTGCGCGAGTCGTCGCTATCTTTTCAGAGGTCGTCGGGCAGTCCGTTCCTGTTCCAGTTGTGAGCGGGGGCGCGGCGCTCTCCGCGGGAGTGTCTAGTCAAAATTCTGGTACAATTACGTTCGCGAATTCTAACGGCGTGTCATTCGGTCTTTCCAATGGTGTGATGACCGCCACCGTCACGCCTGGTGCGGCCGCTGGTGTTGCGGCTGTGAGCGCCGGCACGACGCAGGCGACTTCTGGAACGGTTGCGTACTCGAATTCTAACGGAGTGTCGTTCGGAATGAACGGCAACACCGTCACGGCGTCACACAACGGCCTGACGTCGCAGAGCACGGGGCCCGGCGCCATCTCCGCGGGCACGACGCAAGCGACCTCGGGGACGGTCGTCTACTCGAACTCGAACGGCGTCTCGTTCGGGATGGCGGGTAACACCGTCACGGCGTCGCACAACGGGCTGACGTCGCAGAGTACGGGGCCCGGCGCCATCTCTGCCGGCACGACGCAGGCGACCTCGGGGACAGTCGTCTACTCGAATTCGAACGGCGTCTCGTTCGGGATGACGGGTAACACCGTCACGGCGTCGCACAACGGGCTGACGTCGCAGAGCACGGGGCCCGGCGCCATCTCCGCAGGCACGACGCAAGCGACCTCGGGGACGGTGGTCTACTCGAATTCGAACGGCGTCTCGTTCGGGATGGCGGGCAACACCGTCACGGCGTCGCACAACGGACTGACGTCGCAGAGCACGGGACCCGGCGCCATCTCCGCCGGCACGACGCAGGCGACGTCGGGGACGGTCGTCTACTCGAATTCGAACGGCGTCTCGTTCGGAATGGCGGGCAACACCGTCACCGCATCGCATAACGGGCTGACGTCGCAGAGCACAGGGCCCGGCGCCATCTCTGCCGGCACGACGCAGGCGACCTCGGGGACGGTGGTCTACTCGAATTCGAACGGCGTCTCGTTCGGGATGGCGGGCAACACCGTCACCGCATCGCATAACGGGCTGACGTCGCAGAGCACAGGGCCCGGCGCCATCTCTGCCGGCACGACGCAGGCGACCTCGGGGACGGTGGTCTACTCGAATTCGAACGGCGTCTCGTTTGGGATGGCGGGCAACACCGTCACGGCGTCGCACAACGGGCTGACGTCGCAGAGCACGGGGCCCGGCGCCATCTCTGCCGGCACGACGCAAGCGACCTCGGGAACGGTGGTTTACTCGAATTCGAATGGGGTGTCGTTCGGGATGGCGGGCAATACCGTCACCGCGTCGCACAACGGGCTGACGTCGCAGAGCACGGGGCCCGGCGCCATCTCTGCCGGCACGACGCAAGCGACCTCGGGAACGGTGGTCTACTCGAATTCGAACGGCGTCTCGTTCGGGATGGCGGGCAACACCGTCACCGCGTCGCACAACGGGCTGACGTCGCAGAGCACGGGGCCCGGCGCCATCTCTGCCGGCACGACGCAGGCGACGTCGGGGACGGTGGTATTCTCAAATAGTAACGGCGTTAGTTTCGGACTGAACGGTAACACCATCACGGCTAGCGTAAATGCGGGCGCAGCCGCTGGAATTGCTGCTGTTTCTGGGGGAACCACACAGTTCACGAGCGGGACTGCGGTGTTTTCAAACTCGAACGGTATCTCGTTTGGTGTGAACGGTAATACGGTTACGGCGTCGCACAATGGGCTGACGTCGCAGAGCACGGGGCCCGGCGCCATCTCTGCCGGCACGACGCAGGCGACGTCGGGGACGGTGGTCTATTCGAACGCCAACAATGTGAGTTTCGGAATGGACGGTCAGACCGTTACCGCGTCAGCTTCCTATGCGAGGATTAGCGTTTCACAGTGGGAATTCCCGACGCTTCTAAATAGCGGCGCCGGTATGGGAGGCATCGCAAACGCTTTCGGCACCGTATTTATTCAACCCGTTTATGTGCCGTTGGATGTGTCCGGAACTCGCATTCAACTCCTGGCTTCAATGGCCATGGGAACCAGTGCGAACACGTCAGTTCAACAAGGAACAGCTGGATATGAGTTTGGAATTTACAGTAAGGCGAACGCTACCCAACTAACCTTGTTGAGTTCCACATCCATCTCTTTTTCTTGGAATTTCACCAGTCAGAATACTGCGACTGCTAACGGTATTCGCATCATCACTATGCCCCTGAACGTAACTATGACTCCCGGTCTGTATTGGGCCGGGCTACGTTGCACGAGCTCAAACGGTGGCACAAGTGAAGGAACTATGTCCTACAGTATGTTTGGTCAGGCGAGCATTAATGCTCCCATACCTCTCGGAACGACGAACGCAACTTCGAATTCTATTATGCCTTTCTGGGGGAGTTTGAACGCCACTCAGTCAACTCTGGGTAACTCAATCAACAGCACTCAACTAGCTGGAAACTCTCCTAAAATGTTTTGGTTTGGTGTTCTCGGGACCTGAAAGGACTTCTCCAATGATGCTAATCGATACATGTAAAGTCGCAACGGACCGTGGAGATGAGATAATCTGCCTGTTTTCGAATGGCGACGTGAAGCGCGCCGTTCGAAGTTTGGACCTCGACGATTGGCGATATAGTCCGCCGACTGACTGGATAACTCTCCCAACGATTCCTCAGGGAAGTCCAAGAAAAGCCTTAATCTTGGTTGGACTCCAGAACCACAGTTTCGTCGTCCAGTGCGATGACGAAAGTCTCTGGCAGTGGTTTTTCGGCTATTCAGATTGGTACCCGGTCGACAATCCTCCATGGAATCCGCCAGCTTAAGGCGTTCCTAGACTCGACCCCGTCTTGGTGGTATCCTCCGGTTCGCATGACTACTCCCGTTGACATGCTTCCGGCGGATGCCGTCATTTCGGACCTCGGTCGAGGCTTCAATAACGTGCAACTGCTTCGAGGCGACACGTATAAGGACCTGTCCACCATAGTGTTGGCTCCAACACGTGGGATGATTCACCATCGAACCGTAGCCTGTTGGCAAGGGATGATGGCGCCGATGAATCAAAAGCGCGCGTTCATTCTCGTCACCGGGCATGAAGTAGGACACGCCTACAACGCGGCCATAGCGAACATTTTGGCTAACCCCGAAATGTCAAAATGGAAGTACGTGTTAACTTTAGAGGACGACAACATCATCCCTCCCGATGCGCACATTCGTTTGCTCGAGACCATTCAGGAGGGGCACTGGGATGCGGTCTCAGGGCTCTATTGGACGAAGGGTGATTACCAAATGCCGATGGCTTACGGTGACCCCGAATTCTTCAAACAGACCGGTCAACTCGAGTTTCGTCCGCGCGACGTGAGGGACGCTGTGCGTTTCAGTCGCGTGATGCCGGTCAACGGCATTGCTATGGGGTGCGGGCTCTGGCGTCTTGACTTGTTCCGCGAGGTTCCGGGCCCATGGTTCGTTACCGTCTCCGACGTCATACCGGATAAGGGTCCCGTGGCGTTCACACAGGACCTATTCTTTTGCGAAAAAGCATGTCGCCTCGGAAAGAGGTTCGCGGTCGACATGCGCGTGAAGGTCGGTCATCTCGATGTGAACAGTGGAATCGTGTACTAACGAAAGGACAGCTCCCGATGGAACTCAAACTAGACCTGGGGTGTGGTCAGAATCCGAAAGAGGGTTTTGACGGTGTGGACCTGTACGCGCCAAATGCAAAGTACAAGGTCGACCTATTCAAGTTCCCGTATCCGTTCGAAGACAACTCAGTGGACGAAATCCACTGCTCGCATTTCGTGGAGCACCTTCCGTGTCGCGAGGTAGAGGCGCGAGACATAGCGGTCGACCTTCTAGAGGCCACACGGTTCCGCAACCAAGACTTTTTTTTCGCCTTTTTCGACGAGTGTTACCGCGTACTGAAACCAGAAGGAACGATGTTCGTTGCCGTCCCTTTCGGGCGGAATACCCGAGCGTTCCAAGACCCAACACACCGGCGGTTTATCATGGCTGAGACGTTCGGTTACCTCTGGAAGCCTTGGCGTGAGGCGAATCGCTTGGACCACTACAACGTTCGATGTAACTTCGCGTCAGACGTTCGACCCATTGTCATGGAGGAAATGAACTTGCTCGCCCCTGAGCGGGCTGCTCACAAGATGAACGTCGAATGGAACGCAGTCCTAGACCTCCATGTCACCTTGAAACCGGTCAAATGATTAGTACATACAGCTTTCCTGAGCTTCCTGACGTGAAAATCATCACGCCGGAGGTTCACGAAGACAGCCGCGGGCGTTTCTTCGAGAGTTACTCAACCGATGAGTACGCGCGCGCCGGATTACCCAACTTCGTTCAGGACAATGTCAGTTTCTCGTACAAGAGGACAATCCGGGGTTTACATTTTCAAACTTCTCCGTGGGAACAGGGGAAGCTGGTTCGCGTGCTAGTTGGGCAGATTCTTGATGTAGCGGTAGACGTGCGCCCCGGCTCGCCGACCTTCGGAAACCACGTCTGCTTTATGCTGACTCCGCACCCTGAAGCTGTCTGGATTCCCCCGGGTTTCGCTCACGGTTTCCAGGCGCTACAAGACAGCTTAGTTCTCTACAAGTGTTCAAACTATTGGAACCCAAGCTGCGCCCGCACCGTGAAATACGACGACCCCGCACTCGCAATTCCGTGGGGTTCGATTGCAAAATTCGGTCGCCCCATCCTTTCCGTCACGGACACGAACGCCCTTCCGCTGTCTTCGGTCGTCCCCCGCGAGTCTTGAACCCTTCACGGGTTTCGGTTACAGTCAATACGTCCGGACACGTCACGAAAGGGATTCCCACCATGGCAGCACGCCGACGCAGGCGCCGAAAGGCGCGTCGAGTATCCAAAAAGCGAAGCCGTAAGGTTTCAAAGAAACGCGCCCCCAGGGCGTCTAAGACCGGTAAGAAGGTCCGACGCCGCAAGAAGATGAGCGACGAGGCAAAGCGCGAATTCGTTCAACGCATGAAGCTCTCGCGCATTCACAAGAAGATGGCCCCCATCGATAAGACGGCGGCTTTCGAGAGCGACTTCCTGTACTGAATTCTCGCGCGCCTTCAAGCCCCCGCCAAGTTTCTACACTCGGCGGGGGCTTCGTTTTTGGTGTATACTCTCCCTGTGGCATCAATCATCCCGAGGCCTTCCCGTAACGGAATACTACTGTCCGTTGCTGTCGTTCTAGCTGCTCAGATTCCGACGACCATCGGCGAAATCGGCAACCCGACGGTGCGCGCGCTCGTCATCACGCTCGTCCTCTTACTCGTCCTGTGGGCGTCCTATCGAGTGGACCCCAAGGAGGGGCTCACCGTGCGCCCGCCGCCGGGGAACAACCTCGAGCGCCCCGAGATACCTCCGGCTCCTCGCATGCCTAGCAACGTGGACCGGAGTGAGCCGCCGTGCGCAAAATAAAAACTTGGCAGCTAGAGTGTCTATGTGTGGCGGTTGTTCTGTTTGCTGTGGCTTTGGGTAGCGAACATCCCACCCGAGAGGCGCTCTGCGCCCTGGCCGTGCTTCTCGAGTTCGGAGAAGCCACCGTAGTGGACCGCGTCCTCGAGTCGCCTAACGCCCGACGTCCCGGGGTTGGAAAACTCCTCCCGTACCTCGTCATTCGGGAATGTGTTTGGATAGTGTACTTTTTACTGGTCGGCTCACACTCGGCCATCGTCGGATGTGTAATATTTATTTTATATCCCGCGTGGCGCGCGTTTCATCGTCGCGTTAGAGACTCGAAGGAAGCTAAATGAATACCCGATACCCTCCCATCTTCGTCACGCTCAGCCCCGAAGCCGCAATCGAAGCCATTGCTGAGGCGCATGAGGTCGTCGTCGGTGGAGAACCGAGCGGGGCCACGCTGCGTATCATCTCAGCCCATAGCGCCATCGAAACGGCGAGGTGGAAACGTTTCCCAAACTTCAACTACGCCGGGATTCGCGCGAGTTCTTCCTGGCAAGGTGAGTGGACAAGCTTCACCACTCGCGAGGTCATCAACGGGAAAGAAGAAATCTGGCAGCCGAGCGACAAGAACCGGTTTCGAGCCTACGCATCGCTACGTGACGGCGCCGACGACTACCTCAAGTTCGTCGTCGAACGTTACCCGCTCGCCTGGTCGGCTGCTCAACGGGGCGACGATACGGACTTCGTGCATCAGCTCAAAGCGCGCGGTTACTTCACAGCTGGCGAAGCGAGCTACTTGAGTGCTGAGAAGGGGCAGGAGTATTACCTGCAAAACGTATCAATCGTTCAGGCCTACCTGAAGACGGTTAGCGCCAGGCTCGCGTAACCACGAACGCAGCTGACCACTTCGCGCGGGCCCACTCGAGAGCCCGCGCGCGTCGTTCTGGGATGACCTTGCGGGTCTCAGCGACTCCGTCCACGTAGAGCCAGCCGTCCTCACGTGTCCACTGCATGATACGCGAGTGAGCGTCTTTCTCGAGGTGACACCAGAAGATGTTTTTCGCGACGCTTGCGAGTTTCATAACTTCACCAAGTTCCCGTTACATAGGCGATGAAGAAACGGGTCCCCGTTCCAGTCGCAATGCGCTGAAAACGGATGCTTCCTGTACTCTTTTCCGCATGCTTCGCACACGCAATCTCCAGGGGCGCGATACATCGCTCGTTTTCGCGACACTGCTCACACTCTACAACCATCACCCCGTCATCGTAACATTCGCAGGCCATCTAGAACCTCTTCTTGTCCGGCGTTTCCGAGAACACTCCGCACTCCTCGCAGCGATACGCCGCCGTCATGTTGACCGTGCCAACGAAGTGCCGCCGATGCTTACATGGTGGAGAAAACAACTCGAGGAGGCCTACGCGGAACTCATCCAGCGAGAAGAAATTCCAGCGTCGTCCATTGTGAGAGCGTCTGGGGAAAGGTCCAACCATGACCTCGTAATCTGCATACCCCAAAATGACACGAAATTTTAACATGTTTACCTCGGGCGCGGAATGCACGGCTTACAGCGTTCGAGGCGATGCTGGTTTTAGCATCAACCAGAGACGTTGCGTCGCCTCCTCTCGGGTCGTCGCCATGACAATGATGGTAAGCCCAGTGAGGTCATTGTCCAGCGTTGCGGTGGCTTCAGTAACGTTGACGCGGGTATCCTTTCCGCAGGACACCTTCGCAGCCGCTTGCAGACGCTTCAGGGATACGGCTCTCACTTGACGCTCCGGAGTGTGACAGCTTCGAGCGCGTTGGGGCTGCAACGAAAATAATCCAACCCGATACGCACCCAGACGATTCCGTAATCGATTGATGCGACAACCCCGACCAGTCGGTAGTTTTTTCGGTGCGACCCGATTGGTGGGAAAACCACAGTCACGCTCTGCCCTCGAGAGAAGTCCGCGACGTGGTTACGACGAGTCGGAAGGCCTTTGACGAAAAAGGACGGCGAGCGTTTTACAGGTTCACTCCTCGAGAATTGTATCGATGACGTTCTGTTTTTTCGAGAGCATTCTTGCGACGTGCGCATCAGTAGATCCTTCTGTGACAATATATTGGTACAACACCGGGTGACGTTGACCGATTCGGTGAATCCGGTCCTCGGCTTGGTTCATGTCCGACGGATTCCACTCGAGCTCAGCAAATTGCATCATGTCTGCTCGAGTAAGCGTTACTCCGGTTCCGGCCACTTTAATGGTCGAAAGGAACACGCGACATTCGCCGGCTTGGAAGCGCTGCGCGGCTTCGTGTCGTTCTTGGGGCGTCATGCTCGCCGTGACTACCACGGTGGACACTTTACGCGAGAGCTTCGCATTCAGCTTTCGCAGCACGTCAAGATGCACCGCGAACACGACTAGGAATTCCTGAGAATCGAGTGTTTGCAAAACGTGCTCGCATGCGCGGTCCGCTTTGCGGAGCGCCGTCATGTGTCTTGCGAGCATGAGCTCGGGAATCTTCTCAAGGTCTTCGAGCGGTGCGAATTCATTCCAGTGGCGCAGCTCCGCAGCTTCGCCCCCCGTCGCGGACATTACGACCACTTGCCGGGTCTTAACCGGTAAGTCAGGAAGGACGTCTCGTTTCAGACGACGCACGAGCCATGGCGATAGCTCGGCGCTCAACTCTTCCAGATTCGACGCGCCCCGTGTATCCAAAATCTTAGTACGCGCCGCAATATAGACTTCCTTCCCGCCACAGTAGCGGCGTGCGTAGTTTAGCCATCCGTGTTTCCAAGGTCCCCACCTTTGAGGGTCGAGCATGTAAAGCATCGGCCAAAGGTCCGCCGGCCTTGCTGTTATCGGAGTACCCGTGACCAGAATCAGGAAGGCCTCCGGGTTCCGGAACGCGAGCGCGATGACCCATCGCGTGCGCTCAGACTTTCGTTCCTTCACGAAGTGGGCCTCATCTAACACGATAACATCGACCTCGAGGTCTCCTACATGCGCGAGCATCGAATAACTGACCACGGTAATGGTCGAAACCTCAGGGTACACCGTAGCGACCACCCCGGCGTTCTCGAGCTCTTCAGCCCAGCTGTATGTCACACTTCCGGGTGCAACCACTAGCACACGCTTGCCGCTCATCTTGCGACTCGATAGCGCGTGAGCGACCTGCACAGTCTTTCCAAGCCCCATCTCGTCGGCGAGAATCACGCCGCGCGCGTTCGTGAAGCGTTGCACTATCTCTTTGACGCCCGCGACTTGGAAGGGGTAGAGGGTTTTCATAGCAAATCCAACATCTCGAGCAGGCAGTCATGTCCCATCTTCACCCCAACGAAGTCGGCGCGCGGCCGCTTCGGTCACCTCGAGAACTAAGAGAAGTGTATGGTACGCCTCCAGGGGCACATAGAACTCGCCCGGATACGTAGCGCCGGCTCCTCACCATGAGCTCCGGTTCTAACGTTAGATACTTAACCGCTGTGAACTTAAATCTGGGCATTCAATTCCCACCTCTCAATAGCCCAATCCCCGACCCAATAAAGGGTACGGGGTGGGCTGTTGTCACTCCAAGGTTACGTACTAAAAATTACCGTCCTAACGCTGTTACAGTTCCGGGATCTCGTCCGCGTCGTCGTTTCCTTTGATGAAAAAGTTCCCCTGACGTTTCGCAATGGTGAGAACCTTACCGTCGTGTCGAAACTTCGGACCCAACACATTGAAGAGTGCCTCGACTGCGTCCGACCGTTCCTTTTTTGCGACGTCCAACGCTTTGGACAGCGTTTCCAGGCGCGTCGATGCATTCATCCAATTCTGCTTCAAAACCTCCCGGTCTAGCTGAGTTGGTTGCGCTGGACTATCCGGAACCGTCTCCTTCTCTCCCTCACTTTCCGCGTTTTCTTCACTGACGCTTGCGAGCTCTCGCACGTCCGTCTGGTTCTCCAAAAGTTTTCTTGCATTGTTCGGATGCAGCTGCTTACGGGCCATATATGTTCCTTTGCAGGGTTCGGTTTTCTACCGACCCACGTTCGGCGCGTTCTCGAGGAAAGCGCCGCACGCGGACCGCTTAGAAGCCTATTCCGCTGTGGTCCAAGTCTGGTCACCGACCTTGATGTGCTCCACCCGCCAAGGTGTTTCCCCCTTACGAGAGAAACCGTCGTTTCCTCCGACAACCCAATTGCCAGGACCGACCCGATAACCCTCGTTCACCCTCTCGCCCCAGGTGACGTTTTTTCCCCTCCCTTTACGTGCCCATCCGCGCCCCCGAGACAATCCCTCGAACTTGTGCGCGGGCAGAATGACTGTCTCCGACCGGTCCAATCGGATGACGGTTCTCAGGACTATCAGCGTGGCGTCGTCGGCTCCCAGCTCGATGGCCAACACCAAGGCTTCGCGGCGTTTTTCGCTAACATTGTCTTCATGTCCAAACAGCAATTCTTCGATGTTCATTGTGTTTTCCATGGGTCAATCAATCTTTCCCGCCAAACGGCTTTGGCGAAGCATCAGCTGAGCTTCCGGACAATTCGTCGGGATGCGTTCCTCCCCCCAATGTCTACGCACTCGAACCGTAGCCGTTTCGACGTCTGCTAGCCGTTCGAGGAAATCTAGCGCGTCATCCCGGACGGCTCGAAAATGTTCTTCGGAGTTCCACTCGCCGGGGTCCGCGTTGAAATGTCCCGCGAAGGTCCCCCCGCAAAGGTAGCTCGCCAGTCCCGCGGCTAGAGGTCCTCCGGATTCCCATCTCTCGATACGTTTCGCGATTCGCGTCGCGGTACGTAGAGAGGCGAAAGTTTCGCTAGACTCGTGGCACGTGACGATGGCTTCCGCCATGTACCTTATATAGTTCTTTTCCTCCGGGCGCCTGGAAACAAGCATGTCGAAACGGTTCATTGCGATACCTCTCAACGGCCCAAGCCCCGGGCCGTAGGCTACCGGGGCGGGATGTACTAAGAAAGTTTCAGACTTTCCCTCGTACGTACGTGCAAAGTCTAGAAAGACCAACGTGGGTCGTTACGTCGTAGTCGGAAATACAGACGAAAACCTCACCCTTCCCGCTAAGGGAACCTCCGGACACCCAAGTACCAAACCAGTCGAACTTTTCCGCTAGCGCCCGGGCTGCGGCTAAGTGATTACCTTCGGAGTTTTTCGCGTGGTCCCAATCGAGCGTAACTCTCTGCCCCGATGAACTACGCGCAATAACCCGAGAACCCTTGTGGTTAGTAGCTGGAACGTACTTAGTTTCAATGGCTTGCATGATGGCTCTCTTTTGGACTTACGTAGAAGGAGAATTATTCTTCCTTGTTTTCAAAACGTAGGAAGCTTAGGAAACGCGAACGCTGTAGGGTGAACTCCGACCGCGGCGCAGTAGCCTACGAAACCGACCGTTCCGAACCGTTTCCAGGCTCGTACTTCAAGCTTCTCAGGCTCCAACGCTTCAAGCGCCCGAAAAACGGCTTTCGCGTCGACTAGCTCCACTACAGTCTTCGTCTCCACACCCTCCCCCTTTGCACCGACCGTACCAGGTCTAGAGGTCTCTAACTCAGCTAGTTTCGCCACCCCTGAACCTTACCAGGGGTTCTTAGGTGTGAGTAGTTGAGTCTTTCCACACCCTGAGTCACCGGACACCCTCCCAGTCCCTGGGTCCTCCCCTACCCACCCCCGGACCACCCCCGGACCGCCCCCGGACCACCCCCGGACCGCGCCCGGAACCCTCCGAACCGCCCTCAGGCCCGCCCCGGACCACCCCTCTGGACCCCTCGGTCCTCCCCCGGTCCGCGCCGCCCTGAAGTCGAAGCGCGTGCCGAAGTCCGTGTAGGCGAGCCTCCCACCTTCCACTACTGCTACCCCGTCGCCCTCCGGCGCCCCTACCCCGCCCCACGTCTCCCACCCCCAACCCCGGAGCCGCACGTCCGCCCCCCTGTAACAGTCCCCCTTGTGACGCGACACACCCCAGGGTGTTACACCCTCGAAGCAGTCCGAGCACTCCGCGTCCCCCCCGTCTCGTGTGTGCGCGTACCGGGGCGCCGGTGCGCCGGTGCGCCGGCCCACCGACGGGTCCAGGAGACCGTGCGGCTCCCGGGTCGTGCGGCTGGTACGCCGGCGCCCCCCCCCCCGGTTTTCGGTAGACAGGCGTCCGGAAGTGTGCGCGACCCTTGCGACAGCTCCCCCCTGTTTCCGGTAGACAGGCGTCCGGAAGTGTGCACGACCCTTGCGAGTACGTCGCTTTTCGTTGGACTGTCGACCAGAAGTGTGCACGCCGAAAGAACTCGCCAGGCGGAATGTCGCGGATATTGACAATCTGTCACCGGTCGGCTGGCCGTTCTTGCTACCTGCCACTTGTAACGCGGTGAGACTTCGAGTAAACGAACCACTGAACACTTGTAGGCGTGGCGCCGGCCCACC
>Ga0208423_1000004_pt1 | contig 35388 bp, 45 predicted proteins | sample WestPond_Cattail_FD_185690 | JGI IMG/M metagenome (GOLD analysis project Ga0208423, IMG submission 185690) | Natural and restored wetland microbial communities from the San Francisco Bay, California, USA, that impact long-term carbon... | ecosystem: Environmental > Terrestrial > Soil > Wetlands ...
CTTTATTTAGTGACAATTCTTTTACAACATCAATACCCGATATCTTTTCAAACATGGTGGCGTCGAAATTTGGCAAAGTTAATATATGTCGTCGACCCGTATCATCTCAATTATTCCATCTCTAATATAACGAGTTATCCGAAAATTAGATTTTTCTGGTTTTTGGATTGGCTTTAAATTCTCATCTTTGACATTGTAAATTCCTATGGATTCACAATACACAAGCGTAAATCCTGGAGTGCTATCTAATTTTCCGATGTATTCTACCGACCGAGTTTGGTTCTTAACAAGTATCTTATCACCACGCTTGAATTCTGGCGGCTTTTCTTCTATTTTTTCTTCTATAGGAATAAGAAAAGAATAAAAGCTGCTTGAAGGTACCCACCCATCTTTATTGTTGAAATATACATCTGAATAAATATATTTTTTACCAACTACAGGTATATTGCTTATATCATTCTCCATAATTTTCAATTAAATTAATGTTGGCCACCATAGGCGAGGATTCTGGTATTAGGAGAAGGTAATGCAAAAACCTAATTTATACCAAATCTATGCGCCAACTGACGGGGTTATTCAAAATCGAGCTACTCACCGTCTAATGCTCGTCTGCGAATTTTCCATCATGGATAGAACTTGTTTTAGATAGTAAGTACACATGAACAACCGTTAGAATAGTTCATAAATCCATCTGTCATCTCTTGGCTGCCCTGTAAGTAATTTGAGCGGAACGTATTTCATATAAAAGTTTTATGCCAATTCCAACCATATTCAATAATTCTTTGTCACTTTTTGATTCAATTGCCTCTAAGGTATAAATCTCATACATTTTTAATATATTTCTTAAACGAGTTTTGAACCCTAGTATATCAATAGATGTTTGAATATCTATAGTTTCGGGTATTTTTTCTACCTCACTCCAAGAATTTTTATCGTTTCCTTTAAACAACAGGCTTCGGTCGTCGCACAAAGCAAAACATCCCCCATAAGAACCTGCTATTTGTATGATTTGACGTGACATTTTTTAATCCTCGCTCGGTTAAATTAATGATTTTTAAGTTGATACGCTCCAATAGAAATTCTAACTATCTTGCTATCTTTTTTACAACATAATTGATGAACATACGAATGCAATCGCCGCCTATCAACCGATAAGTTATGTAACCTATATAGCCCGACAGTTATTGCATTAAGAGAGAGCGTGCGGGAATGTTTAAAAAGATCTAGTATTTTTTCTTCCCAACCGGGATGAAATGGCGCTCTATTTAAAAATTTCAAATGTTTCCTAACTTCTTCAGGTAAGTCTGATAGGTCTTCTAGGTCAATGATATTCTTCCATTTCTTTAGGGAGCCATCTTTTAATTTTTGTTGTTTTTTTTCTGGCAATTTTCTATTTAAAACTACTTTCTTCATATGTTTCTCCTATTAATTAACGATAATTTACTTGCATTCTTAATAAAGAATTTCAATTCCATATCAATCTACTAATCTTGATTCTGAACGGATGTCTTTTATTTTTTACTATATATTTTTCAACAATTTTATCTACTCATTATCTACTTCTTTAGCCTTCAATTCGGCCAATTTATTCTTGTATAGTTCCCTAACTTTTATTTTGTCAGATTCCGGCAATTGTCTGGCGCAATCTGCAGCAACATCTAAATCATTCATGTCAGTTGCATCATTAATAATTGATTCAATATCCTGCAAGCTTATGCATAAATCCTGCAAGCTTATGCCTAATTTGATAGGATCTTCTAGCTCAGTCTCAGGCATAGATATTACTTCTTCCTCGTGCTCCTCGTCTGTTTTTTCAGTTGCAGATAGCCTTGCTTGCAGACCGATAACCCCAGGTGATTTATTCTTTTCCTCCACGCTAATGACAGAATAATGTTCTTTTGGTAAATCAATAGCCTCTTCTCTGAGAGCCAGTCCCTTTAACACATGAGGAAATAAATCCCTTAAAGTGAACCCGCGAGCGCGCATCTGTAGCATTCGATCAGGATATTGCTGCCAGGGGCCCCCTTTATTCCATAGAGCAGCGCGCTGAGCATCAGCAATGCTAAAGCTCCTAATCACAGTATCGCCACTCTTATTTTTTGCCTTACAGTAAGCTACCCTGGTTAAGCTTTTTATGTCGCCATCGGCCCACTCTTCGATTGATACGCAGTCTTCAGATGACCTAACAAGCGCTATTGCCATGTCACCCCATATTGAAGGTCGTCCATTAATAACCGAAATACTTTGGAGCGACTGCAATGCTGCAATACCTACCTCAGCCCCCATTTGAATCGCAATAAAAGTATCTTCCGGCTTTCCTCGATAATCCTTTGGGGCAAAATTGCTGTTAGCAATCATTGTCGCGAACTTAAATGCCTCATCAAATGATTTCGGCGAATAAACAAAGGGTATATTTTGTGTGTTTTTAACTGTTTCTAAGCTCATTTCTAGAACTCCATCATATTTAATCTGAAAACCCGAGAATCAACTTCATTAGTATATTTCTCAAACAAAAGGGGATATTCCTTACGAAATGAGCTCTGTTCAAGGCGCTTCGACGTCTGGTTTTTCCAGGTCGCCATAATAAATCCAGTAGGAGATATAAGTGATTCATAGTCCTGCATCTCTAGCATCATCTGTGTTTCGAAATGCTGTTTTTGTTGTGTCAAATTTTTAATCTGACGCTTGATGTCGCGAAGATTTTCAAAAATTCCAACAATTTCGTTTGTTGCAATTTTTGATGACCCATTACGTGCGTCTTTCCAAAGTGCGCGAGCATCATCTATTGTTTTTGCGTCTGGCGGAACTTCAGCGAGCACATTCCCATGCCAAAATTTTCGCTCCATTTCTATAACGTCTCTTTCCAGGTCAGGGTTCCTATGGTATGTATAAATAAATAGCTCTGGTCGGTCAAAAAACACAGCAACATCTACCTTTTCTGCGTCATACACGATTGCATAATGTATCATTTGCAAAAGTACATCATCTGGCATTTTATCTGTTCCAGGTTCACCCCATAATGGATTGACAAAGGTGCTCATATATTTAGCATCTACGATAATTTTATTGCAGATACCATCAAGATTTCCAAACATCCAGGGATATTCGCGGCTAAACTTCATTTCTGGCGAGCGAGCAATAGAATAGCCCGTAAATTCCTCATACAAATCTAGTATAATTGGCTCCATGATATGCCCGTGCTTCTGATTTTTCGTCATTTCTCTCGGTTCAGAAAGCCCCAATTTGTCAAGATATACGTCAACAGCTGTCCGATAACTTGAAAGTCCCGCGATTGCAGCAATGTCAGAGCCGCCTAACCCGCGCCTACGTTGTAATAATTGTTCTTCAGTTAACATTTCACTTCCCCTCTTCTTTCTGCTGTATTATTTTCTTGTAAATTTCATCCCGGTGTACCGAGATTTCCTTTGGCGCATGAATGCCAAGCCTTACTTGATTACCTTTGATTCCAAGTACAGTCACATTGATCTGATCGTCATTAATGATCACAGATTCACCGATACGCCTGGTTAAAATTAACATTTTATTATCCTCAATGTTGTTTAAATAATGCCGGAATCACACCGGCTATCCATTTTATTTTCCTAGATCAGTGGATTCTGAGCTCATGGGCATCACCCATCGCCATTACGAAAACCTGTTAGTAAAACGTAATGGCATTCACCTAGAAAATCCTATGAGTTATTTTTATGCTCTTCTTCTGTTTGAAAAAATAATTTAACCTATTTTTTAACTGGAATAATCCATTCAAGCCTATCTGCCGCTGTTTGATAATCTTTCCAGACCATAAAATACTCCTCTAAATAAGTAGTTTGACAAATAATGCAATGGCTATAGAAAATAAGGCCATAGAGAAAATGTGAACAATCATGAGAGCTCCGCGAATATGCGCTGGACAATCATTCACATTAAAATCAAATGTAAATTTCCCTAAAAAAACAATAAAAAATACAAGTGTAGAAAGTTTAAATAAAAACATAAATAATTTTCCTTAATGTTTGTAATGATGCTTTTCGCAAAACTGTTGCAACCTGTTGAACTGACGCGTTGTATAACTCAATGTACGTATTTCAAATCGTGTTAAGCCAATATTTTTTAAAATATCATCACACAATTCTGGCCATCTATACTCGATATATTGAACCATTTTTCTAAATTTTATACCTTTTTCTAGGCCGTCCTCTATTCCTTGAAGAGGGTCTTTTATTTGTGTAAATCGATTTAATATAATTTCTTTACTCATAACTTAATGCTCCGTATAAGTTTAAATTATGCCAGGATATCTCTGATATCCCTATACCTTTGATTGTTATCCTGCTGTTTGAAATCTTCATAATCAGAGGGGACCCCAATTTCTTTTGAAATAGATTGGATAGCATCTTCTAACATTTCTTCAAAACGTGATTTATGATTATGCAATACACAATCCGTTATTTCATTTGCTAGTCGGTATGAATATTCTATATCCCGAATTCTAACAAAGCTGCTCATCAATAACCGTGACGGCTCTTGAATATCAAAAATAGGTAGTTCTTCTTTTGGGATTTCTTCTAAATAAAGTGAAACTAAAGCTTGGCGATCTTCTTGCGTTAGCTCGTCAATTCTGAAGATTCCTTTATAAGCAAGCCCTTTTAGAAATTCGTGTGTTTCTGGGTAATATGACATTTTATTTTCCTCATGGATTGTTGATAACTCATGAGGAAATTGTACAACCAGTACAACCCTTCGTCAAGTAGGATTGTACTAAAAGTACAATATATTTTTTAATACTAGCACTTACTATTGATTTTTAAAGGTTTTTATTTTGAATCGGGAAGATGTTTTTTCTAATTTCCACCAAAACACCAAGTATTTCCATAGAGTTATCTAGATAAATAAGTGGATAACGGCTATCAAATGCTCTTAAGGTAATATCCGAACCGTCTTTCTGATATTCCCTTATTTTAACTTCTCCATTTGAAAACCCAACTAGTACTAGACATCCCACCTCAGGCTCGAAACCACGGGCAATAGCAACCATGTCTCCGGTAGATAAACTTAATGGGTTTTTATTATCAGACGACATTGCATCGTCTGTAATGCGCATAAACAACGACCCCTCGGGTAAAGCAAAATCCATAATAATACTCCTGTACTCTCCAATGTCGGGGAGCTTGGCATATTTAATATATTCATAAACTGCCAAACGTGGAACAAGGGGCAATTGTTGTATAGAGGCATCCTTAAGGGGCGCCTTTACCCCATTGTTAGAAAATCCATACATGAACCATCCAGGCGGCAATTCCAGAGCTTTTTCTAGACGGAGAAGCACTGCTGTACTTGGTGATCGACGACCATGCATATAATGGCCAATCATAGATGAGCTAATCATACATAACTGCCCAACTTGTACAGCGGTAAGATTTAATTCCTTCATCCTGCTCGTTATTTTGGCCGGAAAATTTATTGTCCAATATATATTTTTCATGACTATATTCTATTGACCCTATTTAATTTAACACTAATTTTTTATGTAGGCTCATTGACCCCCTATCGGTACATAATGTACAGTATCAAAATGACACTCACAGAATATTTCAAAAAAATACCGCTCGGGCTGCGTATAAAGGAGAAGGAGCGTATAGCTGAAACGCTCGGATTAACGCTGCGACACATCTACTCGCTCGAAACGGGAGCCCGATCCATACGTCCACATATGCTCATCAAAATAGAGCAGGCTACTAAGGGCAGCGTTAAACGCCATGAGCTCATGCCAGAGCTTTACGCAGGATACCGAAGAATAATTAAGTGAATATTAACACACCTTAATAATTTATTAAAATCCAGCAAAAACACGCCGACCAGTAAAATAAACTTAACCACTTGAATGGTAGTTCATTTTAATTACACCGGATCGGCGCCAATTCAGGCATTTTCTAAAAATTACAATATGGAGAACTCGTAAATATGAGGTACAAAACTGTTGATGTTCGCCTGTGGGGGGACTCCAAATTTAGGTCGCTTTCGGGCAGTAAACCGAGCGCTCAAGGATTATTTATTTATTTTCTCATCAATCCCTATCAACAGGCATTCCCAGGTCTATACAAAGTGAGCGAAACAGTGCTGATGGATGACCTGGGTTGGGGCGGAAGCCTTTCGGGAGGGTTTCGGAAAGCCTTTCGGGAGGTATTAGCGAAGGGCCTCGCAAGGTATGATTTCGATGCCCGCGTTTTGTTCGTACAGAACGCTATCCGGTATAACCTACCACAATCACCCAATGTTATCCGAAGTTGGGTGCGAAATTTTGATGAGATTCCAGAGTGTAAATTAAAAGTCATTGCATATCATACAGTTAAAAAAGAATTGGAAAGCCTTTCGGAAGGGTTTCGGAAAGCCTTTCGGGAAGCCTTTCGGGAGCCCTTCGCTAATCAAGAACAAGAACAAGAACAAGACCAAGAACATAATACTATCGTTCGAAACTCCGAGCCGACGAAAAAAAAATCTTCATCACCCATCTCACTTTTGCCAGAGGAGGAGGATGGGTACCAGCAATTCAAAAAAATTTATCCCCGGCAGGCAGGGTGGGCTGATGCAAAAAAAGCTTGGAGGCAGGTTGACGCTACGAAATCACTGCAAATAATCCTAAAAAACATAGCTGAAAGACAGGATTTTAAAACCAGGGAGAAAAAATTTATCCCACTTCCAGCCACATTTTTACGGGGAGAGCGATGGAATGATAAAGATTTTGATGATGAATTTACACCAATTGAATCGCAAGAAGACCCGCAAATTAAGCGCGTAATGGAGATTTTAGAGAAGAACAAACAGGAGGAAAAATACTGATGTCTGTTAATAAAACATATGAAATAAAGCACTTATCTAAACTTTATAACAAAAAACTTGACGATAATGTAATAGCTACTTATGTAGAAATGATAAGCAAATTCTCGGATGAATCAGTAAGAATTGCCTGCAAAAAAATCATCAAAGAGGATATCAGGAAGTACATGCCGCTACCCGTAGAAGTACTTAAAAAAACGGCAAAAATTGAAGAATGGCTTCGTACAAAAAGGCTATCAACAGAGATTTTACGCTGTGAATATCGCAATTTATCTGAAAGCGACGCTTCAAAACGGCTGTGTGAAAAAGTGGATGTCGGTAGCGCTGAGGCCAGTAGGTTAAACGGCTGGGGGGCATTGTGCCGTTGGCATTATGATGTAAAATATTGTGAGTATTGGGAGGGAAAGCATCCAGGGCACGAGGTGACGCGGCGCAGATTCGTGGACGACATGCTCAAAGCCTCTGAGCACCAAAAAAGCTTGGATGAGGAGAAAATCGTCAAGAGCATCCAAAACTCTGTCAAAATCATGCCAAAAAATGAGATCAGAGCATCGTTTTGATCAGGATCGTAGCAAATTGGTACAAGTATGGCTCTTAATTTTTTAACTGCGTAAAAATGGCCTTAGAATTGATATTTGAATATTGTACAGAATTTATACAAATTAGGAGAAAAATTTTAAATGCATCCCATCGTTTACAAAATTCAAGAACAGGCTTCTATAGAGAAAGATCACGCATCGAAGTCGAGTAGGGCAACCGATAAGCAACGTTACTTAGCGAGAGCTCAGGCATTTTTAGACGCTGCAAATATGCTAAAAAAATGGGAAAATGACCATATGGAGAAATTGAATGAAAAAAGATAAATTTTCATGTCCACGCTGTCAAAGCAAGAACACGAAGCGTGACGGTAGAACCATAAAAGGCTCTCAACGCTATCTCTGTCATGACTGTGGCATTTATTTCCAAGATCATTATATCCGTCTCTCTCGGAATACGTTTTTTAATCGATTTGAATTTATCGGACCAGAAATTAGCCATAAATTAGCCAGAAATTAATTAGCATAGATATGGCTATTAATGAGAGATGTGGTAGTGACTAAACGTTCATGAAATTTTATTAAGAGGCATAATTTTAAATGATTAAAAAATATCCTTGCTCGATGAAAATATCTCATCCAAAATATAAAAATATCAAGGTTTTTTATGATAACGTTTGGTTTGACTCAATACTAGAGGTTACGCGTTACAAAAAGCTTTCTTTTTTAAAATATTGTGAAAAAATTAAAGACCTACGTCTACAGCCTAAGTTTTTATTGCAGGAAAAATATGTGGATAGCATGGGCAATAAACATTCTGCTATCTATTACATTGCTGATTTTATATACTACGATCATGATATAAACAAGTGGGTGATTGAGGATGTCAAAGGAATGCGCACTGCAGTTTATTTGATTAAGAAAAAACTGTTTCTTAAAATATTACCTGACAATACGGTGTTCAGAGAGATTTATTTTAACCATAGGAGTAAAAAAACAAAATGAATAAGTATAGAATTCAATAAACTTCAGCTTGGATGTTTCAAGTATGTAAACGTAGCGGAATACAACCGCCATCGCCATATGGTGAATGTTGGATGGAAATATATAGTAGCAGAGACCAGAAAAACTGCGATGATTTTTTAGCCGACATTAAAGCCAATGGTGAGTTTCCTAGAATATTAACAGAGGTGGAATTTTAAATGTTACTAAATGATATGATCGAAAATAAAATATCTGGCATGGAAGACAATATTGGGTCTCTTTCTGAATTTATAGAGGGATATTTACAGCGGAAAATTGACTGCGTTGAAAAAAGATTAGAAATAAATGCTAGCTATGTAAATGGCAGCCATATAAAAATAAATGAGATTGAACGGAAAATAGATTCATTAATTTCTCATCTAGGATTGAAATTTGAAAAAATCCCTGCACAAGATGAGAAATTGAGAGTTTGCAAATTATAATCGTTTCGTTGCAATTAATGAATTGAAGGAAGAAGAAATAGCGCTTAGAAAAAATATTGAAAAAATTAAAAAAGAGCGGTATGCTTTTAAATAATTTAAAGAAATGGCAGATAGATTGAGAATCGGAATTGCAGGGATGAAAGAATGGATAGGCGAGAAGTTTTGTGAGGGAGTCGAGTTTACATTAGATAACCTATTTCCAAAAAGAGGAGGATAAAAAAGATGGTCAGAATTAAACTGTTCTATCAGGATTTGCAGAAAAAAAACAAGATCACGTATGAAATACATGTGCTTAATAAACTAAACCATGTCGAGGCTGTTGAGGTGGATGTTAATAAAAGCGATCTGGAACATCTTGCGGCTATCAAAGAAACACTTGAAAAGTTATACGTGAAAGTTGAAGATAGTCTTAAAAAGAAAGATGATGGAAAATAACGGAGAAAATTATGGCAAAACTGACAGCAAAAGCTAGAAAACAGATACCAAAGAAGGAATTTGGATTGCCTGGTGAAAAGAAATACCCAATGCCTGATAAATCCCATGCGGCGAATGCTAAGGCTAGAGCTACTCAGATGGTCAAGAAAGGAAAGCTAAGTGCAAGCAGTGCTGCCAAGATTAAGGCTAAGGCTAATAAGGTGCTGGAGAAGGAAGGTCATTGAGCGGGCGCGATAAATTTCATATTTCCGCCTGCCTTCCTTCTCTGGCTCACCGCTTGTTTATTTTCCGCATACCACTTCGTATATTTGTTGTATGGCTCAGAAGCGTGCCTCCCTCTATGTCTTGGCTTATATTCGTCCAGTGATTTTTGAGTAATTATCCACATGTTGCCCATTTTAGTAGCGTCGATATAGCCACTTGCGCATAGATGGATGACGTTTTGCTGGCTCATTTTTAATATAGGAGCCACTTCTTTGGTTGTGTATGTTCTCATTTGTAAAAATCTTCCTCCTCTATGATATGAATGCTATTATGCCCATTAAGCTTTTTTTGTTGGCGCATATCATGTAAAATATACCATGAGAAAAACACTTGAATCATAACGGAGATAAATAGCAGTATTAATAAAAAACAGTTTAGAATTAACATCGGGGTAATACCTCTAATAAATTTACTGATGTTGAAGATCCCATAGATTTACCAAACCACTTTATGGTAATCCTCACCATAATATGTTTATGTTCATGGTTATCCTTCTGATAGTTAATTAAATTTTAAAGGCTCGGCCATTTTATGATAGGTCTGCCATTCTCGGTAAATGGTTTTACTCTTTTTCCCTGTAAATATCTTGCATTTCGCCAACTAATCATCGCATTTTTTCGTTCTCCATTTTTTAACGAAAAACCTGCTCTATGTGCACACTGCAGGGACATTGTTATCTCGCCTTTACATTGTAAGGGCCTTCCATTTTTACCAGCTCTGAAGGCCGCTAATAACCTGGATATTCGTTCGGGATGATGTTTATTTTGCTCCATGTTTATGTCCTCTTTTCGGATGGTTTAAACAGTTGTGATTGACTGTATGGAGACATTATAGCTATTGATAAATAATTTGTCAATTAGTTTAATGCAAATAAATTAAGTATATTCTGGCTTGATCTTTTAATCTTGGTATGGTATACGGATATTAGCGTGTCAATAACCTTATTTGGAGATTTTGTTATGAATAGCATGGGTAAAACTAGAAAATCTGATGGAGTGAAGGGGAAAGGTAAGGGTGGGAAGAAAGGATGTTAGTAACAATCCCAATCAATTTGAGAACAAGATATGGCATTTGTTAAGGGTAAATCAGGAAATCCCGCAGGAAGACCGAAAGGAACGGCGCATAAGATAATCAACGCAATAGAGATCATGCAGGGTCAGGGTTTTTGTCCTATTTTGAAAGCGATTGAAATGATCAATGATCCTGAGGTACGTCATCGCGAACGTGCGGAATTGGTCAATAAACTTATGGATAAATACACACCAAATCTAAAATCAATCGAACATAGCGGAGACGTAGGCGCACAGTACGCGCTGAATATCATTTACCCAACGAAAGATGATCCCGAAGATCTTGACGAGAAATAATGTCATATTACATACTAAAATTAGAAGAGCTTGACAGTGCTCAATGGGCTAAGAGAGTAATACCGGACGTGCATTTTCTGGGTGAAGATAAGCTAAGAATGTATATACAAAGTCTACTTTTAGGCATTGAGTCGCAACACAATGAAATCGCAGAAGAGACGCGAGCAGAGTTTGAGAAAACTCATGGGAAATTGTTATTTTGAGATATCAGAAATCCAAATAACACTGTTGAAAAATCACACCAGCGGAGTTTGACTAAAGTGACGCGGCAAAAAGGAAACCCCGACCCATCGCAGCATGGATCTATCAAATTAACATCTCAGCTCATCAAAGGCGATCAAAAAACGCCAGATCACATTGAATATTGCTTGAAATTCTATGGAACACCTGCACAGATGATTTCTTATTGTGTTAGCACAGAAAAAGATAAGTCATGTGGCACAGAGGTCATTAATGCAATTTATTTGATGTGCGCGTCACTTCTTGAAAAGATTAGAGAAGCATCACAACTCCATTCGTTTATTGATCGGATCAATGATTGAACGAAACTTCGTGGCGAATAGTGTAGCTGCCGAATTCTTATCAACCAATAATCAGAACGTTGAATTGCTCATGGGTCCGGTGGGTTGCGGGAAATCCTCGGGCGCAATGATAAAGCTCTATTTAGATGCTGTGAAAAATAGCCTTCCGGGGCATGACGGAATTAGGCGAACAAAAACAGTCGTCACACGTAATACATATAGCCAGCTAGAGACGACAACGATTAAAACCTGGGGGAAATGGTTCCCAGTGGAGTCGTTTGGAAAGATAAGCGGCGATAGCCCCATGACACATACAATACGTATGCCAGGAATTGAGTGGGACATCATATTTTTAGCTGTTAATTCTCTAGATGATTTAGAACGTCTAAAATCATTAGAAGTGACAAATGCTTATGTCAACGAAGCACAGTTCATTGGCGATAAAAAAGTTATTGAAAACATCCTGGAACGCACTAACAGATACCCAGATAAAATGTACGGTGGTGGTCTTGGAATGCCGAAGCTGTATATGGACTGTAACCCTCCCAGTCAGAGACACTGGATATATAGTACATTTGAGAAGGGATCAGTTCAAGGATGGAAAATATACAAGTATGAGCCAGCGCTAATTGAAGTTGAATCGACCGACAGTGAAGACTACGCAATTGACAGAGACGGGAAAAAGTGGGTTAACAATCCTACTTGTGATTATAGGCAACAACAGAATGATTCCAATTACTGGCTGCATTTGGCGCGAGGCGCGAGCAGAGAATACATTCTTGTTAACTTATGTGGACAGTATGGTGTGATAACAGAAGGCCTTCCCGTACATCCCGAGTACAATGATACGCTGCATAGATCATCGTCGCCATTGCAGGCAAATCCACTAGTTGAGATAGGGCTCGGTTTCGATTTCGGATTAACACCTGCCTGCGCAGTTACGCAGCTTTTGCCCAGTGGACAGTTTGTTGTCTTGGCTGAGATACGAAGTGACCGTAGTGACTTTCAGGGATTTCTAGAAAACGAAGTCATCCCATTTTTGGACAGGCATTATCCTTGGTGGCGAAAAAACTATGTTTCTGTTCATGATCCGGCAGATTCGGTAGGAAACCAGGGAAATACGAATCAGAATATCATGCGATCAGCTGGCATAAATTCATATCCAGCAACTACAAATGCAATGGCGTTTAGGCGCGCATCTTTAAAATATTTTCTGACCAGGGCTCCGAATGGAAACCCTGGTTTCCTGTTGAACTCTCAGCATGTTGAAATGTTACGAGAAGGACTGATGGGGGAGTTCAAATATCCGCTAATTAAGTACACAGCATTAAGTGGAGATAAACAATTTCAAGAAAAGCCGCTTAAAAATATGTGGTCTCATATCTGTGAAGCATTAGAATATATTGCAAGTAATTATGCAAGAGTTGCTAAAGAGCATTTTACTGATGAGGCAAATAATGCCTATACAATCAACACCGGATCCTGGATGTCATTTTAATGCAAGATGCGCATACTGAAATATTTACGACACAACCAAAAATAAAGAACAGCCAGCGATCGAAAAAATTAAAAGAGCCAGAGAATGTTTCGGATAAAGATGATGGCGATTTAATCAATCAACTCAAGAAGTGGACAGACGATTGGTATAGTTATTGGAATGAGCCAATACAAAATGCACGTGAACTATTGTTATTTCTATTTATTTCACAGTGGGATCCTGAAGTTAAGCTGCGCAGACAAAACGCTGGCATACCAACACTTTCGTTTAACCATATCGCTCCGATGATTGATTCAATATTGGGTGAGCAGAGAAAAAATAGCGCACAAATCTCGATAATATCTCTCGATCAGGATGACACGCAGAAAAAAACAGACTGGCGAACAGACCTAATGCGGCAAATATGCTATTCATCACAGGCTGATAACCATTTTCAGATGGCGTATTTTCAGCAGTTAACCTGTGGATGGGGATTTGTTCGTGTTTCTGTCCACTACGAGGGAAATGACACGTTTCGGAAGTGTGTGCGGATTGGTGGAGATGCTGATTACCAAAAAGCATTTTGGGATCCAACTGCGAAAGAGAAGCATAAACAAGATGGCGACTACTGTGGGATCTATCAGGTCATGTCTATGGATGATTTCAAGCGAGATTATCCCGATATAGCGAATCCCGTTAGCGCAGGACAACAGACATTTTTTAGCTGGCAGACGAGAGAAACAATCACCGTCTGCGAGATTTATTACAAAGATTACTACAAAAAAACAATAGTGCAGTTATCAGATAATCGTGAAATGGAGTTGTCAGATGCTAAAAAACTCATAGAAGCGCAAGCGTCTGAAGTCGCTGAAGACGAAATAGAAACAAACGACATATTCCTTATGCAAATTGAAAAGCCAGAACCGTTGGAGATTATCAACCAGCGTGACGTTATGTGCTACAAAATGAAACATGTTCGATATGTTGAAAATGCATTAGTTGATAAAACTGATTGGCCCGGTAAAATGCTACCTATCGTATTTTTCCCAGGCCAGATTGCGGTAATTGATGGTAAGGAAAACCCGATTAGTTTTATCAATAATCTGCAAGACCCACAGCGATTGTACAACTATGTGATGAGTGAAATGGCAACTGGGATGCTAAATACTCAGCGCTCGAAGGTTATTGCAACACCTGATATGACGAAAGGACATGAGCAAGCATGGCGTCAACCGCAAAAAGTTCAAGGTGCACTACATTACAACCCAGACAACAGAACTCAGGCAGGAAGACCAGAATTTATTGATCCACCACCGTTTAATCAGGCGCTGATCGGATTACAGCAAATCGCGAACCAGGAAATGCCCACCATATCGGGAAGATTCGAAGAAAACAGAGGACAGGAAAGTAACGCGGTGTCTGGTAAAGCAATCAAAGCGCGTATTAGTGTAGGGAACAATGTCGTTAATGTATTTCACGACAACCTACTTAGCGGTATTGAGCAAGTCGCGCGCGTAGGGATGGACTTGCTTCCACATGTTTATATCGGAGAGCGAGAAGTTATGCTGCGTGAGATGGATGGAACGTCATATAAAATGACGATCAATAAGGCTACAGGACGATATAAAATGCCGAATGTCGCTCAAACTATGAAATTTGAAGATTTGATAGACAGTGCGGAAGAAGAGATCGAAAACAAACTTGATGATGGCGAATTTAATATTGAAGTGAAAGCAGTTGGAAGTCTCGACTATCAGAAAGAAGAGTCTATGAATTTCTGGCTGAGCATGATGTCGGTTGACCCAAGATTCCCAGGACTAATGGCGGATTTGGTTGCTGAAGAAAGCGATGCAACTAAAGCAAAACAAATATCTGAGCGTTTGAAAAGCATATTGCCGCCCGACATCTTGGCTAAAGAAAACGGACAACCACCACCACCTCCGCAAGCAGATCCTGCCGCACAAATGGCGCAGCAGAAAATGCAGTTAGAAATAAAGAACATGGCGCTTAAAGAACAGCAAATGCAGGTTGACATGCAGATGAAGCAAGGTCAGCAGCAGATTGATCAAATGAGTATGCAGAACGATCGCATGAAGATGATTTTGGATGCTCAACAGAATGGATTAGATGCACAGGTTGCTCGTGAACAGGCAGAAGCAGACATACATACAACGCATGTAAAAGCCAATGCCGAGGTAGAAAAAGCCAATCTTGCGCGCGATACTGCGCACATAGTACATCACACGCATAGGATGAAAGAAATTAGTAAATTACAACAAAACACAGGATTTAATCAATGAGTGAAGAAACTGTCCAGTTGAATATTAGCGCTGAAACATCGGACGAAACTAAAGCGTCGGCAGTACATGCTGATGCAACGCAAGAACAGGACTTGGCTAGTGTAACCAAAGAGGCTGCCAAAGAAGAAAAACCTGCCACGGAGTTGCCGATAGAAGAATTACCGCTGCCGGATGTGGAAGGTAATGAAGAAGAACCTGTCCAGCCTAGACCTAAATCTAAAGAGGAGCGGTTGTTATTTAAGAAACAGCGTGAGTTAGATAGAGAGAGAATAAAAGCGCAAGAGTTAGAGCACCAGTTACATCTACAGCAATTTAAGCAAAGTAGACAGCAACAAGATTCGCCTGCGCAAGATTATTCTGATGTTTCACGTGAAAATTTTTCAAATGAAGAAGATTGGATAGCTGCTATTACTGACAAGCGATTACAGCAGCGAGAAGAAGCGTCTAGATACCAATATCAGCAAATGCAGCACCAGAAGCAGCAGGCTGAATTTGTGGCCAAGATAAATGAAATAAAAGATAAGGGCGTTTCAAAATATTCTGACTTTGATGACTTGGTTGAACCACTATTCGATCCGCGCGGAAATTTCCCAAGAAATGAACCAATGGCCGCAGCGATTGCAGATTCAGAATTTGGCGATGATATTTTGTATTTTATGGGTAAATATCCTGACCAAGCACGTGAGTTAGCAAAAAAGCCCCCGGTACAGGCTATTAAAGCAATTGCCATTTTAGAGCAGCGCTTCCGAGAAAAAAGAAATTCTGCTCCAGCTAAGGCGTCTGAAAAACTTATTGAGCCATTGAAAGGAGGAAAGCATGTCAGCCCTACGACTACTTTGATGAGCATGACTTCAGAACAAATAGATCGGATGAGCATGAAAGAATTTAACGAACGATGGGGTAGAGAGAATCCTAAAGGAACGCATTATTAAAGATTAAATTTAGAAAAGCCAGAGTAACACCTCCGCAGGTGTATAAACCGCGAGCCTATGCCCTCCACAAGGGCAGTTAAGCCAGATATCAACCTGGTTTGTGTGTCAACCGTTGGCGACGTGTAACAGCCGATAGCTGACGCGTTTACGCGTCAAATTTGACACACAAATACAGGTGATATTATGTCCTCCAATATTTTTCAAAATGAAACGCTTATCGCAAAGAAGTTTTTGAGCGAATTCGAAAACAACTTGGTTTTCTCAAAAACAATCAATCGTCAATTCGAAGATACCTATTCTAACAATACTGGTACAATCATCAATATCCGAAAGCCAACGCGATTTTTCCCCACTACGGGCCGAGATATTACATCTAACATACAGACTATTAAGCAGAGAACAGTCCCATTAACGATCCGTTATCAAGACAACGTCGCGATGGAGCTAACATCACAACAAATGGCGTTGAACATGGACGATTTGACGCGTGAGGTTATCTCTCCAGCTGCTTTGCAGTTAGCCAATAAGGTTGATATGCGAGCATATGATACGTCTCTTGGGATTTATAACGCTGTTGGTACAGCAGGAACAGCGCCAAACAGCTTTGGTGTAATAAATAACGCAAGGACCCTTCTTACGTCGCAAGGTGTTTTACTCAAGCCTCGCTATTTCTTATTTAATGTTTTAGATGGAGGAGCGGTCTCAGCTGGACTTCAAGGCCAATATAACTATCAAGAATTCAACAAAGAAATATTGGATGAAGGTGTCATTGGCCGTATGGCTGGATTTGATATGTATCAAGTTCAGAACACTGTGACATCCGTGCGTTCTTCTATACCGGATGGAACCACAATTGGAACTCCAGTTGTTGCGACCACATCCGTGAGTGGAGATTCTTCAATTGCTATGAGCGGTTTTACGGTATCAACGACAGCAATTCTAAAGAAGGGGGCAATATTTACGGTAAGTGGGGTAGGCGCAGTAAATCCCATTACTCGTGTTCGAACTGGATTAATCCAGCAGTTTGTTGTTACTGCTGATGTTGATTCTGATAGTTCTGGGGATGCTGTTGTTCCAATTGCACCAACCATTATATTTGACTCAACTGATCCATACACCAATGTAACTGCATTGCCGACTTCCGGCGCAACTGTAACGGTAAATGGCTCACACACTGTCAATATCGCTTACCACCCAGAAGCATTCACTCTAGCCATGATAAAATTAGGCGAATATAATGATTCTGGCGCGTATATGAAGACGATGGTTGATAAAAAATCTAACGTTTCGATTAGAATGGTTCGTCAATATAATGTGCTTACTGACGTATTGGTTTATCGATTTGACGTGTTATATGGCGTGGAATGTTTCCCAGAATATGCATGTCGAGGTATGGGTAGCTACAACGGAAATTTCTAAATTAAAAGGGAAGGCTTAACTTAATCCTTCCCTAATTTTATTTTGGAGACATTTATGATTGAAGAAAGACGATGGATGTACCATGCAACTTTGGAACCAAACTTGTTTGAAGGATATGAAGTCGCTCAAAAATTGCTTGAAGGATGGGTGAAGTGGCCATGGGAAGTTGTAGAAAATAAAGCAAATAAAGAAATTCAGAAGTCCGTCAAGGAAGAAGTTGACGTATATATGCAAGAAGTTACAGAAATAGAATCATTACTAGAGGAAGTTGAGGAAGAGAAGTTAGGTCATATTACAGATACACAAAAAGAAAAAAATCATAACAAAAAACAGAGCGGAAACGCCAAATAGGTGATGCTATGTTAGCAGGAGATGTGATCAGAGAAGCATATTTACTCGCAGGTGTTCTTGCGCAAGGACAGGAGCCAGAGGGTTTTTATGCGATACGCGGTTTGCTTTATCTGAATCAAATATTAAGCCAGTGGGGTAAACAGAATGTATATGTGCCATACTCATCGACTTTGACAATCCCTATATTACCCACTGTGTACCAATACATAGTAAAGCCCGTCATCATAGAAATTCAAGAGGGGAATGTCACCTCTAGCAATGGGACGTTGACAAATATCAATATTTCGACGCCGAAAGAAGCGAATTTATTTAACTATGTAAATGGGAGTAGTGCACGCCCTCAATCTGTTTTTCTGAGCCAAGAACAAGTATTCCCTGATCCTACTTCGAGTGATCTAGGAAGTAAGATTTTGATTTATCCGAAACCTAATGCTAACTACACATTGACCCTGATGGTGAAGTATCAACTGCCAGAAGTTACTTTATTTGAAAACATGCTCAATTTTCCGCCTTACTATATGGAGCCGTTGATATATGAGCTAGCAAGAAAATTCATTAATTTTTTCAAAACAGTGCCTGGCGCAACTTTCAATGAGGATTATGAAAAACTGATGCTTGAGTTAAAGTCATCGACACCTCAGGATATGAGCATATTAGTTAAAAACGATTTTATGCCACATCGCCCATTCAAACCTTCTGGGTATCTATGGGGACCCTATGCGAATTGATTTCCCCGTTGTTGGACCATACGACAAGCAGCGTACAGTGCGCTTTAATGCAGAAGACAGCGTAAACTGGTACATCGTCATAGATGAGCGTGGGAAAAAGCCTCAAATGCTAGTCGGAACGCCTGGATTGCTACTTGCATATAACCTAGGTAGTGCCAGCTATCCTATTCGTCAGCTGGTTCAATACAACAATGATATTTACGCAGTGGCAGGAAATAGCGTTTATAAGAACCAGACACTTTTAGGAACGCTGGCAACGTTTGTTGGTTATGTGGATTTTGCGATTAATAATGCGGGCCAGATTGGGTTAGTTGATGGGGCATTTGGTTACATTATCGATACGGTTACAGTGACATTAGCAACAATTACAGCGCCAGCATTTCCATTATTTCCGGTGGGAATTGCATACCTAGATGGTTATTTCATTGTAGCGAATGGCAGCTCTACTCAATTTAATTTTAGCGCGCTAAACAATGGTTTTTCATGGGATACATTTGATTTTGAGCAGGTTCAGGCATATCAGGGTAATTTGGTAGGTGTTGCTGTTGTTAACCGTCGAATCTTCTTTTTCAAAACCACTTCAACAGAGGTTTGGTTTAATGAAGGGGGAGCTGGCAGCCCATTTCGCCGTGATAATAATTTAATCTTCAATTATGGATGTCTTGTCAACTCAACCATTGAATCTCAATATGGTGTGTTATTTTTTCTATCTCAAGACGAGAGCGGAATCTCATCTGTCATGGCATCAGATGGAATAAACGTTAAAAAAATTAGCTGGGAATCTATTGATGCACAGATCCATCAACTCACTGCCCCAGCAGATGTTTGCACTTACATTTATAAAGACGATGGCCATATTTTTTATGTAATGTCGTGGACAACAGATGACATAACTTTCGTATATGACGCGACAACAGATTCATGGCATCGCATGAAAATGCAGCCAAAAAAACCGATAGCTGATCAGCCAAACTCAGCTAAAACACGTCATTTGTCGCAGGTACATTGTTTTGCTAACAATCAGCACTACGTAGGAAGTTATAAGGACGGCGACATCTACACAATGTCACTGGCGTATGGGGATAATAATGGAGAGCCAATTAAGCGTGAGCGTGTTTTTAGACACTTTTCCTCAGAAAACTATAACTACAGACAAATTAATATGCTGCAGATTGACTTTCAAAGCGGCATTGGCTCCAACGCAGGGGTTGATAAATTCCCGCAGGCATATTTAAGTCTCTCCTACAATGATGGTCAGTCATTTGGGAATGAGATGAGTGCTCCGCTGGGGCGCTTAGGTTCATACACTACGCGTACTCTATGGCGAGTATTAGGGATTCACAGAGACTTTATTGCAAAAGTCAGTATTTATAGCGACGTAAAACCGATATACATGCTTGGTGGGGCGATTGATTATGAGGAATTAAGCCAATGACATTTTTAAAAGATTTACTAAATCCCCCAAGCGCTAATATGAACGATGAAGATAAGTATAACTTCTACAATACGATTGCAGTTGCGCTGGACAGACTCACATCTGTTTCAAATGCTTCGCAAACGCTTAATCCTAATTTTGCAACGCTTGGACCTGGTGGTATGACACCAGTTACCGAAACAGATGGCGACAATGCACAATTCATGCAAAATTGGTACGTCGTAGGGGCATCGCAAGCAACCTATGTGTTGACGCCAACCCAGTATCCCAACAACTCGACTGTTGCAAGCAGCTCTGCATTTTACGTTAACACGACCGTTTCAACTTACACCGGCAGTGGGCTTTATTTTTACCAGCGCCAAATGAACACCGTGAGAAAATACCAGCAGCAGTTTATCACCTTCACACTGAGCGTGAATAACAACCAAAGTAACGTTATTAAGTTGCGTTTCAACATCAATTCAAACTATGGGTCAAGCTCGGTATTAAACCAAGGTCCAGCGCTTTATTTACAGCCTGGTTGGAACATGATCACCACTACCCTGGAAACCGATAGTTTGAATGGCGTAACGGTAACATCCGGCAATTACACAGAGTTTCAATTGTCGTTCGAAGATTTAGATTTAGGAGTCGGTACAGTCAATTTTGATTTGTATTACATCAAGACAGAATTTGGGCAAATAGCAACACCACTTAACTAGGAGAGAGATATGTCATTAGCTGGAAACCTAATGGGTGATCAACAGCAAGCAGGACGTGACATCGCAAAAGGCTATCAAGATGCGCAAAGATACATGGATCCATTCTACCAAGGCGGTGTTGATTCGTACAATAAATACCGTGGGGTACTAGATACTATGGGTGGTCAGCTAGATCAATATGGCAATCCTGCGGAGTGGATGTGGGGGCAGATTAATCAAAATCCAGCGGACTACTATCAAACGTTAATGAAAGGCTACGATCAAACACCGCAGGCAAAATATGAGCAAGAGCAGATGATGAAAGCATCCCAACAAGGGGCGGCAGCCTCTGGTCTATTAGGTGGCGGCCAGTTTTTCAAAGACCTGCAAAATAACACAGCAGACATTACACGAAGAGATCAAGACCGGTATTTTAACAATATGCTAAATTCTAATAACCAACAGATGAATTATCTGGGTGACTATCGTGGCGTGCAGAATCAGTATCTAAATGGAATGAACGGAATGGCAAACATGGGTCAACAGGCTGCCGGTCAACAAGGGCAATATGCCATAGGGAAGGGAAATGCCAATGCGATGGCATCATCTGCTACTAATCCATGGGCAGATTTAGCAGGACGTGCAGGAGGCACTACCCTATCTTATTTATCTCAATAGAGGAGATAACTTGATGTCTTTTTTTGATCAATTTGATAAAGGCTACGATACCGGATTAAAGCTACAGTACGGAAAAAAGGATCGTGAATCTGCGTACAAAACTGGATTAGCGGAGTTAGCGATGCGTCAAGCCGAAGCGCAAAACGCACCTGAATTTTTTGGCAGTCGTGCAGGTCAAATGACGAACCAAAAAGGACTTACCGGACTTGAATTGCAGTATGCGCCTCAAAGATTTCAGATGGAGCAATCCTCAAATGGCCTAACCAATGCATTGCGACAAATGCAGATGCAGCAGATGAAACAAGAAATGGCAGCGAGTGGAGGCTTTAAACCTGATTCTACGATGGGGAAATTATTTATTGACTATCAAAAAGTGGCGCAAAAGTTTGGAATCGATAGTCCTGAGGCACAATCATTTAAAACCGCGTTAGACAGAGAAGCTAACGGTAAGGAAGGTATCACAGTTTTCGATCCGGTAACGGGAAACCCTCTCGTTTCCACTGGCAACAAGTCAAATGGTGGATTCGGTGGAGGAAGTTCTGGCACGTACATTGACCCGAAGACCGGAAAAATTACCGCATCTCCAACAACGCCCGCAAAGACGCGTGATTTCAGAACTGTCAGTGGAGGAGAAAACGTAGCGGCTTATTTATCGACAATACAAAAAGATTTGCCATTTGCATTTACTGGAAAAGATGAAATTAAGGGAAAATTTCAGGGGTTATCTAACAGGTTTTTAGGAACCGATTATGAATATCCTAGCAAATTAGCCGAGGGAAATGCTGCTATAACAACGATGGCAGAAGGGTTTCTTAATTCGTTTGGACTGAATTCTACAGGCGAAAACGTAACAAAGGCAGAAGCAATATTTAGGCCTATCAAAGGTGAAAGCGCAAATCAATGGCTAAAAAGAACTACTCGCCAAGGAGAGGAATTGTTAAACGTTATTGAGCGCGCAAAAGATCGATTGGCATCCAATCAAGAAGTTGGCCAATCTCAAATGCCTCAGTTTCAGCCAACCCCTGTGATGCCGCAGGCATACTCTATTCTAAATAATGGCGCTCCTATCACTAAAGAAATAGGGGGGAAAGTATATAATTTTGTAAATGGAGCATGGTACACACAATGACGCCAGTTACAGACCCTAAAATATTAGCGCAATTAAATGCGGACCAAACGCCGCCACAAAATTCAGGATTAGGAGAACCAGTTACAGACCCGCGTATATTGGCGCAACTTAACGGAGAAATGCCCCAAAAAAGCAAGTCTTTTATGGATGAACTTGGCTATGTAAACGAGTCTCTAGGAAAAGGACTGCGCCATGCAATTTCCGCGCCAGCGCAATTTGTGAATCCATTCATCGATTCGGTAGTCGGCAGTGATTTAACTGGCTCATTAAATAGAGCTAACCAAGAGAGAGACGAGGAATACTACAAAAAATACCCAGAAGGTGGGTATATTGGTCAGGCAATATCAGATGTTGGCGAATATTTGCCATCTATGTTTGTTGGTGGCGGACTTATGAAAGGAGCTGGCGCAGTTGCTGCGGGAGCCTCTAAAATTCCAGCTGCCTTAAAAGGTTTAGGTGGTTTGATAGGAAGAGGGGCTGGGGCTGGCGTATTAACATCGCCGTTGATTTATGACCAGGAATCTAAACTGTCTCCATTACAGAAAGCAGGGATTGGGGGTATTACAGGTGCAATTGGGGCGCCTCTGTTAGGTGGGTTAGGAAAAGGAACGGAACTTATCGGCAAAGCAGCTTCAAAAGGTAAAGACTGGTTATCTATAGCATTAACTCCCTCTAAAATAGCTGAAAAAAATATGTTAGGTGATATTGCCAATCCAGCAGAGGCGATAGCAAAGAAAGCAGCAGGAGAACGTATTGGCGTTAATTTAAGGCCATCTGAGGCATCTCAGAGCACGCTTGCTGCTGCTACAGAGGCAGACCTTGGTTATTCAAAAGAAGGGGCGAAACTGCTCGAACAGCAGGCTAAAATTCGCCAAGCAGAGGAGAAAGGTGCGATCTCTAATTTGCTGAATGAGATCACGCCAGATTCTAAAAATGTGAATGTGTCAGGTCAAACGCGTGACATTGCAAAACAAATACAAGAGGCGCGAGAAAATGCGGTATTGTCTCATGAGGGCAAAGGCATTGAGTCATTCATGAATAATCTTTCTCCTGGTGAACATGCAGACGTGGGCACATCTGCGCGTAAGATGGCAAAAGATATTCTGCAAAAAAAGCGTGACGCATTGAGCGAGCAGGCATCTCCACTGTATGAAGCGGCTTATGGGGAGACTGTAGCGCCAAATAAGTTAAATTCGCTCATGAAAAAGGATGGCACGATTGAAAAAGCAGTGCAGGATGTACTTAAAAACCCCGATTATAGAGCAGAATTACAAGGATATGCCCCAAATAGCATCAAAGTTTTAGACTTGGCTAAGCGTCAAATTGATTCACGAATTTCCGGTGCCAACCAAGCTGGTGATCGCGAGCAAGTGCGCCTATTAATGAAGGCAAAAGAACGCCTTGTTTCAGAAACCGACCAATATAGCCCTACCTATGCGAAAGCACGAGCAATTTATTCAGAGGGCGCAAAGCCAATCAGCGCATTGGAAAATAGCACCATTGGCCGTCTTTCTCAGCTAGATGATGCTCAGCTCAATAAGGCAACAAAAACACTATTTAACCCACAAGAAACCAATCTGCAAATATTGGCTAAAGCCCGCGATGAGATAGTTAAAGAAAATCCTGAACTTTGGAAAGGAATCGTACGAAGTGAAATGGAAAGACGTCTCGATAGAACCAATAACCCATTAAGTGGTGAAAATTTTTATAAACAGGTATTTGGTAAATCTGTTGACTATAAGCAATTCAAAGAGGCTGTAAAAGGTTTTCCTGAGCTGCAAAAAGAGATGGAAGCATTGCGTGCCCAATTTAAGAACAGCTCTCACAATATGAAATCTATTCGCGGAACAGACATTGCCAAAATATCACGTATGAATGACTCACAACTTAAAAATGTATCTAAAACGATCTTTGACCCAACGCAGACAGACCAGATGGCTTTTTCTAAAATTCGTGATTCTTTTGAGAAAGCCGATCCAAAGGTTTGGAATAACCTGACGCGTAATGAAATAGAACGTTTAATGGCTACGGTAAAAAACAACAGATATGGCTCAAAATTCTATAGCGCCGTCTTAGAAAACGATAATAAATTTAACCAGTTCCTAGAGGCCACAAAAAATAACCAGAAGGTGCATGATAAGCTGAAGGACATGCGAGAAGTTTTTAGGTCACTTATCAATACAAAAAATGCCAGAGAAGCATACAATAAAAGGGCAAATAAATTAGATGTTGGGCGTAATGCAGTCAGCATGGCACTTGGAATGGTTAAAAAGTTAATAGCCGGAGATTATGATAAGGCGGCTTTGAAAGTGGTATTTAGCAAAGATTGGGACAAATCTCTACATAAGGTTCATCAAATAAATAGCAAAGAAGGACGCGATTTGGGAATGCTAAATCTGCTGCGCTCGGTGGGTGGTGCTCTTCCTTCTATTGTGCAAGGATTAGTAAAATAGTATAATTTTTTACGTCCCCACATACGTTAATGTGCGAAATCCCTGGCATGGTACTGCCACAGTCTCCAACGACTCTAAAATTGAGTGTCTGCGCCCGCATCGCTGTAAAAATTGCGCGAAAATGAAGTTTTTTCTCATTATTTCGTGGAATTTTTATAGAGATGACTACTGCAAATTGGATACTTGCCCCTAGCGGCAGGTGGACTGCTCGTGATAAGGTCGGAAATGCTGCCGTAGGCGCGTTCGTCTTCACGTATGTTAATAAAACACGTACGCCAAAATCCACTGCGCAAGACCCTGCAGGACTGACCCTAAATACAAATCCTATACAATTAGATTCTGCTGGTGAGGCTCAGGTATACTGGCAAACTGACGAATACTATACTATTGAAATTTATAGTGTTAACAAGCTAAATCCTTCTGTTCCATTTGAACTCATTTACACTGAAGACAATTATCCTGTTACTGCTGCTGGGAGTGGTGGTGATATTACTATTGTTCAGTCATTCCCTAATCTGATTCGCAACCCTCAGTTTACATTATGGGGAAATGATGATTTGTTAAAGTCAGATACTGCGACAACAATGAATAGAATTGGGGTATCTACTGAATGTGCGCAAGATTGGTTTATAGTTAGAAATAATACTAATGCTCTATTGTCGTGCTCTAGACAACAATTTGCGCCAGGCCAAACTGATGTCCCTGGAAATCCTATCTATTTTCTGAATTTTCAAACCATATCTACTGGCGCTGGTGGCGAACAATCAAAAGCACTTGTACAAGATTTTTACTCTGTTACAACGCTACAAAACCAGCCAGTTTCGTTTGGGTTTTGGGCGCGTAGTATTTCATCTACTACAATTACCGCATCATTTTCTCAATATTTTGGAAGCGGTGGTTCTCCAAGCGCAAGTGTTACTGGCATAGGTCAAATTAGCTGCGCTTTAACATCCGATTGGCAATTTTTTAGTAGATCTACAACTATTAATACAATCAATGGAAAAAATATTGGAACTAATGGAGATGATCGACTTAGATTTAATATAGAATTTCAATTAAACATTAACTTTAATGTAGATATCGTAAATGTTGAGTTTCATAATTCGTCATCTCTTCCAACAAATTTCCCCTATTTAACAGTTAATGATCAGCAAAAATTAACCGATCATCTCGTAACAAATTCAACTTTTAAAACGGGTGACTTAAAAACAACAATACGTCCATATGCGGACGATGGGTGGTTGATTTTTGATGATTCTACGTTTGGTAGCAATTTTTCAGGGGCTACCCATGCTGACTCAAACACAATCTATCTATTTCAGCTGATTTGGAATCAAATCCCTAGCTCATTATGCACGATTTATAATAGCAATGGAACTATTGGTACCAGAGGGGCTGATGCAATCACAGACTTTAATGCTGATAAACGACTTGATCTCCCCCGCAGTGTGGGTAGAGTTCTAGTGAGCGCGGGAATTAGCTCTGATGTAAATATTACGCCATATCCGCTTGGAACTTATTTGGGGGTACAAAAAACAACTTTGATAGCAGCAAATCTTCCGCCGCATACGCATGAAACATATGCAATTGGCCTTGGTACATCTGATAACAAAGCATCAGCCACGAATCCTGGCAATACGCCACTTATAAATGGTGAAACTGGAACCGGTGCTACATTAGGCTTGAATTCAACACCGGTGAGTATTATGCAACCAACCTTATATGTAAATGTAATGATAAAAATTTAGGAGATAACTATGGCTTTACCAGCAGCCACTGTGTATGGAGTTGAGGGTTCAAAACCCGCAGCATCAATTGGAATTTTTTCTAAAAGAGGCGGTATTATTTTATCAACTGCCTTGGGAATTAATTTATTAGATCAGGATATCAATCAAACTTGGTCAGATTCATATTGCAAATTTGTGCATGTTGGTAGCGGCGGAAATTTAGTATACATAACGCCTGATAATCAGCTCGACTGTTTCCTAAGTTTAAAAGATGGTCAGATTGTTCCGCTTGTTGGGTCGTCAATTTTGACATCAGCTACTATCCAGGGAGTCACTGTTTCTACGACATGTAATGATATTACATGGCACGGAGGAGAATAGTGCAAATGCATAGTAGCGCGTGTGAATGGGAAATGATCGATATGGTGAATTATGTAATTACACCAACTCCACCGCCTGCGCAAGAATTTCGTGTAATAAATGATTTATCAGATGAACCACGTGTTATTAACGCGACAACCCAAGAGCCGAGGGTGACATAGAATGTCAAAAACAATTCCGCAATTAGACCCAGCAATATCATTAGCTGGTACAAATAAAATTGAAATATCTCAGTCAGATTCTCCTAGTTCAACGAGCGTGTACGGAACGCTGGATCAAGTAATTTCAGATGTTGTTAACCAAACTGCGCAAATTTCAGAATCTCAGGTTACCAATCTAACAGATGATTTGGCATCAAAATTGAGTTTATCTGGCGGGACGATGACAGGTGAATTAACATTAAATTCTGATCCAATTTCTGATCTTGAAGCAGCAACGAAACAATATGTTGATAACGCTAAAAATTCTGTCGATCTTCAAACAGCCTACAATAATTCATCTTCGCCACAAACGATTCTTTGTGCCGTTGGAGCTGGAGAAGGTTTTTTCATAAAAGACCCGACAAGCAATACTCTATTAGGTATATCAACCTTAGATAGTACGAATTATGAAATTTACTTAAATGCGCAAAGCGATGTGAAATTGGGAAATATTTCAAATGGCGGATATACGCAGTTTATGGGTAATAGCATTGTAAATTATGTTCCAACAGATTTTGGCGTTGATAATCCTAATTTCACATTTAATTTTTATAGTGACATCCCTACTATCACGGCTTGTTCTTCGGCTAATTTACAATCTGGGTTTTCTGATGAGTCAAGCAATCCTTCTGGGTTTTTTAAATTAACAGTAAAAGACCAAAATGTTGATAATAATATTTTATATGCGACGGGAACCGCTGGCGGTAATTCACCGCGCGTAGGTATTGATGGGCAATTAACAGTAGGAATACCCTATGGCTCATCATCCACCAAATATGCTCAACTACAATTAAATTCTACAACTCAAGGGTTTTTGCCAAATAGTCTTGACTCAACTCAAGAAAATAGTTTGGTATCCATGCTTGGTTCTAGTGAAGCGGGTCTTACCTGGTATAACCATATATATGGTGTACAATCATTTTGGGATGGCGCAGATAAACAACAACTGCTTTCTCTGAACAAAATCATTCAGGGCTCAAATATGATTATTACACCCAATGTAGATGGATCAGTAGTATTTGATTCCTCTGGTGGGGGAAGCCCTGGTACACAAGTACAGGGATCGTTTACTAGTTCTACCCCCTCAGTGACAACTGCTGTCAGCGCTATTAGTGATTTACCAATTGCCGTATCTCCTGGCGGATTTAATCCTGTAAATCCTGTTGGAACAAACGTCACTACGCAAATTGTCAGTGGCGTGACAACAGCTATTATTCAAAATACCGCAACTGGTGGCAGATGGTGTCAAGTTGATTTTGATTTGACAATGTATATTCCGTCTGGCTCAGGTCAAGAATATCGGTTTACTGTCTATACCAATACTGGTTTTACCCAATTTTTCAAAAGGTTCATTTTACAAGGTTCTACTCCGGCCTATAAAGACGTTAGCATTTGCGCGCCGATGGTTTATTTAAACACGAATGATTATGTGTATTTAACCGTTTCTGGCTCTGGCAGTTCACTTAATTTCAATGCTTACTATTTTAATGGTCGATTGATTGATACCACAATTGCGAGCCTGCCAGGAACAGGCGCATTACCACAAACGGGTAATAATTGGTATTTAACCCAAGACGGCGGCGCAACTCTAGCCAGCGCAACCGGGACAATAATCAATGGTAATTTAACTCAATTTAGTGGGACTGGCGGATTAATTGAAGATGCCGGAGTTGCGTTAAGTGATATTAGTTTTCAATATATTTATAACAACGCGGTTGCCGGGTATGTGGAAATTGATCTAACTTCAGCACCAACGGCTACATTTTCGATATATAACGGTGTTCCAAGCGACGGACAGCAAGATGTTATGACTGCCAGCAACAATGGTATTTATACTTTTTACGGCTTGGCATTCCGATCTAGCTCAGATAGCACTTGGTTTCGATTAAACTATTTGGGAGACGGTCCTACTGATCCGGTAAGTACAATTGCGCAACTTTATAGTACGCAATATGGCGCGATGTGGTATCCCGCTATGACGATAACACAAAGAGATGCAATTAATATAACGAGTGCATTGCCAGGCTGGGGAATTTATAATCTTGATCAAAATACACTTAATTTCTATGATGGCACTAATAAGAATCCTGTAGTAATTTTTGATGGGTCAACATCAAGCACATCTGGGAATCTTCCGCAATTTTCAAACACAAGCGGAAAGGTTATAGACTCTGGTATCATAGCGTCAAATGTTATTCAATCATCAGGAAGTTATAGTAATCCATCTTGGATAACTTCTTTAGCATCTTCAAAAATTACTGGTCTAAGTGCGAATAGTGTAGTTGTAACTAACAGTAGTGGAATTTTATCAACCTCTAATTCTGATATTCAGTTAGTAGTGCCTAATTTCGGCGGATTAAATTTAACAAATAATAATAGTCCGTTAACTGGTCAGCAAACGAATGTTGCTTTTAGTAGTTCTTTAAGCTATGGAAATTATATAAATTTTGGAAGTTTTGGCCCGTATATGGGGATTGATAATCCATCTAATGGAGTATTTCTTTCAGGGAATCTTCTTTTTGATGTTTCAGCTACGGGTTATGTTTATGCAAATGCAGCAGCTTCCGGCTTGCTTAAAGTAAACAACGCCGGCATACAGTTACAACATGCGGTTTCTGGCACAAGTGGAAGTACAGCAACGCTTATTACTGATTTTTATGTAGATACTTCAGGAAATGTTAATTTCCCACATTTGACGGCATCACAGCCAGCCGTTACAGATGGGTCTAAAAATTTAGTTTCAGCTGGATTTTCCACATCTTCCATTATTTTATCAAGTGGAGCATATGCTGATCCAGCTTGGATAACGTCATTAGACGGGTCAAAATTAACTGCATCATCTGTAGATTTAACTACAAAAGTTACAGGAATATTGCCGGGAGGAAATGGAGGGACGAATAATAGCTTTTTTCAAATCAGTGGGCCAAATACCTCGATAAAAACATTCACATTACCTAACGCATCCGCTTCAATATTGACTGACAATGCCGGAGTTACAGTAGGACAGGGTGGGACAGGTCAAACCACTTATACAAATGGACAATTATTGATCGGTAACACAACTGGCAATACGCTGACCAAAGCTACTTTGACTGGTACTACTAATCAAGTTAGCATTACCAATGGGGCGGGAAGTATTACATTGTCGTTACCACAAAACATTAATACTACGGCTTCTCCTACATTTAATCAATTAACTTTACAGGCATCTTCAGCTCTCACCATAACTTCCGCTACTAATTCTATCCGCTTAGAAAATAATGCTGGTCTGCAAGCAAAAAATTCAGTGGGTACTTATGAGACATTTATGTTCCCGCGATTTTCAGACAATGTCATGTATATTGACATGGGATCTTCGGGATTAAAATGGCGCCAAAATGGAGGTGCAAACGCATTAACAGTAGACGCTAGCGCTAACCTATCGATCGATGCGGGAAATATGACTGTTTCCACTGCTGGAAAAGGATATAATATCAAATCTGGTTCTAATGCGCGCGTAGGAGTCAGTGCGATTTTAGTAGCTGGAACCACAACTGTTTCTACAACGGCGGTAACAACTGGAGACATCGTTTTACTTACCTGTACGACCGCAAGTGGCACCCAAGGAATAATAACAGTTTCTATTTCAACAGGAGCATCTTTTACTTTAACGTCATCAAATGCTTCGGACACCTCCACTTATGCGTGGATAATTATCAGACCAACATAGAGAAAACTTATGTCACAATTTAAATTTTTTTCTGGGACCCCCCGGTTTATTCAATTTCAATCAAGCCCAACTAACGCTGAGTCATTAAGCGAAAATGATATAACTGCATTTAATGATGGTATTTTAATATTTGGATTTTGCAGAAATATCGCATCTATCTATATATTAGCAGCTATTGATTCAGAAACTAATTCACAAGAGTGGATTTTATATTCTGAGCAAATAGACGATATAGCTTATATTGGTATATTGCCTATTATTGATAAATTAAGATGGGCGACATCAGATAATGATAATCCAACATCTCAAGAACCACTGCCAGAGAATTTATTAACGGACTGGACATTTGGAATTTTATGGTGGAATAAAGACGGGAAAAATGTGTATAAACTAACGGCATATGACTCTGAAAATCAAATACAGACATGGGCACAAATTTTATAAAACTATTTAAATTAACTGAATATGATCCAATCCCAGACGGCGGTTATATTCAAACATAGAAACAAATAGTATAATATAATATTACTTGACCAAACAAAATAGGAGAGTAATATAGACTTAGGTAAAATTTTGATTGACTCAAAAAATCAATTGATTTGTGCACCCGCGACTTTAATATCGCAAGTCATGCGTTAGTAATAGACGATTTAATTATTCATGTAATTAAATCAGAGCTATATGCTATTGCTGTAAATATCATGGCTGAGATACACGAAGAAGCATAAACAGAGCAAGCGCAATAAGCATGAAAACGATTGATGACAGCGACATACCTGCGCCATCCCGCATGAATTATCTGTGGGAGTCGATAACCGGGGCGAGTTTCTGATCTCATTTTTTAGCATGATTTTGACAGCGTTGTAGTTATAAACTGTAATTATAAAAATAAAGGAGTGTTATTATGAAATTTTTTAAACTGGCAGAAGATGAGTTTCAGCATTTGGCAGCTGTATTGGGAGAATTCCCAGCAGCAAAAGTTATAAAGGCAATCGATATTTTGCGTAATTTGCCTGAGATAACGCATTTGTTTCAAAAAGAAGCTCCTAAAAATTCCCAACCCGCAGCCATTTGTAGCAAAGAACCGCCAAACGCATGATAAATGGATCAGCATTTGGCGAAATAACAACAAATTCATATGTGCGACAGCGGGAATTTGACGCGTATGTCAGATTTGCAGAAAATTCATCTGCCGAATCATCCGCAGCAGTCAAAGAATTAGGAGCTGTATGTGCCTCAATTAATTTATCATTAGCGCGGCTAGAAGACAGGCAGAATACTATTGTCAATATGTGCAAATGGATGACTACAGCTGCAATAGGTGTATTTTCGATGCATTTACCAACAGTATTAAAATATATATTTAGCTTATTTTCGTAGTAATTTAGAATTATTATGTTATAATTCCATACGCGATGGAAGCTAATGCCAGGGATGGCGCATTTATTTACTGATTTTACCTTATTTTAAGTTTCTATTGCTGGCTTGTACGTTTGTATGGTTTCTTCAAATGTCCATGCAACTGCTTCTTTTGCTTTGTTTATATGAGGTGGAACGCGTAAAAAATAATTTTTCCTACTTCCGTCCGGCTCTAGGGACGAATTTTGAACTTTTACCATGACAATAGCTTCATCATTTTTTAAGTACTTAATATAAAGTTCGAGAGGTCTTCCATATTGATCAATATCTACGTCTATCAATTTCGCGCCGGAATCTTGTAAATAGCGGCCAATGAAATCTCTATCATATTGGTCAATCATCACTCTTTTTATTTCAGAATTTTCTTCTATCTCTATCAATTCAATTGTTATTTTCTCTGGGAATTTAACAACATATTCGGGAATTCTAACCCCATGTATAGCATAGATAGCCCATCCATCTGGGTACATGCAAGCGGCATCTTCTATCGAATGAAGCCTACCATGTTCATCTCTATTCAATACACAATGACGTTCTGAAACCAAACAAATATTTTTGTGTGGCGAAGCCCCGCCAGCTGATTTAGCTAAGTCTATTAATCCTACTAATTTTTCGGTTTGTTTTTTCAATCCAACTACTTCTCTAAAATATTCATAAAAAGCTAACCAATCGGCGTCATGTTGGCCATACGCGGATTCACTCGCGGAATCCCACACGGAATCCCACACGGAATCCCCTACGGAAGCCCTCACGGAAGACCACACGTAAGAATTCACGCCTTCCCTCACGTCTTCCCACACGGAAGCACTCACGGAATCCCTCACGGAATCCCTCACGGAAGACCTCACGGAAGCACTCACGGAATCCCTCACGGAAGACCTAACGGCTTTCCTCACGGAAGCACTCACGGAATCCCCTACGGAAGCCCTCACGGAAGACCACACGTAAGAATTCACGCCTTCCCTCACGTCTTCCCACACGGAAGCACTCACGGAATCCATCACGGAATCCCTCACGGAATCCCAAACGGAAGAATTCACGGAATCCCTCACGGAATCCCTCACGGAAGAATTCACGGAATCCCTCACGGAAGACCTCACGGCTTCCCTCACGGAAGCACTCACGGAAGCCCACACGGAAGCCCAAACGGAAGAATTCACGGAATCCCACACGGAAGACCTCACGGAAGCCATCACGGAAGCACTCACGGAAGCACTCACGGAATGCAATCTATTTTTATCTAATATAATTGTTCTTACTAATTCCTGGCTAAAAGGAGACCCGCACCAAACTATTTTTTTAGGTTTTTCTATATCAGCTAAAATATATAATTCATTGATAGCCCGTTCTGCTATTTTTCTATTTGCTGGTTCTATTGACAGCCCTATATTTATCCATTTTTCACGATATTCTATAAATTTTTCTTTCTGCTCTTCAGATAAAATATTAATCAATCTATTACGCTCCTTATCCCTAAAGGACTATAAATTCGCTGTCTTATTACTTCATATTTTCCTATAGGCAAAGTAATTGTATCGTGCTCTTCGTGCTGTAATTTTGTGTCTTTAATTACAAGTAGGAAAAATCTATTGCTATATTTCCCTTTCATCAACAGGGCATTCCCATCGTATATTGCATGTTTATGTCCTGTAGACTCTCCATGCGCTAATATGATCGCATTTTCTATTTCTTGGCCTTCTGTTGCTTTATATTTTTTATCTTCTGTTTCAGGTATATCTTTAATGGGTTTAATAAAGATATCCCCTTGGCGATATGATTTCATTTATTTTATCTCCGATAGTTCTTCTATTTTTCTGATGCAGTCTTTATAAACCGTTATTTCATGAAATTTTGTAGTTTCTTCAAAAAAATCGGATATAACGATGACTGCCTTCTTGCCATCCTCAGTATTGCAAACAAATTTCACATACGTATTGAGGTGAACAGTTTCTAGCTCTTCAAAGAATCTCTTGAATTCAGAATTTTCATATTGCTTGCATGGAAATTGTATGGCTTCCGGCGCGAGAAAAACTTCTCGCTGTAGAGCATCTGATTTAGCCTCAATTTGCGCACGTTCCTCAGCTAGTCTGATTGCTTCAAGCTTTTGTTGTTCTGCAATGACAGATAACCTCTCTTCTTGTCGGATAACTTCCTCCTCCTTTATTTTTCTTTCTTGCTCCGCAATTGCCTCTAGGCGTTGTTTCTCAATTAGGCCTTCTTCAATTTTTTTATTTTCCTCCTCCGCAGCCCTGATTTTTTCTGTCTCAAGTTCCACTAATCGTTTTTTCTCATACTCATATTTGGTAGTTTCAAGAGCCAGGATGCTCTCAAATTCTTGGTCGCTCATTGTAATTACTGGTGGAAATTCTAAAAAATTTGCATTCACTGCTTGCAACGCAAGTACTCTCGACTGCAACTTAGCGGCGCGTGCGTTTTCTTGTTCTCTGCGAATTTTCTCTTTTTCTTCATCAATGGCGCTTTCTTGAATTTCGAGGTGATGCTCAATTGGTAAGAGTAGGGACGTGATGCGCTTGGCTTCTGCATCCACAGCGCGGCCGTAGGAAAGAGAATCTTCTTTTAGGGATTTTCTGATAAGCTCGATGTTGACACGTGCGCTCTTGACGCATAATCTCGCAGCTTTAACTGTTTGATAACCTTGCTTGTCATGAACGCCATTTATTTTGAGCGGCATATAGTCATTGCGCATCTCGGAAATTTTCGCATCGGGCATGTTGAATTTTTGTAATTCGCTATATATAAGGCTTGTTTTCATTCTTATAGTTCCTCTTTATTTAGTGACAATTCTTTTACAACATCGATACCCGATATCTTTTCAAACATGGTGGCGTCGAAATTTGGCAAAGTTAATATATGTCGTCGACCCGTATCATCTCAATTATTCCATCTCTAATATAACGAGTTATCCGAAAATTAGATTTTTCTG
>Ga0208423_1000005_pt1 | contig 27614 bp, 50 predicted proteins | sample WestPond_Cattail_FD_185690 | JGI IMG/M metagenome (GOLD analysis project Ga0208423, IMG submission 185690) | Natural and restored wetland microbial communities from the San Francisco Bay, California, USA, that impact long-term carbon... | ecosystem: Environmental > Terrestrial > Soil > Wetlands ...
ATCGGAGGCGGCGGCGGCGGCGGCGGTTGCGGTACGGGTGGCGGCGTAGGCGGTACAGGTGGCGGCGGTATCGGAGGCGGCCCGCACCTCACCCATACTCGCTTCTCCCCTCGCCCATGATTCAGTCCACTCGATTGCTATTCTGGGGCGGTCCTCGCTCGCCGCTACGAACGGAAGGGCGGTACGGGCGCACGCGCATGCGGCCAGGGTAAGAAGCTTTCGTTCCGCCCCTGTCCTCGCAAGTAGCCACAACAGCCAGTCGGCTCTAGGACAGAGGTCCCACGCTTGTTGTAGTGTAGTGCCTTCCAAAAGCTCGGCAGCCCACTTCACTGATTCTTCACACGCACGCAGACTGCGAAGTACTCGAACAATTTCGTTGGTAGCCATCGTCAACCTCCACTCGCTTCTACGTCACTTCACTGCCGAACTCAAGCAAAATCGACTGTAGGTGGGTGTGGGAAGAACCCCCGAACTGTGCGTGCCATTACCTCCTGCGCTTCATATTTGGCCGAGCCCAGTTCGCCGTAGTAGCACGCTTTGACAGCGGCGGAAGCGGCTTCGACAGAGTGCAGGTTACCGTTGTTGACGTATGCAGTTGAGTAGGCGTCAGCAGAGAATGCTACAGAGGAGGCGGCGGATGCGGCATGTATGGCGGCATTGACAGTAGGTTCATCGAGACTGTTGTAACCGCTGCTAGTGTATGCCGAGGCGGCACAAGCGGCGGTCCACGGTTTGCATACCTCCCCCTTCACCCATTTTTCTGCTTCATCGATTGCTAGACGAGGCCGATTCTCTCCCGCCGGCACATATTGAAGCGCAGTCCGCGCACAGGCGCACGCGGCTAGGACGATAAGTTTTTGGTCTGCACGTACTTCACCAAGTAGCCACATCAGCCAATCTGCATGAGGGCACAAGTCCCACGCCTGCTGCAGTGAAGCGCTAGGCGGTAGTTCTTTAGCCCACGTTATCGAGCGTTTACACGCGCCCAGTCGCAAAAGCGCATGAACGATTCCGTTGGTAGCCATCGTCAACCTCCACTCTCTTCTACGTCACTTCACTACCGAACTCAACCAAAATCGTCCACCTACACCAGTTCACCACAGACCGACAACAGACTTTCTACGCCGCATGTAGTATTCGAAATTGGCAACCATTATGTTCACAATCCCCTTGAATGTAGGCGAATGAAACCATGCGTCATTCACTGTGACACATGTCCAACCGTCTATTTGCCCGTCTTTCATGGTAGGATAGATGGTACACAGTACCTTATTTCGCCCTACCCGATAGACTCGAAAAGCAAGCTTATCCGAGTTACGCATCAAACGATAGTGACTACCTTTGCGCACAATCACTTCGCGATGTTTCATTTTCGCTTGCTTAGTGAGACTCACTTGTTTCGCCCTACAGATTTCACCACAAGTCTTTGCATTGACGCGATGACTTTTGATTAGGAAGTCCTTCCCGCATACCGTACAGACTCCTCTGTGAATGAACAATTCTCTACTACGCAACCTTTTAGCTGCTAGTCGTCTAGCGCAGTCTTTTCCACACGTACTGACAGAAGAACACATTTTCTTCTGCGCTAGCGTTATGGGGAACCGCTTTCCACATATGCCGCATTCCCTCGAATCGACTACGATTTCGCGGTCGATTCGGTACAGCTCCCGAGCTTTGAAATTCCTTACTTGTTTTAGACTTAGCTCGCTCATAGCGCTCCGTTATCAATTAGCAATTTGCGCACTTTCACTTCACCAAGCTTGAGGGCGTTGGCACGTTTCTCCTCGTGACTGACCCCTTCAGGTTCGATATAGACCCAATATCTCGGGTCAGTCTTATCCTCTACTCGACAGACTAGCCATTTTCTTCCACGTACCCATATCGCTATCAGTTTCATGTTACCCTTCCCCGTTAACTAGTCAAGCGAAAACTCGCACCTACTCCGTCACACCTTTACGTACTTGTCGTTCGAGAATCTTGGCCAAGTCGGCGTTTGACGGAGGTTTCACGTGCAACACTTGAATCGTGACCGTACCATCTTCCCCTTCCTCAAGATAGATGTCAACCTCGCACAGGACCTCAACCTCGATACGATGATGTGCGCCCATGAACCGAGACTAACATAGCGCTTTGAACCGGTCCAATAAAATCGACGCCTACATAAACGCAACCGCCCGCACATGTGTTACCACATGGCGGGCGGAACGGCAACTACACTGGTTAAGGTACGATTGCCTGATTGGTGAGTGTAACCATTACGGTAGAAGAGTCATCATCGTTGACGGTAGTGTTCGTGTCACGGCCGTTGATGGTAACCGTCGTGTCGTAACCGATACCGTCGTTCCCTCCGCCTCCAGTAAGTGTGACATCGTAATCGATGGTGTTCCTAATGCCGGCAAAGTTTGCCACGTTTCTCACTACAGCGATGGCCGACTTATGACTAAGCACTGGTAGCAGCACAGAACGAGAACCGTTAAACAAGCCTACTTGTGTAGCTACAGCATAGGGCATGTACGACACGTTGTCCACGCCAGCGACGAAGGTAGAGCCAATGTGGAACGAATTCCACTGCGAACCATTGTATACTGTACCTTCAGTAACAGTGCACAACTGTCCGCCAGTCGATACAGTACCAGTATACCAAGATGGTCGGGTCAACGGAGCGAAACCGCCAGCGACAGCGCCAACGACATACGGTCCGCGCAAATGCCGCTCACTTGCAAGGCACGGTCCCGCAGAGATGATAACGTCTCCCTCGACGTTAGTTACCCCGTCAGAATTGACACCGATTTCGAGAATCAGCGTGTCATCAATCACTTGGGTTACTACGTTACGTGCGTAGTATCTCGACGTAGCAGTGGATGATGGTTCAGCAACTAGGGATGCTGTAGCCAGCGTATATTTTGCGACTACGTTAGTCACTACAGTTGTCGGAATCGAAGACGAATACGCATTCGTCATAGCAGACCGACAGATTTCTGAAATCAATTCCTGCTGTCCGCTGGTAGCACCGCCAGGAATTGGCGAGATTGCGTTATCAACAGCAGTGGCGAACGCCACGCACGTGGCCACAGTAGCTGCAGAAATGGCGTCGATTCGATTGGTAGCCATTCCAGTCATGGCGCCAACATAGGCGCCATTATAGATTCTTGCATTGTTCATTGGTTAGACTCCTTGTGTAACAGCTTTCGTTTCGCCACCAACCCGACTTGGGAGAGTAAATCCCTGTGACTTTGCCGTCTCTGTTGACGAATTTCAGAGTAGCTCCGATGGCCTTAGACTTTTGCATTAGTCTAGCCTTAGATTCTTTCCTATCGCTCGACAACATGAAGACATGATTAATGTCTTTGGGGTCGTCAACGCATCCAACCTCTACCGCGCGAAACCACTTGCGTCTAGTCATTTGGAATGAATTAAGTATAGCATGTTAGAAAGAGATGTCCAATGTTTTTTTGGCCACAATGACCACCGCTACAGCAGAACCGACGCCAGCGAGATACCAGAGAGTCTTAGACTCATACCAACTACGTTGCTTAGCCACTTCCACTTCACTGGTTAACCGCTTGTTCTCGGCCCGCAAACTATTCTCAACTTTCTGCGAACTAATGTCGATTGATTCATCGACAAGGTCCTTTTGCTGGTATAGCTTTAGGGTTTGCTGACTAATATCCAACGCTTGTTGAATATGAGGAACCAACGCATGTTCGTATCGCAATTGTTCAGCAATAGTTAGCTCGAACCAAACTCCGCGCTTTGACATATATGGCAACACCACACATGTCGAATCAGAAGTGGCGCTCAGTTGCGTATCGCATGCGCGCACCGGGCTTGAGAGTAAACTAAGGGAGATTACGATGGCAAGGAATAACGTCTTGAACATTTGACCTTTCCGAATTGAATAAGGCTGGCACGCGCCAGCCTCACTCTTACAATCCCGACTCTGTAAATCGTTTAGCTATTTCGTCATCCCCCATCATATTAAGTATAGCACTACTTGCAGGAGGTGCAACCGTTATTTTTTGAAGCTGTAGCAGTTTCGTTTCGTTCTCTTTGATTGCCGCCATCAATTCAGTACGCTGGAGAAGCAAGATTTCCCGCTTCCCATCTTCTCTTGCAATTAGTAGTTCACTCCGTTCCTCTGTGCGAATTGACGGAGTACGAAGATAGAGATAGGCAATTACGCCCAACATTAGGCCCAAGCCGACAACGATGATTAGCCGATATCGCTTAACCACAGTCATCAAGCTTTGGCTCCAACCGTTCACTTTTCGCCTTCTTTCCGCCGCCCATGTCTCCAGCCGTACAACCCGACGAAGATTGTCACATACGGAGCAAGGTCGGTAGCCGTGACCGGGTGAGCTACGTTAAAGAACGTGCTCCCGATTAGCAAAGCAGCGCTCAACGCACTTGCACATATTGCCAAAGTGAACGATGCAGATTTATCTGATTTGGGGGGAGCGAACCACATGTTACCTCTTATCGTTATAGACTGAGATAGTTGACCGGATAGACCGCAAGCGCCGCAGAGCTAGAATTGTTTTCAAACGAGACGTAGTACGCGCCCTGAGGCCACTGAATGAGCGGCATTGTAGTGAACGGAGCGTTAACCGATACGGACTTGATGATACCGACATCATTCCAGAAGTAGATACCAAAGTATCCGGTTAGACCGTTCAGCGTGCTTCCAACAGTGTCAACTACATCGAACTGAATGCCTTGAGCGAATTGCGGCTTACTCCACACATTCCGACTAGTCAGCCCCGGCACATTGTCTAGCAGAGCAGGATAGTCAGAGTATGTGCACTGAACTGACTTAGGGGTACCATATGTAAAGCCGATATTCGTCCTCATTTTTGCAGTGACGTCAACCCCCGGTAACATCGGCACCCACGAGACCGCTCGCTGAAAGAATCGCGCAGTGAAACCCGCTCCAGCAGGCACCGCAATGATAGACGAGCTAGCGTCAACTCGGATAGTGGTTTGAATTTGGCTCCAAGGATTCGCTCCAACGAACACAGGCGCTGGCGGATTGTCATAGATTTCGCCAAAGCGAGCAACGTTCGAAATGATTTTCAACTCGCAAAAGTAAGATTGCCACTTCGACGAAGCGTTTACATGCATCGTCGGATAGGAGTTGATTGTAATCAGGTACTGGTTGTACCCCCATTGTTCTTCGCCAGCAATAGTTACGGTTTGGGGGCCCACCTCCTGCTCGATTTGGGTCTGCCCAGCGCCTGACACGATGTTTCGAGACAGAAACGAATTGCCAAGAATCGCCTTGTTTTGCGGCCCCAGCACGTGTTTTACTGGCCGACCGACGACTGTTACAGGTTGTGCCTGAAGGAGGTCACTGACGTCGTTTTTATTCGTTGACATGGTTAAACCGGAAAGATGCGAGAGTTTTCGTTGATTACAGTTATCGATACAGTCGAGAAATCCTCTACGTTAAGATAGTCATCGATTTCAGCTCTAGCTTGAATTAGCCAGTTGTAACCCCAAGAGACGTAACCCCCGTCCGGCACACACGCATATTCCGTAGTATAAGTTGGCGTCATGAATAGGGGTATTCTTCTGGTTACATGAAACGTTGAGTTAATGCTCAATACCGGCGCTCGAAAGTCGAATACGCCGAGAGTCAAGTACGCAACGCGATTCACCATGTACGGGAAGTATCGGATATTGTCAGTGCCGACAGTGTACGTTTCACTGTCTTGCATACTGTTCCAAACCGTACCGTTGTAAACTGTGCCGGTTTGGACAAGACACATCTGTTGCCCGTTCTCAAGCGTTCCACTGAACCAAGATGGCCGAGTTAACGGAGCGATTCCACCGGTAACTGGGCCGACCACGTATGGGCCTCGAATGAATTCGTCTGCATACGACACAATTGAACCGGCAAGAATGACGGTATCACCTTCCACATTGGTGATACCGTCGTTTCCAGCAACTACGAATGAGTTTACATCGCTTAGGTCAGCGGTTACCACGTTTCTAGCATAGTGGATTTGATTCGAGCCTCCACTAGGCAGCGGAACAAGCGAAGCGTTAGCAGCGTTCCACGCTGTTACAACAGCGTTAACTACAGTAGGAGGAATGACTATAGCATAGACGTCAGTCATGGCCGACCTGCAGATTTGGGACATTAGGTCGGCTTGACTGGTGAACGGGTTAGTCAACGGAGGAATCGCATTGTCCACCGCTGTAGCAAACATCGTACAAGTGGCTAAGATTGATGAGTAAGACGAAAATCTTACTCGACAATCGGTCATTCCAGCTAAAGCTCCCGATAGCGCTGCATTGTAGAGGCTCGCGTTGTTCATTGGGTTACTTCACTACTTTTCGATTCGTGCCTCGAGACGAGCAATAGAGTTACCATGAAAATAGACGCGAGTTTCGAGAACAGACACTCTACCAGTCATTTCGGTTAGCGCGTCTTTCACTGCCAACTTCACAGTGTCTGCAATGGCGGCCTGACTCTGCATTTTCATGTCTTCGTGAATTTTCACATTCAACGAAGTGATTGCAGTGCCAGCACTTACTACAACTGCGACGGTTTTCCACATACTGAAGAACCATCTTTTGAGAGTTGAAACCGTGAGGGGAGCGTCACTTTTCATTTGGTAATCCGATGGTGAGGGGGAAGTTAAGAGATAACCCCCCAAACCTATTTATTCGAATTCGCCCAGACAGATAGTTTCTCCGTGGAATCCGAAGAACTCCTTAACCTTTTGCCAGACAGTCTTACGGTTGACTTGAATGTCGTTCACCGCAGCCGCTACACCAGCTTTCATTTCTGGAGCAGTTTGAATAATCGTTTTAGCTTGTTCAACCCGAGTTGGGGCGGCCTTCATACCTTGAGTAGCGTAATAAGCGAATTGTACAGCGGGCGGTGCTGCCGCGGGGGCAACCTTAGTCGCTGCCCCAACTCGCGCCGACAGAGCGATGTCGAAACCATTTCGTTGCTCTTCGAGCGGCAGATTGTTGCGGAACGTTTGGAGATAAATCCGATTCATTCCACTTTGGCTCATGACGCCGAGTCCGTACCAGTAACCCAGTTTAGCGTTTAAGGTCTTAAGCGCTTTCAGTCCCTCGCCGTACCCGGGCGACTTGGCAATGAATTGCTTGCCCGCAGCAATATACTTACTGAATAGGTCCACTTTCGGTGGAGTGGGCACAGCGGACTTTGCAACCGCTTTTACGACTGGAGCGGCAATCTTTGCAGGTGACTTGACTGGCGGTACCGCCTTTTTGATTACAGAATTCGTCTGCTTCTGCACCTTTTGAGCTTGCCCGAGCGCTATTCCAATCGTGAACGCCTTGCGCGCTTGCTCCGGCACATAACTGAGTGCCTTGTTTACTACAGCCTGTGGCACCTTGAGACCTGCACTAGCGTCTTGCAGAATCTTCAACTGCGAAGGCAAGGAAGGAAGTTGCTTAAGCATAAGAGATGGAATCGAATTAAGTGTAGCCTTAAGAACGTTGCCGCCCTGAATGCCGGTTTTGGCCACATCGAATGCGGCTTGCGCGAGCGCCCCACCAGGTAGAGCTGAACGGACGGCCGAAACCAACGCTTGGTCAATCGGTTGCCCGTTAATCAAAGCGCTTGCCGCTCCAATTCCGGCCGCTACACCAGTGCCAACGCCTGGAACCATCGATACGATTGAGCTGGCGAGCGGACCTACTTCCCTTATGACTTGGATTTGACGGCTCAGTTCGCCTAGAATGGCTTTATCGATTCGTTGTCCCGACAGGACCGAATCGATAGCATTTAGGCCTGGAACCTGAAGTACGGAAGAAATAGGCTTGCCAACTATAGGCACATGCTTCACCACTTCAGAAGCAGTGTTGACAACCGCTTTCGTCACAGAAACGGCCGCCTTAGCAGGCGCTGTGATTACGCTAACTAAGGAAGAGAAGAAACCCCCAAAGCGGGCATCCCCATGACACATGCCAATGTCGACTCCAAACGTCGCATCGCCATGAATCGTGTAGGAACGCCCAGCAATGAGGGCAGCGTTATCTAGCCACTTCGTGTTAGGATGCGGGCTAGATGAGTTATCTTGCTTAACTAGATTAGACATGTGATTTCCCTCTAGCCCGCTTATCCGTTAATTAACGAAACGTTTTGGACGGTCGCTTACCCTTTACCCGACCGAATTTGGACAGCATACTCATGTACTCTTTGGCAGTGACAACCTTAGGAGTCACTGCGCTCGGAGCAGGAGCCGGAGCGCTTGGTGCTGCTACAACAGCAATGACGGGGGTTCCTGCGCGTGCACGAATGCGAGCTGCACCGGCGGCCGGACTAAAGTAATTCTTAGCTTTGCGAGCAAGCTTCTGCTGCATGCGTGCGGCAGCGGCGGCGGGACTAAGATAGGTTCTAGCCTTACGGCGACCAGACTTCGGAAGAATGCGGCCATATCGGTCGCGCTTCGCATGCTTGGCATAACTGCCAGCCTTCCCCTTACGCTTCGCTTTCTTTCCACCCTTTACAATCTTTCGCAAGTCCTCTTCAGTCTTGCGAATCGTCTTCTTTAGGGATGTAAGCGTCTTCTTTAGCGAAGCATTGCTCTTGAGACTACCACGTTTTTTCGCTTTGGCCATGTGATTACCTATATGTAAATGCCCGTAGCGTCTTCGTAGGCGCCAACGGCAAGTCCGATTGAGATGACGTTACTATACTGTCGACCGAATACCTTGCGCACTTTGAATGTAGCGTGAACAAGGTCCTTTGCGTGTATAGTGTTCTCTTCTATTGCATTACCTCGATAGTAAAGGACAGAGTAGAGTGATTCCCCGGTTTCTTTATCCGTTTGGATGATGCTCATTTCGCTTCGTCCTGAAGGCCTTGAACCGGCGCTAGTTCTGTTGATTGCTGTGATTGACCTGGGTCGAGCAGTGGAGCCACTATTGCCAACTGGTCGGGCGAAAGTAGCTGAACCAGACCGTTCAACTGGTCTGGTGTTAGAGTAGCTTTCAATTGCTTGAAAACCAGATTTTCTACTGTAGCTTCTGGAATCAGCTTGGTACCCAAAAGACTATTCACAAGACCTGGGATGAGCGCCATCAGCTTGCCGCGCTCCTCGGTCTTGCGTTGGTACTCGAGCAATTCCTTTTGACGAGAATACTCCGCGTCAAGTTGCTGAATCCGCTGTTCTTTCATTGCGTCAAACATGCGGATGTTCTCACCAATGACCTTTTCTAGCGCCTCACTAGTTCGGTCAAGCATGTGAGAGGCGCGTTCGATGAGGGCCTCCGAGTGAACCGTGTTAATGCGTACAAGGGCCTCGTTATGACGCATCATTTGCGCCATGTGACCGGCATTCGTAGGCCCCTCGGTTCCTAGTCCCTCATCGAACGATTCGCCAGCTTTGCCAAACGGGTACTGCTCACATTTAAGCGTTTCATCAAAGTAGAACGCACGTAGCACGAATTGCTGGCGACCAGACAACCCGGCTGCGTGCGTGCTAGCCACTTCGTCAAAACGCTTAGCTAGCGTTTTGCCATCCCATTGGCGATTGCCTAGTTCAAGGTTCTGGATTTCATCGCCTTCGCTTGAACCGACGCGAACGTGAAACAGAGTGAAGCGGACGACCTTCATCGTCTCTTCAATCGTTCCTGCTTCACTAAAATGGCGAGTGAGTTGGCGTTGAATCCAAGCGCTTAACGAGAGGGCAGTAGCCATTAGTGAATAACTCCTTAATTAGTAACGCCGACCGCTGGAAGTCTTGTGGTACTGAGCATAGATTGCACCGCCAACCAACGAGAGGCCGAGGAAAAGCGGAAGGACTCCGTCAAGCATCGACGCGAGAACGGGTTTAACCGGGGCGGGCGGCTGAACATGAGCTTGACTCTGAACGGTAGGAGTGCTGCTTGCAGCTGAACCGCTTGCAGGTGAACCGCTTGCAGCTGAACCAGTTGTGCGTCGTAGCGTAGGAGGATAGTCGAACGGCGGTACTCCAATGAGTGCCGCCCATGTGATATTACCAACGATGCCATCTGCAGGCAACCCGTGTGCGGCTTGCCACTTTTTGGTGGCCGCCTCAGTGGCGGGACCAAAGACACCGTCAGCAGTAACGCCGACTGCGGCTTGCCACTTTTTGGTGGCATTGACAACATTAAGCCCCTCGTACTCTGCCACCGAAGCGGTCTCATCGCCAAATTGACTCATGTCAACCTCATTCTATTAAGACAGTATATCACATTGGAGAGTATACGCAAAGGAAATTATCTCTTAATGAGTAGATAAATTCCAGCTATACCAGCTAATCCAACCAGCGCTACAGTGCCGTAATCGAGACCCTGCTTAGCCACTTGAGCTACAGCAGAACCTGCGCCAGTCACCGTGTTAGCAACTCCAGCTCCAGGCACTCCGGCCGGATACATCACTTCGCTAGTCATTCCGCCGAATGATTCAGGTGTACCCTTAGCAGAATTGAACTCCGTGCGGCGCCTAAGAGCCTCTACCCAAATGTTCTGATACAGATTTTTTGCAATTGGAGTAAGTGTTCTGTACCACTCAACCCACGAAAGCCATAGACGCCGTGCCTTGATAGGTAGATTGTTTAGGTCGTAACTCATAAAATAGACATTGATTGCTTCAATGTCATCGGCGTAACCGGTCATGGTGCACCTATAAGTTGGGCCGCTAACGCGGCCCCAACACTCGATGAGTGTAATCCCCCCTCTGATTGCAGTTTACGTTACGGCACAATCGTCGAAGCGGCTGCGGTATAGAGCGCCGCAATCTTCGCCACGACCGACGTTCCACCAGAAGGCGCAGTGGTCAAGTCGGCCGCGGTCTTCGTGTATCGCCCCGAGAGAACGGCAGAGCAGATACCGACCAAGAGCAACTGCTGACTGGCAACCGTGATAGAACCTGCGCCAAGCGCAGTCTCAATAGCGGTAGCAACCGTCGACGCAACGGTAACGAGGTCACTGGGAGTGGTAAGCGTGGTTCGCCCCTGGAGCAAACCAGAATACACGCCGTCGAACGCTGCATTGAATACGAGAGTGGTGGCCATTTAGGTTTTCTTTCGTGGAAATTTCCAAAGTCCGAGTGAATAAGTGAAACCGGCAATGCCGAAACCTAGCCCCAGAAGCGGGACTAAGCCAAGACTTAGGCTAAAGGGATGGTTATCTCACCCCGTGCTTTACCAGAATTGTAGACGGCTCGAATCGTAGAAGTGATGTCGCCTACAGTGATGTAACCTTTACGCTTTTTAGGGTCCGGAGAATCAAAGCCAACGTTTTGGATATAGACGTCTTCCCCTTCACTAGCAACTACCGTGTCCAAGGGGGCATGAATGTACTTGGGATAGAAAACCTTGAGGTACGTATCCTCAAGCGAGCGAAGCCCGGCTTTCTCACCAAAGTACTTGATGACATACGGCAGTTGCTCCTGAAACGTCATCCGGCTAAGAGCGGCCGTAGTCGTGCCCAACTTTCTCGCTGTGCTCGGCATGAACTGGATTAGACCCATAGCGCCCGACCCTGCGCCGTTCGGTCTCGACGGGTCGAACCCGCTCTCAAACTGCATCACTGCGCCGAGCCAATTAGGATGAACGTCGATAATTGCTGCAGCTTTCTCGAACGCACGCAGGTCTGCAGGACTCAGTCTTGCTAGACCGGGATAATTGAAAATGGTGCCCACGTTACCTCACAATGCTTCTGTACTCGTTCTGTTGACGGCGCGGTTCGCGCCCGGAGCGTGAGTCACTGTCGTATTCATCATGCAAGCGGTATTGGCTATATCGGCCATATTGAGGCTTGGGCGCCAATAGCTTGTATAGCACGAAGATAGCTGCAGCCGCACCGCCTCCGATGATTCCAACTCGAAGTGCGGGCGGTAATCCCTGCCATCCCGTCGGTTTAGTGGCAGGTGTTGGCGCAGCTGGCGTAGCCGGAACGGACTGACTTGACAGAACGATTTGCCCAGTGCCCGTGGGGAATGAAACGGTGCCCGAGGGGAATTGGGTCTGTTGGGTTTGCGTTTGCTGGTCAACTAGTCTAGCGGGCACACGTGCCTGCAAAATCTGCTGAACCGAATTGCGGGGCTGTACAGCTTGTGGTGCCGCTTGATACGTTTGCGCCACAGGTTGTGCGGCCGGGCGCGACACAACTGCGCTAGGACCCACAGGCATCGGCCCGAGCGGAGTCATGACAACGCCAGCAGTTTGCGCTGCATTCTGTGCAGCTTGAACGATTTGTGGGGCAGCTTGAGCAGCGGCGGCCACTACCGCAGGAACGCTGACTTGCTGTTGCGGCGAAGGATTCGTCTGAATCACTTCCGAGGCCTTCTGCCAAGACTTTGGCCCCACGATTCCGTCTGCCGTCAAGCCGTGCGCCTTTTGCCAAGCTTTCGTAGCAGTCTCGGTGGCAGGGCCAAACTTACCATCAGCGCTTACGCCGATGATACTCTGCCACTGACGTACGTCGTTTCCTTGACTACCGCGGCGAATTGTTGCAGGCATTTTTACTCTCCAAACTCATACGCTAATAGTGGGAAACGAGAGAAATCGTCGTTTTCCAATTGGGTTAAGGATTCCAAGTAGTACTGGACTTCTTTAGGTAGTTTAGCACTGTCAATGCAGAAGGCAAGAGGAAAAATCGCAATAGCGATAGTAAGAGGAGTGTATTTTTCAAACAGCGGATTCGTCTTCACCGCTTCAACGGTTTCGGCTCCAATCGTTACGAAACCATCATGGCGTTTCGGATGAGTCTTCACAATGTCTAAAGCCGTTTCATAGCTGAAACGGCTTTTCTCATTGCTAGAAGCGTTACGTCGAATTGCGGTTAGTAAACTAGTAGCGTTCTGGTCCCCCATTCGCGAACGCTCTATGACGCCAGGTAGAAGACGGCGGATTTCAGCTTTTTCGTGTTCGTACATGGGACATAACCGCTAGATACGGGTTCTCTTTAATCTGCTCTTCAGTCCAGTACGCATTCGGGTCAGATTTCCTCAGTCGTTCTTCCCATTGCGCTGCTAGAACAGATGAGTGTACGGGCGCAGATATCTTGGTAGGCACAAGGCTTGGGTCGATAGGACCCAAGCCTTTAGGTGCTACGGTTTCCGCGTCCGCCTTTTTCTTGTCTATGTAGCACAACCCTGCCAACAGACCTAGCATCAAGAGGGCGGGAGGCATTTAGTTACCTCGTTGTTACGATAGAAGGTAGACGGCTCTTGGATTGTACCACTTGCCGCAAAGTGGCCGCCGCCCCAGTATGACCCTCGCGCTCGAATGCGTCCGCTGCCTTGAGAATAAGCGCACAATCGTCGCTTTTCCGCACCTTGCGGAACGCTTGACGACGGGCCGCCCTAAGCGCTTTAGGCAAAAGCGGTAGCTCTGCGCGCTTAATCAGAATCTCGCCGTGGAACCGGTCGCCTTTCTCTAGAAGATAATGCCCGATTTCCCGCAATTCGTCGGGGTTCTTCAACTGACTAAGCGCTTGTTGATAAACTGCAACGTTGTCGAGTTCGTCTTCGGCGCCGAAGTTGAAAACCCCACGCTTATTTGCGTAGTAGCCAATCGACAATAGGCCGAGGCCTGCAAGAACGACCGGAACCATGTAAACCTCCTAAGGGTTTGGAAAGTACTTACTCAATGAAGAAACCAGCTTAACCCGGTCGGCCGGTTTCGAAGCCTTGTATTTCGCAAGCATTGCTCGCGCGATACCGTAGTATGCCGTGTGCCGCGCCTTGACGTACTCCAGAATTTCTTTCTCCTGATAGTCGTGAAGGTCGTCACACTGCTTTAGAGCAAGAATGGTACTAGCGATTGTCACAGGTATTCCCTCTATAGGTTAGCATACCAAGTTTGGCGGAGGGGTCTTCATGGCCCTTGTCTGTTAAAACAAGGATATGAAAATCCTTTCCGCCATCTTGACGATTACGAAACCGAAACACTGGTTTAGCTGCAATACCTTGAGTAAGGTACTCTGCTATAAGAGCACAAGAAAGAGATTTGCAATCGCCGTAGCCACGGCGATAAAGAGCCGGAATCGGGTCCCATACGACTGTCCGCCCGTAGACCACCCCAGACTCGTATAACGGTTTGGGGTGGTATCTACGGATGTAAACTAGATTAATCCGTATGAGGGCATCAAGCATTGTTTTCAAAATATAAGCGTTGTCCACATCATTGGACGTGCTATTGAAAACGTGGCTAAGGTCGATTGCAATTTTCATTTCGTTAGCTGGCGAGGCTTAGAATGGTTAACAACCGACCTTATCTAGTTCACAGTTGCGTAATTACTTGCCGGTCATTCGCGCGGGGCCAATGGCTCCGATGCACAGCGGATACGAAGCGGCCGGAACGTACGAGGGCGCCACGTAAGCATTCCAGGTGCCGTTGACTGTGAGCTTCATGCTCGGGTCAATCGTGGGGAAATCGAGCATCGTGTCGACGGAATTCGCGTTGAACCAGAATGCGTCTTCCGAGCCGTTACCAATGTTGGTCTCGAGATTCGTCACGCTGATGTTAGTGATGGTCAACAGACCGGCCGCAGGAACGTTGGTGATGAGGCGCTTCGGGCGAGTCTGCACCTTGGGTTGGTCGGCAAACTGAATCGACGACAGGACGCCCCAAACCGGCAAAGCGGTCTGCGACAGAAGGGCGAACAGATAGCGTTCGACCTTAAGCGTGCTTCCACCGTTCGGGTTCAGCACCTGGTCACGACGTCGCGTAGCGGCAACAATGCTCTTCGCCTTGTTCTGCATTGCAACGGCCTTCTTAGCCATCGCCTGAGCCTGAGCCGCCGTCTTCGGGGGCTCGGCGCCGAAATCGTCTCCGAAATCGTCGCCAAAGTCGTCACCAAAACCGTCCTCACCAAAACCGTCGTCACCAAAGCCGTCGCTGCCAAAACTACCCTCACCCTGACCGGGAAGGACACCGAACAGTGCAGCGGTAGCAGGGTCACGCAAAATCAGGTCTCTCTCGTTCGCCATAGTAGTGCTCACTTTCATCTGGTTAAGTTAGAAGTTATCAAAAACTTTACAGACCTTCTACGGCCGTAAGGATAGGGTCGGCCCCCATCTCGTAATCGCCGTGCACAGTAGACTTTGCTCCCATCTGCTGCGCAACCTGGCCGCCAGTCATCGCTACTGGATTCGGCCGCAGACGAAGGTTCGTGAGAACACGCTCACTTGTGCGGAATGCGTAGATTGTTGCAGCCGCTACGCCGGCATTGCTGAAGTCTTTTGAGAAGCGCGAATCGTCCAACAGTAGACTTGCAGCAACTCCAGCGATAGCAACGCCAAGGTCGACGGGAATGGCGCGCTGTTTTGCGCCAACCTTGACGTCAAGCGTCCCAAACCGACTCATTGCAGCGCCAAGACTAGCTCCGACCACTGCGCCTTCAACCGTGTGACGAGCAACGTTTCCAACCCCATGGCCGGCAAGAGCAGAACTCCGACTAGGGGCAACTTTATCAAGCCATGAGGCCATTGTTCATATTCCTTGTTTGGTTAAGTTAATTAGTGAGAGGCCCTGTCCGAAGAAATCCACTCTTCGGCCAGAGCCATCAATTCTAGGATTACCGGCTTAAGCGACACTGCCATGCCGCTCTTGGTAATGGTGACGGGCAAATGCTTCGAGGCGCTCGACCCATTGGGGAGCGCCCGAAGGAAATGGTAAGAATAGGTAGGCTTCTCACCCTTTGATTTCGTGATTCGGACGAAGAGTGATTCGTTAAGAGTAGAAGGAATGTCTACAGGTGGGAGCCATTCGATTGACATAGGTAAGATTCCTTATTGGTTACTCCTATAGAGTAACATGATAAGGAAGAAAGTCAACCGAAATTATGTAGGTATGTGACAATTTGACACATTCTGGAAAGAAAGTGTACAGACGGAAACGCTAACTTAATAGAGTTAGCTTCGCCATTGCCACGTGGGTCGAGGTTCAACTTTCTCAATTGACTGGTTACATTGAGCAGATTAACAATAACTTCGCGTTGACTACAAGAGTTGTTCAGTATCTCGTGAATGTTCATGGCTATCCTTTCATGGTTAATTGAGCTGGAGAAGTGAAACGCCAAACCTTGCGGCCGTTAACTTGAGACTGGCGCCAACCTGGAATGAAGTGACGAATATCAGCGCGCCATGCGATGTGCGTACGGTCGTCCGAGTTCATCCCCATGTCTTTGACAAGATATTCCCCACGTAAATTGGGGTTGGTCAGAGCGTGAACCCTAGCTAATTCGACGTACTCATCGAGCACCTTTTTCAGTGCGCACGGCTCGGTCGTGTCAATCACTGTTCTAGCGAGAGAGACTGAAACGTTTGACATGCGAAAGACTAGAAACATGCGCGTATGCATTGATTAACCGTTATCCTCCAAGTCGGGCTGTTCTGCTAATGAGTCTGCATCCAATAGGGCCGCTTTAGTTTCGTCGTCTTCGGCCATCGCAAGCGCTTTCGAGTATGGCCGGCTCATTTCCAATAACTCTGGGTCAGGCAGCGCTCTGCATGCGAACCCTTCCGCTCGCTTAGGTAATGGCGAAAACGATAGCTTGTGTGCGGACGTTTTCCAACGGCCGTAGTACGGACGCCGGTAGTACATCTCTTCCACTTCAATAGGTATCAGTGATGCAGTTTGATGCTTTTTCCCGGTCGATGTCTTCATGCCGTGGAAGCGATTAAGCATGAACTCGAACGGCTCCGAGCCGCCAGTACGTTCGTAAAAGTCGACCATCTCTACACGTGCGTCAGCCAAAGTTTTGAGCCCGATGCCGCGACACTTAATCTTCGGCGCTTTATCCTTGAGCTTCAAGCTGAAATAGACTCCTGGGCGCGCAAGAAAAAGCCCCTCTGACAATTCCTCGTCTTTACTCTTTTCCCACCCGCCTAGTGGAGCGTTCTTCGGATTCCCATTCTCGTCTACAAGCTTATCAGGGCCAGTGCCAGTGTCAATTGGTAATGGCGGTTCCAGCGATTCGGTAGTGTAAATGCCGTCGGTCGCCACCATAAGGATATTGTTCCAATCCTTGTGCAAGCCAATCATGTGCAGGAGTTGTGCACGACAACCGGATGTAATCATGCCAGCCCACGCCCAGTTGTTGTAAATCGCTCTACCTACGCTTTGAGCGAACTTGCCGTAACCTGCATTGTAGCCTAGTTTAATGATGATGCCAGCTTCTCCCTTCCCGAGACGACATCTTTCCTTATAGAGTTCAGCTATCTCACGGAACGGGTTCGGATGATGGCAGTCGCATGACCGCTTCCACACCCACGCTTCAACGAATTTGACGTTATCGAATAGGCGCTCTCCGTTCAAGTATTCCTGCAACCAGACCCAGCCGCCTCCGCTAGTGGACGGATACGTACTGGTTCCCTTTGATGTCCGATACGGGAAGGGTCCCCAACCACGATGAACTTTCGGCGGGGTGCTTAGGTCGTAGTGTACTAAGGCTACGTCGACGCTGTCTAGGTCGGCCCTGACGTCGGTTTTCACCCATTTGCCACACGTGTGCCGCAAACAGGGTATCTGATAAATCTGGTATGGGTACGCGGATGAAATGTCGTATTCCCAACACGGCTGGCGCACTGGTCCGCTACGCGATATCTCGAACCTGCCGCCGAAAAAGGCTCGGATGACTGCGCTATGCATTTCTTCAGGCATGCCCTGCTTAGTGAAGGCGCTTTCCTCCTCGGCCCCCATCCGCTTCAATACAGCGCCTCCGACCGAGCCTGCGCCGTAAAACTGCCCCTCAAGGTCAAGTTTGGCGGAACGGAGCGCGTTGAGCAGTTTCCTGCCTAAGCGCGATAGGTTGCGGCATTCGAGGAAACAGTAATGGGCAATCTCTGGCAATTGGGAAATGTCGAAGTCCGACCGCTTTTCTTTCATCTGTTCGATAAGCGCAAGGTCGTCTTCAATCTTCCAAAGCTTCATCGTTTTGACGAATGAAGTCTGATAAAACTTGAAAAGGTCCCAAATCGTGCGAGTCTTGGAACCTCGAGATACGATGAATTTCGAACCTAGGTACTCTAGGTGATACGGTTTCCCATTGCCCGAATCCCAGTTGACGCCGCGCTCCTCGCTCGCGGACGACGTGTGATTAAGCTTGTATAGTGAACTGTCCGGCAAGTCTTCAAGCATTTTAGTTAGGTCGTACTTGAATGAAAAGCCAATGATGAATGCGTCATCAGGCAAGCTCAATACGAAATCGAGGCATTGCTTAGTGGTCAGTCTCTTCCCCGCGTTGGAGACCGACCACTTCTTGCCTTTTTCATCTGCGGCCAAAAGGAGACCGTAAATGTGTTCACGCCCCCTTTCTTTATCCTCTGGACCGACGGACCATGCCTCACCATCGATGCCGATGATTTGGCAGACGTCGGCATCGATTTGCCGCTTCATTCGATAGCGAGTTAGTTAGTGAATTGTATCAAAGTACGGGTCGAGCGCCTGTAGGTTCAATTTGGAAACAAGAACCTCTAGTATGCCTTTCGAGTTAAGTAGTGAAATGGCCTTTTCTCGGGCATAAAACCATGTATTACCCTTCACGTCACCATAGTATCGACCATCGTAGTTGACGTAATACACCATGTCGTTGCTCATGTTGTCCCTAGGGTGACAGAAAATGCACTGTAAACACTTGGCCCATCTCGTTAGGAGGCACTTGCTCTTGCTTTGCAATCTCTCGCAACTCATCGAGTAGGTGCCCATTCACGAATGCTGCGTATAGCCGTTCTTGTATGTATGTGCGCTTATCGCCAGTCCTATGAATCTTAAAAATTCTCTTTACAACCTTGGAGCTAACCTTTGGACCTAGCTGTTGTCGAATGAGACGAAGAATGTCAGCGTCTTGAATTAGCGTCGGGTCGTAACTGTACCCAAATCCCGGGGGGAACCCGTGCAAAACGGAGCCTGTGAGCCGATTGTCCGTAGGCGGTGCCGGTGCCGGTGGCGGGGCTTCTGGTGCCGGTGGCGGGGCTTCTGGTGCCGGTGGCGGGGCTTCTGGTGCCGGTGGCGGGGCTCCGCGTTTCCTTGGAGGTTTCGGCGCCGTCGGTTTCCTCGACGACCTTTTGAGGACCGATTTCCTTGCCGCTCTTGGTGCCGCCGGCTTCCTTGCCGGCCTTGGTGCCGCCGGCTTCCTTGCCGGCTTCTTGGGCACCGGCTTCGGGCTTGCTGCCTTCCTTACCGGCTTCTTGGGCACCGGCTTCGGGCTTGCTGCCTTCCTTACCGGCTTCTTGGGCACCGGCTTCGGACTTGCGGGCTTCCTTGCAGGCTTCTTGGGGACCGGCTTCGGGCTTGCTGCCTTCCTTACCGGCTTCTTGGGTGCCGGTTTGCGTGTCAAGCGCATGACAGTCTTGACAAGCCGTTTAGCGGACCGCTTTTGGGGCGTCCGCTTGGTGGGGCTCCTTTTGGGAGAACGTTTCTTGGCGCTGGCAACCACCTTGCGGCGGTTGGTTTCGTCGACCTTTATCTTAGCACGTCTCTTGCGGGTTGTCGACATATATTTCTCCAATGGCAAAAGACCGACTTGACGAATCAAGTCGGTCAGTTGCGATAGTTTGATTTAACTACTTCAGCGAATCGTTACTTCTTGCTCGTACCGGGCTCGCTGTCCGGGTTCGACCGACGGCCGACGACCAGTCTCCAAAAAGTCTTCTGCGTCTTGTCGCCAGGCTTTCGTTTCAGTTCGATTTTGCCCTTGTTGATGATGCAAATCTCATCCCCAACGAACTTCTCCAAGTTCTTGAGCGCAGCGCGGTCGGCAACACCAATCACGTCTCCGGGCTCCAACTGCTCGCGCTCCTTCGTTTCAGCGTTCACTCCAACAGCAGGCTGTGTCAAACGAAGAACGTAAGACTTGAGTTCGCCGTTAGCAGTATTCTCGTAGGTAAACGTCGACTCGACGACCCCAAAAATGACGTCACCCTCTGTCTCGGGCTCGTAATAGTGAGACGGAGCATCGGGCGCAAACTCGAACTCTTCTGGCTGATAGCCGTACGCTGTAAGTACTTTGGAGTTGTCCAGAACCCCCGCGGGGGTCATGAGATTCGCGATGTCGGTCTTGGCAAGGTCGGTGCTAGGCTTCGTCATGTGTTTTCTTCTTTCTCTTCCTCTACGATACCAAGCAAGTCGAACGCTTGCTTGATAGAGTCTTTCGTTACCCGCTCACTCATTCTAACTACCGTTTCGATGTTGTCAACCTTTTCTTTGCCTAGAAGTATCGATGCAATCTTCCGCATTTTGCGATACTGAGGCGAGTTAGGGTCGAATGCAGGCCGGTGAAACGTAGGTCTTTTAACTGTTGGAGTTGGTTGAGTTGGAGGCGGAGCTTTTGGTTTTGACTGATTAGTCAGAAACTGATACGCCTCATTGACGCTTTGAAACTCTACCTTGGCATCCGGATTGTTTGGATTCTTGTCCGGATGCACTTCGGCGGCAAGCTTGCGAAACGCATGTTTGATATCCTCCGGAGTAGCACTGCTTGCGACGCCTAAAATCCGGCATGCTGTGAATCTGGTCATTGGTTCTTATCCCAAGTAAAACCGCCCAACTCAAGCGCTGAAACGATACTGTCTTTCGTCTCATCGGACGGCTTCTGTTTCCACTCTGCGAAGGTTTCGCTGATTACTTGCCACAGTTCTGCGGCATCAACTTCACTCTCGCCGTCCTCTGCCTCAATCTCAATAGGTACTTCCTTAGGATTGACCGCAAAATACTCGGTTTCAAGAGGGATAGTGCCGTAAGGTAGTACAATGGGACCTTCGTCGTCTTCCAAGTCTTCGTCGATGTCTTCATTGTCCCTTACCAGCGGTAAAGTCTTTGCCGCCGGACTCTTGTCCTTCCGCCCGTTCCCCTTCCCCTTCCCCTTCTTGTCTGGTTGCTCGATGTCTTCCTTGATTCCAAGGAATTTCAAGCCGGTAGCGGTCATCTCGAACAATGATGGCCAATTGGTTCGGCCGAACCGATTCTTTACGGTGAAAATCTCGCGTATGTCGGTGCCGTCATCTCGTGACACGATGGCCATAAGGACGTCGACCGCATGCTTAACCGCTTGCTCACCTACGAAATCGTAATCCTTGTTCACCTGATGTACTGATAGAGCAATAGCGCCAATCTTATCAATAACCCGCTTAAGCTCTATGAGTTCAGTCTCAAGAACCGCTTCCCACACCTTAGTCGAATCAATGACAATAAACCGAGGTTTCTTCGCTAGGTCATTGATGATAGCAGAAGGTAGAGAGGATGCTGTCATCATCTCGGGAGAGATACGAATCTTGTTAAGCGCTTTAATCCCGAGGCGCGCAGCTCGCCCCTTAATCATCCCTGGTCCTTCCTCGGACGGGATGTAAAACACGTAGTCCTCTGGGTCTGAAAGCACTTCGGCGATAGCGCCCGCCCATTGAAGAGCGAGGGTGCTTTTCCCGTCGCCCGGACCACCACCAAGCAAAATGCTGCTTCCCACAACGGGGCCGAACTTGGACGGGCGGCCATTTTTCGAATTAGGGTCGTCATTCCCCCATAGTGCAAAATCCCATGGTCCAGATGACAGTCGCACATACTCATCGCCCTTTACATCCGATAGGGAAACGGTGCTGCCGTATTTGCTACTTCCGCCCCTACCTCGGTCACTAGTCCCAATCATCTTGCAAACTGGGCACTGTGTTTTCCCTGGCGGTATAGGTCGCTGGCAGAATCCGCATAGCATGAGTTACGTTCCTCCGTTCACGAACGGGAATGCGCGAGTATGCGCCTTCACTAGAAGAATGAGAAGAAATAAAGTGCCCGACATTCCACACTTCAAAGTGTGCGCCGTCGCATGTTTCATCGATGACGAATACGATTTCCCATGCAGACGGCGCAACACCCATTTGATTACATTCAGGACTGGATATCGTCCAGTACCGAATCCTCATCGGCAACGGAGGGACACATATCGACCTTCGCAGCATTCATCTCAACCACGTCGACCGGCACCTGCTGTCGAAGCGTGCGGCCCGTTTCTACTCCAAGCAAAAAGGAATGAATGATAGCAACGTTGTTCTCGGCGGTCGGCTTCGCGGAAGCGGAATACTGACCGAGAATCTTACCCATGAGCGGTTCCCATCGAGATGAATCGTTCTCGTTAAGAGACACGTATCCAGCTTGTGCCAGCTGTCCAAAAATGTGGCCATATTGAGTCGCGCGCTTGCAGGCGGTGTCCAGCCACTTGGTGCGAGGTGTTGCGGGTGCTCCCGCGGTCGACTTGACCAATGAAGCGAAAAACTCTTCCTGCTTGTCCACCGGTACCGACGCAACCTGCTTGATATCCTTGACGGGAATCTTGACATTCGTCGCCCGCCAAGCGGCAAGCACCTTCGGACTGAGAGCGGAGCCGATGTTTTTCAGCGTGCTCACCCATCCGAAACTGAGCGCCATGCGCTCGCTGATTTCCTTGACAGAGTAGTTGTCGCCAAGTTGCTTGACACCCCAACACAGGTCGGCGGTATTTACATCCTCGCGATTCGAATTCTCTTGGAGATTGCGCAGTCTTGCTGCTACTGGAGTACGCTCGGTAACCATGGCAGGAATCGTCTCGAGACCCAATTCTTGCGCGATATGGGTTCGACGAAAACCTGCAATGAGAACATATGGCTTGTCTGTCTTGAAGCCGGCGGACGCGGCTAGGACAACCTCGACAGGGTCTTGAACGCCTTCGGCCTTAATCGATTCCGTCAACAGCTTATACTTCTCGTTCGCTTGATACAGTCCGGAGCGAACGTTCCAAGTATCGTCGACGAGGATATCTTCGAGCCGAATGTTGATGACCTGTCCAGTAACCACAAGCCCACTATTCTTCTTTGCCATTTTAGTATCGTCTCCTGTTAATCAGTGACTCGGTACAATCCTGATGATAGCTCATTCAACGGGGTTTGCAACCAAAAAGCGCTCCCAGTACTGCTCATTTCTCTGTCGGAAAACCCTTCGCTTGGCTTCGTCGAGAGTAAACCCCTTTGCCATCTCTGCCACAACGGCGGGCGCAATCGGTGCCCGATAGCCGTCTCCCTCTGACTCGAATACCGTTGAATCGATAACCGACTGCGCTGCGCGCCTCAACCCGTCCCTATGCATTTCATACCTCATCCGACATCAGATACAACACGCCCAAAAACGCGAAACAGATGGTCAACGCCGCCCCTTTGAGGGAATGTAGGCACAAGCCGTACATTGCCGCTGATATGACACAGCATGCTACGAAATACGCAATGTAAGACTGTCTCTCTTGCTTTCCCATTGGTACTCACTCGGTAATGAATCGTAGATTCTATCACACTTCAGACACAGGCTCACCCACTTATCCCACTGCCCCTTACGCTCGAACATTTTGCTCAAGGCTCTATAGTAGGCATAGGTCGCCAATTGACGCTCGATGACCGTTCCGCCCCTATGGGAATCCCACAACGACAGCAAGTCCGCCGTGTCGAGTAGGTCTAGATTCGTTCCGAGAATCGATGTGAGCGCCATGCAAGACACTCTAGCTCGGTCGGCCGCCAGGTCAAAGGAAAAGTGACAATTTTTCGCCTACATGTGAGCGAAAGAATACATTTGGAATCGGCTTGCACTTCACTGGCGTAGCGCTAGATTGACTCTCGAGGCTAGACAATGCGATACGCGCTATACGTTGAAACGGTGTTCTCTGAGCCACGACTAACCGATTCGCTGGACGAGGCTTACGACATGGGGAAGCGCTACGGCGAAAAGCGCAGCGCGCTCGTATTCATGAAGGAACGTGTGACGTGCGGTTCGTTTCACACTGAGCGGACCATTCAGGTTTACGACCCGTTGTTTAGCTCGTGGAGACCGGCTAACAATTACTACCGCTCCCGCGAATGTGGGGTCGAACGTGGGGGGTATACACCCCGAGACGGCAACGTAACCGGACTCCGACAGAAGGGGCTCGGCTGGCTAGTAGCGGAGGCCGAGCGAGCTGAACTATCTAGTGCCGCCCGCGTAATGCTCCGCAGAGTGAATCAAACTCGCGCGGTGCACGTCTCATGGGAAGGCGACACGCGAGTCACTATTACGGTGTCAATCGCGGGCGAAGCAGACTCAGCCTTAATCGGCCTCCTCTCCGACATCGAGTTGGGCCTACAAGAAAGATTCCAGACCTACACCATCAACCTGGTCGTAAAGGTGAAATCATGCGCTCTCTAATGAATTACATTCACCGACTTGTGTGCAAACTCATTGGCTACGACTTGCCGTATGCAAGCGGCCGATGGTGCGATTACAGTCTAGACGGAGTGTGCCGACATGCTGCGCGCACCGTTTACGACAAGCGGTATGAGTGCCTCGACGGCACGCACATCTGTGAATCATGTCTGTGCGTCTTCCCGTGTGTCACGTGCAACTGCAAAATCCAGCCGTGTATGCACAAGCCTACTCTACGGCGCTATTCGCCCTCAATCACTTTCCGAGCCGTTCCACAGGTGTAACGTGAATCTATTCGAATTCCTCTTGACAGGGTTGGTAGTAGACCGCCCCAGCATGTCTGAGATGATTACAAGGCCGACTACGACCACTCAACGCGAACGATTCGGCTCTTCCGAAACCCATCCGTGGGGGTGGGTTACCGGTAGTCAAGCGTCGCTTATCATGCCGCTTGCGCATGCGCAGTGTTTCACTGGTATCAACCAATTCCTCGACGAAAACGACTGTGAACCCTTGACTGTGAGGCCATAACATGTATCATCGAAACGGGCGACGAATTCAGCGGAATGCGCGTAAGAAGTTCGATGCGTTCTCCAAACAGTTTCTTGGAGTGAAAAACTCTAGAGATATGACTACATCTCATGTATGCAATCGCGCCTACTGTCTGACGGAAAACCTTGGCAAGCCTGTAGGCAATCTGATACACTTCTAGTGAAGCGACAAGGGTTCGGCAACTTCCGAGCCCTTGGCAGTTCACTAGTTAAGTGAACTAGAAAGCTGTACCACAATGAACCGCATTCTCTCGACCGCCCTTACCCTCGCTGGCGCGCTCCTTCTTTGCGCTACTCCGGTCAATGCCACTCCCATCGACAGCGATGGCGACCTTGCGCTACAGCACCATTACGGCGTTATCGACCCTGGCATTGCTGACACTGTAGAGATGTCATCGGTAGGACGCACGGAAATCATCGTGCTCGGAACGTATGACGTGGACATCGACTGCAAGGTGTACAACGCTCGGACCGGTCAACTACTCGATTCAGCGACTGACGAAAGTCATCGGTGTCATCTGATGTTTTACTCTCCTCGTCGAATCGAGGTTAAGGTTGTCGTTCTCAACTCATCTGAAACCGAAACAAGTTACTATGTCCTCGTCGCACACTGACTCTAGACTGCCTCCGAATCCCGGTCCTCACAGCGTGGTAATTACCGACAATTGTGGCGTTCGTATCTACCACTGTGAATGTGGACATAAGTTGGTTATTACTCCGGGCGACGGCTCCAAACTGAACGGTCCTCAGAACGTGTTATCATGGCTTTCGTTCCACAAGTCTGTGTTCTTGTTCTGAACTGGTGAAACGATGTCAACCACCTATCACATCTACTGTATGAATTGTGACAAGCAACATGATTTCCCATATTCTCAACATTATCGCACTCGTGTTGACAAGGTTCGAGAAATGGCGAAAGAGATAGCGGCACTTTCGTTGCTCGATATAGACGGTTCCGTCGAATTGACCTTGTACATTGGGGTCATTGACGTTCATTGGTTTGCCGACCATGTCGGCTGTACTCTGGTCACGCGCAACGAGCATGGCGAAATTTTGACATAACGGGTTAAATTCGCTTGCATAGGGCAGTAGATGTGGTAAGATACATATCTACGTCGGGTGCTGTGTCGTCCCCTCCCCCGAAAGGCCCTGTTAGGACTGCGACCTAACGGGGCCTTTCTTTATCTGGTGAATTATGGCCGACAACTGGAAATATATCGATGTAAAAATAATCGTTTCATTTCCTAATGGGGTACATAGAATTGCTGTTAAAGGAGAATTTTCAGCTATTCTCGATGAGGTGGCGGCAAGTGAATTAGTAAATGGCAAACTACGTGTAGAATGTATAGACTTCTATGGTGATTTCGCTTTCATCAAGTGGAGACCTGGAAAAATGAAATATGATGCCAGGTATCTCATTGTGAGGGCAACACAATTGAAGGATTCGACCACATGACTCAAAAGACTGAGCGCGTATTGCGAATCGTTAACCTCGCCATCCGAGTGTTTGCATTTACGTTGGGAATCGTGGTGGCGGGCTATTCCTATGTGTGTCGCTAGGATAGGGGTATCTATATGACTATTGATGAACGGTTGGCGTTTCTCGAGAAGCAAGTACAGGATATATTGCATATCCTTGACATGAATCGGTCAGTACGGGAAGACGATTCCAAGCACTTGGAACAGGAACGGGTCATACGGATAATCTGTCTCGCGCTAAATGACCAGACAACAGCAATACGACTGATTCGTAATATTTACAGACTCAATCAACATGACGCAATCTATAAAACTAATGTGTATATGAGGTTGCTGCCATGTACACCGATTGACCCGTATCGGTAAGTGAAAGCGTATACCTAGCCCGCCATGCCTCGTGCATGTGCGGGCTTGGGGCGGTGAGAGAGGTGTGACATGATTGCGGAAGAACGTAAGCGTGAGAGGCGGAGTGCGATGAAAATTGCTCCTCTAAGAGCGGAGACAGTGAAAGCGCTAGAAGAGAATGCGCGGGGAAATAGCGTGGGTCAGCAGTCGGATTATCAAGAGCTGGAATGGGCAATCACCACCCTGGCACGTTTCGTCCACCGGAGTGGGGCCCCGGCCGGAGGAATCGTGGATGAGGCTCTCCATATCCTGAACAATCACGTCATTCAGCTCGCTAAGTAGAGCGCCAGCCACTCCAGCCCGCCATGCCTCGTGCATGTGCGGGCTTGGGGGCGTTAGAAGGGTCAATGAACCCTCCTAAAAGGAAATCACATGAAAACGCATACCGTACGCTATGTTATGTACACTGACATGATTAGCACTGTCATCAAGAGTTATCCGCAGATAGTGAATTGTGAATTCCAAGCGTCGATACGGGGCGATAGCTTGATGGTATCAGACGTTGTTCTTAGCACTAGTGACTTACCAAAATTCATTGCATTTCTTCAGGAAGTGGAGAAAGCAGAACTTAGGCAGACCCCTGGCAAGCGTGTACTTTTGATGGTGGATGGGGGGTATATAGTAAGAGCGGTCGAAGATGACAATTTCGATGTACAGCTTACTAACGACAAAAAGTATGCTTGGATATTCGACACCAACTCTCCTGAATTCATCGACCTAATGAACCGTGCTACGAATGCTGGAGTGGAAGTACGTGTGGTGGACGTCTGAACACTTCGTGCATATACGGGCTTGGGGCGTTGAGAGAGCGAAGGTGGTCTGGTGTAGGCGGTCGAAAGTGTTGCTCAGGCTTCGGACGCCGATGTATGGCGAACCAGTAAAGGTTGTGTAAAGGTCTAAAGCCCCCAAAGAACGAGCGTGAGAAGCCCGCCAATGCATCCCGCATTCGGCGGGCTTGGGGCGGTGAAAGAGGTGAGACAATGACAACGAATAAACCGTTGAAGAGAGAGAGAGCGCTTGATGGTATGCATTCGCA
>Ga0208423_1000007_pt1 | contig 25181 bp, 18 predicted proteins | sample WestPond_Cattail_FD_185690 | JGI IMG/M metagenome (GOLD analysis project Ga0208423, IMG submission 185690) | Natural and restored wetland microbial communities from the San Francisco Bay, California, USA, that impact long-term carbon... | ecosystem: Environmental > Terrestrial > Soil > Wetlands ...
CGGCGCCGGCTCGTGCAGGTGCGGCAGGAAGTTGCGGGTCAGCGCGACGCGGCCGCACCAGCGGTAGGCGATGCGCGCACTGGCCGCACGCGGATACATGCGGCCGAGCACACGCTCGAGATGGCTCCAGTCGCCGGCGGAGACCGGCTCGCGAAACGGGCCGCGGCCGCCCATGATGAGCCGGCGCTGGTGGTCGAGGCGAAAGTAGAACAGCAGTTGCCGCGTGTCCGACGTCACATGGCCCTGCGGCAGGATCGTGCTCGCCACGTCGTCGGGCAACGGCTCGGTGGCGACCTGGAACGAGTTGGGCGCGATGATCGTCTGCTTCAACCCGGGCCACAGGTCGCCGGTGTAGCCGTTGGTGCAGACGACCACGCGATCGGCCTGCACGGTCGCGCCGGACGTCGTGCGCACGCGCCACTGGCTGCGGTCGCGCTCGAGCGCGCTCACCGCGGTGCCGCCATGCACCGCGGCGCCGGCCGCCAGCGCCACGCGGGCCAGCTCGCGCGCGTAGCTGAGCGGCTGCACGCCGCCGCCGCGCGGGTCGACCCAGCCGCCCAGGTACTTGTCGTTGCCCATCAGCGCGGCCACCCCGCCGCGGTCGACGAACCGTGCACCCGCCACGCCGCGCGCCGCCCACTGGGCGGCACGCCGGCGCACGAGCTCCACGCCGGCCGGCGTGTGCGCACCCTGGATCCAGCCGGCGCGCACGTGCGGCACGTCCAGGCGGTGCCGCGCGATCAGCTCGAACACCGCGTCGGCCGTGCTGCCGACGAAGCGCACCAGGCGCTCGCCTGCTTCGCCGGGAAACATAGCCTGCAGTTCGTCGGGGTCGTACTTCAGCCCCGGGATCACCTGCCCGCCGTTGCGCCCGCTGCCGCCCCAGCCGGGCTCGTGCGCGTCGAGCACCACCGCCTTGGCGCCACGCTCGGCCAGATGCAGCGCGGTCGACAGGCCGGCGTAGCCGGCGCCGACGATGCACACGTCGGTGCGCGTGCTCGCCGCCAGCGGCGGCGTCGGTGGCGCGGCGCAGGCCGTGGCGGACCACATCGACGGTTGCAGCGGAAACGGTTCGCTCGGCATGATGGCCCCCCACTCCTGGCGTCAGATCGGCCGCAGTACGCGGCGGAGGAAGTCTTGGGTTCTCGCGTGCTGCGGGTTCGTCAACAGCTCGCGCGCGGCGCCCTGCTCGACGATCACGCCGCCGTCGAGAAACAGCACGCGGTCGGCCACCTCGCGCGCGAAACCCATCTCGTGGGTCACCACCAGCATCGTCATGCCCTCCTCGGCCAGCGAGCGCATCACCGCGAGCACCTCGCCCACCAGCTCGGGGTCGAGCGCCGAGGTCGGTTCGTCAAACAGGATCGCCTTGGGCTGCATCGCCAGCGCGCGCGCGATCGCCACGCGCTGCATCTGCCCGCCCGACAGCTGCGCCGGCCGCGCGTCGGCCTTGTCGGCCAGGCCCACGCGCTCGAGCAGCGCGCGGCCACGCTCCAGCGCCTGCGCACGCGGCTCGCGCTTCACGTAGACCGGGCCCTCGATCACGTTGTCGAGCGCGCTGCGGTGCGGGAACAGGTTGAAGCGCTGGAACACCATCGACACCTGCGTGCGGATGGCATGGATCGAGTCGTGCCCGCGGTCCACGCGCTGGCCGTCGACGCGGATCTCGCCGGCGTCGTGCGTCTCGAGCGCGTTGATGCAGCGCAGGATGGTCGACTTGCCCGAACCCGAAGGGCCGATCACGCACACCACCTCGCCCTTGTCGACGCGGGCACTGATGCCGCGCAGCACCTCGTTGCTGCCGAAGCGCTTGTGCACGTCGACGAGTTCGATCATCGCGTCACTTGCGGCCCGCGCGGCGCTCGAGCCAGCCGACCAGCAGGATCAGCGGCACGCTCATCACCAGGTACAGCAGCGCCACCAGCGTGAACACGGTGGAGTTCTTGAACGTCGACGAGGCGATCATCTGGCCCTTCAGCGCCAGCTCGGCCACCGTGATGGTGGAGGCCTGCGAAGAGTCCTTCAGCATCATGATCATCGTGTTGCCGTAGGGCGGCAGGATGATCTTCACCGCCTGCGGCAGGATCACGCGGCGCATCGTCAGCACCCAGCCCATGCCAATCGATTGCGCGGCCTCGATCTGGCCATGGTCGATGGCCTCGATGCCAGCGCGGAAGTTCTCCGACTGATACGCCGAGTAGGCCAGGCCGAGGCCGATGATGCCGGCCTGCAGCGCGGTGAGCGTGATGCCGAATTCGGGCAGCACGAAGTAGATCCAGAACAGCTGAACGATGATCGGGACACCGCGGATGGCGTTCACCAGCCCGGTGGCGAACCACACCAGCGCCCGGACGCCCGACACACGCATCAGCGCCCACACCATGCCCAGTAGCGTGGACAGCACCAGCGAGCCGAGCGTGACGATCACCGTCAGCCGCAGGCCTTCGAGCAGGATCGGCAGGAACGCTGCCGCGTCCTTCCAGAACATCGCGCCGAGCCCCGCTCAGGCGCTCACTGCCCCCACTTGGCGAGGATCTTGTCGACGGTGCCGTTCTTCTTCAGCTTGTCGAGTGAGGCGTTGACGCGCTTGAGCAGCTCGGCGTCGGACTTGCGCACGCCGATGCCCACCGAGCCGACCAGCGTGGACGTGTAGGCCTTGACCAGCCGCGCCTCGGGGAACAGGCCCTGCTGCAGGTTGTAGGCCACGATCGGCTTGTCGGCGAAGCCGGCCTGGATGCGCCCGGCGTTCACGTCGGCCAGGATCGCCGGAATGTTGTCGTAGATCTTCACCTCGGGAAACAGGCCGCTCTTCTGCAGCGGCTCCACATAGGCCGTGCCCTTCTGCGCACCGACGGTGAAGCCCTTCAGCTCCTCGAGCTTGGTGTATTCCTTGCTGTCCTTCTTGGAGACGAACAGGCCCTCGCCGTAGGTGTAGATCGGCTCGGAGAAATCGATCACTTCCTTGCGCGTCGGCGTGATGTACATGGCCGCGGCGATGATGTCGATCTTGTTGCCGGTGAGCGAAGGAATCAGCGTCGCGAACGGCATGCCCTCGACCTCGACCTTGAAGCCGGCATCGGCGGCGATGGCCTTGATCAGGTCGACCATGATGCCTTCGATGGAGTTGGTCTTGGTGTCGAGGAAGGTGAACGGCACGCCGGTGGGCGTGGAGCCGACCTTGAGCACCTTGTCCTGCGCCCAGGCGCCGGTCTGCGCCGCCACGGCGGCCAGCGTGACGACGACAGCGGCCAAGCACCGGCGGGTGAAAGTCATGCGGATCTCCTCTTGCGAACGTATGGTGTTGTTGTGAAAGCGGTTCGCAGCAGGTTAGCCGCTCGCCCGCGACCTGGGCAACGGGGTTTGTGCGGGTCGGCCGGCGCGGACCTCAGTCGAGGCCGAGTCCGGCAGCCGCGCGCCGCATCAGCTGCTCGCCTTCGGCGTCGAAGCGGAAGGCCGCCAGGAAATCGGCGACGCCGAAGCCGGGCTGTTCCTCGCGCAGCGCGCGCGCCAGGCGCAGCGCTTCGTCGTGCCGGCCGGCCAGCTCCAGGCAGTGCGCCGCGATGCCACGGATCAACAGGTGCGCGTTCGGCCGCGCGACGGCGTGCAGCGCCCACTGCGCGGCCTCGTCGGCCTGGTCGAGCCGCAGCAGCGCGAGTGCGCGCGTGGCCAGCATCGCGAACGCCAGCGGGTCGAACGGACTCAGCTCGCGCGCACGGTCGGCCGCCGCGACGGCCGCGCCGGCGTCGCCGGACTGCGCCTGCACGAAGGCAAGCGCATAGTGGCCCTGCGAAAAGTTCGGGCTGAGCAGCACAGACTGCTTCAACGCCGTCAGCGACTCGGCGTTGCGCCCGCGCAGCCAGAACGCCCGCCCCAGCGCCCAGTGTGCCGTGGGGTCGCGCTCGTCGGCGAGCAGGCCTTCGTTGGCGTGGCGCCAGGCCCGCTCGGTATCGCCTTCGCGGTCGCCCCAGCCCTGGAAGGCACTCTGCCAGTAGGTGAACGACAGCCCGGCGTGCGGCCGTGAGAACGACGGCTCGAGCTGCGTCGCGCGCTCGAACCAGTGGCGCGCGAGCGCGTTGTCCTCGCGGCGGAAGCGGTACATGTGCCACAGCCCGCGGTGATGGGCCTCCCAGGCGTCGAGCGTTTCCGGCGGCTTGAGCACCGCGCGCTGGCGCTCGGCCAGCTCCACCTGGCCGGCGATGCCGGCGACCAGCTGGTTGCCCAGCTCCTCGAGCACTTCGAACGGCTCGGCTGCAGTGACGTGCAGTTCGTCGGCCCAGACGACGCGGGCGCTGCGCGTGTGCACCAGCTGCGCCGACAGCGCGATGCGCGCCCCGGTGCGCCGCAACAGGCCGCTGGCGACATAGTCGACGTCGAGCACGCGCGCCGCCTCCTCGGCGCCCATGCCGCGTGCGTCGAGCGCCGTGGTGCTGCCGGGCGCGATGACGAACAGGCTGCGCAGCTTGGCCAGGCGCATCGTCACGTCGTGCGCCAGGTAGCGGCCGAAGCCGCCGGTGTCGACCGGTGGCAGCTCCTCGAACGGCATCACCGCGACCGAGGCGTGGTGCGCCGGCGCTGGCCGCGTCGCCTCGGGCGCGGCAGCGGCCTCGATCCATGCGGCGGACGGCGCGCCCACCGACGCGGCCGGCGCGCTCGCGCCGTGCCGGGCGCGCACCGCGCGCCACAGCGCGGTGAGCGCCGCCGCGTCCTGGCCCTCGGCCTCGAACAGCCGCACGGCGGCGGCCAGGTGGTCGTCGCCCTCGCGCAGACGGCCGCGCCGCGCCAGCGCCTGCAGCATGCGCTCGTGCGCGCGCCGGTCGTGCGGCAGCAGACGCAACCAGCGGCCCAGGCAGTCGAGCGCCTCGTCGGAATCGGCGGGCAGCCGGTCGGCCTGGCGCTCCAGCAGCGCCGCTCGCCGAGCAGCCAGTGGCCGTAGGCCGGTGCACGATCGATCTCCAGGCCCTCGAGAAATTCGCCGTCGAAGCGCGTGGCCGCCGCCGGCCCGGCCGCGCCGCGCACCTCGGCCTCGAGCACGCGCACGTCGATCGCCGCATCGGCGAGATCAAGCTGCACGCCCGGCCCATCGACGAGCACGCGGTGGCGACCCGGCTCGTCGAGCACGGCGCGCAACCGCGACAAGGCGCCGCGCAGCTCCGAGCGCGGGTCGGCCGGGCCGTCCCAGAACATCTCGCACAGCTGCTCGCGCGACAGCGGCCGCGGCGACAGCGCCAGCACCGCGAGCATGGCGCGCGCTTTGCGCGAGCGTGGCAACTCGAGCGCTTGCCCGTCGCGCAGCACCGCCAGCGGGCCGAGCAGCCGCAACTCGAGCCCCCCACTGCGCGCCGACGTATCCACGGCCGTTGCCACGCTGATATCCATGCGGGCCTACACGCCGCCTGCCACGTGCACCGGCCACAGTGGGGCCGTGTTGCCTGCATCGGGCGGCAACGCGTCAAAACCCTTCAGGAGCGCGAACATGAGTGCATTGTCTTCCCCCGTCGCCGCCACGCCAACCGCAGACCTGCATGCCGTCAAGGGTCGTCAGCAGGCCGCCTGGTCGTCGGGCGACTATGCGGTGATCGGCACCACGCTGCAGCTGGTGGGCGAGCTGCTGGCCGAGTCGTGCGACTTGCGTGCCGGCGAGCAGGTGCTCGACGTGGCGGCCGGCAACGGCAACGCCACGCTGGCCGCCGCGCGGCGTGGCGGCGTGGTGACCTCGACCGACTACGTGGCGGCGTTGCTCGAGCGCGGCGCCGAGCGCGCACGCGCCGAACGCCTGCAGGTGAGCTTTCGCGAGGCCGACGCCGAGGCGCTGCCCTTCGAGGCGGACAGCTTCGACGTGGTGCTGTCCACCTTCGGCGTGATGTTCACGCCCGACCAGGACAAGGCCGCCGCCGAGATGCTGCGCGTGTGCCGGCCGGGCGGCCGCATCGGCATGGCCAACTGGACACCCGACGGCTTCATCGGCCAGCTGTTCAAGACACTCGGCCGTCACGTGGCGCCGCCGGCCGGCGTGAAGCCGCCGTCGCTGTGGGGCACCGAGCCGCGGCTGCTGGAGCTGTTCCCGCCATCGAAGGCCACGGTGTCGATCACGCCGCGGGTCTTCAACTTCCGCTATCGCTCGGCGGCGCATTTCGTCGAGGTGTTCCGCACCTGGTACGGGCCGACGCACAAGGCCTTCGCCGCGCTGCCGGCCGACAAGGCCTGGACGCTCGAGAACGACATGCTGGCACTGCTGAGCAAGCTCAACCGCGACGGCGCGCGCTCGCTGATCGTGCCCAGCGAGTACGTGGAGGTGGTGGTCACGCGGCACTGAAGCCGCACCGCTACAGCAACGCCTCCATTCGCGTGGCGGCCACGCGCAGCCTGGGCAGGGCTGCCGTGGCCTGGCGCAGGCTCATGCGCGCCACCGGCGCATGCACGGCGATCGCCGCTCGCACCTGGCCCTCGCCGTCGCGCACCGGCACCGCCACCGCGATCAACCCGGCGATGAACTCCTCGTTGTCGCACGAGTAGTCCTGTGCCGCGATGCGGCTGCATTCACGCTGCAGCGCGGCGCGCGTGGTCAGCGTGCGGCGCGTCATCTTCGGCAGGGCCAGCGAACCCAGCATGGCGTCGCGCCGCGGCGCGGGCTGGTGGGCCAGAAACAGCTTGCCGCTCGCGGTGCAGTGCAGCGGCACGTGCGAGCCGACGTCGAGCGTGAGGCGCAGCGGCCATTGCGCCTCGACGCGGTCGATGTAGAGCACCTGCGTGCCGTCGAGCGTGGTGAAGTTGCAGGTCTCGCCGACCTCCATCACCAGCGCGGCCAGCACCTCGTGGCGCAGACCGCGCACGACGCCGTGGTTCAGCGTGTCGAGCGCCAGGCGCCGCAGCGCCGGGCCGACGGCGTAGCACTTCTCGGCGGTGTCGCGGGCGAGAAAGCCGCCGTCCTGCAGCTGCGTGCACAGGCGATGGGTAGTCGCCTTGGGCAGCCCCAGGCGCACGCCCAGCTCGGCCAGCGACAGCGCGCGCCCCTCCTGCGCCAGCACGGCCAGCAGGCGCAGGCAACGCTCGGCCGACGAGCCGCCGGCAGCGGCTGCGGCGACCGGTTTGGGTGCGCGCGAGCGGGGCATCTAGGGGAAACGCCGGCAGGGAAAACGCCGAAAACGGAACATTGTGTTCCGTTCGCTGCGGCCCTAGCATCCGCACAAAACCGGATCGAAACGTTCCGAATTCCAGACAACGCGTGACGCAGGAGTACGACTACATCGTGGTGGGAGCCGGATCGGCCGGATGCGTGCTCGCCGCGCGTTTGAGCGAGGATCCGGCCACGCGCGTGCTGCTGCTCGAGGCGGGGCCGCCCGATCGCTCGCCGTGGATCCACCTGCCCATCGGCTACGGCAAGACGATGTGGAGCCGCGACGTCAACTGGTGCTTCGAGACCGAGCCCGAGCCGCAGATGAACGGCCGGCGCATCTACTGGCCACGCGGCAAGACGCTCGGCGGCTCGAGCTCGATCAACGGGCTCATCTACATCCGCGGCCAGCGCGAGGACTTCGACCACTGGGCCGCACTCGGCAACCGCGGCTGGGGCTACGACGACGTGCTGCCCTGCTTCATCCGCAGCGAGCACAACCAACGCGGCGCCAGCACGCACCACGGCGATCGCGGCCCGCTCAAGGTGTCGGACATCGGCGCGAAACACGAGCTGATCGAGGCCTTCATCGCCGGCGCGCAGGCGATCGGCGTGCCGCGCACCGACGATTTCAACGGGGCGCGCCAGGAGGGTGCGGGCTACTATCAGCTCAACACCTGGAAGGGCTTTCGCTGCAGCACCGCCAAGGCCTACCTGGCGCCGGCGCGGCGGCGCACCAACCTGCAGGTGATGACCGGCGCACTGGCCGGCGGCGTGCTCTTCGAGGGCACCCGCGCCAGCGGCGTGCGCTACCGGCAGGGCGGGCAGTCGCACACGGCACGCTGCCGCGGCGAGGTGCTGCTGGCCGCCGGCGCCATCCAGTCGCCGCAATTGCTTCAGCTGTCGGGCGTCGGCGCGCCCGAGCTGCTGCAGGGCCACGGCATCACGCCGGTGCACGCGCTGCCCGGAGTCGGCGAGAACCTGCAGGACCACCTGCAGATCCGGCTGATCTACGAATGCAGCAAGCCGATCACCACCAACGACCAGCTCAACTCGTGGCTCGGCCGCCTGAAGATCGGCGCGCAGTGGCTGTTCAGCCGCAGCGGGCCGCTGGCGGTGGGCATCAACCAGGGCGGCTGCTTCATGCGGGCGCTGCCAAGTGCCACGCGGCCCGACATCCAGTTCCACGTCGCCACGCTGTCGGCCGACATGGCCGGTGGACAGGTGCATCCGTTCTCGGGCTTCACGCTGTCGGTGTGCCAGTTGCGGCCGACCTCGCGCGGGCATGTGCGCATCAAGTCGGCCGATCCCGCCACGCCGCCGGCGATGCAGCCGAACTACCTGTCGACCGACGACGACCAGTGCACCGCGGTGGCCGCCGTGCGCTGCGCGCGCGCGATCGCGGCGGCGGCGCCGATGCGTCCGTACGTGACACGCGAGGTCAAGCCCGGCCCGGCAGCAGGCGACGACGCCGCGCTGCTGGCGTTCTGCCGCGAATCGGGCGCGACCATCTTCCATCCGAGCGGCACCTGCCGCATGGGCGACGATGCACAGGCGGTGGTGGATGCCCGCTTGCGTGTGCACGGGCTGCAGGGCCTGAGGGTGATCGACTGTTCGGTGATGCCGACGCTGGTGTCGGGCAACACCAACGCGGCAGCGGTGATGATCGCCGAGAAGGCCGTGGACATGATCCGCGAAGATGCGCGGCGGCCTGCCGCGTATGGATGAGTTGATGATGGGCGGGGCCGCGTCACGGCGGCTCCATGGGCAAGCAACCGACGTAAGCGCGAAGGAGACTGCAATGAACCAACCGAAGAATCCCACCCGGCGCCTGGCGCTGGGCGCCGGCGCCGCGGCGCTGGCTGCCTCGACCGGCACGCTGGTGTCGGCACCGGCGATCGCACAGGGCGTGACGCGACTGAAGATCCAGACCGCGGTGCCGAGCTCGAGCATCTATTTCGATCTGATGAAGCGTTTCGGCGACCGCGTCGACAAGATGTCGAACGGGCGCCTCAAGTTCGAGATGCTCCCCGACGGCGCGGTGGTCGCCGCCTTCGAGATCGTCGACGCGGTCGACAAGGGCGTGGTCGACGGCGGCTATGCCTGGACGCACTACTGGTCCGGCAAGAACACCGCCGCCGGCCTGTACTCCAACCCGGCCGCCGGCGGCGGCACCGGCATGGACCAGCTGAGCCACGTGGCGTGGCTGTTCCAGGGCGGCGGTTACGCGCTGTACAAGAAGTTCTTCTCCGACGCGCTCAAGCTCAACATCGAGCCGTTCATGGTGCAGCCGATGGGGCCGGACCCGCTGGGCTGGTTCAAGAACCCGATCAACTCGCTGGACGACATGAAGAAGCTCAAGTACCGCTCGCCCCCCGGGCTGGTCGGCGAGATCTTCAAGGAGATGGGCGTCAATGCGGTGGCGATGCCTGGCGGCGAGATCGTGCCGGCGGCACAGCGCGGCGTGCTCGACGCGGCCGAGTGGATCGGTCCGGCCGACGACATGGCGCTGGGCTTCCACAACGTGTTCAAGCACTATTACCTACAGGGCCTGCACCAGAGCACCGACGTCGGCGAACTGCTGATCAACAAGACCGCGTGGAACAAGCTGCCGGCCGACCTGAAGGCGATCGTCGAGGCGTCGGCCATGGCCACGATGACGGAGACCTACACCTACAACGTGTTCCGCAACGCGCAGGCGCTGCAGACGCTTCAGACGCAGCACAAGGTCAACGTGCACGACACGCCGAAGGACATCTTCCCCGCGTTCATCAAGGCCACCAACCTGATCTACGACCGCGAGGCGTCGAAGAACCCGTTCTTCAAGGAGGCGCTCGACTCGCAACGCACGTTCGCCAAGCTGGTGGTGCCGTACTGGAACAAGATCAACGGCCTGTATTACCAGCTCGGCATCGACTCGCCGAACGCCAAGTGAGTCTGCTCGGTACGGCGCATGCGCTCGACCACGTGGCCCGCATTTCGGGCCGCGTGGTGGCGTGGATGATCGTGCCGATGGTGCTGTCGCTGTGCTGGGAGGTGATTGCGCGCTACGTGTTCAACGCGCCGACGCAATGGGCCTACGACATGACCTTCATGCTGTACGGCAGCTTCTTCATGCTCGGTGCGGCGTTCACGCTGCAGCGCAAGGGCCACGTGCGCACCGATTCGCTGTACGCCGGCTGGTCGGCGCGCCGCCAGGCGGTGGTCGACCTGCTCGGCCACCTGCTGATGCTGCTGCCGTTCGCCGGCGTGTTCGTGTTCGTCGGCTGGGGCTATTTCGTCAAGGCGTACACAACGAACGAGACCTTCGTATCGAGCGCCTGGCAGCCGATCACCTGGCCGTTCAAGTTGAGCATGCCGGTCACCGGTGCGTTGCTGCTGCTGCAGGGTGCCAGCGAATGCCTGAAGTGCATCGACACGCTCAGGCGCGGCCAGTGGGCCGACCGTGACGACAGCCTGCCGGAGCACTCGCTGTGAGCAACGAGGTCCTGGGGCTCGCCGCGCTGGCGGTGCTCTTCGCCGTCATCTTCGTCGGCTATCCGATCGCGTTCACGCTCGGTGCCGTGGCGCTGGGCACCGGCTACATCGCACTCGGGCCGGTGGTGTACGACCTCGCGGTGCTGCAGACCTACTCGGTGATGAAGGACACGGTGCTGGCGGCGATACCGTTCTTCCTGTTCATGGGTTTCCTGCTCGAGCAGTCGGGCATCATGGAGCGCCTGTTCAACGGCATCCAGCAGTTGCTGTCGGGCCTCAACGGTTCGCTGTACCTGGCGGTGCTGATCACCGCCACCATCTTCGCCGCCGCCACCGGCATCGTCGGCAGCTCGGTCACGCTGCTCGGCGTGATGGCCGGCCCGTCGATGATCAAGAGCGGCTACGACGTGCGCATGAGCGCCGGTGCGATCACCGCGGGGGGCACGCTGGGCATCCTGATTCCGCCGAGCGTGATGCTGATCGTGATGGGCCCGGTGGTCGGCGTGCCGGCCACGGACCTGTTCGCCGCCGCGGTGCTGCCGGGTCTGCTGCTGTCGGGCCTGTTCATCATGTGGACGCTGGTGCGCTGCTGGCACAACCCCAAGCTCGGGCCGGCGCTGCCGCCCGAGATGCGGCCGGCCTCGCTGGGCCCGGTGATCGCCGATCTGGCGATCGGCGTGCTGCCGGTGGTGCTGGTGATCCTGTCGACGCTGGGCGTCATCCTGGCCGGCATCGCCACACCCACCGACGCCGGCGCGGTCGGCTGCCTGGCCACCTTCATCCTCGTTGTCGGCGCGCGCCGGCTCAGCTGGCACAAGCTGCGCAACTCGATGCTCGCGACGCTCGAGATCAGCAGCATGATCCTGTTGCTGGTCACCGCGTCGAACCTGTTCGGCGCGGTGTTCTCGCGCCTGGGCAGTGCCGACTACCTGGCGCAGATGCTGACCAGCCTGTCGCTGCCGCCGATGCTGATGCTGATCGTCATCCTGGCGCTGATCTTCGTGCTCGGCTGGCCGCTGGAGTGGGTGCCGATCGTGCTGATCGTGGTGCCGATCGTGCTGCCGATCGTGCAGGCGGCCAACATCGACCTGATCTGGTTCTGCACGCTGGTGGCGGTGACGCTGCAGACGGCGTGGCTGAGCCCGCCGGTGGCGCTGTCGGCCTACTTCCTCAAGGGCGTGGTGCCGCAGTGGGAGATGCGCGACATCTACGCCGGCATGGTGCAGTTCATGATCCTGCAGCTGGTGGGCGTGGGGCTGCTCTTGATCTTCCCGAAGCTGGCGACCTGGCTGCCGAGCGTGAACTGACGCGGCGCTGTCCCGCCGCTAGGGGTCAGCCGGGGTCTCCCCGGCGCTCGCCCCATCGTTGACACCAAGCGCCAGGCCCCCGGCGCCTGCGCCGGCGCCCTCACGGCCTCGGCCACCCTTGCGCGCCGAGTCGGTGCCACCGGCACGCTCGCCAAGTCCGCCTCGAGAGCCGGCACCGACGCGACGCAGCGGACCTTGCTTGGGGATGACGACGTCCGGCGGCACGGCGTCGAGGTCGAGCACCGAGCGAATGAAGGTGCGCAACGACACCACCAGCGCGGCCGTCTCCACGTTGCGCCCGGCCACCATGTCGTTGGCGGCCTGGGCCGCCAGGCGCACTTGTTCGGGGGTGCCGAGCAGGATGATGTCGGACAGCGCCGCCTCGACGGCGTCGCGCACGCGACGGCGCCGATCGGATCCGGCGATCGCGGAATCCACCGGACCCGCGCCTTCCTCCGCCATTCGCAGCTCACGCAGATGGCTCGGATCGACAGCCAGATCGCCGGTGAACGAACCGCCCAGCGTCTTGTAGGCGGCGATCAGCGTCTTCAGACGCTCGTTGACCTGGCGATTCGCGCGCTCGCGCCGCTGCTGCATGGTCTGCATGAAGAGCAGGCGGATGCCCACGGCCACCAGCGAAACCAGCGCAAGCCCGACCAGCGTCCCCAGACCGGCCTGCCAGGAACTGAAATCGATGATGCTGCGCATGGAAGTCGACCTACGCAACGAGCAGGCCCCGAATAGGCCACGCCCTCAGTTGGCGCGGCCCAGCACCAGCACGGCATTCGTCCCGCCGAAGGCGAACGAGTTGGACAGCATCACCTGCGCGGCCATGCCCTCGCGCGCCATGGCGGCCACGTAGTCGAGGTCGCAGTCGGGATCCGGCTGCTGCAGGTGCATCGTCGGCAGCGCCACGCGATGCTGCAGGGCCAGCAGCGACAGCACGCATTCGAGTGCACCGGCGGCTCCCAGCAGGTGGCCGTGGATGGCCTTGGTCGCGCTGATCGGGATCCGATCGGCCCGCTCTGCGAAGACGGCCCGGATCGCGGCTGTTTCGGTTCGATCGTTGGCCTGGGTACCGGTGCCGTGCGCGTTGATCGCATCCACCTGCTGCCGATCGATGCCGGCCACGCGCAGCGCGGCGTTCATCGCGGCCGCCTGACCCTCGACGCTGGGGCGTGTGATGTGGCTCGCGTCGTTGAATTGCCCGTACCCGAGGATCTCACCCCTGATGTCGGCCCCGCGCGCCAGCGCGCGATCCCACGGCTCGATCACCAGCATGGCCGCGCCCTCGCCCAGGACCATGCCGCTGCGGTTCTTCGAGAACGGCCGGCACGACGCCGTGGGATCCTGGGCGTCCATCGTCGCCACCGTGTGCAAGGCCTCCCAGGCCTTCAACGAGCCGGGCGACAACGGCGCCTCCGAGCCCCCGGCGATCGCCACGTCGAGCTGTCCGCAGGCAACCCTCATCCAGGCCTCGCCGATCGCCACGGTCGACGACGAGCAGGCCGTCGAGTACGTCATGTTCGGCCCACGCAGGCCGTGCTCGATGCCGATCCACGCAGCGGCCGCGTTGTGCATCCCCATCAGCACGGTGAACGGCTTGATGCGGTCAGAACGCTCTCCGTACAGAGTCTGGTAGCCGCCGTCCATCGACAGCGTGCCGCCCATCCCCGTGCCCACGAAGATACCGGCTCGTTCACGGTCGACATTGGCCAGCGCGCCGTGGGCGCCCTGCACGGCCTGGTTCGCGGCGAGCAGGGCCAGCAGGCTGAAGCGGTCCAGCATGCGCGCCTGGGCCGGATCGATACCGGCCCCTTCGTCGAATCTCGCGGTGGCGGCGATCGGTGCGGTGAGCCTGTTCGCAAAGGGGATCTCGAGCCGGCGCACACTGGAGCGGCCGGCGCGCGCATGCGCCCACACCTGCTCCGTGCTGTTGCCCAGCGGCGAGACCACGCCGATGCCGCTGACCGCGACCCGCTTCATCCGGCGCGCAACGCCGTGTCGTCGTTGGACGCGGGCGTGTGGGCGACGGTCTGGGCGACGACGAGGTCATCGACGTAGCGCACGACGTCGCCGAGCGTGGACAGATCCACGGGCTCGGACGGCAGCTTGATGCGGAACGCGTCTTCGATGTTCCACAGCAGTTCGACCGTGCCCAGCGAATCGATGCCCAGGCTCTCCAGCGGGGTGTCGAGTGTCAGCTGGCCCGGCTGAGCCTTGTAGTCCTTCTTCAGGATGGTGCAAAGGCGGTCGAAGGTCGTGGTCACGTGAATTCCTCTCTGGGGCAAGTCAGTGGCCCTGCGGCAGGCGGGCCTGTGCAGACGGGGATGGCAAGGCACGAGCCGGCGCGGTCGCATCGGGCACGGGCAGGTCGGCGCTGCGGACCTTGCCGCCCCACCGTGCGCCGTGCGTGAGCAGGCCGGGCCACGCCCGCGTCAGATGCATCAACGCGCGCGCAAGGCGCGGCCGCATCGCCAGGTGGGCGAAGGCGGCCGCCACACGCAGGCGCGGTTCGAACTGACGGCGCCACGCGGCCTCGTAGGCACGCTGTAGCGCGGCTTGAGCGGCGGCGTCGGGCACTCTGGCCGTCCCCGCCCGGCCCGCCAGGTGTGCGCACAGCAGCACGGCGGACTGCAAGGCCATGCTGATGCCCTCACCCAGGATCGGGTGCGCCTCGGCTGCCGCGTTGCCGACCGTGAAGATCGCGTCCCGGGCTTTCATGCGCACGCCCGGATCGAGCGGGCCCGACGCCAGCCACGGTCCGACACGACACGCGCCGTGGAGGGCTTGTCGCACCGCGGTGCATTCACGCCGCAGCCAGCTCTCGACGGTCTCGCTCGCGCTCGAGCCGGGGCTGGCGCCACGCAGCTCGCTCAGTCGATCGCGCCGGATGCAGCAGGCGAGCGTCGTGATCCCGCCATCACCGACCACCATGCCGCCGTAGCCGCCGTCCAACGCCAGCACGCTGATCTGGCCTTCAGGAAGCGTCGACCCCGAGTAATTGGCTTTGAAGGCGAACAGGTCGGCGGCGCGGCGCGCCTGCCGGCGCCTCGACCGTTCAGAGGGCAGGTCTTCCCACGACCCGTGCGCGTCGACGACGACCGCGGCGTGCAAGTGCAGAAGCGCGGCGGGCTCGAGCAGACGAACGTCGCACTGCCAGGCGCCGGCGTCCCCGCGGATCGCCTGCATGGCGCAGGGCTGGAAGACCACCGCTCCGGCGGCCCGGGCCTGTTGCAGCAGCAAGGTGTCCAGCGCCTCGCGGCCAAGGGCGCGGCCCCAGGGGTCATGCTCGTGCTGTGCGGCCGGAAGATCGGCCGTCACCGTGTCGTCGCCTTGATGCAGAGTGACCTGGCGCAGGGCCGGGCCGGCCATCGCATCGAAAGCGTCGGCGACACCCAGCGACTGCAGCAACGGCAGGTTGCTGGCGGCGATGCACTCGCCACACACCTTGCGGCGCGGAAAGCGCTGCCGTTCGATCAACGCCACCGCCCAACCGGCGCGTGCGAGCTGGATCGCCACGGTCGAGCCTGCCGGACCGGCACCGATGACGACCACATCGAACTCGGTGCGCGCCCCCGGCATCTTCACGCGGCCCCCGTGCGCTGCGCACTGAAGCAATGGCTGAAGACGCCGGCAGCGGACTCGCATATGTGCCAGGCGCCGCCGCCGAGCGGCCACGCGGCGCCGATCTCGCCGTCGCGAAAGCCGGCATGCACGCTAAGCACCGCATCCTCGCGCGTCACCGCGTTCGCGCCGAGCGCACCGACGAGATGGCTGCCCACCAGCGGCAACCAGGACCTTCTCGGTTCGCAGGCGAAGAAGCGGTTGGTGCGCGAGGCGGCTGCGGCGAGCACAGCATCGAGGTCGCCGGGCTCGAAGTGGTGCAGGAACAAGGCGGTGGTGATCAGATCCCAACGCGAAGACGCCCTGCCCGGCGCCGCATCGTCGGACCGCGCGGCCCACGTCAGCACATCGGCCACCCGCACCTGGGCGGACCAGCCCAGTGCGGCGTACGCCGCCAGCGTGGTCGGGCTGACGACGGGCTGGCGGTCCAGCAGGGTCAGCCGCACCGGCGGCCAGTGCGGCGCCAGCGAGCGCGCGACGCCCAGCAGCAGGCTGCCGTCGCCGGCGCCGAGTTCCAGGATCCTCAGCGGCTCGCTGCTGGGCCGCGGCGAGAGCAGGCGCCGCCAACCACGCGACACGATGGAGCGTGTTCCCATTGCCCGATGCACGCGTACGAGATCGCGTCGCGAGCGGCGGGCCGCCGGATCGTCGGGCGCGAGGTGATCCAGCATCTCCGCGGCCACGACCCGCGCCAGTGTCACTGCACCTCCAGCAGCGCGCCGTGGCAGCTGAAGCCCGCGCCGAACGAGGACAGCCACCACCAGCCCGGCGCGGCGCCATCGGCCAGTGCGGCCTCGAGCACGAAATAGACGAAGGCGCTGGACAGGTTGCCGTACTCGCGCAGCATGGCGGCGCTGTAGCGCAGGTCGGCGGGATCCAGTTCGAGCCGCTGCTGCAGCGCCTGCAGCACGTCGCGGCCACCCGCGTGCATGACCCATGTGCCCACGTCACCCGGGTTCAAGCCGGCCCGGCCGAGCACGGTGCCCAGCACCCGCTCGGCATAGTCCGCCGCCAATGCGGGGACCGCGCGCGTCAGGACGTTGCGCAGCATGCCGCCGCGCTGCTCGAACATCAACGCACTGCGCGCGCCGGGCTCGACCAGCGACGTGCTGTCCATCCACGCCACCTGCCTGCCAGCGGGGCTCGGCTGACGCGACAGCACGGCCGCGCCGGCGCCGTCGCCGAACAGGCAGGCACTGATCAGCACGCCCGGGTCGTTGTCGAGGTACATCGCGGCGCTGCTGACCTCGACACAGATCGACAGCACGTGCTCGCAAGTGCCGCCGGCCAGCATGGCGTGGCCGAGCATCAGGTTGGGCAGGGCCGCGGCGCATCCCTGGCCGACGAGGTCGAAAGCCTGCACGTCAGGGCGCAGGCCGAGACGCTCGACGACATGCCCGGACAGCCCTGGGCAGAGGTATCCGGTGCAGGTGCTGACGACCACCGCATCGATCCGCGTGCGGGGCACCGAAGCCACGCTCAGCGCCCGCTCGCCGGCCTGCGCCGCCAGCAGCGGCGCATGCGCCAGGAAGCGGCGCACCAACGTGTCGGGATCGATCGTGAAGACCTCTTCGAGCGAATCGACTGCCAGCCGGCGTGCCTCGATGCCGTTGTCGCGCTGCAGGACGGTTCGCGCGATCAGGTGGGCGCGCGCGTCCAGCCGCGCAAACCAAGCCGACTGCTCGAACGCGGCGAGACAGTCGGCCTTGGTGTAGCGCACGGGTGGATTCGCGGTGGCGACCCCCACGATGTGCATGACTCAGGGCGCCGGCGAAGGCATGTGAGAGTCCTTGGGTGGGTTGGGGCGGGATGCGCAGTGCGTAGACGGACAGCGCTGCGAGTCGAGCTCTTCTGCGTTGGCGACCGTACCACTGGGCAATCGGAACTCCTGCGCTGGCCCCTGGTGAGTACACACACCCGCCGGGTGGGTCGACGGCTTGCCCGGATCCGAGGATGTGGGACGAATTGACAGATGACAGGCCCGTGAAATCCGATTCCCGATGAACAAGTACCTCGCTGCATACCTTGCGATCGCCGTGGTGATGGTCGCGCTGGACCTGTTGTGGTTGGGCGTGATCGCCAAGCCGATGTACCAGCAGGCGATCGGCCACCTGATGGCCGAGCGGCCCGACGTGCCAGCAGCGTTGGCGTTCTACGCGCTGTATCCGGCAGGCCTGCTGATCTTCGCGCTGGCGCCACATGGCGCGGACCCCACCTGGAACCGGACCATTCTGCTGGGGGCGCTCTTCGGCTTCTTCGCCTACGCCACCTACGACCTCAGCAACCTCGCGACCCTCAGGAACTGGCCGATCCGTCTGACTGTGGTCGACATGCTGTGGGGCACGGTGCTCAGTGCGTTGTCGGCCGGTGCCGGCAAGGCCGCCATGAACTGGGCCGCGAGAGCTTGAGTCCGGACCCCTTCAGAGTCCCGTTCCACGCGCGCCGCGCGGTGAGACAGGCACCTCCGCGTTGACGCGCGGCGCGTCGGCGATCAGCGCCGCCAGCTCGTTCAGATCGGCCGGCTTGGTGATGTGGTGGTCGAAGCCGGCCTCCTGTGAACGCCGCTTGTGCTCGGGCTGGCCGTAGCCGCTCACCGCCACCAGCAGCGCCAGGGCGGGTGGCGGCGCCGCCCGCACGCGACGCGCCAACTCGAAGCCGTCCATCTGCGGCAGGCCGATGTCGACCACCATCACCTCGGGCGAAAACACCGGCAGGCTGGCCAGCGCCTGCAGCGGATCGGTCAGCGCCTTCACCTCGTGGCCAGCCAGCTCCAGGAAGACCGCCAGGCTTTCCGCCGCGTCGCGGTTGTCGTCGATCACCATCACGCGGCGGCCCTGCGGAACGACCGAGCCGACCGCGGCGGCCGGCGCCGCGTCGTCGCGGCCGCCGCCGACCGCCGCGATGCACGGCACCACCACCTCGAACTCAGCGCCCTGCCCGGCACCGGCGCTGCGCGCCGACACCTCGCCGCCGTGCAGTTGCACGATGCGGCGCACCAGCGTGAGCCCGACGCCGAGGCCGCCCTTGCTGCGGTCGAGCGTGCGGTCGCCCTGCGAGAACAGATCGAAGATGTGCGGGATCACATGCGGTTCGATGCCGCTGCCGTGGTCGCGCACCGTGAGCCGCGCCTGGCCCGAGTCGGCCTGCAGCGCAAGCTCGATGCGGCCGCCCTCGTCGCTGAACTTGCTGGCGTTGTGGAGCAGGTTGGCCACCACCTGCGCGAAGCGCGCCGAATCGCCCTGCACCCACACCGGCGTCGTCGGCAGCTCTGTCTGCAGCGTCTGCCGCCGCTCGGCCAGGCCGGGCTCGGCCGCCTCGATACTGGTCTCGACGATGTGCTTCAAGTCGACGCGTTCGCGCTTGAGGTCGAACTTGCCGTGGCTGATGCGTGCCACGTCGAGCAACTCGTCGACCAGCCGCGACAGGTGGCGCACCTGGCGATCGGTGATGTCGGTGGCCCACTCGAGCTTCGGGTGCGGCGGCGCGACGCGGCGGATGATCTCCACCGCGCCGCGGATCGGCGCCAGCGGATTGCGCAGCTCGTGGCTCAACATCGCGAGGAACTCGTCCTTGCGGCGGTTCATCTCCTGCAGCTCGGCTTCGACCACCCGCCGTTCGGCGATCTCGATCTGCAGCTCGCGGTACAGCGCGATGTTGGTCAGTGCCATCACCGCGCGGCCGGCCAGTTCGTCGAGCATGGTCATGTCACCGGCCGCCTGCGCGCGCCGCTCGGCATTGGCCGCCACCACCAGCAGCCCGAGCGTGCGATCGGGCGACATCAGCGGCGTGGCGATCATCTGGCGCGGCGCCAGCGCGCCCGGCGGCAACCCCACCGGTGCGCTCAGCGCCGACAGGTCGAGGTCGAGCAGCGAGGTGCGGCTGCGCAGCCGCAGGGCTTCGTCCAGCCGCTCGCGCGCAGCCGCGTCGAGCTGGCCGGCGTGCGCCCGCCGCGCGCGCGCATGTGCATGCGCCGCCGGGTGCGCGGCCGGGTCGGCTGCCGCCAGCGACACCTTGTCCAGACGCCCATCGCCATCGGCCAGCAGCAGAACGGCCAGCGATGTCCATTGCGGAACAAGCAGCTCGACCAGGCGCTCGGTCGCCACGTCGACGTCGAGCGCAGCGCCCAGCTGGCGGCTCGCCTCGGCCTTGAAGCTGGCGCGTCGCTCGCTTTCCTCGGCGGCCTGGCGCGCGGCCTGCGCAGCGGCCAGCGCGGCCTGCTCGTCGCCCTGGCGGCGCAACTGGCGCTGCAGCCGGTGCAATTCGACGAACACCTTGACCTTGCTGCGCAGCACGGCGGGCACCACCGGCGACAGGATGTAGTCGACCGCGCCGAGCGCATAGCCGCGCGCGGCCTGCATCTCGTCGGCATAGGCGGTGATGAAGATGATCGGCGTGTGCGCCGAGCGGCGATGGCCGCGGATCAGCGTGGCGGTCTCGAAGCCGTCGATGTCGGGCATGTTCACGTCGAGCAGGATCACCGCGAACTCGCGCTGCAGCACCTGGCGCAGCGCCTCGGCGCCCGAGTGCGCGTACACCAGGTTCTGTTCCAGGTCCTCGAGCAGCGCGCCGAACACCAGAAGCTTGTCGGGCAGGTCGTCGACGATCAGGATGTCGCTGCGATCGTCGACCGGCGTCGACGCGTCGCTGCTGTCGGTCGACGTCATCGGCACAACCAGCCTCGCATCATCTCGAGCATGCGCGGGGTGTCCACCGGTTTGGCCAGGTAGTCCCACGCGCCAGCCTCGATGCATTTCTCGCGGTCGCCCTTCATCGCCTTGGCGGTGACCGCCACGATCGGCAGGTCGCGCCCGTTGGGCAGCTTGCGGATCTCGCGCATCGTCTCGATGCCGTCCATCTCGGGCATCATGATGTCCATCAGCACGATGTCGATGTCGGCGTCGCGGCGGATCAGCTCGATGGCGTCGCGTCCGTTGTCGGCCGACACCACCTGCATGTCCTGCTCGTCGAGCACGGCGGCCAGCGCGAAGATGTTGCGCATGTCGTCGTCGACGATCAGCGCCTTGCGCCCGGCCAGCACCCGCTCGGCGTCGCGCGAGGCCTGCACCGACTGGCGCTCGCCCTCGCTCATGTCGGCCTGCTTGCGATGCGTGAAGAAGGCGATCGCGTCGAGCAGCCGCGGGAAAGTGCCGGCCTCGCGCAGCGCGAAGAGGGCATGCGTGCGCGGCCAGCTTCCCGGTGCATCGGCGCCCCTCTGGCCATGGAACAGCACCACCGGCACGCGGCGCGCCAGCGGCTGGCGCTCGAGCGCGACGATCAGGTCGTCGGCACCGAAGCCGGCGACCGCGCTGTCGACCACCAGGCAGTCGGGTGCGCCGACCGCCAACGCCTCGCGCGCGGCGGCCGCATCGGCGGCGATCACGATCTCGACATGCTGTCCGCCGACTGCGACGCATTCGTCGCGAGCCGGCGACTCGGGCATTACCAGCAGCAGCCGCTTGGCGCCGCGGCCGGCAAAGCGATACAGGTCGACCATCGCCGCGTCGAGCTCCTGCTGGCTGCGCAGCGGCTTGGGCAGCAGGCCGATCGCGCCGGACTCGATGGCCTGCTCCTGTGCGTCGTCGGTCGACACCACGCATACGGGAATGTGGCGCAGCGTCATGTCGGCCTTCAGCCGGTCGAGCACGCGCCAGCCGTCCATGTCGGGCAGGTGGATGTCCAGCGAGATCACCGCAGGCTCGAACTCGCGAGTCAACGCGATCGCGCTCGAGCCGCTGGTCGCCACCAGCGCCTTGAAGCCGCAGCCGCGCGCCGACTCGAGCAGCAGGCTGGCGAAGCCGACGTCGTTCTCGACGATCAGCAGCACCAGGTCGTCGGGCCCGATGGCGTTGCGGTCGTCGCCGGCCGGATTGGCCACGGCTTCGTCGGCCGCACTGCGGCCGGTCGTCTCGTCGAGCGCGGCGAAGTCGCTGGTCGACTCGTCGACGATCGGTTGCTCCTCGTCGACCACGATGTCGACCGGCCGGCGCGCCGGCCGCGTGCCGCGCGGTGGCCCGAACGTGCGCGGCAGCAGCAGCGTGAAGCGGCTGCCCATGCCGGGCTCCGACTCGAGCCGGATCTCGCCGCCGAGCAGGCGCGACAGCTCACGGCTGATCGCCAGCCCCAGGCCCGTGCCGCCGTACTTGCGCGAGGTCGAACCGTCGGCCTGCTGGAAGGCCTCGAAGATGATCTGCTGCTTCTCGGGCGGGATGCCGATGCCGGTGTCGGCCACGGTGAACGCGATCATCGGCCCGTCGCGCGCGTCGTCACCCTGGCGCGCCGGCCCCTGGTCGAGCGCGATCGTGAACGACACCTGGCCGCGATGCGTGAACTTGAAGGCGTTGGACAGCAGGTTCTTCAGGATCTGCTGCAGGCGCATCGCGTCGGTGACGATGGTGCGCGGCAGCGCCGGCAGCGCCTCGATGCGGAAGCCCACCGACTTGGCCTCGGCCACGTGGCGGAAGCTGCGTTCGATGAAGCGCAGCAGGTCCTCCAGCCGCAGTTCGCTCGGATCCAGCACCACGGTGCCCGATTCGATCTTCGACAGGTCGAGGATGTCGGTGATCAGCGCCAGCAGGTCGTTGCCCGACAGGTGGATGGTCTTGGCGAAGTCGACCTGGCGCGCGGTGAGGTTGCCGTCGGCGTTGCGGCTCAGCTGGTCCGACAGGATCAGCAGGCTGTTCAGCGGCGTGCGCAGTTCGTGGCTCATGTTGGCCAGGAATTCGCTCTTGTACTTCGACGTCAGCGCGAGCTGGGTCGCCTTTTCCTCGAGCGCCTGGCGCGCCTGCTCGACCTCGGAGTTCTTGCGCTCGACTTCCTGGTTCTGGTGCGCGAGCAGCCGCGCTTTCTCCTGCAGCTCCTCGTTGGTCTGCTGCAGTTCCTGCTGGCGGCTCTGCAGCTCCTCGGCCAGCGATTGCGACTGCTTGAGCAGCCCCTCGGTGCGCATGTTGGCGGCGATGGTGTTGATCACGATGCCGATCGACTCGGTCAGCTGGTCGAGGAAGGCGTGCTGCGCCGGGTTGAAGCGGTCGAGCGAGGCGAGCTCGAGCACGCCGCGCAGTTCGCCTTCGAACACCACTGGCAGCACCAGCACCTCCAGTGCCGAATGCTCGGACAACCCGCTGGCGATGCGGAACGATTCCGGCGGCAGGTTGGCGACCACGAGCTTGCGCTTGTCGAGCGCGCACTGGCCGACCAGCCCCTCGCCGAGGCCGATCACCTTGCCGTGCGCCGACTGCCCGGCCGACGCGTAGCTGGCAAACAAGGCCAGCTGCGGTGCGTCGCCCGCGTCGGTGAGCACGTAGAACTCGGCCTGCTGCGCGCCGACCACCGGCGCCAGCTCCGACAGGATCATGCGACCCACGGTGACCAGGTCGCGCTGGCCCTGCAGCATGCGCGAGAAGCGCGCCAGGTTGGTCTTCAGCCAGTCCTGCTCGGTGTTCTTGTGCGTGGTGTCGCGCAGGTTGCTGATCATCTCGTTGATGGTGTCTTTCAGCGCGGCCACCTCGCCCTGCGCCTCCACCGTGATCGAGCGCGTCAGGTCGCCCTGCGTCACCGCGGTCGCCACCTCGGCGATCGCGCGCACCTGCGTCGTCAGGTTGGCGGCGAGCTGGTTGACGTTCTCGGTCAGGCCCTTCCAGGTGCCCGAGGCGCCCGGCACCTTGGCCTGGCCGCCCAGCGTGCCCTCGACGCCAACCTCGCGCGCCACTGTCGTCACCTGGTCGGCAAAGGTGGCCAGCGTCGCGGTCATGCTGTTGATCGTCTCGGCCAGCGCAGCGATCTCGCCCTTGGCCTCCACGGTGAGCTTCTGCGTCAGGTCGCCGTTGGCCACCGCGGTCACCACCTTGGCGATGCCGCGCACCTGGCCGGTCAGGTTGCCGGCCATGAAGTTCACGTTGTCGGTCAGGTCGCTCCAGGTGCCCGACACGCCGCTCACCTCGGCCTGGCCGCCCAGCCGCCCTTCGGTGCCGACCTCGCGCGCGACGCGCGTGACCTCGGCCGCAAAGCTCGACAGCTGGTCGACCATGGTGTTGATGGTCGCCTTCAGCTCCAGGATCTCGCCCTTCACGTCGACCGTGATCTTCTTGCTCAGGTCGCCGGCCTGCACGGCCTTGGTCACGTCGGCGATGTTGCGCACCTGGCTGGTCAGGTTGCTGGCCATCAGGTTGACCGAGTCGGTCAGGTCCTTCCAGGTGCCAGCCACGCCCTGCACATCGGCCTGGCCACCGAGCTTGCCTTCGGTGCCGACCTCGCGCGCCACGCGCGTCACCTCGGCGGCGAACGAGTTGAGCGTGTCGACCATCGTGTTGACGGTGTTCTTCAGCTCCGACACCTCGCCCTTCACATCGACCGTGATCTTCTTGGACAGGTCGCCCGCGGCCACCGCCTTGGTCACGTCGGCGATGTTGCGCACCTGTGATGTCAGGTTGCCGGCCATGAAGTTGACGCTCTCGGTCAGATCCTTCCAGGTGCCGGCCACGCCCTGCACGTCGGCCTGGCCGCCGAGCTTGCCCTCGGTGCCGACTTCGCGTGCGACCCGCGTCACCTCGGCCGCAAAGCTGCGCAGCTGATCGACCATCGTGTTGATGGTGTTCTTCAGCTCCAGAATCTCGCCCTTCACGTCGACGGTGATCTTCTTGGAGAGATCCCCGGCGGCCACCGCCTTGGTCACGTCGGCGATGTTGCGCACCTGCGATGTCAGGTTGCCGGCCATCGAGTTCACGCTGTCGGTCAGATCCTTCCATGTGCCGGCCACGTCGCGCACCTGCGCCTGGCCGCCGAGCTTGCCTTCGGTGCCGACCTCGCGCGCCACGCGCGTCACCTCGGCGGCGAACGACGACAGCTGGTCGACCATCGTGTTGATGGTGTTCTTCAGCTCCGACACCTCGCCCTTCACGTCGACCGTGATCTTCTTGTTCAGGTTGCCCGCGGCCACCGCCTTGGTCACGTCGGCGATGTTGCGCACCTGGCTGGTCAGGTTGCTGGCCATGAAGTTCACCGACTCGGTCAAATCCTTCCAGGTGCCGGCCACACCCTGCACGTCGGCCTGGCCGCCGAGCTTGCCTTCGGTGCCCACCTCGCGCGCGACCCGCGTCACCTCGGCCGCAAAGCTGCGCAGCTGATCGACCATGGTGTTGATGGTCGCCTTCAGCTCGAGGATCTCGCCCTTCACGTCGACCGAGATCTTCTTGCTCAGGTCACCGGCCGCCACCGCCTTGGTCACGTCGGCAATGTTGCGCACCTGCGATGTCAGGTTGCCGGCCATCGAGTTCACGCTGTCGGTCAGGTCCTTCCAGGTGCCCGACACGTCGCGCACCTGCGCCTGGCCGCCCAGGCGACCTTCGGTGCCAACCTCACGCGCCACGCGCGTCACTTCAGCGGCAAACGACGACAGCTGGTCGACCATCGTGTTGACGGTGTTCTTCAGCTCCAGGATCTCGCCCTTCACGTCGACAGTGATCTTCTTGCTCAGGTCACCCGCGGCCACCGCCTTGGTCACGTCGGCGATGTTGCGCACCTGCGATGTCAGGTTGCTGGCCATCGAGTTGACCGACTCGGTCAGGTCCTTCCAGGTGCCGGCCACGCCCTGCACGTCGGCCTGGCCGCCGAGCTTGCCTTCGGAGCCGACCTCGCGCGCCACGCGCGTCACCTCGGCCGCGAAC
>Ga0208423_1000011_pt1 | contig 17574 bp, 18 predicted proteins | sample WestPond_Cattail_FD_185690 | JGI IMG/M metagenome (GOLD analysis project Ga0208423, IMG submission 185690) | Natural and restored wetland microbial communities from the San Francisco Bay, California, USA, that impact long-term carbon... | ecosystem: Environmental > Terrestrial > Soil > Wetlands ...
CAATCGATCCGTGCGGGGCGCCGGCCTTGGCTACAAGGCGGCGCCTCTTCTTTTGGGAACTTACCGTTTGACCACCATCCGCATTTCGACGCCCGAGGAGATCGCGGCCCGCGCCGGCGAGATGGCGCCCGCCCTGCGTCTGCCCGAGCGGGCGTCGCTGTTCGCCGAACGCGAGATGCGCCTGCGCCAGTTGGCCGCCGGCCATGCGATGCGCGAGTACCTGATCTTCATCGCCGACATCGCGCACGAGCAGCAGGGCCTGCTGTCGCGCGGTGCGTCGTTGCCGCTGCCCGACGCCGATGAGATGGCCGCCGCCGTTGAAGCCGGCGCGCCGCCGCTGCCGGCCGGCGAGTGGCCACGTGCGCCGGTGTGGCGCGACACGCTGCGCCAGCTGGTGGCGGCGCTGCGCCAGCGCCACGCCACCGGTGGCGCTGGCGAGGCATTGGCGCGGCTGGCCGCGGCAGACGACGACTGGCTCGAGCAACAGGCCGACCGCCTGCTGCACGGCGTGATGCTCGGGCTCGACCTCGCCGCCGCGCCGCTGGTCGCGGCTGCGCTGCAGGTGCTGTGGGCCGAGTTGCTGCTGCAGACGTCGGCCGCCCATGCAACGCTAGGCCTCGCGTTGTTCCCGCGCCTGGCCGAGGCTGGCAGCTGCCCGGCCTGCGGCAGCCGGCCCACCGCCAGCGTGGTGCGCATCGACGGCGACCACGGCGGCCAGCGCTACCTGCAGTGCTCGCTGTGCAGCCTGCAGTGGCATCACGTGCGCGTGCAGTGCACCCATTGCGGCAAGAGCGGCAGGATGCATTTCCAGGAGCTGAAGGCCGAGACCGGGCAGGCCAGCGTGGTCACCGGCGCGGCCGACGGCGCGGTGCGCGCCGAATGCTGCGATGATTGCGGCCACTATCTCAAGATGGTGCACATGGACAAGGACGCGCACGCCGAGGCCGTGGCCGACGATCTGGCCAGCGTCACACTCGATCTGCTGGTGGCCGAGACCGGCGCGCAGCGCCACGGCGTCAACCTGATGCTGCTGTTCGGCGACCCCGAAGCGGACACCTCGCCGCAAGCCGGAGCGCCCTGATGCGCGCGCCCCACGAGTCCATCGTCGATGGCTCGAAGGCAACCCCGAAAGACCTGCCTTCGATAGACCGCCTGCTGCGCGACGCGGCGGGCCGGGCGCTCGCCGCCGAACACGGGCACACGCTGGTCGCCGGCGAGGCGCGCGCACTGCTCGACTCGCTGCGCCAGCGCGCCGTCACGGGCACGCTGGCAGCGGCCGACATCGGCGGCGACGCGCTCGGGCGCGCACTGGCCGCACGCGTGGCCGCGCGGCTCGCACCGCGCCTGAAGCGCGTGCTCAACCTGACGGGCACGGTAATCCACACCAACCTCGGCCGCGCGCTGCTGGCCGACAGCGCGCTGCAGCACCTGCTGGCGATGATGGCCGGGCCGAACAACCTGGAGTACGACGTCGTCGGAGGCGGCCGCGGTGACCGCGACTCGATCGTCGAGGAACTGCTGACCACGCTCACCGGCGCGCAGGCCGCGACCGTGGTCAACAACAACGCCGCCGCGGTGCTGCTGACGATTGCCGCACTGGCCCGCGGCAAGGAGGTGATCGTCTCGCGCGGCGAGTTGGTCGAGATCGGCGGCGCCTTTCGCATGCCCGACGTGATGGCCGCTGCCGGCGCCACGCTGGTCGAGGTCGGCACCACCAATCGCACCCATCCGCAGGACTACGAGCGTGCGATCGGCGAACGCACGGCACTTCTGATGAAGGTGCACACCAGCAACTACGCGGTGCAGGGTTTCACCAGCGCCGTCGACGAGGCTACGCTGGCTGGTATCGCTCACACGCGCGGTCTGCCGGTGGCCACCGACCTGGGCAGCGGCGCCCTCGTCGATCTGGCAGCCTATGGACTGCCGCACGAGCCGACACCGCAGGAGATGCTGGCCGCCGGCTGCGACATCGTCACTTTCTCCGGCGACAAGCTGCTGGGCGGTCCGCAGGCCGGGCTGATCGTCGGCACGAAGGACGCGATCGCGCGTATCCGCAAGTTCCCGATGAAGCGTGCGCTGCGCATGAGCAAGCTACCGCTGGCCGCGCTCGAGGCCACGCTGCGCCTCTACCTGCGTCCCGAACGGCTGATGCAGGACCTGCCGACGCTGCGCCTGCTGACGCGGCCGGCCGCCGACATCCGCACGCTCGCAGAGTCGCTGCGCGACGCCGTGGCGGCGGCGGTGGTGCCGCGCTTCGACGTCGAGGTGGTGGACCTGCTCGGGCAGATCGGCTCGGGCTCGTTGCCGATCGACCGCTTGCCGTCGGCCGGGCTGGCGATCGCGCCGACGGCGAAGAAGGGCGCCGGCCGCGCGCTCGACGATCTCGCCGCGGCGTTGCGCGCGCTGCCGCTGCCGGTGATTGGCCGCATCGCCGACGACCGCCTGCTGTTCGACCTGCGCTGCCTGGAGGATCCGTCTGCCCTCACGACGCAGCTCGCCGCGCTGCGCGAGTCGCTGAGTCGATCATGATTGTCGGCACCGCCGGTCACATCGACCACGGCAAAACCACGCTGGTGCGTGCGCTCACCGGCGTCGACACCGATCGTCTGCCAGAGGAAAAGAAGCGCGGCATCTCGATCGAGCTGGGTTACGCCTATCTCGACGTGCCGACGGCGGCCGACGCGGCAGCCGTCGAGCGCATCGGCTTCATCGACGTGCCGGGCCACGAGCGGCTGGTGCACACCATGCTGTCGGGTGCCTCGGGCATCGACTTGGGGCTGCTGCTGGTGGCGGCCGACGACGGCGTGATGCCGCAGACGCGCGAGCACCTGGCGGTGTTGTCGCTGCTCGGTCTGTCGCGCGGCGCCGCGGTGATCACCAAGGTCGATCGCTCCGACAGTGCGCGCGTCGCCGCGGTGCGCGACGATGTCGCGGCCTTGCTGGCCGACACGCCGCTGGCAGGTGCGCCGCTGTTCGCGTTGTCGGCTACCGCCGGCAGCGGCGTCGGCGAGCTGCGCGACTGGCTGTTCGAGCAGGCGCGTGCCTTCCACGCGCGACCGCACGCCGGCCAGGCGTTCCGGCTGGCGGTTGACCGTGCCTTCACGCTCGACGGCGTCGGCACGGTGGTCACCGGCACCGTGCATGCCGGCAGCGTGCAGGTCGGCGACGAGCTGACGCTGGTGCCATCGCCGGTGCCGCTGCGTGCCCGCGTGCGCAGCCTGCACGCACAGAACCGCGCGGTCACGCGTGCCGTCGCCGGCCAGCGCTGCGCCGTCGCGTTGGCCGGCGTGGCCAAGGACGCGATCACGCGCGGCCAGTGGCTGGTGCCCGAAGCCGCCGCGGCGACCAGCGGTCGCGTCGACGTGTTGCTCGCGCTGTGGCAGGGCGAGGCCAAGGCGTTGCGCGCCGGCACGCCGGTGCACGTGCACCTCGGCGCGGCGGAGGTCGATGGCACCGTGGCGCTGCTCGACGACGGCGATACGCTCGCACCGGGCGCGCGGGCACGCGTGCAGCTCGTGCTGCGTCGACCGATCGGCGCCTGGCACGGCGATCGCGTGGTGCTGCGCGACGCGTCGGCCTCGCGCACGATGGCTGGCGGCTTGGTGGTCGATCCGTTTGCACCGGCGCGCTATCGACGCACGCCGCAGCGGCTGGCCGAGCTCGATGCCTGGGCCGTCGAGCCCGCTGCCGCCAGCCTGGCCGCACTGCTGCGCGCCAGCGTCAACGGTGTCGACCTGGTGCGCTGGCGCCGCGCCTGCGGCCTGGCCGACGGCGATGGCGCCGTGGCGGTTCCGCTGCCCGCCGACGCGCTGCGCGCCAGCGAGGGCATGGTCGACATCGCGCTCGACGGGGGTCTGGCTCAGGCACTGGCAGAACGGCTGCTCGCGGTGCTGGCCGACTATCACGCGCGGCACGACGAGGAGCTGGGCCCCGACGCCGGCCGACTGCGTCGTCTGTGTGCGCCGCGGCTGCCCGAGCCGCTTTGGCGCGGATTGCTCGCCCGTGCGCTGGCCGACGGCCACGTCGCGCAGCGTGGTGCCTTCGTGCATCTGCCGGCGCATGGCGTCAAGCTGTCGGCCACCGAGGAGCGCATTGCGCAGAAGGTCGGCCCGCTGTTGCACGAGGCCGGCTTCGAGGGCGCCTGGGTGCGCGACCTGGCACGCGACAGCCGGGAGCCGGAGGCGCTGATGCGCACGACGCTGGCGCGCCTGGCCCAGCGCGGCGAACTGCATCAGGTGGTGAAGGACCTGTTCTATCCGCAAGAGACCATCACGCGGCTGGCGGCGCTGGCGCGCGAGGTCGGCGCGGCGCAGGGCGGCGAGGTCACCGCGGCCTTGTTCCGCGACGCGACGCAGCTCGGCCGCAAGCGCGCGATCCAGGTGCTGGAGTACTTCGACCGTGTCGGTCTGCTGCGCCGTGTGCACGACGTGCACCGCCTGCGCGGCGACACTGATCTGTTCCGGGAGACCGCATGATCGCGCGGCACTTCCGGCACGAGCGATTCAACGGAAGGGAAACGACCCTGGTGGGTCGGCCGGGCTTCAAACCCGGTGGGCGGCGCCACGCGTCGCCGGGTGGGTTCGACTCCCATTCCCTTCCGCCAAAGGCATTCGTTCGGCTGCTGGGCAGCCGTGGCTCGGCCGAGGCGCAACTCCGCCTGCAGACATGAACGTCCTCGGCCTGGAGTTCCCCGACGCGTTGCACTTCCACGTGGCGCATCAGGTATGGGCGCGGGTGGACGAAGATGGGCTTGTGGCGGTCGGCATCACGGCGCTCGGCATCCGGCTGTCGGGCGAGATCTACATGTGCCGGCCCAAGCCGGTCGGACAGGTGGTCGAGCAGGGGCGGTCGATCGCCGTGGTCGAGCTGGCCAAGGCCATCGTCTCGGTCAAGGCGCCGTTGTCGGGCGAGGTGGCGGAGGTCAACGCCGCGTTGGCGGCGCAGCCCGAGCTCGTGCACGCCGATCCGTACGGCCGCGGCTGGCTGGTCCGCTTGAAGCCGGCGGCATGGGAGACCGAGCGCGCGGTGCTTGTCCAAGGCGATGCGGTGCCCGCCGCAATGGCGCATCATGCGTGGCTCAACAACGTGGAGCCATCGTGACTGATGCTGCGCCGGCGCCGGTGCCTGCCGGCATTGCGATCCTGCTGTGGGCCACCGAGCCCGAGGCGCCGCATCGGCTGGCGACGCCGTTCTTCCACGCCGCCGCGGCGGCGGCGATGGACGTGAAGGTCGAGCTCCACTTCAGCGCGCGCAGCGTGCTGCTGCTCAAGCCCGGCGTCGCCGACAAGCTGCACGCGAGCCCGTACCACGCCAAGACGGTGATGGATGCGATGCGCGAGGCGGTGTCGCACGGCGCCGTGCTGCTCGCCTGCACCGACGCGCTGCACGCCAACGGCCTGTCGCGCGACAAGCTGATCGCCGAGTGCACCGGCCACGGCGGTGCGGTGCAGTTCATGGCGCGGGTGTGCGATCCGGCGTGGCGCACGCTGGTGTTCTGAGCCCGCGCCGGGCTCGGCACGCTGCCCCCGGGCGCCGCTGACGCAGCGTGTCCCGCACGCCGCTCACGTGCCACCGGGCCATGTCACCCAGTGGTTGTCCAGCGCCATCGGTGCCGGCCACGGCACCATCGCCGGCGGCTGCGTCGGATGCCAGCGTCCGACGCCGCGTGCCGCGGCGACGATCACACCGCCGTTGTGCCAGGGCGCGAGCGCATAGGCACGCTGCAGATGCGCGACCTCGGTCAGCCCATCGGCATGGTCCGGCCGCCAGAGCCAGGCGCGGTTCGTGAACGCATTGCTGATCACGAAGCCGCCATCGACCGCGGCAGCGATGTCGCCGGCGTAGCCGGCGGCAGCGGCCTGGCGCGCGGGTACGGCGAGCGACGTACCGTCCCAGATCGCCAGCGCCGGTGCCTCGGCGCGGCGCGCCGGGTCATCGTGTTCGGCCTGGAGCGCCAGGCCGAGCAACGGTGCGGCGCCCTCGGCGGGCATGCCGAAGACGATGTGGCGGATGCTCAGGCGCGGATCGGGCGCCCGCCATTGACCGAGCAGTGCGCCGCTGTGGCCATCGAGGCATACCAGCGACGAGTCCATGCGGTCGAGGTCGCGCTTGCGGTCGTCGGCGTCGCGGTGGATGCCGCCATTGGCCACCAGCAGCCGGCCGTCGGCGGCCACCAGCAGCTGGTGCGGCTCGACGCCGTGCGTCGGCCATTGGTCGACCTTGCGCAGCGTGCGCGCGTCGCGCACGCCGATGCGCCCGCGCCGGTCGCCGACATCGGTTTCGGTCGTGTAGAGCCAGCGGCCGTCGCGGCTGGCAACGACATGGCCGCCGAAGGTGGTGCGGCCCGCGTCGTCGGGCGCGACCTGCGCGACGACGCGGCCATCGCCGTCGATGCGCATCAGCCAGCGGCCCGGGCGCAGCGCCACCGCGAGCAGCGCGCCATCGGGCTCGGGCAGCAGGCCGTGCGGTCGGCTCGGCACCGCCACCGCATGCCTCACGCGCAACGCAGGGGCGGACCAGTCGACCTCGAGCACGCCGACCTGGTGCGCGTCACTCTCGGCGGGGCCCCGCCAGGCGGCGCCGATGGCCAGCGTGCCGCTGTTGTCGGGCCGCGCGTGGGCGTGGCCGAAGAGGCCGAAGAGGCCTGCGCCGGTGGCGCTCAGGAACAGCCGGCGTTTCACCATCGTCGCGCTCCTCAATAAAACAGATAGGCCACCGTGAACTGCAGCGTGCGCGGCTTGCCGGGCACGTAGTGGCCGCGGTAGACAAAGTCGGCGTAGTGCTTGTTCGTCAGGTTGGTCAGGTTGGCCTTGTAGATCAGGTCGCCCTGGGTGTACTCGGCCATCAGGTCGGCAGTGATGTACTTCGCCGCCCAGATCGGCGAGTTTTCCGCCAGTCCCACCGGACGGTCGCCGCTCTTGGCCGTCAGGCCGCCACCGACACGCCAGGCCGATGTGAGCTTGAAGGTGCTCCAGACCGTGCCGCTGTGCCGCGGCGTCAGGCCGGGACGCGACCCTTCGGCTTCGGTGCCCGCCGCGCCGCTGGATTCGTCGACCCTGGCGCTCGGGATGAACGCATACGAGCCGTAGACCTCCCAGGCCGGCGTGATGCGTCCGCTCAAGTCAAACTCGATGCCGGCCGCATGGCGTTTGCCCGACAGCACGTAGTTGCAGGCATCCACCGACTCGCTGTCGCGATTGCGTTCGTTGAACTTGGTCGAATGGAACAGCGCCACGCGTGTGCTCAGGCGGCCGGCCGCCCATTCGTTCTTCGCACCGAGCTCGATGTTGCGGCTCTTCTCGGGAGCCGAGTTCGACGTGCCGGCGTCGTACTGGTAGGCGTCGCCCGAGGTGTTGAACGAGGTGCCGTACGACAGGTGGTAACTCTGCGTGTCGCTGGGCTGGAACAGCACGCCGAAGCGCTCGCTCCACAGCGAATCGTCGCGCGTGAAGCGCGTGTCGGCCGGCGTGAAGCAGGGGTTGGGCTGGGGCGGGTTGCCGGTCGCGGCCTGCCCCTGCTGGGCGATCGCGTGATAGCGGCCGCGGAACCTGTCCCAGCGCACGCCGGCCAGAAGCTTCCACTGCGGGGCGATGCGCAGCAGGTCCTGCGCATAGATGCCGAGCGCCTTGGCGTCGAAGGTGCGATTGACGTTCGCGATGCGCAGCTGCTCGTTGACGGATCCGCCGTCGTTCGGCGCGCCGACCGTCGTGGTGGGCTTCATGAGCGTGACGCCAGTGGGCAGCGAGAAGGCAAAGTTGTTCAACTTCTCGTGCGCGGCGTCGACGCCGGCCTGCACGTTGTGCTCCAGTTCGAGCCACCGGTGCTTGCCGGTGTAGTCGCTCTGCAGGTAGCGCGTGTCCATGTCCATCAACTTGTTGTTGCTGCCGCGCGTGAGCACGGTCGCGTCGCCGAAGGTGTCGCTGGTCACCGCCAGGCCGCCGGGCTGCAGCGCGGCCGCCGCGAAGCGGATCGCGCTGGCCCGCTGGTCGCGCCGGTAGTTGGCGATGCGTGCCTGGGTCTTCAGCTCGGCGCCGTCGCCGAAGCGGTGCACGTGGCTGCCCTGCCACTGCGTGGTGCCGGTGTGGTTGAAGTCGCTGGCGGCACCGTAGTAGTTCTTCGGGTCGGTGGGCCATTGGTAGTTGCCGCCTTTGACCGAGCCGGGCGTGAGCCACGGCAGGCCATAGTGGATGCCGTTGTCGTTCTGCAGGTAGTACGCGCCGACCGCGAATTCGTCGCGGGTGCCGATGCCGAAGCGATAGGTCGACGCGATGCCGACCTTGTCGATCGGCACGCCCCAGTCGGCGGCCTGCGTATTCATCAGGTTGATCCGCAGTGCCGCGTCCTGCCCGGTCGCGAAGTTGAAGTCGCCAGTGCCGCGCAGATAACCACCGGAGCCCATGGTCACCGCGGCCTCGTGCTGCGTCAGCAGGCGCGGCTGCTTGCTCACCTGGTTGACTGCGCCGCCGGTGGAGCCGCGGCCGAACAGCAGCGAGGCCGAGCCGCGCAGCACCTCGAGCCGGTCCCAGTTGAAGCTGTCGCGCTCGTAGAACGCCGGGTCGCGCATGCCGTCGATGAAGATGTCGCCGCTGCTCTGCAGCGAGAAGCCGCGCAGGCGGATGTCCTCCTCGCCGCCCTCGGCCGCCTGGAAGCTGATGCCGGCGGTGTTCTTCAGTGCCTCCTTCAACGTGTCCTGACCGCGGTCGTCGAGCAGCTTCTCGGTCACCACGGTGACCGACTGCGGAATGTCGCGCAGCGGCTGGGTGCCCTTGCCGATGGTGGTGGTGGTGGCGCGCACGCTGTCCTTGCCGGCGGGTTCGGAGGCGGCCTTGGCGCGCACGGCGGGCATCACGGTGTCCTGGCTGGTCGTGCCCGATGCGGCGCCGGCGGGGGCGGGATCGGTCGTCGCCTGTGCGTGGGCGAAGCCGCCGCACGAGGCGCCGGCGAGCAGTGCGATCAGCGGGCGCAACGCCGGTGCGCGGGTGGATCGGTGGCGGTGCGCGGTCGCGGTGGTTGGGTCATGCGTCTTCATGGGGCGTCGATCTCCTGTCGGACAACGGCGGGCCACACGCGCCGTGCACGGGGCACGGCGGCGGGCGTTTCGGGGTGGGGTGTCAGCGTGTCGGTTCGGGCTCGCTGACGAATCCGATCTTCGACAGTCCGGCGCGCGAGGCGTCGGCCAGCGTCTCGGCCACGAGGCGGTAGGGCACCGACTGGTCGGCGCGCAGGTGAACCTCGGGCTGCGGTGTGCGCGAGCCCTCGGCGGCGAGGCGGCGAGACGCTTCGTCGCGGCTCACCCGCTCGCCGTTCCAGAAGCGCGCGCCGGTGGCGTCGATGGCGAAGTCGATCTTGTCGGGCTTGAGTTCGTTGACGCGCGAGTCGGCCTTGGGCAGGTCGAGCTTGACCGCGTGCGTGAGCAGCGGCGCGGTGACGATGAAGATCACCAGCAGCACCAGCATCACGTCGATCAGCGGCACCATGTTGATGTCGTTCATCGGCGCGGCGGGCACCTTGCGGTCGAACGAGGCGAAGGCCATGTCGTGGGCTCCTTCAGGCGGCGCCGTGGGTCATCGCGCGCAGCTGCGCTTGCGCGGGCGCGATGTGTGGCGCAGGTGCGGCGCTGGCCTTCAGGCTGGTGCCGGTGGTGAGAAAGGTGAGCAGCTCGAACGCGAACGCGTCGAGCCGCGCGCCTTCGACGCGGTTGCCGCGTGTGATGGCGTTGTAGGCCACCACGGCCGGAATCGCCACGGCCAAGCCGATGCCCGTCATGATCAGCGCCTCGCCCACCGGGCCGGCAACCTTGTCGAGCGTGCCGGAGCCGCTCATGCCGATGGCCACCAGCGCGTGGTATACGCCCCAAACGGTGCCGAACAGGCCGACGAACGGTGCCGTCGCGCCGACGGTGGCCAGCGCGGTGAGGCCGCCTTCCATGCGCAGGGTCTCCTCGTCGAGCACCTTCTTGATCGTGCGCGTGACGAAATCCTGTGCTGTGCCGGCCTCGGCCAGCCTGGCCGCACCGTACTTCGCGTGGTGGGCCTGGGCCTGCATCGCATGGGCGGTCAGGTGGGAGAATGGGTCGCGCGCGCCGTGCGTGGTGATCTCGGCACCGACTTCGTCGAGCGAGCGCGCGTCCCAGAACAGGCGCAGGAACTGTTCGCTGCGGCGCCGGCGCAGCCACTGGCCGAGGCCCCTCGTCGCGATCAGCGCCCACGACAGCACCGACATCGCGGCCAGGATCAGCAGCAGCGTGCGCGAGACCACGTCGGTCTGCGTCAGGAAGTGGCCGAAGCCGAGGGCGGATTGGGGATCGTTCATGTCAGTTCTCGAGTTCGAAGAGAAGCGGCATCACCACCCAGAACGGCAGCGGCGTGCCGTTCTCGGTGTAGGGCCTGAATCGCGTGAGGTGCACGGTGGCGAGCGCGGCTTCGTCGAGCCGCGCATACCCCGACGAGCGGATCACGCTCAGCTGCTGCGGCTGGCCGCGGGCATCGACGAGCACGCGCACATTCACCTGTCCTTGCTCCTGCAGGCGCCGCGACACGCTCGGGTAGCTCAGCACCGGCGGGCTCAGGTACTCCACCGCCGTGATCGCGATCGTGCGCGGCGCTGGTGGTGCAGGTAGCGCAGGCGGTGGCGGCGGCGCCGGAGCGACCACCATTGGCTCGACCAGCACCGGCGTCGGCTCCACCGGCTGCGGTGGCGGCGGCGGCGCGACGAAGACCGGCGCGGCCGGTGTCGGCACCCGCTCGCTGACGACCACCGGCTTGGGTTGCACCGCGGCGGCCGGCTTCGGCGGCGGCGGCGGCGGTGGCGGTGGGGGAGTCGTGGGCGCTGGCGGTGCGATCCAGTCGACCGCGATCGGCAGGATCTCGCCGACCGCACGGCGCACCGGTTCTATCTGCAGCAATGCCCAGAGCGCGCCCACGTGCAGCAGCGCGGTGCCGATCCACACGCCGCGCCGGACGGCGGGCGACAGGGCGTCGGGCGAGTGGCTCGGCAGCGCGGATGTGGATTCAATCGCCATGGGTCAGCGGCGCGAGGGTAGTGCTCTGTATTGCTAGTGTAAATGCGAGTGGTTCGTATTTGCAATGACTACATGCTGATGCTGGGCAAGGAGGCGTCACGACGGCGCAGCCGCATGCCATTCGTCCGATTGGCTGCTCCTACACTTCGCCGATGCAGGTACAGGCAGTTCGGCTCGGGTGCGAAAGACGCCACGGCCGGCCGGCATCACCATGGATCAGCCGCTGATCGCCGCCCTCGAAGCGTTGCTTTCCCGCCAGTCGGTCGGTGCGAAGCACCTCGCCGAGCCCGGCCCCGGTGACGCGGACCTGCGCCGGATGGCCGACGCTGCGCTGCGCGCGCCCGATCACGCCGGCCTGGTGCCGTTTCGCTTCGCGGTCGTGCGCGGCGCGGCGCGCGACCGTCTTGCGCAGTTGTTCGAGCAGGCCGGGCGTGAGGCCGGCAAGGACGACGCCGAGGCACGGATCGACGCCGAGCGTGCGCAGCGCGCGCCGGTCACGGTGGCGGTCATCGCGCGCATCGATCTCGGCCACAAGCTGGTGCCATCGCACGAGCAGTGGGCATGCGTCGGTGGCGCGTTGACCAACTTTCTCAACGCCGCGCACGCGCTGGGCTTCGGCGGCAAGATGCTGTCGGGTGCCAAGGTGCGCCACCTGGCGGTGCAGCAGGCGTTCTGCGGTCCGGGCGAGACGCTGGTCGGCTGGATCGCGCTCGGCACGCCGGTGAAGAGCCCGTCGCGCGCGGGAGAGAAGCCGAGCGCCTCCGATGTGCTGCAAGACTGGACGTGAGCGGCCGCGCGTGGTCGTGGCCACGGGCCGGGCGGGCCGTGGCGACTAGAAGGGATAGTGCCGCGGCTGCGTCTGCACAGTGATCCAGCGCAGCTCGGTGAACTCGGCGATGCCGGCCCTGCCGCCGAAGCGGCCGATGCCCGAACCCTTGACGCCGCCGAACGGCATCTGCGCCTCGTCGTGCGCGGTGGGGCCGTTGACATGGCAGATGCCCGAATCGATCTTGCGCGCGACGTTGAACGCGCGCGCCAGGTCGCGGCCGAACACCGCGCACTTCAGCCGCGTGTTCCGCAGCCACACCGGCGCATCGCCCAGCGAATACCGCCAGGCGCGAACCTGCGCAGGCCGCTAGCGCAGGCCCAGGTCGGCACGCAGTTCGGCGCCGCTGCGCGTGCGCGGGTCGCCGGGCCAGGCGCGCACGAGCTCGGCGATGCGGGTGTTCACCGGCGCGGCGACTCCCTGCGTCTGGGCCAGCCGCACCACCTCGCCGCAAAGGGCGTCGATTTCCGTCGGCCGGCCGCGCGACAGGTCGTCGGCCATGCTGGTGCGTGCATTCGCATCGATGCGCAGCAAGCGCGCCGCCAGCAGGCGAAACAGTGGTGTCGGCAGGCGCAGCACGAAAGGCAGCGCAGCAGGCGGCAACGGCGTCAGGCGGGCGGGCGCGATGCCGGCGGCATTCAGCACGGCCAGCGCCTCCTCGATCAGCGCCGCCATGCACAGCCGATAGTCACGCTGCAGCAGCTGCGCCCGCAGCGGCAGGCCCGACAGGGCATTGACCGCGTTGTTCAGGTTGAGCAGCAACTTGCCCCACAGCAGCGCATTCATGTCCCGGTGCAACTGCAGCGGCACGCCGGCGACAGCGAACACCGGGCACCACGCGCGCAGTGCCGTATCGTCATGAGCAGCCAGCGTGCCGCTGGTGCCGCGGTGATAGTGGCCGGGCGCGAGCGCGACCACGTTGTACGGCACCATGCCTGCGCGCACCGTCAGCGCCAGCGCGTGCGCCTGCGCCACCGCGGCGTTGCTCACGCCGTTCTGCATCGATACCACCAGCGTGCCCGCCGGCAGACCGCGAGCGAGCGTGCTGGCGGCCTCGGCGGTGGCACCGCTCTTCACGCACAGCAGCACCAGCGCAGGGCGGCTGCCTTCGGGTATGTCCAGCGCCAGTTGCAGCGCGTCGGGCGCGACACGGCGACGGCCGCCGTCCAGGTCGGTCAGCGTGAGTCCGTGGGCGCGCAGCGCGTCCAGCACACGCGGTCGGCCGACCAAGGTGACCGCCACGCCGCCTGCCTGCAGGCAGCCGCCGATCCAGCAGCCCACGGCGCCGGCGCCGAACACCAGCACCGGGCCCGGGGCCTCGGCGTTCAACGGCTGGGCGACGCGGCCAGGTCGCGCAGATGCGTCGGCCCGGCACGGCGCTCGATCTCGGCCAGCAGATCGCGGCCCCAGCCGAGCGCGAACAACCACTCACCGACGACGAACATCGGCCCCACCGGCAGGCCGGCCACGTCATCGGCGAGAAGGGGCTTGCGGCCCTCGTAGTAGTGGCCGACGAACTGCACGACCCAGCCGATGGCGAAGACGCCGATGCCCCAGGCCAGCCAGTGGCCGATGCCCAGCCGCGCGAACGGCTGCGCCAGCGCGATCAGCATCGCGTTGACCAGGCAGGTGGCGACGCCCAGCACCAGGTTGCCGCGCGTCAGGTACCAGGCGCTGGCCAGCGCCCAGGCGATCCACGCCAGCGACCAACCGCCGAGGCTGGGCTTGGACAGCAGGATGCCGACCGCCCACACGACGATCGGGATGCCGACGAAGTGGATGACGATGTTGCGCTTGTCGCGGTGGTACTCGGCATAGCGGGCCATCAGTTCGATGGCGGGGCGGAACAGGGTGGCGGCCATGGCGGAGCGGGGCGAATGACGCGTATCGAGTGTCGACGCCCGCAGTTCAGCACAGCGCCGCGTCGCTGTCAAAGCGGTGGCCGGGGCCCCGCTGCATAGAATCACCGCTATTACGAGAGAAGCCATTGGCATGAGCATCAAGAGCGACAAGTGGATCCGCCGCATGGCTGCCGAGCACGGCATGATCGAGCCGTTCGAGCCCGGCCAGGTGCGCAACGCGCCGGACGGACACCGCATCGTCAGCTATGGCACCTCGAGCTACGGCTACGACATCCGCTGCGCGCCCGAATTCAAGGTGTTCACCAACATCTTCAGCACGGTCGTCGACCCCAAGAACTTCGACGAGCGCAGTTTCGTCGACATCGAGTCCGACGTCTGCGTGATCCCGCCCAACAGTTTCGCGCTGGCACGCACGGTGGAGTACTTCCGCATCCCGCGCAACGTGCTCACCATCTGCCTGGGCAAGAGCACCTATGCGCGCTGCGGCATCATCGTCAACGTGACGCCGTTCGAGCCCGAGTGGGAGGGCTACGTGACGCTCGAGTTCAGCAACACGACGCCGCTGCCGGCCAAGATCTACGCCGGTGAGGGCTGCGCGCAGGTGCTCTTCTTCGAAAGCGACGAGGTCTGCGAAACCTCGTACAAGGACCGCGGCGGCAAGTACCAAGGGCAGCGCGGAGTGACGTTGCCGAAGACGTGACGGGCTGAGTTCGGCACGTTGCTGACTTTGAGCGTCCGCTGTGCGCGCCGTCGAGAGACCGAGCACGCAAGGCTGCGGGCGAGCAGGCCCGGGCGCTCAACCGCCGGCGCCTGGGCCCTGCGGGCCCAGGTTCCCTGCGATGCTCGCCACGCGAGGGCGGCTGCGGTCCTCGTCCTCGCGCGGCCAGCGTCGGGCTCTCGCCCGCCGCTTGCGCTCGAACTCGAACAGTCCTCGCCGTCCCGCCGCCTTCGGGCGACGGGCAACCCTCGCGCGGCTGCGCTTCTCGGCGGCGGCCATTCGCGCCCGGGCCTGCCCGCCCACAGCCTTGCCGGCCGCACCGCGCGGGTGGCGTCGTCAAACCGCCTGAGCACTGCATCGCGGCAGGCGGTACCCGGCCGGGGCGATTTGTGGGTCGGCGAGAAGCGCAGCGTCGAGGTCGGTCGGCGCGCGTGAGCGCGCTTCAACCCCTGACTTGCCGACGATGGTTGAGCGCAGCGAGCGAAGCTCGCGTAGCGAGTTCGGCGGCGCGACCTCGACGCGAGCATCGCAGCGCAGTCCTCGCCGCAGGCGAGGGCCGACCCAGTATGAGCCCCGGGCGGGTACCGCCTGGCGCGATGCGAAGTGCTCGGTCGGAAAGCGGGCCCTTGCCAACGGCGGCCAAGGGCCGCAAGCCGACCCGCGAGCCGACTCGCCCGTTCATGGCCGCGCGCCGTGACGGCTCGCTCGACGCGCCTGTCCGATGCGCTCGCCGCGCCGTTTGCGCAGCCATACCCACAGCCCCGACGCCACCAGCAGCAGCGGCATGGCGCCGGTGAGGCACATCGCGAGCAGGCCGCCGCGGCCGAAGGCGCTGCCGGTGTGCAAAGGGAACAGCCAGTGCATGAAGCTCTCGCCGCCGCTGCGTGTGCGGCCGCTGCGCTCGACCAGGATCTCGCCGGTCATCGGGTGCACCCAGACGATGGTGTCGCCCTGGCGGTGCACGTCGTCGCGGCCGCGCAGGTAGACCAGGTAACCGGTGTTGCCGCGCGGCGGGATGTGGATCTCCGTCATCGTGTGCGCGGCGAAGGCCTGCCGCACGCGGCCCAGCATGGCGTCCAGCGCCACCGGCTCGTCGTCGACGGTGGCGCGCCAGGGCAGCACCGGAAAGCTCTCGACGCGCGAGAACACGCCGACGATGTCGCGCACGTAGTTCAGGTAGACGAGCGTGGCGCCGGTCAGCGTCGACAGCAGCAGCAGCAGCGCGAGCAAGATGCCGCCGCTGCGGTGCAGGTCGAAGGCCATGCGGGTCGCGCTGGCCCGCATGTTGATCCACACCAGCCGCCGCCATGCCTTGGGCCGGCGCGGCCAGGCGATCACCACACCGCTGACCACCGAGGTCAGCAGCAGCAGGCCGGCGACGCCGACGATGTTGGAGCCCCAGTTGCCGAGCAGCACGTTGCGATGGAACTCGTACAGCGTGCGCAGCAGGTCCGGCGCCCTCAGGCTCATCGTCTCCAGGCTGCGCGTGCCGAGCAAGGCGCCACTGACCGGATCGAACAGTGCCTCCAGTCGGCCGGACTCCACCCGGCCGGCCAGCGGGCGCACCTGCAGCCGGTAGACGTCGTGCGCGTCTTCCGGCGCCCGCGCGCGCTCGACGCGACCCAACTCGGGCATCTGCTGGGCGATCTCGACGATGGCAGCGACGTCCAGCCCCGGATGCGTCGCGTCGACGGCCTGCGGCGCACGCAGCAGCGTCGGATTGAGCCACGCGTCGACCGGCTCGCGGTAGACCAGCAGTGCTCCGGTGGCACCGACCAGCACGAACCAGACGCCCAGCCCGATGCCCAGCCAGCGGTGCAGTTGGTTCCACAACGAGCGCCGGCGCTGCGTGGCGATGCGGTCGAGCGGGCGTTTCACGGTCAGCGGTGACTCTCGCGCGTGTCGTGGCAACACGGGCAGAGGACGATCCCCTGCGGCCGCGCAACGATTGTGACCGCCCGGGCTCGGGGCGAGCGCGCTCGCGGGAGCGCCCGCGAGCGGGTACGCTCGGGTTTCCAGCCGGAATCCGACGGCCCGGAGCATCTGGGAGACAGACACCATGAAGTGGGAAGGCAACCGGCAGAGCGACAACGTCGAGGACCGGCGGGGCGAGGGACCCGGCATGGGCGGAGGCGGAGGTTTCCGCCTCGGCGGCGGGCGGGGCATCGGCGTCGGCACGATCGTCGTGGCCCTGGTGGCCGGCTGGATCTTCGGCATCAACCCGTTGACGATCCTGGGCGCGCTCGAAGGCGGCGGCCTGCCCGAGGCGCCGGTGACCCAGGGGCCGGCGCAGCGGCCGCCGGCCGACGACAAGATGGCGGCCTTCGTGTCGACCGTGCTGGCCGATACCGAGGACGTGTGGAAGGCGCAGTTCGGTACGCAGGGCGGGGGTTATCGCGAGCCGAAACTGGTGCTCTTTCGTGGCGCCACGTCCACCGCCTGCGGCGCCGGGCAGGCGGCGATGGGTCCGTTCTACTGCCCCGGCGACCAGAAGGTCTACATCGACCTCGGCTTTTACGAGACGATGAAGAACCGTCTCGGCGCGCCGGGCGACTTCGCGCAGGCCTACGTGATCGCGCACGAGGTCGGCCACCATGTGCAGAACCTGATGGGCATCACCGACAAGGTGGACAGCCTGCGGCAGCGCAGCAGCGAGGCGCAGGGCAACGCGTTGTCGGTGCGGCTGGAATTGCAGGCCGACTGCTTTGCCGGCGTGTGGGCGCACCACGCCCAGCGCTCGCGGCAGATCCTCGAGCAGGGCGACATCGAGGAGGCGCTCAACGCGGCGGCGCAGATCGGCGACGACGCGCTGCAGCGCAAGTCCCAGGGCACCGTGGTGCCCGAAAGCTTCACCCATGGCACGAGCGCGCAGCGCGTCAACTGGTTCAAGCGCGGGTTGACCGGCGGCAGCCTGCGCGAGTGCAATACCTTCGAGGGCGCCCGGCTGTAGCCTGAGCCAAGGGCCGCAGGCCTGGCGCATGCCGCCTCCACGCGCGGCGTGCGTGGAGGCGAGCCCACGGGAGGGACGCATGAGCAGCACCGCACACTCGAACGCGCACGAGCGCATGGCCGCGCTGCGCGCGGCCGACAAGGGCAAGATCGTCAGTGCCGACGATGCGGTGGCGCTGCTGCGCGACGGCGACATGTT
>Ga0208423_1000012_pt1 | contig 17257 bp, 20 predicted proteins | sample WestPond_Cattail_FD_185690 | JGI IMG/M metagenome (GOLD analysis project Ga0208423, IMG submission 185690) | Natural and restored wetland microbial communities from the San Francisco Bay, California, USA, that impact long-term carbon... | ecosystem: Environmental > Terrestrial > Soil > Wetlands ...
CCCGATCAACGGCGACGCCTTCGGCGCCTCGGCCACCTCGCCGCCCGCGGTGGCGGGTTATCCGCACGTGACCGTGCCGATGGGCCAGGTGGGCGGGCTGCCGGTGGGCCTGAGCTTCATCGGCACGGCGTGGAGCGACGCGCGGCTGCTGCAGCTGGCGCATGCCTACGAGCAAGCCACGAAACACCGCGCGCCTCCTACCTACCGCGAGCGCAGCACATGAGTCGCCTCTGCGTCGCATAGATCCGCCCCAACCAAGGTCTTGCGCGGATCCGGCTCCGCCGGTCCGCTGCAAGGGCCCCCTCGGGGGGCAGCGACCAGCGGGAGCGTGGGGGCTCACGCTGCCGCGATCTCCATCTGCTTGAAGCGGCGTGTGATGCGCTCGACGAAGGCGCCCGCCACGTGCGACAGCGGGCGCTGGCTGGCGACCAGGATGCCGGCTTCCATGCGATTGACCGCGGCGATGTCGAGCGGCCGCCACACGAGGTCGCCGCGTGCCAGCTCGTCCATGAAGGCGATCTTGGAGAAGAACGCGATGCCCTTGCCGGCGACGATCAGGCGCTTGAGCAGCGGCGTCGAGTTGCAGGTGATGTGCGGCGCCACCGCGTCCCAGAAACGGCCGAACTCGGGCACCTGGGCGCTGTTCACCGGCGACGGCCCGCTCGAGCGCAGGAAGGGCTGGCCTTCGCAATCAGCCACGCCGATCGCCGCCTTGCGCGCCAGCGGGTGCGACGGCGCCATGATCACGCCGAGCGGGAACGGCGCACGCGCCACCACCTTCAGCCCGGCGGGCAGGCGGCTCAAGAAGCTGATGCCGATGTCGCAGCGGCCCGAAGTGACCCACTCGGGCACCTCGCCCGGCGACAACGCGGTGAGCTCGTAGGTCACCGCGGGATAGGCCTCGGCGAAGTCTTCCACCGCGGCGGGCAGGAAGTCGACGAACAGCGAGTCCATCGAGGCGAGCGCCACATGGCCGGTGCGTTCGCCCTTCAGCGCATCGAGCTCGGTGCGCGTCAGGTGATAGTCGTGCAGCGTGCCGCGCACATGCTGCAGCACACGCTCGCCGGCGGCGTTGAGCCGCATGCCGCTGGGCAGGCGGTCGAACAGCTCGGTGCCGAGCTCGGCTTCGAGGTTGCGGATCTGCCGGTTGATGGCGCTGGAGGCAACGAACAGGGTCTGCGCCGCCTTGCGGATCGAACCGCAGCGCGCCACTTCGACGAAGTACTTGAGGACGCTGGCGTGCACGGGCGGGCCGGTGGCTGGATCAGCGACCCTTCCACACGGGCTTGCGCTTCTGCTGGAACGCGAGCACGCCCTCTTGCGCGTCCTCCGACTGCAGCGCGGCCACCAGCGCCGGCAGCCGCAGCGCCTGCGCCTGCGCCGGCGGCATCGAGCCGGTGGCGCGCACCACCTGCTTGATGGCCTGCACCGACAGCGGCGCGCAGGCGAGAATCTGCGCGGCCCAGCGCGCCACGGCCGCGTCGAGCTCGGCGCGCGGCACGACTTCGTTGACGAGGCCTATCTCGAGAGCGCGCTGCGCCTTGATACGCTGGCCGGTCAGCAGCATGCCCATCGCGATGCGATGCGGAATCTGCCGCTGCAGCAGCGTCATGCCGCCGTCGAGCGGCAGGCGGCCCACCAGCGGCTCGGGCAGGCCGAAGCTGGCTTCGTCGCACGCCACCACGATGTCGCAGCCGAGCACCATCTCGAAGCCGCCGCCGAGCGCGTAGCCGTTGACGCGCGCGATCACCGGGATGTTCAGCGTGTCGCGCAGTGCGATGCCGCCAAAGCCGCCGGGCCGCGCCGCAGCCCAGTAGTCGACGCCGCTCAACGTGGGCGCCCCCGACGGGTTCTTCATGTCGGCGCCGACGCAGAACGCGCGCTCGCCGTCGCCGGTGAGCACGATCACGCGCACGTCGTGGCGCTGCTCCAGGTCGCTCCAGATGCGTTGCAGCTCGGCCTCGGTGGCGAGGTCGATCGCGTTCATCACGTCGGGCCGCGCCAGCGTGACGGTGGCCACGTGGTCGGCCACCTCGAAGCGCACGCTCATTGGGCAACCTCCGCGCTGCGCACTGCGGTGCGGGCCCCCTTCGGAGCGGCCGGGCGGGAGCTCATGCGCGCCTCGCCGTCGCCGCGGCCTCGGCCAGCACCTCGTCGGTGTGCTCGCCGAGCTTCGGTGGCGCACGCCGCATCGCCGCGTCGGCGCCCGACATCGTGATCGGGCTGGCGATGAACCTGTAGGCGCCGTGCCCAGGCGCGTCGGCCTTCAGGATCATCCGGTTGTGCAGTGTCTGCGGGTCGACCAGCACCTCGCGCATGTCGCGCACCGGGGCGCACAGCAGGTCCTGCTCTTCCAGGCGCTGCAGCCAGTGGTCGCGCGGCCGCGTGCGGAAGCGCTCGCGCAACTGGCGCTGCAGCTCGGCCTTGTGCGCGAACTGTTGCTCCAGGTTCGCAAAGCGCGCATCGAGCGACAGGTCGGGCAGTTCGAGCGCGGCGCAGATGTCGCGCAGCGGGTTGGCCTTGAACGCGCCAATCAGCACCAGCGGATGGTCGGCGCACTCGAACACGCCCGACAGCGGCATTGCGGCCCAGTTGAGGTCGGTGTCGCGCATCATGATCATCGCGGCTTCCTGCATCTGCATCGCCAGCATCGAGTTGTAGAGGGAGACGCTGATCTTCTGGCCGACCCCCGTGCGCGCGCGCTGCAGCAGCGCGAGCAGGATGCCCTGCACCAGGTGCATGCCGGCCGAGTAGTCGGCCAGCGCGGTGGGATAGGTCGCCAGCGGGTGCGACGGGTCGGCCTTGCGCGCCATCGCGCCGCTCATGGCCTGCGCCAGCACGTCCTGCCCGCCCTTGTAGGCATAGGGCCCGGTCTCGCCGTAGCCCGTGCCCACCGCGTAGATGAGGCGCGCGTTGAGCTTCGCGCAATCGTCGTAGCCGAGACCCATGCGGTCCATCACGCCGGCGCGAAAGTTGTTCACCACCACGTCGGCGCCGGCAATCAGCGCCCGCACCGCCGCCATCTGCTCGGCGCTGCGCAGGTCGAGCGCGACGCTGCGCTTGTTGCGGTTGAGGCTGCAGAACACCGGGTTGTCGATGCCGTCGCGGGGCGGGAAGGTCGAGCGGCTCAGGTCGCCGGCGCCGGCGCGCTCGATCTTGATCACGTCGGCGCCGTAGTCGCCGAGCATCTGCGTGCACACCGGCCCCATCATCACCTGCGTGAAGTCGATGACGCGAATGCCGGCCAGCGGCAGGTCGTTGGCATTCGTCGTGTCGCGTGCGTTCATGCGGCCTCCTTCTGGCTGCTGGCCACCAGGGCCGGCACGTCGGGGTTGGCGCCCATCTGGTCGCCGGGGTCCGCACCCTGCGCGCGCAGCTTCGCCTGCAGGCGCTTCACGTCGACCTGGCGCACGGTGACGCCGGATTGCAGCGCCATCGCCGCCGCCACGCCGGCGGCCTCGCCCATCGCCATGCACGGCGGGATCTCGCGCGACATCTTCTGCGCCGTCGACGTGGCCGAGTAGTGGCGCCCGGCCACGAGCAGGTTGTCGATCTTCTTCGGCAGCAGCGTGCGATAGGGCGTGGTGTAGTCGCGGCCACGCGCCACGGCGTCGGCGAAGCGTGTGCGCGCGTTCAGATCTTCCTTGGTCATCACGTATTGGCCGTCGAGCAAACGCGTCTGGCGCACGCCGGTCTGCGGCGCCACGTCGATCACCACGCAGCGCTCGAAACCGGGCATGTGCTTGCGCGCGTAGTCGACCGCGGCATGGATGTGGGCGCGGCCCTGCACTTCGGCGCGCGTGAGGTCGTTCACCTTCAGACCGTCCAGGCCCGTCATGTGCGGGCAGTTGCACCACACCACGCCGGGCAGCGGCGTCTTCAGCCACCAGTGCGCCCAGCTGCCGCCGATCAGCTGCTTGACCTCCTTGTCGATGCGCGCGAACTCGGCCGGCTGCTCGTGCTCGAATCGCTCGGCCGCGTCGGTGTCGACGTTGCCGAGGCGGAACACCGTGGTCAGCATGTAGGCGCCGCCGATGTGCGGCGCACCGGCCGAGGCGGCGACGTCCAGGTCACCGGTGGCGTCGATCACCACGCTGCCGAGGACGGCCTGGCGCCCCTCCTTGGAGTCGCACACCACACCACGCATGCGGTCGCCTTCGACCAGCGCATGCGAGAACCACGAGTGCAGGCGCAGTTCGATCTTCTGCTCGGCCACCATCTCGAGCGCGGCGCGCTTCCAGCCGTCGGGGTCGAACGCCGCGGCGAAGACGATCGGGTGCGGCTTGCTCTGCGTGTGAAAGTCGAACGCGCCCCAGCGCGTCCAGCGGCTGATTGCCGCCGGCGACGTGCCCCATTCGTGCTGGCGCGGAAACGCCGCCAGCCCACGCGCATGCAGCCGCTCGATCAGGTCGAGGCAGATGCCGCGCACCGAGATTTCGTGCAGCGGCGCGTCCCACATGTCGTCGAGCACCAGCACCATGCCGCCCGAGGCCAGGCCGCCGAGGTGGTTGTAGCGCTCGAGCAGCACCGTCGAGGCGCCGTTGCGTGCCGCCGCGATCGCCGCCGACATGCCGGCCGGCCCTCCGCCGACGACCACCACGTCGGCCTGCGCGACCACGGGCACGTCGCGCGCGGGCTCGCGCATCGATGCGGGTGTGTTCATGATGTTTCCTTGTGGAGGCGCCGGTGGCCTCAGGCGTGGCTGGGCTGCCAGCGGATGACGACGCGCTCGAGCGCGACGACGGCCAGGAAGAAGCAGCCCGACAGGCAGGCGCTCATCGTGATCGCCGCATAGAGCAGCGCCGAGTCGAAGTTGTAGGTGGCCTGGATGATCATCGCGCCGATGCCCTGCGTGGCGCCGATCCACTCGCCGACCACCGCGCCGATCACCGCCATCGAGGCCGAGATGCGCAGTGCGGAGAACAGATACGGCAGTGCGCTGAAGACGCGCAGCTTGAAGAAGATCTCGCTCTTGCTGGCCGACAGCACGCGCATCAGCTCCATCGCCTGCGGGTTCACCGCCTCGAGGCCGCGCACGCTGTTCACCAGCGTCGGGAAGAAGCACACCAGCGCGGCGATCGCGATCTTCGGCTCGACGCCATTGCCCATCATCAGCACCAGGATCGGCGCCTTGGCGACGACCGGGATCGAGTTGAACATCACGACCACCGGAAAGAAGATCTCCTGCAGCCGCCGGCTGTGCACGAACAGCGTGGCGACGCCGATCGCGGCCAGGTTGCCGATCAGCAGGCCGCCGAGCGCCTCCCCCGCGGTGGGCACCAGGTTGGCCAGCAGCACGTCGCGCTTGAGGATCAGCGTCTGCAGCACCGCGATCGGCGACGGCGCGATGAACGGCTTGACCTGGAAGATCGTGACGACGGCCCACCACAGCACCAGCAGCCCGACGATGCCCAGCGCAGGCAGCAGGCGGCGCCGCCGCCGTTCGCGGCGCTGCGCCTCGCGATAGCGCGCCTCCTCGTCGTCGATCGGCAGCGCAGTCGCCAGCGCCTCGGTGGCCGGTGTATTCATGTCAGTTGTCTATCGGCGAAGTCGCCCACCTGGACGGACGAAATCCGCCGCAACCCAGCAGACACCGTGGATCCGGCTTCGCCGGGCCACTGGTGTCGCCCCCTGGGGGGAGGCGCCGAAGGCGCTTCGGGGGGGTCAATCAACACGTCTCCAGCAGCCGGCGCAGCTCGGCGGTGAGCGCGACGAACTGCGCGCTCTCGCGTGTGGCCAGCGTGCGGTCGGCCGGCAGCGTGACCGGCACGATCGCGCGCACGCGGCCGGGGTTGGCTGCCATCATCAGCACGCGCTGGCCCAGGTAGGCCGCCTCATGAATGCTGTGGGTGACGAACAGCACCGTGATGTCGAGTTCGCGCCAGACGCGGCGCAGCTCCTCGTTCAGCCGGTCGCGTGTGATCTCGTCGAGCGCGCCGAACGGCTCGTCCATCAACAGGATCTTCGGGTCGCTGGCCAGTGCGCGCGCGATCGACACGCGCTGGCGCATGCCGCCGGAGAGCTCGTGCGGATAGGCCTGCTCGCTGCCCTTCAGGCCCACCAGCTCGAGCAGCTCGCGCGGCGTCGCCTTGCCGCGGCGCGCGCGGCTCACCGCCACCTGCAGCGGCAGCTCCACGTTGGCCAGCGCGGTGCGCCACGGCAGCAGCGCCGGGTCCTGGAACACGAAGCCGATGTCGCGACGCAGCCGCGCAGCCTCGGGCGCCGCGCCGAACACCCGCACCTCGCCGGCGTTGGGCGCGACCAGGTCGGCCACCACGCGCAGCAGCGTCGACTTGCCGCAGCCCGACGGCCCCAGCAGCGTGAGGAACTCGCCGACGCCGACCTCGAGGCTCAAGCCCTGCAGCGCGGTGATCGAGCGGCGCTCGGTGAAGAAGCGCACCTGCAGGTTGCGACACACCACGGCCGGCGCGCCGCCGGCGTCCACGCGAGCGCCCTCCGTGCGCGGCGCGGTCGCCAGCGCCTCCGTCATCGTCAGACCTTGCGCGCGGCCTGCGTCGCCTTCAGGATGTCGAGCGTGATCACCTCGTCGACCTTCGGCGTGCGCGCGGTGAACTGACCGAGCTGGCTGTACAGCGCAATCTGCTCGGCCCAGTTGGCCGGGTCCATCGAACCCCAGCCCTGCGCGCGCGAGGCGTCGCCGAAGCTGTAGCCCAGCATCACGTCGGCGGCGACGCGCTCGTCGGCGCGGTCGAGGTTCGGATACTCCTTGACCAGAATGTCGACCGCCGCGTCGCGATTCTTGTCGGCCCAGGCCCAGCCCTTGGCGGCCGCACGGATGAAGCCGGCCAGCACGTCGGCCTTGCTCTGCAGCGTGGCGGTCGTCGCGTAGTACGGCAGCGCATAGAGCTGCACGCCGGTGTCCCACAGCGACATGTCGACCCGCTCGGCGCCGAGCACCTTCAACGCCGACGTGTTGGTGAGCCAGCCGGTCACTGCGTCGACCTGGCCGGTCAGCAGCGGCGACATGTCGGCGCCGATCGGCACAATGGTCACGGCCTTCTCGTCGATCTTGTTCTTCGCCAGCAGTGCGCGCAGCAGGATGATGCCGGTGGACTGGATGCCGATCTTCTTGCCCACCATGTCCTGCGCGGTGCGGATCGGCTTCTTCTTCAGCGAGAAGAAGCAGTACGGGTGCTTCTGGACGCCGACCGCGAAGCACTTGATCGGCAGCCCTTGCGACACCGCGAGCATCAGCGACGGACTCGACGACACCTGGCCGAGCTCGAAGCGGCCCGATGCCACCACCGCCACGCCGTCGATGCTGGGGCCGCCAGGCTGGATCTGGAAGTCGATGTCTTCCTGATCGAAGTAGCCCATCTTCTTGGCCACCACTTCGCCGAGCTGGTTGCCGCCGATCAGCCAGCCGAGTTGCATGTTGATCTTGTTCTTGCCCGCAGCGCGGGCGCCGATCGACAGCAGGCTGCCGCCGGCCACCAAGCCTCCCGCGGCCAACGAGGCCGCCACGACGCGCCGACGCGCGGGATTCATTTGTTGTGAGGTCATCGCTTCTCTCCCGGACGCTCGCTGTGGAAGCGAGCATTCTGTTGGTCGTGGGGTGATCTCGCAAGAAGAGTTTCTTGCCATCCCTGGTGCAATTATTAGATCACTGGGCGCACCGGGCCGACCGTCGCGTGGCACAGTGGGGACTCGCCCCAGAGAGCGACAACGAGGAAGGACCATGTCACTGAGCGACGAACTGGCCCGGTTGCACGAGCTGCATCAGCGCGGCGGCTTGAGCGCCGACGAGTTCGCGCGCGCCAAGGCCCGCCTGCTCGGCGATGGCGGCACACCGTCGGCCGAATCGCCGGGCGCGACCATCGCGGCGCTCAACGCCTTGCGGCGCAGCGCAGCCGATCGCTGGATCGCCGGCGTCTGCGGTGGAATCGCCAAGTCCACCGGCGTCGAGTCGTGGATCTGGCGCATGCTGTTCGCGCTGCTGCTGCTGTGCGGCGGCGCCGGGCTGCTGGCCTACCTGCTGATGTGGATCTTCGTGCCGAGCGAATGACGCTCGCGGTTCAGCCGCGTGCCGCGTCGGGCCAGTACAGGCGATCGGAGTAGGTGGCCAGCCAGTGCGGGTGGCAGGCGACGCCGAGCGCAACCACCCACGCCGTGATCACCGTTTCGCCCCAGGCGCCCAGCAGCGCCGCGACCATGGACGCGTCGACCGCGACCCCGGCCTCGCGCCGGAGCCAGGTGAACGAGAGCGCCGCCACCGCGCATGTGGCGAAGACGACCACGCATCCGCGGCCGAGCATGTAGGTCGCCGGATGGCGCGGCAGCCAGCGGCGCACGGCGGCACCCAGCACCAGCATCAGCGACGCCGGCAGCAGGCCGAACCAGACGCCTCGATGGACGGCCTCGGCCCAGTCGAGCGGGCCGACCAGCGCGGCCACGAAAGCGACCGGCAGCAAGGTCAGCACCGTCAACGGCCAGCCGGCCAGCAGCACCAGCAGCGCGGCGCCCGACAGGCGCGGCGACAACGTGACCCCCGTCAGGCCGTCGAGCGCCCACAGGAACGGCATCAGCGCGACGGCCACGACCCAGGGCCACGGCAAGGACTGCGCGCTCAGACCTCGCCAGGGCCGCAGCCACACTGCCAGCGCAGTGGCAAGCATCAGCGCCAGCGCCTCGAAGAACAGCGACATGCCCATTGCGCAGCGGCACCGTCAGGCCGCGTGGTCGACCGCGCCCTGCACCCCGGCCTTGCGCGCGCAGTGGGCGCAGCAGTACATGCCCGACGCCGATTCGATGCCGTGGCCGACGATGCGGCAGCCGCAGTGGTCGCACGGCGGCGCGAGCCGGTGGATCGCGCATTCGAAGCTGTCGAAGCTGTACAGCTGACCCTTGAAGACAACGTCGAATACCTGGGCGTACTCGTTGCCACAGACGATGCAGGTTCCCATGGACGGCTCCGATGGCAGGACGGACAAAGGCGATGCGCTGCCGCAGCGGCAGGCCACGTGCCCGACGCGTTTCAGCGGGGTGGCATGCCTACCGGGTCGATTTCCTCGTCCTCGATGTCGCCGGTGGCCAGCACTTCGTCGCGCCAGCGTGCCAGGCGTTCGTCGATGTCGCGTGCCAGCGCGGCGGTATCGATGTCGCCGCGTCGGATCGCCGCCGCCAGCGCCGCTTCGAGTCGCTCGGCGCGCAGCGCCGACAGGCCAGCCAGCGTGGTCAGCAGCGAGCGGTGGGCGGCCGCCGGAAGCGCCTGGGTCGTCAGCAGATCAGCCCATTGGCTCAACAGCAGCGACTCACGTTCCACATTCGGCAATGCCGGCTCGGCGGCAGTCACGTCGTCGAGTCGCGGCACGACCGACTGCTCGTCGAGCTTCCAGCGGATCTGCAGCGCCAGCAACAACCGGCGTCGAGCCGCCGGGCGTGCCCGCGGCGCCGCGTCCTGCACCGCCTGCAGGCGGCGCTCGGTCGTCCGACGCAGCGCGGCGAGGCGGACCAACGGATCTCCGGCGATGACGGCGTCCGGCCGCTCAGGCGCGGACGGTTCGGCACTCACTGCCGATGCGGTTCTGGGCCGAGCTGTGCGCCGGTATCGGGCAGTGCGCCGCCCTCGCCTTCCCAGGTGGTTTCTTCCACCGGCTGGCTGGCCATGCGGTTCTGCCGCTGGCGCCACCAGGTGTTCCATTGCCAGGCCACATAGCCGGCCATCAACAGGGGAAGCACTCGCTTGAACGTCATCATCTGCATCTCCGTTGGCGCTGCGTCGCGGCGCGCTGTCGCCGATGCTGCGGCGCGCCCCGCGCGCTGACGAGGGTGATCCGCTGCGCGGCGGTGTAGGACGAGGCCGCGACAGCCGGCGAGGGCGCCGGCAAACGATGTCCACCGACGAGGGCTGGCGCGCGTTTTGCCATGACACGCTCAGGAAAACCTCTCACTGCCATGAGCCCCTGTTCACCCTGCCTGGCCGCGACCTCGTTCCAGATCCGCTTCAGGGATCTGCTGGGATTCGGACGCGAGCTCGTCTTTCCTTGCGACAGTCACGGCCGGGTCGACCTTGACGCGTTGTCCGAACGGGCGCGCGAGCAGTACTTCTTCGCTCGGGCCATGGTCGGGCGCGGCTATTCGCCGCCGCGTCTGGAGGGCGCCGAGGGCTGACGCGCCCACGGCGAAGCCGTTCGTCTCAGCGCGGGTGTGCGGTACGCAGCCGCTTGTCGGCGCCATGGGCACCTGCACGCCCCGTCAGACCCAGCCGCTGCCGAGCTCCGGTTAGACGCCGTTCGACGGCCTACTTGCCGTACCGCGACTTCGCCGCGTTGACGCACTCCGACTTGCTGTTGCCCGAGTACGCGTCACAGCGCTTGACCGCCAGCTCGTAGTCGGCATCGCGCCTTTCGCCGGCGGCGTCGCGGCGCGAGGTGGCGTTGGTTTCGCTGACCTTGGCGTCGCCCTTGGCGCGTACCTGCGTCGCCTTGGCTTCCTTCAGGCAGACGTCCTTCTCGTTGCCCGCCCGGTCGTCGCACATTTCCTTGGCGACGTCATAGGCTGCGTCCGCACGCACCTGATCCACCTTGGCCGCATCCTCGGGCCTGCCGGTGTGGCGGTAGTCGAGCTCCGCCTCCTTCACGTGCTGCTTGCCCTTGGCCTCGGCGTCGCAGATGTCCTTGGCATTGCCGGCCAGGCGGTCGCAGTTCTCCTTGGCCGACTTGTAATCGGCGCCGATGCGCTCCTTGGCCGCCTGGTAGTCGGGGCCGTTCATCGCCTGGGCCGACGCGCCCGCCGCAGCCAGCACACCAATGGCGACGATCGAACCGCGCCAGATATCAAGTGTTCGCATGACAAGTGTCCTTTCGCTCACGCATCAATCGGTACGGAAGTCCTGCGGCTCCAGGTGCAGTCCCTCGAAGCCGTCGAATGCGCTCAGCTCACGCCGGGTGCGTGACCAAGCCACCCACAGCCACGCGGCCAGAACGGCCGCCGGCAGCAGCGGCAACAAAAGCGGAGAAGGAATGTGGTTCACGTAAATCCTCGAATGCGTTGAAGAGAGGTCGAAGAAGGTGTTGAAGAGAGGCCCCTTGACGAGGCAGATGCATGACAAAAGTGTCGACTGGTGCCGCTCCTGGGCGGTAGCAGCGCGCGCCGCGCCGCCGCGTCAACCGCTTCCTACGCCGCTCGACGCAGGCGTTGGGCGGCCGGGTCCTCCGGCGGCTCGGTGCCGCCATAGAACCAGCGCAACGAGTCGTCAGCGGCCATGGCGGCGTCATCATCGAATCCGCTTGCGCGCTGCAACGCACCTTCGGGATCGGGCCACGCCTCGCCGACAGAAAGGTCGTCAGCAAACTCTGCGATCGGGCTGTCGCTACGGGGATCATCCATGGCGATCGTCGCGGCAATCGGGATGCCCACTGTGGCCCATTGGACGCCGCCCGGCCGCCTTGCGACTGTGACTGTAGGCGCCGGTTGACACCCCCTCGCGCCGTGCACCGACCCGGCCGACACGGCGCACCGCTTAAGGTGCTTTCGCGTGGACCTGCCTTTCGCGGGTCCCGCGTCAACAGGAGCAAATCCAGATGAATTCCGATCAAGTCAAGGGCACGGTGAAGGACGCCGCGGGCAAGGTGCAACGCAAGACGGGCGAGGCCATCGGCAGCACCAAGCAGGAGGTCAAGGGTGCCGCCAAGCAGGCCGAGGGCAAAACGCAAAAGGCGGCGGGTGATGTGCGCGAGCAGCTCGAGGACGACAACAGCACCGATCGCGTCGAGCGCGATGTCGACCGCAAGCCGTGATGGGCCCCTCGTGATGCGCTGCTGAAGCGCGTCGATTTGCAGAATTGTTCTCGACCGGAGGTATCGTGATGGGCAAGTACGTGGTGGCATGGGTCCTGGGTGTGCCGGCCGTTGTGGTCGTCGTCGCCTATCTGTTCTTCCGTTGAGTTTTCGCCATTGAGCAAGAGGCCGACACGCTGAATGCACGACGATGACATCGTCGACATCCTGCAGGGATTGATCGAGTCGGCCAGAGACGGCGAACGTGAGGCCAGCGGTACCGCCGATCAGGTGCGCGACGACGCACTGCGGCAGGTGCTCTGGCAGCACGCGTGCGAGAGCCGCGTGGCGATCGCCGAACTGAAAGCGCTGCAGGCGCTGCACGGGGGCCGTGCCGACGAAGACGGCCTGCCTGTGGCGACCGCGTTGCGGCGCGCCGAGCGCCGCCGTGCGCGCGAGCGAGCCGGCTTGCCGGACGACACGCTCGCCGACCGGGTCCGCGCGACGCAGGCGCTGGCGGTGCCGCGCTACCGGCGCGCGCTGGAGACGTCGCTGCCAGGTGACGTGCGCGCCACGATCGCCCGCCATCACGATTGGTTGCACCGCCGGTTGCGTTGACCGGCCTGTCGTTTGCCTTGCGGCAGCCGATGCTGACCGCCTTGCTGCTGTTGCTGGGCGCGGTGCTGCTGGCACTGACTCTCGCCGACAAGGCCGTCCGCCGGTTGCCGCTCACCCCGGCGGTGATCTACCTGGCCGCCGGAGTCGCGGCCGGCGCAGTGTTGCGCTCGCTGGACGGTCCGCTGATCGAGGACCACGCCGGCTCCCTGCGCGTTGCCACCGAACTCGCTGTGCTGGTGTCGCTGTTTGCCGTCGGGCTGCGGCTGCGCGTGCCGTTTCGCCTGGCGCCGTGGCGCGTCGCGCTGCTGATGGCCGGGCCTGGCATGGTGGTCGCCATCGTGCTCGGCATGGTCGTCGCGCACGCATTGCTCGGCCTGCCGTGGGCCGCAGCATTGCTGCTGTCGGCGATCATGGCGCCGACCGATCCGGTGCTCGCCTCCGAAGTGCAGATCCGCTCAGCCAGCGACCGCGATGCGGTGCGGCTGTCGATCACGGCCGAGGGTGGGCTCAACGACGGCAGCGCATTCCCGGCGGTGATGCTGGGCCTCGGCTTGCTGGGGCTGCACGCGATCGGGCCCGGCGGCCTGCACTGGTGGTGGGCCGATCTGCTGCTGCCGATCGGCGGCGGCGCGGCGCTGGGCATCGCGCTCGGCCTGCTGATCGGCCACGAGGTACGCCGCCGGCTGCTGCGCGGCGAGCGGCTGGCACGCGACGAGTTGTTGTATGCCGGCGCGGTGACGCTGGCATACGGCCTGGCACGGTGGAGCGAGACCTCGGCCTTCGTCACCGTGTTCGCGATGGGCGCCACGCTGCTGTGGCCGCTGCGCGCCGAGGCGCAGGCGGAGGCGGCGGACGGCGGACACGAGATCGGCGAGCGCCTGTTCGCCTTCGGCGCTCGCTGCGAGCGGCTGGTCGAAGCCACCTCCGTGCTGGCGGTCGGCATCGCGCTGCACAGCGTGCAGCCCAGTTGGCGTGCACTGGCTTTCGGCCTGGCCCTGGTGTTTCTCGTGCGCCCGCTGTCGGTGCTGCTGGTCGTCGGCCGCCGGTCGATGGCCGGCAGCCAGCGACGGCTGATGGCCTGGTTCGGCATCCGCGGCATCGGCACGTTGTTCTACCTGGCCTTCGCGCTGGAGCACGGCGTCACCGGCGACCTGGCGCGCGAACTGATCGCCGCGTCGCTGACCGGCGTGGCGCTATCGATCGTGCTGCATGGCGTGTCGGCCACGCCGCTGATGGCCGCTTACCAGCACCGACGCAACGGCACGCCTGCACCCCGCGAATGACAGCCCGGCAGAAATTGCCGAACGCTCTGCTGTCGGTGGATCGCAGGACGCCCGCAACCGCAGCTAGACGCCGGGCACGGTGATTGCCACTGGTTCCGATTCACCACATGCCTGGGAGGGCACATGCAAATCCTGCACGAGGGTTCGAGCGCCACACCGTGGGTCATGTACGTCGGCGACCGCGCCGTCAACATCATGCTGCTGGAGGCCATCTTCGAACGTCGACCCCACCTGCACCTGGTAGTTGCCACCTCCTCGCAGCGGGCGCTGCACCTGGCCGGCAACCTGAAACCCGCGCTGGTGCTGATCGACCTCGAGCTCACCGACGGCGACGCACTGTCCTTGCTGGGCCGGCTGCGTGATCTGCCGGGCTGTGCCGACGTGCCGGCGGTCGCCGTCAGCGCCGATCACGACATGGAGCTTGCCGGCACTGATTTCGTCGAGCTGTGGGGCAAGCCGCTCGGGCCGCGGCTGGTGTTCAGCCGGCTCGACGAGTTGACCGCGACGCGCGAGACGCGCACGACGCCGCCCACGCACAAGCCGTTGCCGGTCCGCCTGCACCCGGACGAGCGCCCGGCGGTCGCCACGCTGCACTGAGCCGCGCGTCAGCGTCGGGCCACCCGGCGCGCCGGCGGCCTGTCCGTCGCCACGGCGGCGGCCCGGGTCGGCGCCCGCCAGCGCAGCAGGCCCATCAGCCGACGCTCCGCTGCCGTCAGTCCGGCGATCGCCGGTGCTCGGCGCACCCAGCCATGGTTCAACATCCTCTGGCGCGCCGCGACGTCGGTGATTGCGCTGCCGAGCGCCATCACCTGCGGATGGACGTAGGCCTTGCGGCACACCGCCACCGTATTGCCCAGGCGCCGCGCCACCGCTGCCAGCACCTCGGCCGGCCGACACGGACGAGCACCGACGGTGCAGGCGGCCAGCGTGAGGTCGAGCGCCTGCACGCTGCCATGCCAGGTGCGGAAGTCCTTGGCGGTGACGCGTGCGCCGGCCGCCTCGGCGAGCCAGTCGTTGACATCGGCCGAGTCGATCGAGTGCGTGCTGCCGTCGCCGTCGACATAGCGGAACAGCTCCTGCCCCGGCAGCTCGCGGCAGCGGCGCACCACGCCGGCCACACGCCGGTCGGTCAGCACCACGTCGTGGCGCACGCCGCTCTTGCCCTGGAACGACAGGCGCAGCTCGCCGCCTTTCACCGCGACGTGCTGCGCGCGCAGCGTGCTCAGGCCGAAGGAGCCATTGCTGCGCGCGTATTCGGTATTGCCGATGCGCAACCAGGTCGTGTCAAGCAGGCGCACCAGCGTCGCCAGCACGCGGCTGCGCGTGGCCGGCTCGGCGTCGTCGCCGGCCAGCAGGCGTCGCACCCGATCGCGAATGCGCGGCAGCGCAAGGCCGAACTGATGCAGGCGCTCGAACTTGGTCTGCCCGCGCGCCGATTGCCAGTCGGCGTGGTAGCGGTACTGCTTGCGACCGCGCGCGTCGCGTCCGGTCGCCTGCAGGTGGCCGTCGGCGCGCGAGCAGATCCACACATCGCGATAGGCCGGCGGGATGGCCAGCCGTCGGATGCGGTCGAGCTGCCCGGCATCGCGCAGCAGGCGCCCGTCGGGCTGCAGATAGACGAAGCCGCGGCCACGCCGCTGCCGCCGGATGCCGGGTTCGTGGTCGGCGACCCAGCGCAGGCCCGATTCACGCGCCGCCAGCTGCGGCGCATCGTCGGACCGGTTATGCGTGTCGACTTCGCGCGCCATCGAGTCGGCGAGGCACGACGCGTGCCGGCCTGGCGCCCCGCCGCGGCCGCGTCGTACGCGCGGGCACGCCATCTGCCAAGCGCAGCCGCATGAACCCCCTCGCCGCCAATGCCGGTCCGGTCCTCCTGAGAGCTGGGGCAGGCGCGGCGCCTCGCTCCCCGGTTGCCGCGCACGACGACGCATGGCCCGTCGCCTGGCGCAGGCTCAAGGTGATCGGTCGCAGCGCCTGGGCCTGCGCGCGGCGCCAGGCCGAACGGCTGCCGACCGCCCTGCTGGTGCTGGCCGCACTGTTCGCGGTGCTCGCGATCAACGAGATCAGCTACCACCGCGCGCTCGCCACGCTCGACAACATGTCGACGTCGTCGGCCACGCGTGGCGTCGTCGAGCCGCGCGGCCCGTTGCTGCAGGTGCGGGTGGACGGTGCCACCGCGCGCACGCAGGCCCTCCGCGACGCAGGCGCGCGGCTGCTCGCCGCAGGCGCGCCACGCGCCGAACTGCAGCCGGTGCGCGATGCGCTGCTGTCGAGCCGGCTCGCGGTGATGGCGATGGCGCTGGCCGGTGCGGTGTCGCTGCTGCTGGTGCTGCGCCATGGCGGACAGGTCGACGGCCTCGAACGCCGGCACCGCCTCGCGCTGCAAGCCGAGCAGGCCCGGCTGGAGCGGGTGGCCGCCGAGCGCACGCGTGAGCTGACCGAGCTGGCGCGCCATTTGCAGACCGTGCGCGAGGACGAACGCCAGCGCCTGGCGCGCGACCTGCACGACGAACTCGGCTCGCTGCTCGCCGCCGCTCAGCTGACGGCCGCGCGGCTGGCGCATCGGCTGGGCCACGACGCCGCACCCGAGGTGCGCGCGCGCCTGCGCGAGCTGAGCAGCGCGCTGCACGACGGCATCCGGCTGAAGCGGCGCATCATCGAGGACCTGCATCCCTCCACGCTCGACCATCTGGGCCTGAGCGCCGCGTTGGAGATCCAGGCGCGCGAGTTCGCCGAGCGTGCCGAATTGCCCGTCCACACCGAGCTCCAGTCGGTGCAGCTGACGGCCAGCGCGCAGATGACGGCCTACCGCCTGGTGCAGGAGGCGCTGACCAACATCGCCAAATACGCGCAGGCCCGCTCGGTGAAGGTGACGCTCGAACGCGACGGCCAGGGCGCCGCGCGCCTGTGTGTGGCCGACGACGGCTGCGGCTTCGACCCGCAGGCGGCGCAAGCCAGCGCGCACGGCCTGAAGGGCATGCGCTATCGCGTCGAGTCCGAGGGCGGCAGCCTGCACATCGCGTCGGCGCCGGGACGCGGCACGCGCATCGCGGCGCGACTGCCGGCCTGCGAGACCGCATGATCCGCGTCGCCATCGTCGACGACCACGCCATCGTGCGGGCGGGGTTGCGCCAGTTCCTGGTCGAGCAGGTGGACCTGCGCGTCGTCGCCGAATGCGCCAACGGGCGCGAGGCCCTCGACGTGGTGCGCGAGCAGTCGGCCGACGTCATGCTGCTCGACATCTCGATGCCGGGCCAGAACGGCGTCGACACGCTGCTGGCGATCAAGGCGCGAGCACCCGAGCTTCCGGTGCTGATCCTCAGCAGCTTCCCGGAGGAACACTACGCCACCACGCTGCTGCGCCAGGGCGCCTCGGGTTACTTGAACAAGGAATGCGACCCGCAGGACATCGTGAAGGCGATCCGCACGGTCTCGCTCGGCCGCCGGTACATCACCCCCGGTGTGGCCGAGCGGCTCGCGGCGGGGCTGGCCAACGGCAGCGAGAAACCGCTGCACGAACAACTGTCTGAACGCGAGTTCCAGGTCTTTCTGCGTCTGGCGCAGGGGGAGACGATCGGCCAGCTCGCGCTCAGCATGTCGTTGAGTGCGAAGACGGTG
>Ga0208423_1000019_pt1 | contig 11925 bp, 11 predicted proteins | sample WestPond_Cattail_FD_185690 | JGI IMG/M metagenome (GOLD analysis project Ga0208423, IMG submission 185690) | Natural and restored wetland microbial communities from the San Francisco Bay, California, USA, that impact long-term carbon... | ecosystem: Environmental > Terrestrial > Soil > Wetlands ...
CGTCGGCGCGGCGCTCGGTGGCTGGGTCATCTCGCCGCTCGTGGGCGTGGGCACCATCAACCAGGGCCAGTTCAGCGTCGGCGGATTGCTCGTTTCGCTGCTCGGCGCAATCGTGCTGCTGGCCATCGTCAATCTGTTCCGGCGCGGTTCGGCGCGCTGACGGTCGGACCCATTGAAACCAAGAGGACTCGCACCATGCCCACGCCTGACGATCTGCCCTTTCCCACGGCGTCGAGCGCCGTGCCGCCCGGCGACAGCACCGGCGGCAACGGACGCGAGGCAACCGAGTCCGCCGCGACCGCGGCGCGTGCCGGCTCCGACGCCTTCGAGCGTGTGGTGCAGGGCGCGCACCGCACCGTCGACCGTCTCGCCGAGACGGCCGACGGCCTGCGCGAGGGCATGGACGCCGGCACGGCAGGCAGCCTGAGCGAGCGCCTGGACGAGTTTCGCGCGCTCGGCGACGAATGGGCCGACAGCCTGCGCAGCACCGTGCGCGAGCACCCGCTGGCCGCGCTGGCGGCCGCGGTGGCGGTCGGCATGATCGTCGCCCGCGCCTCGTCATCGAACCGCTGACGCGACGTTGCGCATGGCCGCTTCGCCATCGTCGACGGCCGCCGTGTCGGTTGATCCGGCAGCGGCCGCGAGCCCCGCCGAGAAGGCGGCAATGGTGGATCTGCGCGAGCAGATCGAGCAGGCCGAGCGTCGGCTGGTCGCACGCGAGCAGCGGCTGCGCCGCGGCATATCGGCGATCGGCGCGCGCGTGCGGCAGAACTTGCAGCCGCGCCGCCTCGTCTGGCCGCTCGCCGCGGTGGCAGCGGCCGGTGCGGCCGTGTGGTGGTTGCTGCCGTCTCGCGCAGTACGGCCGGCCGGCGCCTCCCGCGTGGCAGGCGGCGGCCTGGCGGCGCTCACCCAGCGCACTGTGCAGGGTGCCGGCGGCTGGGTCCGCCTGCTCGGTCTGGCCTGGCCGTTGCTGCCGGCGCAATGGCGCGCGCGCGTGAGCCCGGTCACCGCCAGTGCGGTGATGTCGGTCGGCATGCCGCTGATCGAGCGTGCTTTCGGCGGCCGCTCGCTGCCCGATCCCGTCACCGTGCCGCAGGTAGACCTGTGGCGCTACGCAGGCACCTGGTACGAGGTGGCTCGGCTGCCGACACCTTTCGAGGGGGTGTGCGCCGGGCAGCCCCAAGCGCACTACACGTTGCGGGCCGACGGTTCGCTCGACGTCGAGAACCGTTGCCGTGATGTTCAGGGCCAGTGGCGCAGCGCCCTCGGCAGTGCGCGCGTGGTGCCGGGCAGTGCGGGCGCGAGGCTGCGTGTCAGCCTGTGGCCCGCGGGCTGGCGCTGGCTGCCGCTGGCGTGGGCCGACTACTGGATCCTGCACGTCGACGACGACTACTCTGAAGCGCTGGTCGGTGATCCGCGCCGTCACACGTTGTGGCTGCTGTCGCGGCGGCCGACGCTGCCCGAGGCACGTTTGCAACATCTGCGGCAGCTCGCGCTGCAGCAGGGTTACCCCGTCGAGCGTCTGCACTTTCCTGTCGACACGCCGTGAGGCGTGCATGCCAGACCTGCACAGCCTGTTCCACTTCGGCGTCAATCCGCTCGAGCTGATGCTGCGCGGCAGCGCGGTGTACTGGTTCCTGTTCGTGCTGTTCCGCTTCGTGCTGCGGCGTGATGCCGGCTCGCTCGGCATCGCCGACATCCTGCTGCTGGTGCTGATCGCCGACGCGTCTCAGAACGCGATGGCCGGCGGCTACGAGACGGTGCCCGACGGCTTCGTGCTGGTAGCCACGCTGATCGGCTGGAACTGGCTGCTCGACTGGGCCAGCTTTCGCTTCAATGCCGTGCGGCGTTTCGCCGAACCGCCGCCGCTGGTGCTGGTGCGCCGCGGCCGCATCCTGGCGCGCAACCTGCGGCGCGAATTCGTCACCATCCCGGAGCTGATGGCCAGCCTGCGCGAGCACGGCATCGACAAGCTGGCCGAGGTGAAGATGGCGCGCATGGAACCCGACGGCGGGATCAGCGTGATCCGCCGTGATGGCGGCGACGATCAGGGGCAGGCGACGCGCCGCGCGGCTTTGCGCTGACAGGCACCGGCACCGGCACCGCGCGGGCGCGTGCCTTGCCGCGCCGGGGTCGCGGCGCATGAGCGCACCGCCAACCCTCGACGGAGCATGACACCATGGGACACAGCAGCCTGCTCGGCACCGAATCGCCGGCCACCGAGCCAGCCGGCCGCGACACCGCAACGCTCGGGCCGAGCGACAGTTCCGACAGCGGCAGCGACCTGGCCGGGCTCGAGGAGCGCAGCGGCAGCGATCCGGCGGCGCCGGTGGACGTCGCGCTGCGGGCCGACAGCGAACATCCCTTGCTGTCACCCGATGCACTCGACGCGCGGGGCAGCGACGGTGCCGGCACCGGCGAGCGGCGGGGCGTCGACGACGGCGGCGCGGCACGCGAGGCGGCCGACATCGGCGTCGATCGCATCGTCACGCCGCACAGCGAGGTCGGCGACGACGCAGCCGGCGAGGCCGACGTGGTGACCGAAGGCGGCGCGCTCGACGAGCTGGTCGACGCCGCGAGCGGCGACCCTCTCGACGAAGAACCCGACGACGAGCAGTAGCCCGCGCCGGGCGTTACGGGTTCTGCGCGCGCGCCTGGTCGCGCAGCGCGCGCACCTGGGCGTGATTGCGCTCGACGCCGGCGTACTGGCGCTCGACCAGACTGCGTGCCTCGGGCGCCAGCTCCCCGCTGTTCAGCGCCTTGCGGTATTGCGCCATCGCGCTGTCCTCGCCGCGCTCGGTCTCCTCCAGGATGGCCTTGTCGTTGTAGCCGCTCAGCGAGCCTTTCATCGCGACCCAGCCCCGGTGCACGGTACCGGTGGCGCTGCCGCTGTCCTCGGGCGTGCCGCCCATCTCGGCCACGGCCGCCTGCAGCTCGGCCGCGGCCTGCCGGCACTCGTCGGCGCGCTGCAGGAAGAGGCGCCGCGTCTGCTCGTCCTTGAGGTATTCGGCCGACTTGCGAAAGCCGTACTCGCCGTCCTTGCTGGTCTCGATCAGGTTGTTGAGGGTGTCGATGGTGTCGTCAAGCTTCATGGCGCAGGAGTCCTCTGTCTGGCATGGATGAAGGCGGCGCCTGGAGGAGGCGCACGCCCGCCGCACGCCTGTGCGGCGTGGCCGGTGGCGGCACGCGGCATTCCCGCGCAGAGGCAGAGCAGGCGCTAAGGCTGGACCTGGCTCGCGCGGCGCCGGATGGCGATCGCTTCGTGCAGCGCACCGAGCAGTTCGTCTTCGGGACAGGGCTTGCGCAGCACCTTGAAGTCGGCTGCCGCGGCTGAGGTGGAGAAGCCGCTGATCAGCACCACCGGCAGGTCCGGCCGGTCGCGGCGCAATCGCCGCGCGAGCTCGACGCCGTCGAAGTCACCCGGCATCACCACGTCGGACAGCACCACGTCGAACGGCGGTTCGCTGTCGATCAGCTTCAGCGCATGCTGGGCGTCGCGCGCCTGTGCCACCTGCGCGCCCAGTGCACGCAGCAGTGCCGCCGTCACGCCCGACAGCTCGTCGTTGTCCTCGACCAGCAGCACGCGCGCATCGGCCAGGTCGCGGCCCGCCGCCGGCGCGGTGGTGCCGCTGACGTCGTCGTCGAAGCGGCCTTCGCTGGCCGGCAACAGCAGCGACACCGTCGTGCCCAGGCCCGGCGTGCTGGCCAGGCGCGCGGTGCCGCCGGCCTGCGTGCAGAAACCGTGCACCTGGCTCAGTCCGAGGCCCGTGCCCTGGCCGACACCCTTGGTGGTGAAGAACGGCTCGAACACGCGCTCGGCCAGGTCGGCCTCGAGGCCGAGCCCGTCGTCGGTGACGGCGATCAGCACGAAGCGGCGGCGCGGCGCGCCGGGCAGGCCGGTGGCGTCATCGTGGTCGGCGTTGCGCGCGCGCAGCTGCAGCTCGCCGCCCGAGGGCATCGCGTCGCGTGCGTTGAGCGCCAGGTTGATCATCGCGAGTTCCAGCTCGCCCGCGTCCACGCGCACCGGCAGCGTGCCCGATGCCACTTGCACCGACACCGTGATGCGCCGGCCAAGCACGCTGCGCAGCAGATCCTGCAGCTCGGGCAGATAGCGGGCGAGGTCGAGCGACTGCGGCCGCACCGGCCGACGGCCGGCAAAGCGCAGCAGGTGCTGCGTCAGACGGCTGCCGACCTCGACCGCGCGCAGGGTGGCCGCCACCGGCACCTGCAGCTCGGCCACGTCGGCATGGCGCTGGATCAGGTGGGCGCTGTTGCTGATGACGCCCAGCAGATTGTTGAAGTCGTGCGCCACGCCGCCGGTCAGGCGGCCGAGTGCCTCGATGCGCTGGCTCTGCGACGCGCGCTGCTCGGCCTGCCGCGTGCGGTCGACCGCGGCGGCCACCTGGCGCTCGAGGTCGCTGCGGTTGTTGCGCATCGACTCGGCGGCCTCGGCCATCGCCACGGCGACGGCGTCGCACTCGACCAGCCCGGTCGACGTTGCCGGCACCGGCTGGCCGCTGCGCATGCGCTCGGCCGCTTGCTTCAGCGAGTGCACCGGCTCGACGATACGGCGCGCCACCCAGATGGCGCCGAACACGGCGAGCGCCAGCAGCGTGGCCGCACCGAACATGACCTGCGCCACCGCCACCGGCACGCGGCCGGCGAACTCGCCGCGCGGCATGCCGATCACGTAGGTCCAGCCCATCGGCAGCGTGCGGAAGTAGCCCGTCATCGGCTCGCCCTCAATTGAGCGCGACTCGAAGTAGCCCTCGCGGCCCTGCTGGAGCCGCTCGCGCAGGTCGGCCGTGGCAGGGCGGCCGCTGAAGGCCGTGCCGCCGGGATGGCGCGCCACCACGACGTGGCGATCGTCGAGCACCGCGCCGACCCAGTCGGCCGGCAGGCGCTGCGCGTCGATGATGGCCTGCAGCTCGCCCGGCCGCCACGCCAGCACCACGTTCAGCTCGACGTGTCCGTTGCGCTGCACCGGGTGCACGACCTCGGTGTGGGCGTCTCGGCCCTGGCCGAGCAGCGGACGCACCTGCGGCGTGTCGACCAGGCCTTCGCCGGCGTCTTCGATCGGCCGGGGCGCGCCGACGGAGCCCTCTCGGGTGTCGAGCAGCGTCTGCCCATGCCGGCGCAGCTCGATCCAGCCGTCGATGCCGACGGCCGCGTTGCGCGCCAGCCGCAGGAATTTCGACAGCTCGTCGGCGCTCACGGCACTTCCGCTGTCGAGCCAGCGCGAACCCGACAAGGTGCGCGCGATCGCCATGCGCTCGGCCAGTTCGGCATCGACCACCATCGACAACGCTCGCGCCGTCTCGCGCAATGTGCGCTGGTGGGCCGCGCGTTCCGACTGGAACGTGGTGGCCACCAGCCAGCCGACGCCCACCAGCGCCGGCAGCAGGACGGCCAGCACGAGAAGCAGGATGCGCGATCGGATCGTGACGGGCATGTAGGGGTCGGGGCGGGCTACGGCCGACCCGTCGAGGGAGGCAGCGCGGCGAGCGCCGCACCTTAACGCAACTGCACCGGCCCGTGTGTCCCCGGGATGCGAGGTCGGGTATCGGCTAGAGGAAGAATTCAAAGCGGCGGGCCACGCTTTCCTGGACGCGACGCCAGCCGTTGCGCGACGCCCAAGCCGCGGGGTCGATCGTGATGGCGCGCGCCACGTCGGTGCGGAACACCTGCTCGAGCTCGCGGGCGAAGCGCTCGTCGAGCACCACCAGGTCGGCCTCGGCGTTGTGCAGCACGCTGCGCCAGTCGACGTTGCTCGAGCCCACGCTGCTCCACACGCCGTCGATCACACAGGCCTTGGCGTGCAGCAACCGGTCGTGGCGCTCGTGGATGCGGATGCCCGCGCGCAGCAGCTGCGCGTAGTGCGAACGTCCTGCCTGCAGCGGCGCCCAGAAGTCGCTCACGCCGGGCAGCAGCAGTTCGATCGCGACCCCGCGCTGCGCGGCGCGCACCAGGGCGCGGATCAACCGGCGCGGCGGCACCAGGTAGGCTGTGGTCAGCATCACGCTGCTGCGCGCACCGTCGATCGCGGCCAGCAGCGCGCTGTAGTACGGGTTGCGGCGTGCGCCGGCGTCGCTCGCGGCGACCGCGACGCGCTGCGTGCCGACCACCGCCAGCGGAGGAAAGTAGTGCGCCGATGGCAGCGCAAACCCGGCGTGACGCTTCCAGTGGCCGACGAACAGGCGCTGCAGCCGCGACACCGCCGGCCCCTCGACGCGCACGTGCAGGTCGCGCCAGCCTTGCGGGTGGCGCTCGCCGGTGCCGGTCAGCGCGCCGGCCGACGAGTAGACCTTGCTGATGTTGACGCCGCCGATGAAGCCGATGCGGCCGTCCACCACCATCAGCTTGCGGTGGTCGCGCAGGTGCAGCGCCTGGCCGAGCCACAGCCGCCAGCGCTGCACCGGGTTGTATTCGCACAGGCCAACGCCGCTGCGACGCAGCCGCTCGAAGAAGGCTGGCGACGTGCGCCAGGAGCCGAAGCTGTCGAACAGCAGGTTCACGCGGACACCGGCGCGGCAGCGGGCCATCAGCCGGAGGGCCAGCTCCTCGCCCGGACCGGTGTCCTCGACGATGTAGCTCTCGATGTTGATGTGGTCGCGCGCGGCGTCAATGGCGGCGAACATGGCATCGAAGGTGGCCGGGCCGTCTTCCAGCAACGCGACGCGGTTGCCGGCGAGCAACGGGCCGCCGAGATGGCGCACCAGCAGCGTGGCGTGGTCGGGGGCGGCCGGCGCCAGGCGGCGTGGCAGGGTCAGGATGCTGCTGGTCGGCATGGGATGCGATGTTCAAGACTGCACTGCAAGGCGGGTCTTTGCAGACCCAGCAAACGGCGTGCCCACATCCGCCGCGCACCAGCCCGAACCGGCCCGGGCCGACCCTTGGGCAGCTCAGGCCCGCGTGCGAATCACCGCGCGGCGCGGGCGCAGCAGCGCCCGCAGCGTGGGCAGCTCGCGCTGGTCGCCTTCGAGAAAGCGGCTCAGCAGCCGCAGGCCGCGGCGGCGCCGGCACACCGTGCGCAACGCGATCAGCAGCGGCACCGAGATCAGCGCGCCTGCGATGCCCCAGACCCAGCCCCAGAACAACACCGACAGGAAGACCGAGATCGGGCTCAGCGACAGCCGGCGGCCCACCACCCACGGGCTGAACACGTTGCTCTCGAGGGCGTGGATCACCGCGAATACGCCGAACGGCGCCAGCATCTGCGGCAGTTCGGTAAAGGTCATCATGCCGGCCAGCAGCAGCATCACCATGATCGCCATCGGCCCGAGGTAGGGCACGAAGCACAGCACGGCGACCACCGCGCCCCACAAGGTGGGATTCGGCAGTCCCACGGCCCACAGCCCGAGACCGGTGATCAGGCCGGCGCCGGCATTGATGCAGCCCAGTGCGACCAGGTACTGGCCGATCTCGCGCTGCGCCGCGCGCACGCCACCCAGCACGATGGCGCGGGTGCGCCGGCGCGGGATCGCCTCGACGCAGCGCGACAGCATCCAGTGTTCGGAGGCCAGCAGGAAGTACAGCAGGATCAACGTGGCTGCCACCGACAGCGTGACCGTCACGCTATGGCCGAGCAGCTTGCCGGTCAGCGCCATGCCCTCGCTGGCCAGGCGCTCCTTCACCGGGTCGGCCGGCGGTGCCGGCGGCGGGTTGCTTGCCGCTGCGCCGGCGCGCGTGCCGGCACGCGCCGCCGGCAAGGGCTGCGCCTGCGGCGGCGCCAGGCCCGGTATCGCGGTACGCACGCGGTCGAACTGGCCGAGCAGCTGTGTCACCGTGGTCGGCAGCTTGTCCCACCATTCGGTGGCCGGTCGGGCCAGGCTCGAGGCCAGCCCGAAGGTGGCGGCCAGCAGCGTGATGACCAGCAGGCCAGCGCCGGCGTACTCGGGCACGCCGCGGCGGCGCAGCCAGCGCACCGCCGGGGCGAAGACGAAGGTCAGCACCACCGCGATCACCACCGGCGCCAGCAGCGGCTGCGCCTCGCGCAGCGCGAACACCAGCGCCACCAGCAGCGTCGTGCGCAGGGCCCAAGGCGCCGCGGTGCCCGACGGGATCGACGTGGCGACCGGCGCAGACGCCGACACCGTCGCCGGCACGGCGGCCGGCGGACGCGCCGGCAGTCGGTTGGACATGAGTGCCTGCGAGTCCGCGTGACAGGGACGTCAGACTCGCCGGCACACGGTCACGGCGACGCGAACTGGCCCTGGCCGTCGGAGAACAGGATCTCGACGCGCCGGTTCTGCTGGCGGCCGGCGGGGGTGTCGTTGCTCGCCACCGGCAACTCCTCGCCGTGCGCCTGCACCTCGATGCGCGCCGGCGGTACGCCGGCTTCCTGCAAGGCACCGGCGAACGACTCGGCCCGGCGGCGCGACAGCTCCAGGTTCATGTCGTCGGAGCCCACGTTGTCGGTGAAGCCCTCGACGAGCACCTTGCGCTCGGGATACTGCTTCAGCACGTTGGCCAGCTTGTCGACGCCGCGCCGGGCGCCGGGCTGCAGGTCGGCCTTGCCGGTGGCGAACAGCACGTCGCCCATCGTGACGACCATGCCGCGCTGCGTCGGCTTGGCCTGCAGCTCCTGCAGGTCACGCTGCAGCGCGGCCGCGCGTTCGGCCTGCTGGCGCGCCGCCTCGGTCTGCTGGGCTGCCTGCTGGCGGGCCGCGTCGGCCTGCTCGCGCGATTGGGCGGCCTGCGACTGTGCCGTCTGCGCATTGGCCTGCGCCGAACGGGCGCGCTGCGTGGCCAGCTCGGCCTCGCGCGTGCGCGCCTGCAGCCGCAGCCGCTCGCGGTCGGCGCTCGCCTGCTGAAGCCGCTCCTCGGCCTGCGCCTGCGCGCCGACGGCCAGCGCCGCCTCGGCCCGGCGGCGCGCGATGTACGACAGATGCCGCACGTCTTCGTCGTCGGCGCGCGTATTCCACGAACTCTCGGCGCGCCGCAGCGAGAACTGCGCGCGTTCGAGCTCGACCGCACCGGCTCGGCTGACGTATGGGTTGACGCGCGCCTGCGCAACGGCGCTGCGGGCGGCGTCGAGGTCGGCATTGGCCGGCGGCGTGGTCTGGCAGGCCGCAAGCACGGCCACCAGCGCCAAGCCGGCGATTGCGGGCACGACCGGCGGTGCGGCGCGTTGCGGCTCGGCTTGCACCGATGTGGGCGGATGAATCAACGACTGCATGGAAACTCCGTCGATCGAATGAACAGGGCGCGGTGACGTGATCACGGCCGGGTGGCCGGCGCTCCGCCGGATGGCGGGGCCGACGGCATTGGTGGTGCGGCGCTGCCGCTTGGCGCCACGGGTGCCGAAGTCGCGGCGCCCGCGCTGCTGTTGCGACGGAGTTCGTCGCGCAGCGTCGCCAGGCTGGCCTCGACCTCGGTGACCGCTCGGCGCGAGCGCTCCGAGGCGGCAACCGCGCGAGCCAGTTGGGCGTCGGCCTCGGCCTCCTCGGCCAGCCGGATCGCCTCGCGGTTGCGGCCGACCTGTGCCAGCGCCCGCGCGCGCTCTAGCTTGGTGCGTGCCTCGTTCATCTGAGCGGCGGCCAGCTCGGGTGCACCCGATGAACGGGCCGCGTCGATCGATGCCGCACCAGCGGCCAGTGCCGGCTCGGCCGGCGGAGCGCTGGCGCAGCCGCCCAGCCAGGCGGCCGTGCACAGCACGGTGGCGCCCAACCATCGGTCGGTACAGAGGTGACGAAGTGTCATGGGAACCTCGAAGACATTGCGGTGTACAGGCATGCTGCAGGCCCGGAAAACCGCGCGCCGGCGTCACCAGCCGGCGCGCAATTCCCGGGTCAGCGACGCGCTATTGCGCGGTGCGCACGATGATGTTGTTGCGAACATCCTTCACGTCGGGCACGGCACGCGCGATCTGCGCGGCCTTGTCCTTCTCGGCCTGGCTGGTGGCGAAGCCGGCGAGCTGCACGGTACCGTTCAGCGTCTCGACCTCGATGCGCATGGCGCTCACGGTCGGGTCCTGTGCCATGCGCGTCTTCACGCGCGACGAGATGGTGGCGTCGTCGACGTACTGACCCATGCTGCTCTGGCCGCTCTTCACGGCGCAACCCGCCGTCGCCAGGGCGCCCACCGCCACCAAGGTGGCTACCAGGATGTTCCTCATCTGCGTTCTCCGTTGAGTGAATCGGTCCAGTGGCAGGGCAAGCGTCGCTCCCGGTCCTCGGTCGCCGAACCGCGACACGCGCCACGGCATGGGTGTTGCCGAGCCACGGGGCAGTCGCCCGCGGGCACGGCGCGCGCCGTTCGCTCGCTCACCCTCCCACCGCTTCCTCCACTCAAGGACCTCGCATGGCCCGCAAGCCCACCTCATCCTCCGACGACACCGACAGTTCCTCCGCTTCCGGTCGCCCTCCACGCAGCCGCACGACCGGCGGCGACGCCGGCGTTGCCGACGCCTCCGGCCAGGCCGGGCAGATCGGCTCGCTGGCCGCCACGGTGTCCGGGCCGGCGCGCGCAGGCGACGGCGACACGGAGCTGCTGACGCCGGCGCAGCGCGCGCTCGCGCTGCAGCGCGCCGGCGCGCAGGCCGCGGCGGCCGCGATGCCGTTCAATGCGCTGAAGGCCGACGAGTTCGCCTCCGGTCGCGAGCCGCTGAAGGGCGTGCACACCAGCCGGCCGATGTCCGACGAGAGCTCGGGCAGCACCGTGACCGAGGACGAAGGCAGCGCCAAGCTCGGCGCGGGGATGCCACCCGAAGGCGAGAACCCGCTGTCCGGTCCGCTCGACCGCGTGCGTGTCGATGCGCGCGGCCGCGCGATCACCACCAACCAGGGCGTGCCGGTCGCCGACAACCAGAACTCGGCCAAGGCCGGGCGGCGCGGCCCGACGCTGCTGGAGGACTTCATCCTGCGCGAGAAGATCCAGCACTTCGACCATGAGCGCATCCCCGAGCGCGTGGTGCATGCGCGTGGCTCGGGCGCGCATGGCGTCTTCGAGTGCACCGAGGCGCTCGGCGACGTGACGCGGGCCGACCTGTTGTCGGCCGTCGGCAAGCGCACGCCGGTGTTCGTGCGCTTCTCCACCGTGGCCGGCGAGCGCGGTTCGACCGACACCGCGCGCGACACGCGTGGCTTCGCGGTCAAGTTCTACACCGACGAGGGCAACTGGGACCTGGTGGGCAACAACATCCCGGTGTTCTTCATCCAGGACGCGATGAAGTTTCCCGACGTGGTCCACGCGGTCAAGCCCGAGCCGCACCACGGCATGCCGCAGGCGGCGTCGGCGCACGACACGTTCTGGGACTTCATCTCGCTGATGCCCGAGAGCATCCACCACACGCTGTGGGTGATGAGCGACCGCGGCATTCCGCGCAGCTACCGCACGATGCAGGGCTTTGGCGTCAACACCTACCGGCTGGTCGACGCGGACGGCGAGTCGGTGTTCGTCAAGTTCCACTGGCTGCCGCTGGCCGGCACGCACTCGCTGGTGTGGGACGAGGCGGTCAAGATCTCCGGCGCCGACCCCGACTTCCACCGGCGCGACCTGTGGGAGTCGATCGAGGCGGGCAACTTCCCGCAGTACGACCTGGCGCTGCAGATCTTCACTGAAGCAGAGGCCGAGTCGTTCCCGTTCGACGTGCTCGACGCGACCAAGCTGGTGCCGGAGGAACTGGTGCCCTTGCGCGTCGTCGGGCGCATGACCTTGAATCGCAACCCGGACAACTTCTTCGCCGAGACCGAGCAGGTGGCCTTCTGCACGGCGCACGTGGTGCCCGGCATCGACTTCAGCAACGACCCGCTGCTGCAGGGGCGGCTGTTCAGCTACCAGGACACGCAGCTCACCCGCCTGGGCGGGCCCAACTTCCACGAGATTCCGATCAACGCGCCGGTGGCACCGGCCTTCAACAACCAGCGTGACGGCCTGCACCGGCAGGCGATCGCGCGCGGCCGCGCTAGCTACGAGCCCAACTCG
>Ga0208423_1000021_pt1 | contig 11512 bp, 10 predicted proteins | sample WestPond_Cattail_FD_185690 | JGI IMG/M metagenome (GOLD analysis project Ga0208423, IMG submission 185690) | Natural and restored wetland microbial communities from the San Francisco Bay, California, USA, that impact long-term carbon... | ecosystem: Environmental > Terrestrial > Soil > Wetlands ...
CGCACGCCACACGCCGCGGCGGCCGATCGATGATCAGTCGACACCGGTGGCCGCGGGCATGCTCTTCATGCGTCGGCAGCCGACAGCGTGAGGAGCGGCGACGTGAACGCGATCAAATGTGCCGTGCTGGGCATCATCGGCATGCTGGGCGTGCTGGTGTCGACGATCAGCCCGTTGAGGGTGCCGTTCGCCGCCACGCTGTTCAAGACCTACCGGCGCGAGGCGATCCTCGGCCTCGTCGTGCTGACGCTGGTGACGGGCACGCTCGTCACGGCGGCGGTGAAGCTGTTCGACCCCAACCAGTTCAAGGATCCTCTCGTGCGCTGGGTGCATCAGCGCACTCAGCGCGACCTGGTCCTCGAGGGCGAGCTCAGCATGAGCTACTTCCCGAAGCTGGTGCTGGAGACCGGGCGCGTGTCGCTGAGCCAGCGGCGCAGCGCGCGCGAGTTCGCCGCGCTCGACAAGGCGCGTCTCACGTTTGCCTGGTGGCCATTGCTGCGACGAGAGCTGCAGGTCGACCGCATCGAGGTGCAGGGCCTGCGCACGCAACTCGTGCGCTTTCGTGACGGCAGCACCAACGTCGACGACCTGGCGCGCGACGTCGCCGCACTGCTGCCGACGGCGGTCGAGATCGACGGCATCCAGCTGACGAAGGCCACGCTGCTGTGGAACGACGAGGTCACTTGGCAGCGCGGCAGCCTGCACGACCTGCAATTCGAGCTCGGCCGCATCGCCGACGGGCTTGCCAGCCCGCTGAAGGCCAGTGCACGGGTCGGCGCCACGCTGGCCGGCGTGGACGCGCGCCTGCATCTCGCCGGCCGCGTGCTTGTCGATGCGGCGGCCGGCCGCGTGGAGCTGGCGCATGCCGACGGCCGGCTCGAGGGGCAGGCGTTCGGCGTCGACAACCTCGCCCTCAACCTGCAGGGCGACGTCACGGGCCTGTGGCGCGAGCGCTCGATCGCCGTCGCCAACCTGGCAGTGACCTCGTTGTCGAAGTCGGGCCTGAGTGTCTACAACACGCGGCTTTCGGTGCCCGAGCTCAAGCTCGGCGAATATCGCGTCACCGGGCAGGCGATCGCCGTCGAGGCGAGCGTCGACCACCCGGACCGCCAGGCCACGTGGAGCCTGCAGGTGCCGCGCCTGGAGTGGGCCGAGCAGGCCCTGCGCGACACCACCGCCAAGGCCCGCTTCACGCTGCGTACGCCGGCGGCGCGCGTCAGCGCGCAGGTCGACAGTGCCTTGCGCCTGACGCTCGACAACGACGGCCCCCGGCTGGAGCTCAGCGCGGCCGAACTCAGCGCCAGTGCCAGCCACCCGGCGCTTGCCGGCGAGCTGGCGGCCAGCGCGAGCGGCCGACTCGACCTGCGCTGGCGCGAGCAGGTCGCGACCGCGGCCTGGAAGGGCCAGCTCGCGGGGCACGACTGGCAGGGCGAGGCAACGGTCAGCGACTTCCAGCGGCCGCGCTGGCAGTTCGATCTTGAAGCGACGCGGCTCGATCTCGATGCACTGCTGTCGGGTGCCTGGCTTGCCCACTGGGCAGACGACGCGGCCACGGTCGACGCGGCGTCGCTGCGCGATGCGACCGCGAGGGGGCGGCTGCGTGTCGGCCAACTGCAGCTCGGCGGCGTGACGTTGGCATCGACCGTCGCGCGGATCGATCTGGACAAGTCGGCACTGGTGATCGAGCCGATCAACGCGCAGGTGCAGGGTGCGCCGCTGGAGGCGGGTCTGCGCATCGAGGCGGGCGTCACGCCGCGGCTGGCTGCGCGCGGCACCGTGTCGGACCTGCCCACGCGTGCACTGCTCGAGGCGATGAAGGCGCCGCCATGGCTCGATGGCCGCGCCCAGGTCAGCTGGGACGTCGCCACCACCGGCGCCAGCATGGGCACGTTGCGCCAGGCATTGATCGGCACCGCGCAAGTCGCGGTGCAAGGCGGCTCGGTGGCCGGCGTCGACCTGCGCAGCGCGCTGCTCGAAGGTCGTCACGACTTGGGCAAGCGGGTGGCGGCGCAGGCGCGCGAGTTCAATCACAACGTCAGCACGCCGTTCCAGGAACTGAAGGCGCGGCTCGAACTGCGCAACGGCCGCGCGCTCGGCCCCTTGATCGATCTGCAGGGTCCGGCGGTGCGCGCCAGCGGCGAGGGCGTGCTGCTGTTCGACAGCGGCGCGCTCGACCTGCAGCTGCTGGCCAGCGCGGGCCGCGAGGCGCCCGAGCTGGCGGCACTGGCCGGCATCAGCGTGCCGGTGCAGGTGCAGGGGCCGTGGCGGCACCCGCATGTGGCGATCGATTTCGCCGCGGCCAGCGGTGGCAACCTGCCACGCGCGCCCGAAACGGCCGCAGCTGCGTCGCCGATGCCGGCCGAGCGTGATGCGCCGGCCCCGGCCATCGAGCGACAGGCGGCAGCGTTGGTGCGCTGAAGGGTCGACGGGCAGCCTAGGGCTGCAGCACCACGCGGCCGACGACACGGCCTTCGGCCAGGTCCTGCAGCGAGCGGTTGACGCTCGCCAGCGGCCGCTGCTCCAGCGGGATGCGCGGCAATGACACGCGCTGGGCCAGCGCCACCAGTTCACGCAGGTCGTCGAGGCTGCCCACATAGGAGCCGCGCAACTGCAGCGACTTGAGCGCGAACATCGGCAGCGGCAGCCTGAACTCGCCGCCGAAAAGGCCAACGATCACCACCTGCCCGGCGCGGCGCACCAGGCCCACCGCGAGCGCCGAGCTCGACTCGGAGCCGACGAAGTCGACCACGCCGGCGATGTCGCCGCCGCACGCCTTCGTGATGGCCTTGGCCGCCTCTGGCGCCGCGGGGTCGAAGGCAAGCGCCGCGCCGTGCTGCAACGCGGCCGCACGTTTGGCCGGGTCGGGGTCGATGGCGACGATGCGCGCGGCGGTCATCGTCGAGTACAGCGCCAGCGCGGTGAGGCCGACGCCGCCGCAGCCGATGACGGCCACATGGTCGGCCGTGGTCATCGCGGGCAGTTTGCGCACGGCGCTGAACGCTGTGATGCCGGCGCAGGCAAAGGTGGCGGCCCGTGCGGGCTCGAGCGTGCCGAGGGGCACCAGGTACTTGGCGTGCGGCACGCGCACCGCATCGGCAAAACCGCCCGGCAGCTGGATGCCGAGGTTGCGCGACAGGCGCGTGCACAGGTGGTCGTCGCCCCGCGCGCAGGCCGGGCAGCCACCGCAGCCGATCCACGGGTAGACGACGACCCTGTCGCCGACGGCGACCCGCTGCGCCTGAGGCCCGAACTCGACCACCTCGCCGCAGATTTCGTGGCCCAGGGTCAGCGGCAGCCGTGCACCGGCACGTTCCAGCGACGACAGCTTGCCGCCGCCCATGTCGAAGCCGCCGGCCTGGATGTGCAGGTCGGAGTGGCAGATGCCGCAATGCGTGACCCGCACGGTGACCTCGTGGCCGGCCAGTGGCGACAAGTCGTCTGCGTGCTCGGACAGTGCACCGCCCCAGCTATCGAAGGCCCAGCGGTGGGCGCAGGTGAGGGGGCTCGTCATGCGGTTTCCTCGCTACAGATCGCGCACGTGGCGGGCCAGTTCAGACAGCACGAAGACCAGGAACTGCGGCACGCAGCCGATGTGGCTGGACGGCACCTCGGTGCATTCGGTGAGCGACAGGTCGCTCGCGCCGCGCGTACGCATGGCCTGCAGTGCTGCCGTGCTGGCAGCGAACGGCACCGTCTGGTCGTCGCGACCGTGGAACAGGCGCAGCGGTGCGCCTGGTGCCCAGTCGTGCACGCTGGCGCGTTGCGCGATCGCCATCGTGTCGTCGGCGAGATAGAGGTCGAGCATGGTGTTGTCGAAGGCGACGTCGGCATCGGTCGGCCGCAGGCGCTTCATCAGTTCGTCGCGCAGGCGGTTGCGGTCGGCCGTGCTCAGCAAGCGCAGCACGCCGGGATCGAGCACCGGCGCCAGCGACGGCAACTCGACATGCACGCGCGCCAGCAGCGTGTCGAGCGTGAGGCGCACATCGTACGGTCCGGCGCCGGCGACCACGGCCAGCGGCTGCACCGAGGTCGTCGACGCCTGCAGCGCACGCTGCGCGGCCACCGTCGCATATCCGCCCTCGGAGTAACCGGTCAGGAAGAGCTGGCCGTTGTCGGCCACTGCGTGCTGGCGGCGCCAGGTCTGCGCGGCGACCAGCAGGTCGACGGTGGCCGCGGCCGAGGGCGCCGACAGCAGGTACGGATGCGGCGCTCCCTTGGAGACGCCGTAGCCCACGTAGTCGGGCGCGACCACGATGTAGCCGAGCGACGCCAGGATCACGCCGGCTTCGTCGGCGGTGGCGTGGTTGCTCGGCGCCTCGGCATCGACGAAAGTCGTGCCGTGCTGGTAGCTCAACACCGGGCTGGGTGCGCCGGCGGCCTTCACCGGCACGCTGACCAGCCCCGACGCCACGATCGGCCGGCCCTGCGCGTCGCTCGTCAGGTACTCGATGCGGTGATTGGCCACGTCGTACAGCGGCATCAGCGTGCGCGTGCGGCTGTCGGCGGCCTGCGTGGCCGCCGCGATGTCGACACGCGCGATGCGGTTGAGCGACGCGGCGCGTTCGAGCCGCCCGGCGCCGGCGGGTTGGGGGGCCGTCGCATCGGGTGGCGGCGCATCGCCGCCACCACCGCAGGCGACCGCCAGGCACAGGCAGGTTGCCAGGCACGGCCACCGCAGCAGGCGTGACACGAAGTCTCGTCGAAGGCCGCGCATCGGGCCATGTTAGCGCGCGACCTCGCCGGCGTGTCGCCCGCCACGCCACGGCACAATGCAGACCAACCCCACATGCCCGCGTCATCGAGTACCGCCGCCACGCGGCCTGCCCCCTCGCACCAGCAACTCGCGCTCGCCGCCGGCATCGGCGTGGCGGCAGTGTGGGGCGCCAACTTCGCGGTGCAGAAGACGCTGTTCAGCCTGCTGCCGCCGGGTGCGTTCCTGTTCGCGCGTTATCTCCTGATGCCGATCTGCGCCGCGCTGCTGCTGCTGCATGCCAACGGCTGGCGCTGGCTGCGCCTGCCGCGCAAGGATGCCATCAAGCTGGCCGGTCTGGGCGTGCTGGCGCACACGGTGCACGTGAGCATGGTCACCTACGGCATCCACTGGTCGACCGCGTTCTCCAGCGCGCTCATCATGGCCTGCGGGCCAGTCTTCACGCTGCTGATCCTGCATTGGGCCGGGCTCGAGCGGCTCACGCGTGGACAGGTCGCCGGCGTGGCGCTCGCCTGCGCGGGCGTGCTGACTTTCCTGTCCGACAAGCTGCTCGGCCGCCAGTGGGCCGCCACCGGCGGCGACCTGATGATGCTGTTCTCGGCATCGCTGTTCTCCTACTACACGGTGATGACCAAGCCGCTGATCCAGCGCCACGGCGGCGTCGCCGTGATGGCCTATGCCACCGTGGCCGGCAGTCCACTGGTCGTGCTGGCCGCGCTGCCGGTCGCGCTCGATGCGCCGTGGGCCCAGATGGGTGTGTGGCACTGGAGCCTGCTGCTGTGGGCCGCGCTCGTGTCAGCCTTCCTGGGCTGGCTGGTCTGGGGCTGGGTCAACGAGCAGCGCGGCGTCGGTCGGACTGCGCCGCTGCAGTACCTGATGCCGCTGGTGGCCGGCGTGGTGGCATGGTGGGCCACCGGCGAGCAGTTCACGGTAGCCAAGCTGGGCGGCGCGGCCGTCACGCTGGCCGGCGTGGCGTTGGCGCAGTTCGCGACACGAGACGCCAACGATCCGGTGCGCGAGGCGCCGGCACGGGTGGATTGAAGGAGCCGTCATGAAGCCGACACCGTTCCAGCTGCGCGTGAGCGACGAGGCGATCGCCGACCTGCGCCAGCGCCTGGCGCGAACGCGCTTTCCCGACCGGGCGCCCGGTGCGCCGTGGACCTACGGCACCGACGTGGACTATCTGCGGCAGCTGGTCGGCTACTGGCGCGAGCACTTCGACTGGCGCGCGCAGGAGTCGCGGCTGAACGCGTTCGCGCAATTCACCGTGCCGCTGCACGGCATCGAACTGCACTACCTGCACGTGCCGGGGCAGGGCCCGCGGCCGCTGCCGCTGCTGCTGTCGCACGGATGGCCGGGCTCGGTGTTCGAGTTCCTCGAGTTGATCCCGCGGCTCACCGATCCGGCGCGCTTCGGCGGCGACCCGGCCGATGCCTTCACCGTGGTGGCCCCTTCACTGCCGGGTTATGGACTGTCGTTCGCGCCCGGGCAGGCGCGCTTCGGCATCGAGCAGATCGCCGACTGCCTGGCCGAGCTGATGAGCGGCGTGCTCGGTTACCCGCGCTTCGCCGCACAGGGTGGCGATTGGGGCGCCTTCGTCACCTCGCGGCTGGGCGCCGTGCACGCCGACAAGCTGCTCGGCATCCACGTCAACCTGCTGGCCGTGCGGCGCGACCCGAAGGCGCTGGCGCAGCCGACGGCGGAAGAAGCAGCGTTCCTGCGCGAGCTCGAGCGCTGGTTGAAGGAGGACACCGGCTACCAGTGGATCCAGGGCACGCGGCCGCAGACGCTGGCGTTCGGCCTGACCGATTCGCCGGCCGGGCTGGCGGCCTGGATCGTCGAGAAGTTCCGTGCCTGGTCCGATTGCCACGGCGACGTGGAGAGCGTGTTCAGCAAGGACCAGTTGCTGGCCGACATCGCGCTGTACTGGTTCACCGGCGCGATCGGCTCGTCGTTCTGGCCGTACTACGACCGCATGCACGGCCCGTGGCCGATACCTGCGAGCGGAGTGGGCGTGCCGATGGGTTATGCCGAGTTCCCGGCCGAGATCCTGCATCCGCCACGCTCGATGGCGGCGGCGATGTACACCGACATCCGACGCTGGAGCGTGATGCCGCGCGGGGGCCACTTCGCCGCGATGGAGCAACCCGAGGCGCTGGCGCGCGAGATCACCGAGTTCTTCCGGCCGCTGCGACCGGGCTAGGCGCTCGTCAGGACACCGTGTCGCGGCGCGGGATCTCGAGTCCACGCACCACCGCCGGACGGGCGACGAAGGCGGCGAGCGCACGCTCCACCTGCGGGAAGTCGGTGAAACCCACCAGCTCGCCCGCGCCGTAGAAGCCGACCAGGTTGCGCACCCACGGAAAGGTCGCGATGTCGACGATGGAATAGTCGTCGCCCAGGATCCACGCGCGATCGGCGAGCCGCTGGTCCAGCACCGCGAGCAGGCGGCGCGACTCGGCCACGTAGCGGTCGCGCGGGCGCTTGTCGTCGTAGTCCTTGCCGGCGAATTTGTGGAAGAAGCCGACCTGGCCGAACATCGGCCCGATCGCGCTCATCTGGAACATCAGCCACTGCAGCGCTTCGAAGCGCGCCGCCGCGTCGTCGGGCATGAAGCGCGCGCTCTTGTCGGCCAGGTAGACGAGGATCGCGCCCGACTCGAACAGCGCGAGCGGCTCGCCGCCCGGTCCGTCGGGATCGATGATGGCCGGGATCTTGTTGTTCGGGTTCAGCGACCGGAACTCCACAGACATCTGGTCGTTGCTGTCGAAGCGCACCGCGTGAGCCTCGTAGGGCAGCGCCGTCTCCTCGAGCATGATCGACACCTTCACGCCATTGGGCGTCGGCAGCGAGTAGAGCTGGATGCGCTCGGGGTGCCGCGCGGGCCACTTGCGGGTGATCGGATAGTCGGCGAGGGTGCGCATCGTGGCGCGATGCTAGCTTGCCGGCGGCCGGCGCGGCCGATGCGTTGACGTTCGGAAACCTTGGCAGGCGGCAGCCATCGACCTACCGCGGTATTCTTCGCGGCATCGGCCGCCATGCGGCCAACCGAAGAAAGTAGCCGATGCATGCCTATCGACTGATCCTGCCGATCGCCCTGGTCGCCGTGGGGCTGGCTGCCGCGAGCGCCGCACGCGCCGAGAGCTTTGCATCGTCGGCGTCGAGCGCGGGCTCGGCCTCGCTCGGCAGCCTGTCGGACTCGGTGCGCGGTTCGAGCCGCAGCTCGTCGGGCGACGACAAGAAGGTGGCTGAGGGTGACTATCGCGTGATCGAGGTCGTGGACGCGGCCGACCGGCCGGGACATCTGCAGTTGAGGCTGCAGGCCGTGGCGCAACCGGGCGAGGCGGGCGCGTTGTGGCTGACGCTGCCGCGGCAGACCCTGGCGCCGCGCGGCATGGCCGTTGGCGACGTGGTGGTCGCGCGCCCGCGGCCCTATGGCGTGGAGTTCGCGCGCGCCGACGGCGCACAGGCACCGGTGGCGTTCTTCCTCGTGCTGGCTGACGATTGGCATCGCGAGCTGGATCCGGTGAAGCTCTGACGCGCGCGAGCAACCTGCGGCGGTTCGTTCCGCCGGCTGTCCGGCGCGGGACGCTTGGCCTCCTGCGCGGCCGGATGCGCTCCGTGGTTTCCGGCCTGGTGCTGGCGGCGTGTGCAGCTGCAACGCAGGCCGCGTCCGATTCACTGCGCTACTGCGACGGTGCCACGCGCGTGAGCGCCGCGCAGCAGGACCGGCTGCTGCGCTTCGCGGCCGTGGTGCGCGGCGAGCTCGAGTCATCGGGCCAGTCGGTGGCGCTCGTGTCCCGCTCGGGTCTCGACCTGCAGCGCTTCGGGCTGCGCTACTCGCACGCCGGCGTCAGCCTGCGCGCCAGCGACAACACGCCGTGGTCGGTGCGCCAGCTCTACTACGCCTGCCACGAGCGGCGGCCACGCCTGTTCGACCAGGGGCTGGCCGGCTTCGTGTTCGGCACCGACGATCCGGGCACGGGCTACGTGTCGATCGTGCTGTTGCCGCGCGATGCGGCGGCTTCGCTCGAGGCGGCGGCGCTCGACAAGGCGCGCGTGCTGCGCCTGCTGGCCGCCACCTACAGCGCCAACGCGTACCCCTACAGCCTGCGCTACCAGAACTGCAACCAGTGGGTCGCCGAGCTGCTGGCCACCGCCTGGGGCGGCCTGGCGGACGCGCCGGACCTGCGCGCCCGCGCGCAAGCCTGGCTCGCCGACCAGCGCTACGCACCGCCGCCGATCGAGGTCGGCTCGCACCTGCTGATGTTCGCGGGCGCCTTCGTGCCCTGGCTCGCGTACGACGATCATCCGCAGGACGATCGTTATGCGCTGCGCTTTCGCACCAGCGTGCCGCGCGCGATCGAGGCCTTTGTGCGCGGTCGCCTGCCGCAGGCGCAGCGCATCGAGCTGTGCCACGACGATCGGCAGGTCGTCGTGCGCCGCGGCTGGCAGCCGCTGGCCGACGGCTGCGTCGCCGAGCCCGGTGACCGCGTGGTGGCATTGGACTGACACCGGCGCGAGAGATCGCGACGTCGCGGTGCCGGACCGCGCGATATGCGACGATCGTGGCCTCGCCGCTGCCCGTGCCGCCATGAGCCTGCTCTTCTCGCCTCACTCCCTCGGCCCGCTGGCCCTGGCCAACCGCATCGTCATCGCGCCGATGTGCCAGTACTCAGCCAGCGACGGCGCGGCAACCGACTGGCATCACATCCACCTGGGGCAGCTGGCGCTGTCGGGCGCGGCGCTGCTGATCATCGAGGCCACGGCGGTCGAGGCGGTGGGCCGCATCACGCCGGGCTGCCTGGGGCTGTACTCCGACGCCTGCGAGGACGCGCTCGCCGGTGTGCTGGCCAGCGTGCGCCGCTGGTCGACGATGCCGATCGCGATCCAGCTCGCACATGCCGGCCGAAAGGGCTCGAGCGAGGTGCCGTGGCGCGGCGGCATGTTGATTCCGACTGATCAGCAGGGCGGCTGGTTGCCGGTGGCGCCGTCGGCGCTGCCGATCACGCAGACCGAGGCGCCGCCCGCCGCGCTCGACGACGCGGGACTCGCCCGGGTGCGCCGCGCCTTCGTCGACGCGGCCGAGCGCGCGGTGCGGCTGAAGCTCGACGCGATCGAGCTGCACTCGGCGCACGGCTACCTGCTGCATCAGTTCCTGTCGCCGATCAGCAACCGGCGCAGCGACCGCTACGGCGGCTCGCTGCAGGCTCGCATGCGGTTCCCGCTGGAAGTGTTCGATGCGGTGCGTGCGGTGGTGCCGTCGTCGGTGGCGCTCGGCGCGCGTCTGTCCGCCACCGACTGGGTCGACGGCGGCTGGGATCTCGAGCAGACCGTCGCCTATGGCCACGCGCTGCGCGAGCGCGGCGCCGACTTCCTGCATGTGTCCAGCGGCGGCATCTCGCCGCTGCAGAAGATCCCGCTCGGTCCCGGCTACCAGCTGCCCTTCGCCGAACGCGTGCGCGCCGACGTCGGCCTGCCGACCATCGGCGTCGGCCTGATCACCGAGCCGGCGCAGGCTGAAGGCGTGATCGCCGAGGGCAAGGCCGACTTCGTGGCGCTGGCCCGCGCGATGCTCTTCAACCCGCACTGGCCGTGGCAGGCCGCCGCGGAGCTCGGTGCGCAGGTGCAGGCGCCACCGCAGTACTGGCGCTCGCAGCCACGCGGCCTCAGCAAGCTGTTCGGCGACGTCCGCATCGGCATGCGCTGACGGCGCATGGCACCGCAGGAGAGTGGCATGAGTTTCGATTTCAGGCGGCGGCGCGTCGTCGTCGCCGGTGGCAGCCGCGGCATCGGCCGCTCGATCGCGCTCGCCTTCGCCGCGGCCGGCGCCGACGTGTCGATTTGCGCGCGAGGGCGCGACGCGCTGGAGGCCACGCGCGCCGAGATCGCGGCGTCAGGCCACAGAGCGCATGCGGCGACTTGCGACCTGGCCGACGCCGCGTCGGTGGCACGCTTCGTCGGCGAGGCCGGCGACGCACTCGGCGGCATCGACGTGCTGGTGAACAACGCGTCGGGATTCGGCCAGGGCGACGACGAGGCCGGCTGGGCCGCCGGCCTGAATGTCGATGTGATGGCGATGGTGCGCGCCTCGCATGCCGCGCGGCCGCTGCTGGAGAAGTCGTCCGGTGCGTCGATCATCCACATCTCGTCGATCTCGGGCCTGCGCGCGTCGACGCGCACGCCGGCCTACGCCGCGGTGAAGGCCGCGATGATCAGCTACACCGCCAGCCAGGCCGCGCTGCTGGCGCCGGCGCGCGTGCGCGTCAACGGCATCGCGCCCGGTTCGATCGAATTTCCCGGCGGCGTGTGGGACCAGCGCAAGCGCGCCGGCGACAAGCTCTACGACCGCGTCCTGAAGGGCATCCCGTTCGGCCGCATGGGCACGCCGGAGGAGATCGCCGAAGTCGCGCTGTTCCTCGCGTCGGATCACGCACGCTGGATCACCGGGCAGACGATCGTGGTCGACGGCGGGCAGTTGCTCGGCGGGTGAGGCCCAGGGCCGCACGCGCCGGCGCTGGCGTAGAGTGCGGGATCCCATCACACGGAGGTTGCTCGATGTCGTTGCTGCAGGTGCGCAAGTGGGTCGTCCAGCTCGAGGAGATCGAGCGCGAGGCAGGGCGCGCGGTGTCGCCGCCGGCGCGCAAGGTCACCGTGGCCGCGGTGATCACCAATCCGTATGCCGGCAAGTACGTCGATGACTTGGCGCCGTTGTACGACCTCGGCGCCGAGGTGGCCGCGTTGCTCGCCGCGCGCGGCGTCGCAGCGCTCGGTGTGGCGCCCGACGAGGTGACGGCCTAC
>Ga0208423_1000023_pt1 | contig 11383 bp, 10 predicted proteins | sample WestPond_Cattail_FD_185690 | JGI IMG/M metagenome (GOLD analysis project Ga0208423, IMG submission 185690) | Natural and restored wetland microbial communities from the San Francisco Bay, California, USA, that impact long-term carbon... | ecosystem: Environmental > Terrestrial > Soil > Wetlands ...
CGTCGGCGCCTGCCGCCCGCCACTCGTGATGGCCGATCGCACCAGGCAGCCAGCCCAGCCACTCGGCCGGCGTGCAGCCGTGCTCGCGCTCGAAGGATTCGCCGTAGACCGCCGGGTCGTGCATGCTTGCATCATCGCCGCCCTTGCGCGGCAGCACATTCAGCCGCCGGCGATCGGCGGCCAGATGGCGAGCACATCACCGTCGAGCAGTGCCCGGGTCGCGCGCTGCTCGGGTGGCACGAAGTGCCCGTTGATCAGCACCAGGTGCACGAGTTTTGGCGGCAGGCCATACGGCGCGATCGCCTCATTCACCGTGGTGCCGGCAGGCAGCTCGAGCGGCATGGCGTTGTCGCGGCGCCGTTCGGCGGGCAGGTAGTCGCCGAGCGTCGCATAGAGCTTGAAGGTGATCTGCATGGAAAACGTGTCGCGCGGCTGCGCGGGTCATGCGTGCAGGTGGCCCGGCACCGCCTGCGCCTGTGCGCTGGCAAGGTAGGCCTCCATCAGCCGCGTCGGGTCGTTCAGCAGCTGGTCCTTCCACGGACCGAGTCGTACGGCGCCCTCGACCAGGCCACGCATCACGCCGACATGGTCGGTCCAACCGATCGAGTTGCAGCCGACCAGCCGGTCGCCGTCGAACTGCAGGCTCAGATGGCGGCCCCCGCCGTTGCTGCCGGCACGGTCGGTCAGTTCGACGTGCTGACCGCCGCTGACGCCCTGCCAGTTGCCGAAACTGGTCGACACCAGACCCAGCGTGTCGAGCACGTTGATCTGCGTGACGCCGCGCAGTTCGGTGGTGCGGCCGGCCATGTTGAGCGCGGCCACCCGCGCCTGCTCGGCGGCGTTGGGCTGGATCGCGCTGACGATCGTTTTGCCGCTGACCTTGTCGAATGCCTCGGCGCAGTCGCCGGCGGCATAGATGCCGGGCACGTTGGTCTGCAGGTGCTCGTCGGTCAACACGCCGACCAGGCAGCGCACGCCCGAGTTCTCGAGGAAGCCGATATTCGGCCTGACGCCGGTGGCGCTGATCACCAGATCGGCCTCGATCTTCTGCCCGGTCGACAGCCGCACCGTCATCGCGCCGGTGGGCATCGCCGACTCGCCGAGCCCGACGGCGCTGGCGATCTTGCCGAGCAGTCCGGGTTCCGCCGGGGCGCCGCGCTCGATCGCCTCGACACGGGCACCGGTGTGCACCGTGACGCCCTTCTTCTGGCACCAGTCCTTGATCATGCTGCCGGCGGTGGGGCCCATCATGCGCGGCACCATGCGGTCGCCCATCTCGACGACGGTGAGCTTGACGCCCCGCGCCACCAGCGGGTCGAGCACGATGCAGCCGATGAATCCGGCGCCCATCAGCACGACACGCGCACCGGCCGCCGCTCGCGCCTGGATGGCGCGCGCATCGGCCAGCGTCCAACAGGCGTGGACCCCCGGACCTTGAATGCCGGGGATCGGGGGCATTGCCGGTGACGACCCGGTGGCGATGAGCAGGCGGTCGAAGGCGAGCGCATGCCCGTCGTCGAGCAGCACCTGGCGCGTCGCCGCGTCGACCTGGCGGGCGCGGCCGCGCTGCAGCGTGATGCGCTGCGCGGCGAAGTGATCGGCCTCATGGCGCAGGTGCGTGCCGGTCTCGCCGATCTGTCCGCTCAGCAGATAGGGAATCGCCATCCGCGAGTAGGGTGGCTCCGGCTCGTCGCCGACCAGCACGATGTCGGCCATGGGCGCGTGCTTGCGCAGCGTTTCCGCAGCAATGACACCGGCCGGGCCGGCGCCGAGGATCACGTGTTTCATGTTCATCCTGCTTGATGGGACAAGACGGCCCGTAGGCCGCCTTGTTGTGAAGCGCCACTCAGCCGAGTGGCCACCGCGGAACCGGCTTTGCCGGGCCGCCGGTGACGCCCCCTTGAGGGGGCGGCGCCGAAGGCGCTCCGGGGGTGGTCAAAGGCCCAAGCGCGAACGCGTCTCGGGCTTTAGCTGCCCATCGGCGGTCCAGCCGCGGATCTCGTAGTACTTGGGCAGCATCTCCGGCAGCTTGCTGACCAGGCCCTTGGCCGGTCCGGTCTTGGCCGGCTCGGTGAGCAGCCGCTTGGGCAGCGTGTCGTCCTTGCTGGTGAAGCCGGCGCGGTTGTTGAAGTCGCGCTCCATGTTCCAGATGCGCTCGCCGATCTCGCCGACCTTTTCGAGCGTGAACTCGTTGCCGCAGGCGGCCGCGAGCTGCGGCGCCAGATCGGCCAGGCCCCAGGCGAAGGTCGTGAAGATGCACAGGCCGGATGAGTCGAACGCCGCGGTGGCATCCTGGAAGGCCTTCACCAGCTCGGGTTTGCCTTCGGAGGCCAGCGGGTCGGTCTTCACCGGAATGCCGAGCACCTCGGAGGCCACCGTGTAGCTGCGCAGATGGCAGGCGCCGCGGTTGCTGGTGGCATACGTCAGGCCCATGCCCTGGATGCCACGGCTGTCGTAGGCGGGGAACTCCTGGCCCTTCACGCTCATGCTGAGCTCGGGCTTGCCGTACTTCGCTGTGAGCCGCTTGGAACCTTGGCCGATCTCCTTGCCGAAGCCCTCGCCCTTGGCGGTGATCTCGGCGAAGTAGGCCAGCGCCTGCGCCGAACCGAACTTGGCGTCGATGCCGAGCTGCTCCTGCTTCAGGATGCCCAGGTCATACAGCTCCATCACCGCGCCGATGGTGGCGCCGAACGAGATCGGATCCATGCCCTGCTCGTTGCACAGCAGGTTGGCGTACTGCAGAGCCTCGAGGTCGTTGACGCCGTTGGCTGCGCCGAGCGCCCACGCCGCTTCGTATTCCAGGCCGCCCGAGGCGCCCCAGTACTGCGGCTTGTTCTGCACCGTGAAGTGGCCCTGGTCGAGCTTGCTGATGCGACCGCAGGCGATCGTGCAGCCGAAGCACGCCTGGTTGGTGACGAGGTGCTTCTTGCCGTCGGTCGCGCGCGGGGTGGCCATCGCCTCGGCCGAGATGTCCTTGGCGCCCTCGAAGGCGACATCGCGGTGGTTGCGCGTCGGCAGTGCGCCGATCTCGTTGATCACGTTCATCAGCACCTGCGTACCGTAGGTCGGCAGGCCCTGGCCAGTGACCGCGTTGTCGTGCAGGATCTTCTTCTTCTCGGCGGTGACCTTCATGAAGGCCTTCGGGTCGGCGATGTTGCCGACGCCCTTGGTGCCACGCACCGCGATCGCCTTCAGATTCTTGCTGCCCATCACGGCGCCGACGCCAGAGCGGCCGGCGGCGCGGTGCAGGTCGTTCACCACCGCGGCGAACAGCACCTTGTTCTCGCCTGCCAGGCCGATGCTGGACACCCGCACCAACGGATCCTGATGCAGCTTCTTCAGCGTCTCTTCGGTCTCCCAGACGCTGTGGCCCCACAGCGCCGAGGCGTCGCGCAACTCGGCCACGTCGTCGTTGATGGACAGGTAAACCGGCTTGGCCGAGGCGCCCTCGAAGATGATCATGTCCCAGCCGGCCATCTTGAGCTCGGCGCCCCAGTAGCCGCCCGAGTTGGAGCAGGCGATGGCGCCGGTCAACGGGCCCTTGGTGACCACGGTGTAGCGCCCACCGGTGGAGGCCATGGTGCCGGTCAGCGGGCCGGTGGCCCAGATGATCTTGTTGGCCGTCGACAGCGGGTCAACCTTGGCGTCGACCTCCTCGACGTAGTACTTGGTGGCCAGGCCACGCGAGCCGATGTACTCCTTGGCCCACTTCATGTTCAGCGGTTCGGACTTGACGGTGCCGGCCGTCAGGTTGACGCGGAGGATCTTTCCTGCCCAGGACATTCGTGTTCTCCTTGTTCTCGTTCAGGCGGCGGGCTGGTTGCCCAGCTTGTCGGCCCAGGCCTGCATCTTGGTGAGGCCGGTCCAGTTGGCGTCGATATAGGTGATCGCGCCGGTCGGGCAGGCGGTGGCACACGCAGGGTCGCCGCCGCAAAGATCGCACTTCTGCACCTTGCCGGTCTCCTGCACGTAGTTGATGGTGCCGAACGGGCAGCTGATCGTGCAGACCTTGCAGCCGACGCAGGTGCTTTCGTTCACCACCTTGGCACCCGTGGCCTTGTCCAGCGTGATCGCCTCCACCGGGCAGGCATGCAGGCACCAGGCCTCGTCGCACTGGGTGCAGGTGTAGGGCACCTTGCGGCCGGTGGTGTGGAAGTCGAACACCTTGATGCGCGACTTGGCCGGCGCGAACACGGCGTAGTTCTCGTACGAACAGGCCATTTCGCACTGCAGGCAACCCGTGCACTTGTCCGGGTTGATGTGGAGGCTTTTTTGCATGACGGGGTGGCTTTCGCGGCTGTCGATGAAAAGGGCGCGCCGGACGGCGGCTCGCAAGACCCTGCCACCTTACCGGTTATGCAATCATGTTCATACGCGGCAAGTCAAAAAACCTAGGCCAAACCCTGACCCGCCGCGGCGGCCGGGCCGCGGTGCTCCAGGCTGAGACGAACGCGCCCGCGGCGAGCGGGCGAGGCGGTGACTACTTCGCGGCGTTCGGGAAGAACAGCTGTTGCCCGCCGATCTGGTAGCTCGCGATCGCCTGCTGGCCCGCGGGCGACACCACCCAGTCGACGAACCGCTGCGCCAGCGCTTGCTTGACGTGCGGGTGCTTCGCCGGATTGACGGCCATCACGCCATATTGGTTGAACAGTGTTTTGTCACCCTCGACCAGCACGGCGAGTTGGCCGCGATTCTTGAACGACAGCCAGGTGCCACGATCGGTCAGCGCGTAGGCGTTCGGAGTCGACGACGCGATGTTGAGCGCCGGGCCCATGCCGCAGCCGCATTCCTTGTAGCCGGCGGGCCGGGCGGTGGCCAGATCGATGCCCGCCGCCTTCCACAGGCGCAGTTCGGCGGCGTGGGTGCCGCTCTTGTCGCCGCGCGACACGAAGCTGACCGTGGGCGTCGAGGCGAGCTTCTTCAAAGCTGCGGCGATGTCATTGCCACGCGCACCGGCGGGGTCGGACGCCGGGCCGACCAGCACGAAGTCGTTGTACATGACCGGCAGCCGCTTCAACGCGAAGCCCTCGGCGGCGAACTTCTCCTCGGCGGCCGTGTCGTGCACGAACACCACGTCGGCGTCGCCACGGCGGCCCATGTCGAGTGCCTGCCCGGTGCCGACGGCGACTACGCGTGCCTCGATGCCGGTGGCGGCCATGAAGGCCGGCAGCAGGTGGCCGAACAGCCCCGACTGCTCGGTCGAGGTGGTCGATGCCACCACGATGAAGCGCTCCTGCGCGGCCACCTGGCCCGCGCTGCCCGCGCCCAGCACGACGAGGCCGAGCAGGCAGCTGGCGCGGAGAACTCCGCGGCGCAAGGCGTCCGCAATGGTCATGTCCATGGCAATTCCCCCTTGAGGAACAAGCTGGCCGCATGGTTGGTGGCCGGGTCGAAGAAATCCTTCACCGGCATGTCGGCGGCCAGGCGGCCGGCGTCGAGGTAGAGCACGCGAGAGGCCAGGCGCTTCGCCTGGCCCAGGTTGTGGGTGGCCATCACCAGCGTCGTGCCGTCGCACGCCACCTCGTCGATCAGCGACTCGACCTCGCGCTTGGCGCTCGGATCCAGGCTCGCGGTCGGTTCGTCGAGCAGCAGCACGTCGGGCCGCAGCGCCCAGGCGCGGGCCAGCGCCAGGCGCTGCTGCTGGCCGCCCGACAGCTCGCGGGCCTGCCGCGGCGCCATTGCCAGCAGTCCCACACGGGCGAGCGCGTCGCGGCAGCGCGCCTCGCGCTCGCGGCGCGGCACGCCGCGCAGCCAGAGCGCGATCAGCACGTTCCAGCGCACCGACACGCTGAGCAGGAACGGGCGCTGGAACAGCATCGCCAGCACCGGACGCGCCGCCCCTGCCGGTGCGTGCAGCTCGCGCTCGCCCTGCGCCGCCTGCAGACCGTGCAGCAGGCGCAACAGCGTGCTCTTGCCGGAGCCGTTGGCGCCGACCACGGCGAGGCGCTCGCCGCGGTGCACCGTGAAACTGACGTCGCGCAGCGCCACGGTCGGGCCGAAGCGCGCGCCGGCATCACGCAGGCTGATCAGCGGTGGTGCGGATGCCGCAGGGCTCATGCGAATGCCTGCTGCACGACGCCGCCGCGGCGCGGCTGGATCAGTCCGATCAAGGCATTGATGACGCCGACCACGCCGAGCAGCACCAGGCCGAGCGCCAGCGCCAGCGGCAGGTCGCCCTTGGTTGTTTCCAGCGCGATCGCCGTTGTCATCACGCGTGTCACGCCGGCGATGTTGCCGCCGACCACCATGACTGCGCCGACCTCGGCCACGGCGCGACCGAATGCGGTGAGCAGGATCGTCACCCCGCCCAGGCGCTCGTGCAGCAGCATCAGCAACGCGGCCGTCATGTCGCCGGCGCCCATCGAGCGCAACTGGTCGCCGCCTTCGCGCAGGCCGTCGAGCACCAGGCGGCGCGTCAGCGCGGCGATCAGCGGCACCACCAGGATGCTCTGCGCCACCACCATCGCGGTCGGTGTGAACAGGATGCCCCAGGATCCCAGCGGTCCCGAGCGCGACAACAGCAGGTAGACGAGCAAGCCCACCACCACCGACGGCAGTGCGAGTAGCGTGTTGACGGCCCACACCAGCACGCCGTGGCCGGGGAACCGCGTTGCCGCCAGCGCCGCGCCCGCGAGCAGACCCACGATCGCGCCGATCAGGCAGGCGCTCAGGCTGACCCGAAGCGACAGCGCCACGATGCCGAGCAGTTCGGTGTCGCCTCGCAGCAGCAGATCGAACGCCAGGCGCAGGCTATCGGCAATGTCGGTCACGAACGGGGCATCGGGTCACGGTGGCGCGCTGGCGATTGTGGTTGACGCTGCCGACAGCGGCGATATGCAATCATCTGCATAGGCTGGCGATGAACGGGCGATCACCGTGTCATCGCGCGCAGAATGTTCCAGCCCGGCGCCTTCACGCATCCGATCCTTCGTCACGACGAGCCGCATGTCCGACCTCGGTCCTTCCCCGTTGATGGCGGGTGACCCGCAGCTGAGCGTCGACGACGCGCGCGCGGCGATCCGCGCCGCGCTGGTGCCGATCACCGGTCGCGAATCCCTTGCGCTGCAGCACGCCGTCGGCCGCGTGCTCGATGCCGACCTGATCTGCCCGATCGACGTGCCGCCGCACGACAACTCGGCAATGGATGGTTATGCCTTCGACGGCGCGCTGCTGCGCGACGGCCAGGCGCTCGCACTCGCGGTGGCCGGCACTGTCCACGCGGGGCCGCCGCCACCGCTCTCGGTGCCGTCCGGCGCCTGCGTGCGCATCATGACCGGCGCCGTGATGCCGGCCGGGCTCGACACGGTGGTGCCTCAGGAGCTATGCGAGCTGCGTGGCGACACGGTCTGCATCGCGCCTGGCGTCATCCGACGCGGCGAGAACCGCCGCCTGCGCGGCGAGGACCTCGCCCGCGGCAAGCCCGCGCTCATGGCAGGACGTGTGCTGCGGCCGGCCGACGTCGGACTGGCGGCGTCGCTCGGCTTTCAGCAGCTCGAAGTGCGGCGGCGACTGAAGGTGGCGTTGTTCTCCACCGGCAATGAGGTGTTCGCGCCCGGCCAGCCGCTGCCGCCGGGTGGCATCTACGACAGCAACCGCTTCAGCCTGGGCGCGGCGCTAAAGCGCCTGGGCATGGAGGTGATCGACCTTGGCCTGGTGGCCGACGACCGGGCGGCGCTCCAGGCGACGCTGGCGCGCGCCGTGGCCGAGGCCGATGCGGTGCTCACCAGCGGCGGCGTCAGCGTCGGCGAGGCCGACTACACGCGCGAAATCCTGGCGCGCATGGGCGAGGTGGCGTTCTGGAAGGTCGCCATGCGACCGGGGCGACCGTTCGCGTTCGGTCCGCTGCGCAGCGGGCCGCAAGGGCCGGATGGCCATCAGGCGTGGCTGTTCGCGCTGCCGGGCAACCCGGTCGCGGCGCTGGTGACCTTCTATGCCTTTGCGCGCGAGGCCCTGCAGCGGCTGGCCGGCGCCGAGCCGATGCCGGTCCCGATGCTGCGGGCACGCTGCACCGCGGCCATCCGCAAGCGGCCAGGGCGCACCGAATTCCAGCGCGGCGTCGTGCGCCCCGCCGCCGACGGCAATGGCTGCGAGGTCACGCTGGTCGGCGCGCAAGGGGCCGGCATCCTGCGCAGCCTGAGCGAGGCCAACGCGCTGGTCGTGCTCGGCCATGCCCAGGGCTCGGTCGCGGCCGGCGAGCCGGTCGACGTCTGGCTATTCGACGGATTGGTCTGACCGTCGCGACCCGCGCAGTTCGGGTATGCAACTCGCTGCATAGGGGTATTTGCCTTGATGCGCGGTCGAACGGTTTCAAGGGAGTATGTTCGCCGCCGCCCCGCGACCGCGCCGCGGTCCACCAGACGGCAGCCAAGGAGACACCATGGGGATCAAACTCACGCTCACCGTGAACGGAGCGTCGGTCACGCGCGAGGTCGACGCACAGACTTTGCTGTCGGAGTTCATCCGCGAGCACCTTCGCCTCACAGGCACCCACATCGGCTGCGACACCTCGCAATGCGGGGCGTGCACGGTGCACCTCAACGGTCGTGCGGTGAAGAGCTGCAACATGCTGGCGGTGCAGGCGGCCGGCATGGAGCTGACCACCATCGAGGGGCTGGCGGCGGCCGACGGCACGCTGCACCCGATGCAGGCGGCATTCCGCGCCTGCCACGGCCTGCAGTGCGGCTTCTGCACCCCGGGCATGGTGATGAGCGCGGTCGACCTGGTGAAGAACCACAAATGCAGCACCGAGGCCCAGATCCGCGAGGGCCTGGACGGCAACCTGTGCCGCTGCACCGGCTACCAGAACATCGTCAAGGCCGTGGCGCAGGGCGCCGCGGCGATGAAGTAACAGGAGCCGGAACATGAACGCACGACAAGGTTTCATCGGCCAGAGCGTCGAGCGGCGCGAGGACGCGCGCTTTCTCACCGGACGCGGCCAGTACACCGACGACATCTCGCTGCAGGGCCAGACCTACGGCTACTTCCTGCGCAGCCCGTATGCGCACGCCCGCATCAAGAAGCTCGACACCGCGGCGGCCGCCAAGGCGCCGGGCGTGCTCGGCATCTTCACCGGCGAGCACTTCAAGGCCGTCGGCGGGCTGCCGTGCGGCTGGCTGATCAACAGCCTCGACAGCACGCCGATGAAGGAGCCCAAGCACCCGGTGCTGGCCGACGGCAAGGTGCGCTACGTGGGCGACCGCGTCGCGCTGGTCGTCGCCGAGACGCTGGAGCAGGCCAAGACCGCGGCGGCGATGATCGACGTCGACTACGACGAGCTCAAGCCGGTGGTCGATGGCGCCAAGGCGATGAGCATCAAGTCGGCGGTGCACGACGAGGCGCCCGACAACCGCTGCTACGTCTGGGGCATCGGCGACAAGGACGGCGCCGACGCCGCCATCAAGTCGGCCGCGCACGTGACGACGCTGACCTTCCGCAACAACCGCTTGATCCCCAATGCGATCGAGCCGCGCGCGGCCAACGCCAGCTATGACGTCAACGCTGACAACTACACGCTGTACGTGGCCAACCAGAACCCGCACGTCGAGCGGCTGCTGATGTGCGCCTTCGTGCTCGGCATCCCCGAGCACAAGATGCGCGTCGTCGCGCCCGATGTCGGCGGCGGCTTCGGCAGCAAGATCTTCCTCTACGGCGAGGAGACGGCGCTGGTCTTCGCGAGCAAGCAGATCAAGCGGCCGATCAAGTGGACGGCCGATCGCTCGGAGGCGTTCCTGTCGGACGCCCACGGCCGCGACCACCTCACGACCGCCAAGCTGGCGCTCGACAAGGACGGCAAGTTCCTCGCGCTGCGCGTCGACACCACCGCTGCGCTCGGCGCCTACCTGTCGACGTTCGCCTCCTGCGTGCCGACGATCCTGTACGCCACCTTGCTGGCCGGCCAGTACAAGACGCCGAAGATCTACGCCGAGGTCACGGCGGTGTTCACCAACACTGCGCCGGTCGATGCCTATCGCGGTGCCGGCCGTCCCGAAGCGACCTACGTGGTCGAGCGCATGGTCGAGACGGCGGCGCATGAGATGGGCCTGGATCCGGCGGAGATCCGTCGACGCAACTTCATCACCGAGTTCCCCTATGCCTCGCCGGTGGGTCTGACCTACGACACTGGCGACTACAACGCGACGCTGTCGCGCGCGATCGAGCTCGGCGACGTGGCCGGCTTCGCCAAGCGCAAGGCGGCCAGCGAAGCCAAGGGGCTCAAGCGCGGCATCGGCTACTCGGCCTACATCGAGGCCTGCGGCATCGCGCCGTCGTCGGTGGCTGGTGCACTCGGCGCGCGGGCCGGCCTGTTCGAGGCCGGCGAAGTGCGCGTGCACCCGACCGGCAAGGTGACGATCTTCACCGGCAGCCACAGCCACGGCCAGGGCCACGAGACCACCTTCGCGCAGGTGGTGGCCGACAAGCTCGGCATCCCGATGGACGACATCGTGATCGAGCACGGCGACACCGGCAAGGTGCTGTTCGGCATGGGCACCTACGGCAGCCGCTCGATCGCGGTCGGCGGCACGGCGATCGTGAAGGCGCTCGACAAGATCATCGCCAAGGGCAAGAAGATCGCGGCCCATCTGATGGAGGCCGCCGACACCGACGTGGTCTACGAAGGCGGTGTGTTCAAAGTCGCCGGCACCGACAAGAACGTGCCGTTCGCCTCGGTCGCGCTCACCGCCTACGTGCCGCACAACTTCCCGCACGACAAGCTGGAGCCGGGCCTGAACGAGAACGCGTTCTACGACCCGAGCAACTTCACCTACCCGGCCGGCACCTACATCTGCGAGGTCGAGGTCGACACGGCCACCGGCGCCGTGAAGATCGACCGCATGACTGCGTGCGACGACTTCGGCAACGTGATCAACCCCATGATCGTCGAGGGCCAGGTGCACGGCGGCCTGGCGCAGGGCCTGGGCCAGGCGCTGCTCGAACACGGCGTCTACGACACCGAGACCGGCCAGCTGCTCAGCGGCAGCTACATGGACTATGCGATGCCGCGCGCCGACGACATGCCGACCTTCAAGGTCGAGACGGTCAAGGGCACGCCGTGCACGCACAATCCTCTGGGCGTCAAGGGCTGCGGCGAGGCCGGCGCGATCGGCTCGCCGCCGGCGCTGATCAACGCGATCTGCAATGCACTGGGCGTCAAGGACATGCCGATGCCCGCGTCGCCCTACAACGTGTGGAAGGCGGCGCAGGCCGCCGGCCGCTGAGCCGAAGGAGACTACGAGATGCAAACATTCGCCTACAACAAGCCCGCCTCGCTGGCCGATGCGGCCCGCGCAGCGGGCAGCGCCGACGCCAAGATCCTGGCCGGCGGCCAGTCGCTGCTGGCCGCGATGAAGCTGGGCCTGGCTGCGCCGCAGTCGGTGATCGACCT
>Ga0208423_1000024_pt1 | contig 10841 bp, 10 predicted proteins | sample WestPond_Cattail_FD_185690 | JGI IMG/M metagenome (GOLD analysis project Ga0208423, IMG submission 185690) | Natural and restored wetland microbial communities from the San Francisco Bay, California, USA, that impact long-term carbon... | ecosystem: Environmental > Terrestrial > Soil > Wetlands ...
CACCTGGCGCAGCCGCGACAGCTCGGCCGCCAGACCGGCGTTGAGGTCGACCACCTCGTTGAAAGCCTCGGCCAGCTTGCCGGTCAGGCCGAGCCAGTGTTCGGGCAGGCGCACGCCCACGTTGCCGCGCTTGAGCGACTTCATGGCGTCGAGCAATTCCTCGAGCTCCGCGTCGTGCAGCGCCATCTGCGGGTGTTCGAGCACCTTCATGTCATCGTCTCCTCTACGATTCGAGCATCGGCAGGGGCATCGCTTGCAGAGCCTGTGCCAGCCCAAATGGCCTGTTCGCGGCGGTTTCGACGGGCAGGCTGTAGGGTTTGCGGCAGAACTTTCTTTCCGCGGTGACAATTGCGGTCCGCTTTGCCGACAAGGCAATACACGTGCCGCCTCGGATTGACGGGGCACGCCCGGCCCAGTAGGGTCGACGTCCGAACTGCACGCAAGAAGGAGACCCGCATGACCGTTCCCGAGCGCCGCTCGTTCTGCCACCGTCTGGTCCTCGCGCTACTGGGAACGGCCGCGCTGGCCTGGGGTATCGGTGCCTTCGCCCAGGGTTCTGGCTATCCCGACAAGCCCATCCGCTTCGTCGTGCCCTATCCGCCCGGCGGCGGCACCGACGTGATCGCGCGCATCGTGCAGGGGCGCTTGTCGGCCGTGCTGGGCCAGACGATCAACATCGACAACCGGGGCGGCGCCGGCGGGTCACTCGGCACCGATCTCGTCGCCAAGGCCGCGCCCGACGGCTACACGGTGCTCTTCACGCTGAACTCGCACACGGTCAACCCGGCCATCTACGCCAAGCTGCCGTTCGACACGCAGAAAGATTTCGAACCCGTGGGCCTGGTCGCCTCGCTGCCGCAGCTGCTGGCGGTGAACCCGCAGTTCGCCGCCAACAACGTGGCCGAGCTGCTGGCGCTGGCCAAGGCCAAGCCGGGCGAGCTGAGTTATGCCTCGGTCGGTGTCGGCTCGCCGGGCCACCTGGCGGGCGAGCTGATGAACCTGCGCGCCGGTGTGAAGACGCAGCACGTGCCCTATCGCGGCGGCGGCCCGGCGGTGACCGATGTGATGGCCGGCCAGGTACCGCTGCTGTGGGTGTCGATCCCCGCCGCGGCGCAGTTCGTCAAGACCGGCAAGCTGAAGGCGCTGGCGGTGAGCACCGTGAAGCGCAGCGCGGCGTTTCCCGACGTGCCGACGATGCAGGAAGCTGGCGTCGCCGACTTCGAGGTCGACTCCTGGTACGCGATGTTCGTGCCGGCAAAGACGCCACGACCGATCATCGACAAGCTCAATGCCGCGTTGAACACGATCCTCAAGGAACCCGAGATCAAGGACAAGCTGCTCGCCCAGGGCAGCGAAGGTGTCGGCGGCACGCCCGAGGCGCTGGCCCAGGCGGTGGCCGCCGAGCTGCCCAAGTGGGCCAAGCTCGCCAAGGACGCGGCGATCAAAGCAGAATGAAAGACACCCACCCCCGTAACGGCCTTCGGCCGCCCCCCCTCAAGGGGGCCACGCCAGCGGCCCGGCGGAGCCGGTTCCGCGGCGTGCGCTTGTTTGGCGTGCCAGCGCGAAGCGTCGAGGAGCCGAGGCCATGGTTGAAGTGATCTCGCTGGTCGAGCGCGCCCGCGTCGCACAGCGCATCGCCGACGGCTACGATCAGGCGCGCGTCGACGAGCTGGTGCTCGCCGCCGGCTGGGCCATCATGGAGCCGGCGCGCAATCGCGAACTGGCCGAGCTGGCGGTGCGCGACACGGGCATCGGCCGCGTCGACGACAAGATCGCCAAGAACCACCGCAAGACGCTCGGCCTGCTGCGCGACCTGCTGCATGCGCCGTCGGTCGGCGTGATCGCCGAGGATCCATCGCGCGGGCTGATCGAGATCGCGCGGCCGGTCGGCGTGGTGTGCGCCGTCACGCCGTCGACCAACCCGGCTGCCACGCCGGCCAACAAGATCATCAACGCTTTGAAGGGCCGCAACGCGGTGATCGTGGCGCCCAGCCCCAAGGGCGCCAGCACCTGCGCGCGGCTGCTGCAGTTCATCCACGAACAGCTCGACCGGGTGGACGCGCCGCGCGACCTGGTGCAGATGCTGCCGGCGCCGATCGACAAGGCGCGTACCGCCGAGCTGATGCGCCAGTGCGACCTGGTGGTCGCCACCGGCTCGCAGGCCAACGTGCGCGCCGCCTATGCGAGCGGCACGCCGGCGTTCGGCGTCGGTGCCGGCAACGTGGCCGCCATCGTCGACGACACGGCAGACGTGGCCGCCGCGGCCGATCGCATCGTGCGCAGCAAGACCTTCGACAACGCCACCAGCTGCTCGAGCGAGAACGCGCTGGTGGTGCTGGAGCCGGTGCGCGAGGCGCTGCTGGCCGCGCTGGCCGCGCGCGGCGCGGTGCTGCTCGACGCGACGCAGAAGCACAAGCTGCAGCCGCTGATGTGGCCCGACGGCAAGCTGTCACCGGCAGTGATCGGCCAGTCGGCTGCCGTGATCGCGGCCAAGGCCGGCTTTGCCGACATCGCGGGGCGCCAGCCGACGATGCTGATGGTCGACGAGGACGGTTTCGGCCCGTCGCACCCTTTCAGCGGCGAGAAGCTGAGCCCGGTGCTGGCGGTCTATCGTGCGCGCGACTTCGCGCATGCCTGCGCGATGGTCGAGCAGATCTACGCCTTCCAGGGTGCCGGCCATTCGGTGGGGCTGCACAGCGCCAGACCCGAGCGCGCGCTGGCGCTCGGCCTGGCGCTGCCGGTGTCACGCGTGATCGTCAACCAGGCCCACTGCATCGCCACCGGCGGCAGCTTCGAAAACGGGCTGCCGTTCTCGCTGTCGATGGGCTGCGGCACCTGGGGTCGCAACAACTTCTCCGACAACATGACCTATCGCCACTACCTGAACATCACGCGCATCTCGCGGCCGATTGCCGAGCGCGTGCCGGGCGAGGACGAGATCTTCGGGCCCTTCTTCGCGAAGCACGGACGCCGCTGATGCGCACCGTGCGCGAGTTGATCGCGCGCGCGGTCGCGCGCCGGCCGGAGGCGGTGTACGCGATGGCCGTCGACGGCAGCAGCGATGCCACACTGCACGGCGGCAGCGCCGCCACGCTACGCTACCGCGCTCTGCTCGCCGGCTGCCGTCAGGTGGCGCGCGGGCTCGATGCGCACGGCGTCAAGCGCGGCGCCGTGGTGTCGCTGGTGATGCCCAACGGGCTGGCCACGCTGCAATTGCTGCTCGGCGTGATGTGGGCCGGGCGCTGCGCGAACCCGGTCAACCTGCTGTCGCAACCCGAGCAGATGCGCTACGTGCTCGAGCACAGCGACTGCGTGCTGGTGTTCGTGGCGCCGGAGTGGGCCGAGCGCGTGCGCGCGATGGTCGCCGGCCTGGGCCGCCGCGTCGCGGTGGTCGAGGTGGCGCCCGACGCGGTGCCGGCGTTCGACGACGCGCCGTCCACCGCCGACCCGCCAGTGCCCGGGCCCGACGACACGGCCTTGCTGATGTACACCTCGGGCACCACCGGCGTGCCCAAGGGCGTGGTGCTCACGCAGGCCAACCTGGCGTCCAACGCGCTGGCGATCAGCGCGGAGCATGCGCTCGGTGCACGCGACCGCGTGCTGGCGGTGCTGCCGCTGTACCACATCAATGCCTTCGCGGTCACGATGCTGGCGCCGCTGGCCGAGGGCGGATCGCTGGCGATGCCGCCCAGGTTCTCGGCCGCGCGCTTCTGGGACCAGGCGCGCGACGCCGAGTGCACCTGGCTCAACGTGGTGCCGACGATGATCTCCTACCTGCTCGAAGGCAGCGCGCCGCCGCGCGAGCAGACGGCACGTCTGCGTTTCTGCCGCTCGGCATCGGCGGCCCTGCCGCCGGAGCATCTGCGCGGCTTCGAGGCCCGGTTCGGTGTCGGCGTCGTCGAGACGATGGGCCTCACCGAGACGGTGGCCCCGTCGTTCTCCAATCCGGCCGACCCGGCGCAGCGCAAGCTCGGTTCGGTCGGCCGCGCCAGCGGGGGCGAGGCCTGCGTGATCGACCGCGCCGGCCAGCCGGTGCCCGACGGCACGACCGGCGAGCTGGCGATCCGCGGCCCGCACGTGATGCGCGGTTATTACAAGAACGACGAGGCCACCCGCGCGGCGTTCACCGCCGACGGATGGCTGCGCACCGGCGACCTGGGCCACCGTGACCGCGACGGCTTCTTCTTCGTGACCGGCCGGCTGAAGGAGCTGATCATCAAGGGCGGCGAGAACATCGCGCCGCGCGAGATCGACGAGGCGTTGCTGAAGCATCCTGCGGTGCTCGACGCCGCGGTGGTCGGCATCCCCGACAAGCACTACGGTCAGGAGATCCTGGCCTGCATCGTGCGGCGCAACGGCGTGGCGTGCGACGAGGCGATGCTGCGCGACTTCTGCGTCGAGGCACTCGGCCGCTACAAGACGCCCAAGGTGTTTCGCTTCGTCGACGAGCTGCCGCGCGGGCCGTCGGGCAAGGTGCAGCGGCTGAAGCTCGTCGACGTCGCCGGCGCGGCAAGATAGGCGGGACGACAGCGCCGACTGATTGGCGGCGCGGCTACGGCATCCCTGCCCCGACCGTCTGGCGAACGGGAATGCCCTGCGGCGAAAACTCCTCGAGGCAATGCACGTTGATGCCCAGGTGGTCGGGCGTCACGCGCTTGCGGTGGAACGGATAGATGCCGCAGACCTTGCAGAAGTAGTGCCGCGCGGTCCGAGTGTGGAACTGGTACTCCGTGAGCGACGCCTCGCCGGCCAACAGGTGGAACCGGCTCTCGTGCACCTTGACCATCAGCGCGTTCCTGCGGCTGCAGATCGAGCAATCGCAGGTGGTCAGCTCGGGGAAGTCGGTCTCGATCTCGAAGCGGACTGCGCCACAGTGGCACGAGCCCAGGTACTTCTGCAGGGGTCGAGAGGTCACGATGGCTCCTTGGGTGGAACATGTGCGCGGGCGCTCGACGGGACGGCAGTCACTCGATCATGAAGTCCGCGCGCAGGCGAAAGGCGGGCGCGATGCTCAGCTTGAGCTCGCGGTCCGTCCGCAGGTTGATGGCGAGCTCGAACCAATTCGCCTGCCCGACCGGCAGATCGCCCGGCGCCGCGCCGCGCCGTGCAGGATCTTGTGCACGTAGGCGGCAGCGCGGCGACTGTGGTCCCGGCGACGATGACGTCAACCTTCGCTCGCACCCGCTCAAGCAGCGCGCAGCCGGTCAGGTGGCGTCGGCTGAGGGTCATGGGGCTCGTTTCGCTGGGCGGGCGTGGTGGTCGAGATCAGCGGCAGTCTAAGAGCTCGCGGCGGCGCTGCCCTAAGATCGTGCCATGCTCAACCCTCTCAGCCAGGCCCGCGGCGTCTACCCAATCGCGCCGACGCCTTTCACCGACGACGGCGCGATCGACCTCGGATCGATCGACCGGCTGTGCGATTTCTACTTGAAAGCCGGCGCCACCGGTGTCACCGTGCTCGGCCAGCTCGGCGAGGCGCCCAAGCTCGACGGCTCCGAGAGCGTGGCGGTGGCGGCGCGCTTCATCGAGCGCTTCGGCGAGCTGCCGGTGATCGTCGGCGTGTCGGCGCCGGGCTTCGCGGCGATGCGCGCGCTGGCCCACGAGGCCATGCTCAAGGGCGCGGCCGGTGTGATGATCGCGCCGCCGAACACGTTGCGCACCGACGACCAGATCGTCGGCTACTACGCGCAGGCGGCGCAGGCGATCGGCGCCGACGTGCCGTTCGTGATCCAGGACTACCCGCTCACCTTCACCGTGCAGATGACGCCCGGCGTGATCCGCCGCATCGTGGCCGACAACGCGTCGTGCGTGATGCTCAAGCACGAAGACTGGCCGGGCCTGGACAAGGTCAGCGCGCTGCGCGGCTTCGAGCGCGACGGCTCGATGCGGCACATTTCGATCCTGTGCGGCAACGGTGGCCTGTTCCTCGATTTCGAGATGGAGCGCGGCGCCGACGGCGCGATGACGGGCTACGCCTTCGCCGACATGCTGTGCGACGTGGTGCGCCTGTCGGCCGCCGGCCAGCGCGACGCCGCGCACGCGCTGTTCGACGCGCACCTGCCGCTGCTGCGCTACGAGCAGCAGCCCGGCGTGGGGCTGGCGGTGCGCAAGTACGTGATGCAGCGACGCGGCCTGTTGAGCTCGGCCGCGCAGCGCAAGCCGGCCGGCACGCTGAACCCCGCCACCCGCGCCGAGGTGGACTACCTGCTGCAGCGGCTGGCGCGGCACGATCCGCGCGCCGACCTGCCTGCGGCGGCCTGACCGGCACCGACCGCCGCCTGCCCTCCGGCGCCGATGATCCTCACCGCGATGCCCGACCTGCCGCCGCGACCGGAAACGGCGGCGAACGCGGCGTTCCGGCGCTGGTATCTGGCGCGCTGGGGTCGCGAGAACGCAGTGGTCTGCGGCCGCACCACGCAGGCCGAATATCCGCCGCACACGCAGACCTTGTCGATCAAGACAGCTTGGTCGGGCCGCGAGCGCTACTTCCTGCCGCACCGCGAGGTGGTGGTCGACGACGACAACTACCTGATCCTGAACGAAGGCCTCACCTATTCGAGCCTGCTGGCCACGCGCCGGCCGACCGAATCGTTCTCGGTCTTCTTTCGCCCGGGCATGCAGGGCGAGGTGCAGGCCGCGCGCCGGCAGAGCCTCGACGGCGCGCTGGCGCGGCCCGACGCGCCAGCGCGTGCCGCCGGATTCTCCGAACATCTGCGCCGGCACGATCGCGTGGTGTCGGCGCAGCTGCGCGCGCTGCGCGACCAGGTACTGGCCGGCGAGCGCAGCGAGGACTGGCTCGAGGAGCAATTGCTGCTGCTGCTCGATGCGATGCTCGCGGCCGAGAGCGCGGCCGCCGCTCGCGTCGAACGATTGCAGGCCGCCCGGGCGAGCACGCGCCACGAGCTGGCACGGCGGCTGCGCCTGGCCGCCGACCTGATCGAAAGCGCGCACACCGAGCCGCTGAGCCTGGCGCAGCTGGCCGAGGCCGCCTGCCTGTCGCGCTACCACTTCGTGCGCCACTTCCGCGAGCTATACGGCATGACGCCGCACGCCACGCTGACTGCCAAGCGCGTGCGCTGTGCCCGCCGCCTGATGCAAGGCGGCGAGACCGACAGCGAGCGCATCGCGCTGCTGAGCGGCTTCGGCAACCGCTGGGCGCTGCAACGCGCGCTGCGCCGACCCCCGGCGGCCGACGCGCACTGACGGCGCCGGCGGCGCTGCCGCGCCAACTTCGCAATTTCTGCACCCGCGGCGCCGCGGCGCTGGCTAGGCTTGAACCCGTGTGTCACCGGATCGACGGGAGATGAGTGAATGCCACAGCAATACCTGCTTCTGTTTCGCGGTGGTGATCCGGCGCGCGCCGGCTTCAGCCCGCACACGGCCATGAAGCAATGGGGCGAGTGGGTCGCCGCGCTCAAGCAGGACGGCCGCTTCGTGCACGGCGAGCCGCTGCAAGGCCCCGACGGTTGCGTGCTGGCCGGCGAAGGCCGCGTCACGCGCGGCAGCGTGGGCGGCGACGAGGCGCGTGTCAACGGCTACCTGGCGGTGCGCGCGCCCGACTTCGACGCCGTGCAGACGCTGGCACAGGACTGCCCGGTGCTGCTGCACGGCGGCACCGTGGAGATCCGGCCGGCCTTCGTCGTCAATGGCCAGGGCTAGCGGTCGTGCGGCCGGCCGCGCGGCGCTGGCGCTGGCCAGCGGCCTGTTCGGTGCGGCGGTGATGGCGCAGTCACCCCCTCCACCGGCAGCCTCGGCAGCCGCTGCGCCGCCGCCCGCCACGGCCAAGCCACCGCCCTGCCAGGCACCGGAATACCGCCAGTTCGACTTCTGGCTCGGCCACTGGGACGTCTTCACGCCCGACGGCAAGGCGGCCGGCGAGAACCTGATCGAGCGCGTGCTCGGCGGCTGCGTGCTGCGCGAGAGCTGGAGCGGACGCGGCGGCTTCACCGGCTCGAGCCTGAACGCCTACGACGCCGACGACAAACGCTGGCATCAGAGCTGGTTCGACAACCAGGGCGGCCGGCTCGAGCTGGCGGGTGGACGCGATGGCGCCGCCATGGTGCTCGGGTCGTCCGCGCCGCACCCAGAAAAACCGGGCGCGGTGCAACGCCAGCGCATCACCTGGACACCGCTGCCCGATGGCGCGGTTCGCCAGCTTTGGGAAACGTCGGACGACGACGGCAGCAGCTGGCGCGTGGCCTTCGACGGCCGCTACGTGCGCAAACGCTAGAGCCGCTCAGGAACCGCGAGACGTTCAGGCGCCAGGTAGGCTTGGCGAAAGGTCTCGAACGGTGGCTGCTCGGCTGCCTCGAGCAGGCGCTGCGCGGCCAGCGAGGCGCGCGCCTCGGCGCCGAAGTGCTCGCGCATCGACTCGGCGAACGGCAACTCGAGCAGATGCGCGCGCGTGGCTTCGGACTGCGTGCGCACGAAGCGGGTGTAGGAGCTGTCGTACTGCTGCCGCATTGCGTCGAGCACACGTGCCGATGGCAGCGTGTCGGTGCGTTGCAGCGCCGTCTGCGCCGCGCGCAAGGCGCTGCGGTAAGCGTCGCCGCCCAGCACCGCGTCGACCCGCTGCGCGATCGGCGTGCAGGCCTCCAGCAACTCGGCGCTCCAGTCGGCCAGCGACACCTCGCGCCCGTTGCGCTCGAGCTTCAAACCCGGTTGGCGGCCACTGGCAGCCGTGCGCAACTGGTTGCGCGCGATCGCCGCGATCTCGGCGGGTGAGTCGGGCGAGCTGTCGGTGAGCAGGCAGTGCAGCAGGAAGACGTCGATCAAGCGCATCGTCGACGCCTCGATGCCCACCGGCACAAAGGGGTCGAGGTCCATGCAGCGCACCTCGACGTACTCGACGCCGCGCTCGCGCAATGCGTGCAGCGGCCGCTCGCCGGTCTTGATCACCCGCTTCGGACGGATGGTGCCGTAGAACTCGTTCTCGATCTGCAGCAGCGAGGTGGCGAGCTGGTTGTACTCGCCGCCGGGGTTGTGGATGCCGATCGCCTCGTACGCCGGATACGGCTTCGTCAGCGCACCCTGCAGCGACGCGCCATAGCTCGCCAGGCTGTTGTAGCTGACCGCCAGCGACGCCTGCGCGTCGCTCTGGTAGCCGAGCCGGCCCATGCGCAGCGAGGTGGCATGCGGCAGGTACAGCGTGTGCGGCGACAGCGTCTGCAGTTCGTGCTGCCGGCCGTCGACGAAGCTCGAACACACCGCCGGCGACGCACCGAACAGCACCAGCAGCAGGAACGAGTGGCGGCGAAAGTTGCGGATCAGCGCGAAGTAGTCCTCGTTGCTCAGACCCGGCATCGACCAGTTGTAGTGGATACCCGAGATGGTCTGCATGCGCCGGCCGTAGCGGTGGCCCAGCCCCATGCGGTAGACGCTCTTGGCGCGGCCAATGTTGGAGTTGCCATAACGGCCGATCGGAATCGTCTCGTCGGGGGGCAGGCCGCAGGGCATGCTGGCGACCCACAGCATCTCGTTGCCCGCCTCGCGCAGCGCCTGCAGCACGAACTGATGGATCTGCGTGATCTCGTCAACACAGCTCTGCGCGTCGGGGTGCACGCCGGTGATCAGCTCGAGCTGCGATTCACTGTAGTCGGTGGTGATGTGAGGATGGGTCAGCGCCGAGCCGAGCGCCACCGGGTGCGGCGTGAGCGCGAGCGCGCCGTTGGCCTGCACGCGCAGGCTTTCCTTCTCGATGCCGCGGCGCATGCCCAGCAGGCGTTCGGGCGCCAGGGCGGCCAATGTGTCGGCGAGTCGGCTCAAACTGTCCCCAATCACACCGCGGCGGAAGACGTTGTCCCGCCGGCGGCTCGTTTGTCGTGGGCGACCCACCAGGCCACCGCGAAGGAGCCCATCCTAGCGGTGCCCACCGAAGTCTGCTCGGCCGGGGGCAATACGCCCGCCGCCCGGGCGCCAGGCCTTGATCTAGACGAAGCGGAAGGCGATGCTGCCGAGCGGCCCGTAGTCGGCCTGCAAGGTGTCGCCCTTGACGGCGGGGGTGGGCCGCGTGAACGAGCCGGCCAGCACCACGTCGCCGGTGTTCAGCTGCTCGTCGTGCGGCGCGATTCTGTTGGCCAGCCAGGCCACGCCATTGGCCGGGTGGTTCAGCACGCCGGCGGCGAGGCCGGTCTCCTCGACCACGCCGTTCTTGTGCAGCAGCGCGCCGACCCAGCGCAGGTCGACATCCATCGGCCGCACCGGGCGCCCGCCGAGCACGATGCCAGCATTGGCGGCAAAGTCGCTGATCGTGTCGAACACCTTGCGCGGGGTCTTGGTTTCGCGGTCGAACTGTTCGATGCGCGCGTCGATGATCTCGATCGCAGGGCTCACGTAGTCGGTGGCAGACAGCACATCGAACAATGTGACGTGCGGGCCCCTCAGCGGCCGGGCGAGGATGAACGCGAGCTCGACCTCGATCCGCGGCGCGATGAAGCGCTCGATCGGGATGTCGGCGCCGTTGGCGAAGAACATGTCGTCCATCAGCGGCGCGTAGTCGGGCTCGTCGATCTGGCTGGACAGCTGCATCGCACGCGAGGTGAGGCCGATCTTGCGACCCTTGATGGTCCGGCCGTCGGCGAGCTCGAGCGCGACCCAGGCGCGCTGGATCGCGTAGCCGTCGTCCACGGTCATTTGCGGATGGCGCTTCGAGAAGTGGCGCAGTTGCGTGCGTGTCTTGCGCGCCTGGTACAGCTCGCGGGCCAGCGATTCGATGGATTCCTTCGGCAGCATCAGGTGGGGCCTTTCGCGAACAGCGGGTGCAGGTTGCCGAACTTGGCGTCGAACACTTCGGGGCCTTCGTCGACCTGCAGCGTCAGGCCCACCGGCCGGCGCGCGAGAAGCGG
>Ga0208423_1000025_pt1 | contig 10680 bp, 6 predicted proteins | sample WestPond_Cattail_FD_185690 | JGI IMG/M metagenome (GOLD analysis project Ga0208423, IMG submission 185690) | Natural and restored wetland microbial communities from the San Francisco Bay, California, USA, that impact long-term carbon... | ecosystem: Environmental > Terrestrial > Soil > Wetlands ...
TCGTCAACCGCGGTCACCGTGCCCTACGGCTGCGCGTGGTCGGCATCGCCGAGTGGATGATGGGTGCCAACCGCTCCGACCGCGCCACCACGCACAGCGCGCTGTTTCGCCAGCGCCTGCCCCAGGAACACGGGCCGGCTGACGGCGACAACGCCGGCGCGCCGCGCAAGCTGACGGCCCTGCTGTGCACGCAGCGCGAACGCTCGGCCGGCTTCGGCGACGGCACGGCTTTCCTGGCGCTGGCGGGTGCGGCCGACGAGTCGGAGGACTGGACCTGCGACCGGCGCGAATGCTTCGACGCGCGCGGCCACCCGGTGCTGCCCGACCACTTCGGGCAGCGTGCGGGCGCCGGGCTCGATCCGTGTGCGGCGCTGGCCGCACGCTTCAGCCTACTGGCCGGCGAGACGACCGAGCGGGTCTTCCTGCTGGGATATGCCGCCAATGCGGACGCCGCGCGCCGGTTGGCGACACTGGCCGCCGCCACACCCGCGGCGGCGCGCGCCGAGCACGTGCAGGTCCAGTGGGACCACCTGCTCGGCGCGACCACGGTGCGCACGCCGGATCCGTTGTTCGACGCCATGGTCAACCGCTGGCTGCTGTACCAGGTGGTGTCGAGCCGGCTGTGGGCCAAGGCGGGCTTCTACCAGGCCGGCGGCGCGACGGGCTTTCGCGACCAGTTGCAGGACACGCTGGCACTCGTGTGGGCCGCGCCGCAGATGCTGCGCGCGCAGATCGTGCGGTGCGCGTCGCGCCAGTTCGCCGAGGGCGACGTGCAGCACTGGTGGCACGACCCCACCGGCGCCGGCGTGCGCACGCATTTCAGCGACGACCTGTTGTGGCTGCCGTACGCCTGCGCCCATTACCTGCGCGCCACCGATGACATGGCGCTGCTCGACGAACTCGTGCCGTTCGTCGAGGGTGTCGCGGTGCCCGACGGCGCCGAGGACGCGTACTACGCGCCGGCGGTCAGCCTCACCGATGCGACGGTCTACGAACATGCCGCGCGCGCGATCGATCGCAGCCTGCGCGTCGGCGCGCACGGCCTGCCGCTGATGGGCGGCGGCGACTGGAACGACGGCATGAACCGCGTCGGCCACGAAGGTCGCGGCGAATCGGTGTGGCTCGGCTGGTTCCTGTGCAGCGTGGTGGACGACTTCGCGCCGTTCGCGCTGGCGCGCGGCGACGGCGCGCGGGCCCAGCGCTGGCAGCACGCCGCCGCGGGCTGGAAGGCCGCCCTCACCGGCCCGGCCTGGGACGGGCAGTGGTTCAAGCGTGCCTTCTTCGACGACGGCCAGGCGCTGGGCACGTCGCTTCACGCCGAAGCCCGCATCGACCTGGTGGCGCAGGCCTGGTCGGTGCTGTCGCATGCAGCGCCGCCGGCACTGCAGCGCATGGCGATGGCCGCGGTGGAGGCCCACCTGGTCGATCACGAGGCGGGCCTCATTCGACTGCTCGACCCGCCGCTGGTGCGCGCGGTGCCGAGCGCGGGCTACATCCAGGCCTATCCGCCCGGCGTGCGCGAGAACGGCGGCCAGTATGCCCACGCGGGTGTATGGGCCCTGATGGCGCGCGCCGCCTGGGCGACCACGGCGGCGGACAGCGTGCACAGCCGGGACCTCGCCTACCGCTACTTCACCTACCTGAGCCCGGCTCACCGCGCCGTGCATCCGTCGTACGGCGCCGCCTACGGCGTCGAGCCCTATGCGGTGGCGGCCGACGTGTACAGCCAGCCGCCATACGTGGGGCGCGGTGGCTGGAGCTGGTACACCGGCGCAGCCGGTTGGCTGCACCGAGCAGCCATCGAATCGATCTTCGGTCTGCAAATGGGTGCCAGGAGCCTGTGTGTCGTGCCCTGCCTGCCGTCGCACTGGCCGCGCGCGGAGCTGACGTTGCGGCGCGACGGGCGCACCTTGCAGTTCATCCTGATTCGCGCCGAGCCGGCGCAGGCCCTCGCCACAGCCGCGGCGCCGGCGCAGGCGCAGTTGTTGCGGCCGGGCGAGCGCGTGGCCTGGCCCGTGCCGGCCCTGCACACCTGCTTCGTGGTGGCGCTGCCCGGCGACGCCGAGCCGCAGGCTGAAGCCGCGCGCGCCGCGACCGCGCCGATCTGACCGCGACGATCTGACGGCCCGGTGGCGCGGCGCTGTCCTACAGGACCGGGTCGTCGGAGCCGATGGTCGCGCCCGTCGCGCCCACCTACATTGCGTTCATCGAATCACCGTTCACTCACAACCACAACGCAGGAGATTCACCATGAACAATCGCCACTCGATGGCCGCGATTGCCGCCGCCATACTGCTCGTCACCGCCTCCGGTTGCGCCGTCACGCGCGGGCAGGAAAGCGTGGGCGCCTATGTCGACGACACCGCCATCACCACCGCGGTGAAGGGCCGCTTCGTCGACAACAAGGACGTCGACGCGACGAGCATCAAGGTGGAGACGCTCAACGGCACCGTCATGCTGTCGGGCTTCGCCAAGAACGCGACCGAGAAGTCGACCGCCGAGTCGCTGGTCTGGAAGGTCAGCGGCGTCAAGTCGGTGAAGAACGAGATCGCCGTCCGGCCGTAAGCCGCAGGAGTCGCACCCGCCCCGAAGTTCGGCAACGAACCCCGGGGCTTTTTTCCGCCTTCCGTGACGCCTGCGACAGTGCGCGGGCCAGATGAACGCCGACGCAATCCGGCGCGCCAGCGCCGTCGCTATAGAATCGCCCGCTCACCCGTCTACCCAGCGCCCGTAGCTCAGTGGATAGAGTACTGGCCTCCGAAGCCAGGGGTCGCGCGTTCGATCCGCGCCGGGCGCGCCAGCATCTGTGCGGCACACGTCCGAAGTAGCCGCTTAGCAGTTTGAGCACAGGCCGCGTCTGTGCCCGTTCTGTGCCCATCCTGTGCCCGCGCTTTTGATCCTCGGTCCGGGAAGCCGGCGATGCCGACCTTTGCGCCCTGTGCCCTCTGTGGACCGCCCCCAATGTGCACTTCACGCGGCGCTGTCACAACGGGCTCGCACACAGGCTCTTGCGCCGCGGCGCGTTACGGAACAACTGAGCGCTCTCAATAACGCATAGCCCTGCAGAGTCGCATCCCGCATTCCGACGCCACTCGGCCGGCCGAATGCACGCGATGCAGCGGTTGCTGACCTTTGCCGCCGGCATCTGTACTCACGCTGCCTGGCACCATGCAGTCGTTCGGCCCGGTGACCGGGTGCAGTGGGGGCAGCCCGTCGAACGTCGAATCAGTGATAGTCCTCTTCGCGTTGATGGCGCACCGCCAGCACTACAACTTTCGAGGCGCTCACGACTTCGTACAACGCGACGTACCCTGTGCCGCCGAAGGGGATGATGAGCTCCCGTTGCGCCGGGTCTTGCGCCGCCTTGCGAAAGCTGAAGGGAGTGACCGCAAGCTGTTGCAGCGTTGTCGCCCTGATGATGTCGATGGCGGCCTGGGCGCGGTCGAGATCCTCGGCAGTCTCGGCCCGGTCAAGCAAGAAGTCGAACAGACGTTCCAGATCCGCTTCGGCCGTCGGCGACAACTCGACGATGAAGCTCATCGACGAAGCTTCTTGCGCTTCGCATCGAGCCTGGATTGCAGCTTGTCGAGGACTTTCTCCACCGGTACCGAGACGCCCGTGCGGTGGTACTCCTCCGAAGCAGCTAGCGCCCGGGCATGGAAGGCGGTTTGCACGCGCCTAAACGCAATCGCCTTGCGCACGGTCGCCTCGACGAAGTCAGTCAGGGTTTCGCCCTGCTCGAGCACGGACTCCAACTCAGCACGGAGTTCGGGCTCGACGCGGATCTGAGGAATGACGGCGGTCTTCATAAGCGAAGTGTATTGCGCATGGGTTACAAAGACAACTCTCGCAGCGACCTTGCCCGGAGGCCAGCCTGATTGATCGCCGACGAGGCCATCTTCGAGGGCACGTGTCAATCGCACGGCACGCGAACGGCAGGTTTCTAGCGTGGCGGCCTCACGGCACCTGAAGGCGAACGACTGAGACCAGTCTGATTCGGAAGTTGTCCAGATGCGAACCTCGCACCACAAAGCCTGTTGATGACTGCGGCGTCGCGCGTACAGCTTGTGCGCCCGCCTCTGTAACCAAGGCGCTGCTGAGGGCGTCGGGCCCAGTCGCGAATCAGCGAATGATGGCGGCCGACATGTTGTCAATCAAGCAGGCCGCGGACTTGATCGGCGCCGATGTCAAGACGATCGAAAGTCGGGCAGCGGGCGGACAGCTGATCCTCTTGATGAACGATCGGCGGCAAGGCCGACTGCCGGTCTGGCAGTTCGACCAGAGCCTCTTGGCAGTGTTGCCGTCGATTGCCAAAGCTCTGCAATCCGCTGACGGCTGGGCCCTGCTCAATTTCATGGAGCCGGCTCAAGAAGCGCTAGGAGGTCGGACTCCCCGGCAGGCCACTGAGCAGGGCGACGCGGAACGTGTGCTGAAGATCGCCGGGCACGACTGAACTTGTACGCAGCTTGCCTCGTAGGGGCGCTCAGCGGAAAGTACGGCCTCGAATTCCTCGCAACTTTCCAAGTACAGCCAGCAAGTCCCTCACACAGCTCGAGTCGACGGCGCGGTTCGCGGCAATTTTCGCCAGCAACTACCCTACTTCTCGCCGCCAAGTCCCCAACTTGTCACCCATCCAGACCCGGTTCACACCGCGTTGAGGTGCATGCCGAAGTCGAGCTCCACGATGGCGCCGGTCATCATCGAGGCTGCCGTAGCCAGCCAGTGGATGGCCTCGGCCACTTCATCGGGGTGCCCCAGCCGCTGCAGCGGCGACACCGCGCGCTGGTGCGCGCTGCGGTCGGCAAACGATTCGGGTGCAAGCCGCTCGACGAATCCCTGCTCCACCAGCGACGGGCACACCGCGTTCACACGCACTTGCGGCGCCAGCGTGCGCGCGGTGGACATCGTCAGCGCGTTCAGCGCTGCCTTGCTGCACGCGTATGGCACCGACGAGCCGCTGCCCATCAGCGCCGCGCGCGACGAGATGTTGACGACGGCCGAGCGCACCGCCTCGCTCGACGAGGCCTTCAGCGCGTCGGCGGCGGCCCGGGTCATCTGGAACGGCCCGATGGTGTTGACCGCGTAGATGCGCTGGAAGTCTTCGGCATCGACGTCGTGCAGGCGCGAATGAGCCACCATCATGCTGATGCCGGCCGCGTTGACCAACACGTGCAGCGCGCCGAACGTGTCGGTGGCGGCGCGCACGGCGCGCACGCAGTCTTCGTCGTGCGTGACGTCGCTGGCCACGCAAAGCGCGCGCCCGGCGTGGGCGGTTGTGTCGGCCACCGCCTTCGCCCCGGCCTGCTGCCCTTCGAGGTGGGCGATCACCACGTTCCAGCCCTCGCGCAGGAAGCGGCGGGCGGTGGCGGCACCGATCCCGCTGGCGGCGCCGGTGACGAGCGCGGTGCGGCGGGCGGTGGAGGTGGTCATGGGGCGAAGTCCAGGCGTGGAGGTGGTATTGCGCGTGCGGGGTGCGTGCGGGCGACGGCCGGCAGCGCACGGCGTCGCCGCGTCGCTGACAGTCTAGTGTCGAACTGCCGGGGCATGACCATGCAAAGCCGTCGCTTCAGCCAGCCGAGTCGGATGCGGCCGGGCGTTCGGCGTGGCGCGAGCCCTCAGCCCCGGAAGCTGAGCGTGGCCGTCTTGCTGCGCTCCGAGCCCGCCTTGTTGCTCACGATCACGTAGTACGAGCCGGACTGGCCGGTGGTGAAGGAGCTGCCGGTTGCGCCGGATATGGCGCGCGATTCGGCGCCCAGCGCCTGGTACCACTGGTATTGCAGGTTCAAGCCCGTGGCCTCCACGCTGAAGGTGCCGCTGCCGCTGGTGATGCTCAGCGACTCGGGCTGCTTCGTGATCACGGGCACCCGGGTCTCGGTGACCGTGAGCGTGGCGGCTTCGCTGGTGGCCGAGCCGGCGCTGTTGCGCACGACGACGCGGTAGCTGCCCGCGACGCCGGTGCTGTAGGTCTGCTGGGTTGCCTTGTCGATCACGCTCCAGGCTCGGCCGGCGAGGGCTTCCCACTGGTAGCTCAGCCCGGAGCCGCTGGCCTTGACGGAGAACAGGTGCGTGTCGCCCTCGCGGATGCTCGCCGACTGCGGCTGGCTGTCGATAACCGGCGCGATCTCGAACGACAGCGTGGCGTTGTTGCTGCGCGCCTCGCCGGCGCGGTTGCTGACGATCACGAAGTAGGCGCCGGCTGTGGTGGTGCTGTAGGTCGCCGACGTCGCGCCCGAGATCGCCTGGTCAGCCGCCCCCGGCGTCGTGGCGTACCACTGGTAGGTCAGGCTGCCGCCGGTCGCCTCAACGCTGAAGGTGCCGGTATTGCCCCGCGGCACCGCCACCGACGCCGGCTGGCGTGTGATCGCCGGCTTCGACAGCACCGTGACGGTGGCCACCTCGCTGCTCACCGAGCCGCCGCCGTTGCGCACTTCGACGCGGTAGCTGCCGGCCGTGCCCGTCCGGTAGCTCGAGTCCGTCGCGCCCTGGATCGCTGCGTTGCCGGAGAACCACTGGTAGGCCAGCGCCGTGCCGCGCACCTGCACGGACAGCGCGGCCGTCTCGCCGGAGGCGATCGTCACCGATTGCGGCTGCTGGGTGATCACCGGCGCATTTAGCGTCACGGTCAACGTGGTGTCGTTGCTGCGCACCGATCCGGCGGAGTTGCTGACCTCCACGTAGTAGGTCCCCGCCGTACCGGTGCTGAAGCTCGCAGCCGTGGCGGTGGCAATGGCTTTGCCGGCGCGGAACCACTGGTAGACGAGGTCGGTGCCCGAGGCCTCGACGCGGAAGGTGGCGCTGCCGCCTTCGTTCACCGTGGCCGACGCGGGCTGGCGCGTGATGCTCGGCGCTGTCACGTTTGGCGACACGGTCACAGTGGCAACGGCGCTGGTCACCGAGCCCGACGGATTGCTCACCACGGCGTGGTACGTGCCGGCGGTGCCAGTGGTGAAGCTCGACGACGTCGCGCCCTCGATCGCCGCGCCATCGCGGAACCACTGGTAGGCGAGCGCGCTGCCGCCGGCGCGCACGACGAGCGTCGCGGTGCCGCCCTCGGTGATCGTCGCCGACTGCGGCTGCTCGGTGATCGCCGGCGCGGAGACCACGCTGTCGTCGCCGTACTGCTCGAACTGGGCGTCCGCGGCCGCGGCCAGGTCGCGAGCGAAGGTGGAGGGGTCGTACGCAGCGCGGCTACCTTCGAAGGCCGATCCCTGATCGAGCCGCACGCCGTCGATGACGCCGTCGGTCAGGTCGTCGGCGAGCTGCGCGGCCATCGTCAGCGCGGGCCGCTCGAGCGAGCCGTTGAAACGCCCGGCCGCCAAAGCGAGGCCACCCGTGACCGCCTGCATGATGCCGTAGCGGTTGTTGGTGATCGTGCCGCGGCCGGAGTTCTGGTCCACCGGCGTGGGCAGCGTGGCCACCGACACGAGCTGGTAGCGCGCGGGCAGCTGGCGATTGATCTCGGCCAGGATCACCTGATGCGCCTGCTCGATCTGCTCCGGGGTGAGGCGCTTCAGCTCCTCGGCCGTCGCTCGGCGCCTCAGTGGCGTCTTGCCACCGTGGACCTGGTTCGGATCGACGATGAAGTGGTTCAGCGCGTAGCGGTACGCGGCCTCGCTGAGCGTGGTGATGCCCAGGTGCTGGTCGAACGCCAGCACCAGCGAGTGCAGCTGCTGATCCGGGCCAATCGGCAGCAGGCTGCCTTTGCCCTCGTCGAAATAGGTCGAGCTGTCGGTGCCGTTGAGCGTGAGCAGCGCCGGCGCCGTCCCCGGGCCGGCCTTGATGCGCACCAGACCCGAGGTGGCGCCGGTGAGGGCGCTGCCCAGCTCGGTGGCGTCGAGCGTACGCGCCAGGTCAATGCGCACCTGCAGCGTCTTGCCCAAACCACCGCCGGCGCCCACGCCGCCGCCGTCGCCACCCGCGGCCGAGCCGCCGTCGCCGCCGCCGGCACCACCGTCGCCGGCGAACGAGTAGGTGTTCGGCTCCAGCGTCTCGACCACGCCCCAGACGACGTTCAGCCGCGCTTCGTCGCTCGCCACCCGTCCGATGCTGTTGCTGATGAGCACGCGGTAGTAGGTTTCGTCCTGTTCGAGCGAGAGCGAGGGCACGGTCAGCTCGTTGCCGACGACGTCGGTGACCGCGGTGCCTCTGGCGGGCTCCCAGTCTCCCGAGCCGTGCCGCTGTTGCCACTCGAAACCCAGCCCATTGCCCACGGCCTGGACGCGCAACACCGCGCTCTGGCCGACCACGCGCGTGGCCGACTGCGGCGGCGTGAGCACGACCGGCGGACCCTCGCCGCCGCCGCCGTCGCCGCCCCCGCCTCCGCCGCAGGCGGCGAGCGCGAGCGCCACCAGCACGAGCACGGCGCACGCGACCAGGGCGCGCGCCAGAGCCGAACGCCTGTGCGCAGCGAAGCGATCGCCGTCGCGTGCGTGCGCGCGCGCGGATGGTGCTGCGGGGATTGAAGCGGTGGCCGTCGGGTGGGGGGTCAGGAGCGTCATGGCGTGGGTCCCCGCTGGGTCGATGGGTCAGTGGTGGTGGAGGTCGTCACCTTGGCGATCGGGTAGTCGCTCATGCCTTCGGGCGCGGCTGTCATCGGCGTCTGGCGTCCGGCCGTCAAATCGCGAACGGCCTGTGTGACGTAGCCGTCGAGGCCAACGTGGGTGACGAAGCCCAGCCGCCTGGCGTCGGCCATTCCCTTCAACCCGTCGAGCAGCGCCTTGGTGAAGGCGCCATTGCCCCAGGCGGTGGACTCGAGCGACTCCTGCCGCGCGGCGCTGCCGGAGAAGACGATCACGCCCAGCTCCGACTGCGACAGGCCACTGACCAGGCGGGTGGTCTCGCGTGCCTCGAGCCGGCCGATGGCGCGGCTGGCGAAGCAGGTGTCGACGAAGAACAGCGTACGGCCGCGCACCGCGGACAACACCTCGCGCAGCTGCGACTCCGACACCGCGGTGCGCTTGAGGTTGGCCTCGCGCATGTCGTGCGGCAGGAAGTAATAGGTGTCGTTGGCATCGACCACGCCATGGCCGGCGAAGAACAGCACCGCAACGTCGTTCGGGCCGGGCGCACGGCGCAGCCACGCCAGTGCCTCGAGCACGGCCGCGCGCGTGGCCGCCCCATCGGTGAGCACGCGCGAATGCACCGCCTCGTAGAAGGCGCCTTCCTGGCGGGTGAGCGAGCGCGTGAAGTCGCGCGCGTCCTTCGCTGCCTGCAGCAGGTCGATCGCTGGGTTCGCATAACGTGACACGCCCACGGCGACGACATACAGCGACGGCCGCGGCCGCTCGCTCAGCGCGGGCGCGCTGCTGCGCACGTCGAACTCGACCGGCATCGACACGCCGTTCGGACCCTTCGCGGCGATCTGCAGCCGCCCGGCGGCGCGGACGAGCTGGATTGACATCCGCGCCAGCGTCTCGCCGTTGGGCAGCGCCTGCGTGCGCTCGAGTACCACCTGCACCGGCCGGCCGTCCAGGCGCGCCGTGAGGATCTGCTCGACGGCCGGCCCTGCGGCGTAGACCTTCACCTCGACCTCGACTGTCGTCGACGCGACCTGCGTGGGAGGCGCCTGCGCCAGCGTCAGCGCAGCCGGCACCGCCTGCTCGACGACCACCGGCTGCTGCGATGCGCGCACCTCGCCGACCAGGTCGTCCTCCCGCGCCTGCTGGCGCGCGAGCCCGATGCGCGCCTCGTCGGCGATGGCGATCGCGCGCGGCACGTCCAGTTGGAGAAGTACCTGGTCGATCACGTCCGGTCGCAGGAAGCGCTGCCGCAGGCGCGACGCGCCGTGGTAGTCGACGCGTTCGCCGCCCGGGCGTGTCACGAGCCAGCCCACTAGGTCCTCGGCGCCCGGACCGGCGTCGAAGTGCCCGCTCTCGGTCCACAGCACCCAGCGGCCATCGCGCAGCACGAGCAGCGACAGCAGCGGCACGCCGTCGGCGGCGCGGATCCAGCGGATCGTGCCGTCGGAGAGGGCTGCCACCACCAGCCTGCCATCGGCCGAGACGTGCACCGCGCGCGTTTCGGTGTGCTGCTCGCGGGCCCACTGCGTGCGGCCATCGACACCCACGCGGCGCAGAGCGCGGCTGGCACCCAGGATCACCGCCGAACGGTCGGGCAGCACGGCCGCCGCACGCGCCGATTCGTTGGGCAGCAGCGGCACCGGGCGGCCGTTCACCGCCGGCGCGACACCGTTGCGCACGTCGGTGACGATGAACCCAGGCCGCACGAGCGGCGTGGCCGCGGTCACGTCCGGCATCTCCCCGGCGAGCCGGCGACTGTCGAGCGCGAACGATCGCGGGCTCGTCTCGCCGGAGCTCAGCCACTGGACGACGCGCGCATCGGCACTGATGCGCAGGTCGCCGGCATCGACCACCCGCTGTGTGCGCCCGTCGCTGCGCGCGACGACGCGATCGCCCTGGACGATGCCCAGCGTCCCGTCGAAGCTGGCGAACGCCATGCGGCCGTCGGGCAGCGCGGCGAGGTCCTGGATCGAGTCGGTGGCGGCGACGAAGCTGCTCACCTCGCCTGCGGGCCAGCTGATGCGCTTGATCGGGAACTCGCTGCCGTTCGTGTAGCCGGTACCGCCGGCGTAGAGAGCGCCGCCATCGGACCTCCAGCCGACGGTCATCAGGTTGCCCTGCTCGACATCGCGGAATTCGAAGGTCCGCTCGACCCGGCGCG
>Ga0208423_1000030_pt1 | contig 10279 bp, 8 predicted proteins | sample WestPond_Cattail_FD_185690 | JGI IMG/M metagenome (GOLD analysis project Ga0208423, IMG submission 185690) | Natural and restored wetland microbial communities from the San Francisco Bay, California, USA, that impact long-term carbon... | ecosystem: Environmental > Terrestrial > Soil > Wetlands ...
TCGTGTGCCGGCCGCTCGCCAGCGCCTGCGACACCGCCGCCGTCTTGGCGGCGGCGTCCGGGATCACCGCGTTGAGCAGCGTCGACTTGCCCATGCCCGACTGGCCCACCAGCACCGAGTGCCGCCCCGCGAGCCACGGCACCAGCGGCGCGACGTCGCGCAGCGCCGATACCGGGACGATCGCGTGGCCGAGCGCGGCCATCTCGGCGAGCCCTTCGGCCCCGCGGGCGATCGCGCAGATCCGGGCGCCTTCGGCCGCGAGCCCGAGCGCGATGCCGCGGCCGATGCCGCGCGTGGCGCCGCTGACCAGGCACGCCTTGCCGGCGAGCTGGAGATCCATCAGGTGATCTCCCACAGGTTGCCCCACAGCGCCTGCCCACCATCCATGCGCAGCGTGGCGCCGGTGATGAACTGCGCGGCGGGACACGCGAGGAACACGATCGACGCCGCGACCTCCTCGACGGTGCCCGCGCGCTTGAGCGGCGTCTGCGAGATCCCGCGCTCGAGGATCTGCGGCGGATACTGCGCCGTGCCCGACGACAGGATGATGCCCGGGGCCACGGCGTTGACGAGGATCCCGAACTGCGCCCACTCCACGGCGAGCGACTTGGTCATCACGTCGATGCCGGCCTTGCTCATCGCGCTCGGCACGACATACGGACCGCCGTTGTCGACCCAGGTGGTGATGATGCTGATCACGTTGCGACACGGGGCGCCCGCCCTCCACGCGCCCGACTGCGCCTCGCCCACCCAGCGCTTGCCGACCGCCTGCGTGACGTAGAACGTGCCGTGGAAGACGATGTTGGCGATAGCGTCAAAGGCACGCGGCGAGAGCGTCTGCGTCGGCGCGATGAAGTTGCCGGCTGCGTTGTTGACCAGCCCCGTCAGCCCACCGCCCTGCCACAGCGCGTCGACCATCTCCTCGACCGCCTGCGCGACGCGGATGTCGACGCCGAACGTGTCGATGCGCCGGCCGGGAAACTGCGTGCGCCAGACACCTGCGGTCTCGTCGCAGACGGCCTGACGGCGGCCGCAGATGGCAATGTCGGCACCGAGAGCGAGAAAGCGCTCGGCCATCGCCTTGCCCAGGCCGGTGCCGCCGCCGGTGACGAGGATGCTCTGGCCGCGCATGAGATCGGTCTGGTACATCGCGGGTCTCCTTGCGTCGGGCTCTCGCGCTCGACTGATCTTTGCGCCGGTGCTGCTACGCGCTCGCCTGGGCGAGCGCCTGGTCGATGTCCCACAGGATGTCGTCGATGTGCTCGAGTCCGACCGAGATGCGGATCATGTCGGGCCGCACGCCGGCGGCGAGCGCCTGCGCCTCGTCGAGCTGGCGGTGCGTGGTGCTGGCCGGGTGGCTGATCAACGTGCGCGTGTCGCCGATATTGACCAGGTGGCTCATGAACTGGGCGCTCTCGATGAACTTGACGCCGTTGGCCAGGCCGCCCGCGGCGCCAGCCGCTCCAGGTTTCACGCCGAAGGCCAGCAGGCCGGATGCGCCGTGCATCTGGCGCTTCATCAGTGCATGCTGGGGATGATCCTCGAGTCCGGGGTAATTGACCCAGCTCACCGCTGGATGCGCGCGCAGGTGCTGCGCGACGGCCAGCGCGTTGCTGCAGTGGCGCTCCATGCGCAGCGGCAGCGTTTCCACGCCCTGCAGGATCTGCCACGCGCTCTGCGGGCTCAGTGCGGCACCGTAGACGCGCAGCGTCTCCATGCGGCAGCGCATCGTGAACGCGAAGTCACCGAAGGTCTCGAAGAACTTGACGCCGTGGTAGCCCGGCGACGGCTCGGTCATTCCGGGGAACTTGCCGTTGTCCCACGGGAAGGTGCCGCTCTCGACCACCAGCCCGGCCAGCGTGGTGCCGTGGCCGCCCAGGTACTTGGTGGCCGAGTGCACCACGATGTCGGCGCCGAACGCGATCGGGTTGCACAGGAACGGGCTGGGCACCGTGTTGTCGATCACCAGCGGCACGCCATGCGCATGCGCCATCTCGGCCACCGCGGCGATGTCGAGCACCACCAGGCTCGGGTTGCCCAGGCTCTCGGCGAACACGGCGCGCGTGTTCGGCCGCATCGCGGCGGCGAAGGCATCAGGATTCGTTGCGTCGACGAAGCTGGTCTCGATGCCGAACTTGCGCAGGTTCACCGCCAGCATCGTGACGCTGCCGCCATAGAGTGCGCCGGCCGCCACCACATGGTCACCCGACTGCAGCATCGTCATCAGTGCCATCGCCTCGGCGGCCATGCCCGAGGCGCTGGCCACCCCGGCACGGCCACCTTCGAGCGCGGCGACGCGCTCCTCGAGCGCCGCCACCGTGGGGTTGCTCAGCCGCGAGTAGACGTTGCCGAAGGTCTGCAGGTTGAACAGGCTGGCCGCATGGTCGGCGCTGTCGAACACGAAGCTGGTGGTCTGGTAGATCGGCAACGCACGCGCGCCGGTCTCGCGGTCGGGGATCTGCCCGGCATGGATGGCCAGCGTCTCGGGCTTGAAGGCACGATCAGCCATGATGCACCGGCCTCTTCGCCGAGATGACCTTGGTGTTCACGCCGGCCCAGTGCAGGCCGCCGAACAGGCGCGCATGCTCGATCTTCACGCAGCGGTCCATCACGGAGTCCATTCCCGCGGCGCGCACCTTTGCGTCGGCGGCCGCGTTCTTCACCCCGATCTGCTGCCAGAGACACCTGGCACCGATCGCGATCGCGCTGTCGGCGATCGGCCCCACGTCGTCGGTGCGGCGGAACACGTCGACGATGTCGACCTTGATCGGGATGTCCTCCAGCCGCTTGTAGCAGCGCTCGCCGAGGATCTCGTCGTAGCGTGGATTCACCGGAACAATCCGGTAGCCCTTGCCCTGCATGTACTTGGCGGCAAAGTAGCTCGGCCGGTGCCACTCGGCCGACAGGCCGACGACCGCGATCGTGCGGTCCTCGCGCAGGATGCGGCGCAGTGTGCTGATCTCGTCGGCGGCCATAGGCGGGTGCGGCAGGTGCGGAAGCGGTCTGACGACACTGTAGCGCCCTCTTCCAGCCATGCCACACTGCCGGGAATCACACTCGAACCGCAAGCGCGATGACGCGACTGGCCCTGATCCACGCCCTCATGCACTCGATCGCGCCGATCAACGAGGCGCTGGCGCGTGACTGGCCCGATTGCCAGCGCATGAACCTGCTCGACGACAGCTTGTCGACCGACCTGGCGCGCACGGGCCGCCTGAGCGACGCGATGACCGCGCGCTTCGTCGCCCTCGGCGACTATGCGGCAGCCACAGGTGCGCACGCGATCCTGTTCACCTGCTCGGCGTTCGGCCCGTGCATCGACGCAGTGAAGCGCCGGCTGCCGGCCCTGCCCGTGCTGAAGCCCAACGAGGCCATGATCGACGAGGCCGCCGCCGCGGTCCGGGCCGACGGCGGCTGCATCGGCCTGGTGGCGAGCTTCGCGCCCACGCTGCTATCCATGACGCCCGAGTTTCCGGCCGACCTGCCGCTGCGCACCGCGCTGGCCGACGGCGCGCTGGCGGCGCTCGACCATGGTGATGGCCAGGCACATGACCATGCTGTCGTCAAGGCCGCGCGAGCACTACGCGACCAGGGCTGCACCGTGCTGGCGTTGGCGCAGTTTAGCCTTGCGCGTGCAGCGCATGCTGTGGCCCTCGCCACCGGCCTGCCGGTGCTGACCACGCCCGACAGCGCGGTGCGGGCCTTGCGGCGGCGCCTGGCACCACGCTGATATGCGGGCGTCCCTGCGGTCAATGGTGGCGTGACGCACGACAGCGGCTGCTACACTGGCCACGGCCAGGAGAGAGCCTCTTCACGGAGGCCGCCGAAGGCGAAGAGCAGCTGCGATGCGGGTGCTTCGAACGCTCAGGCAAAAGGACTGGCCGGCGCCTCGGTGACGAGGCGTTACCTCACTGGAGAGAGACGGGCTTTCAGTGTCCGTCCACCGAAGGGGCAAGCGGACCGCCGCAGATCGCGGCGCCGCCAATCTCTCAGGTAAAGCGGACAGCGAGGGCTTGAGTGCCGCCGCCGAAATGCGGTGGTGGTATCGCCCTCGGGAGTCTGCATGTCCACCGATCTGTCGAAGACCCCGCTGCACGACCTGCACGCGGAACTCGGTGCCAAGATGGTGCCCTTTGCCGGCTACGCGATGCCGGTCAACTATCCTGCCGGCATCATCGCCGAGCACAAACAGTGCCGCGACTCGGCGGCGCTGTTCGATGTGTCGCACATGGGCCAACTGCGACTGGTCGGCGACGACGCGGCGCGCGCCCTCGAGGCCCTGGTGCCGGTCGACGTGGTCGACCTCGGCCTGCACAAGCAGCGTTATGCCCTGTTCACCAACCCGAGCGGCGGCATCCTCGACGACCTGATGATCACGCGTCGCGAAGGTGACTTGCTGGTGATCGTCAACGCCGCCTGCAAGGCGGCCGACACGCAGCACCTGATCACCCACATCGGCGCGCGCTGCACCGTGGTGCCGCTGCCCGATCGCGCGCTGCTCGCGCTGCAGGGGCCGAAGGCGGTGAACGCGCTGTCGCGGCTCGAGGCCGGTGTGGCCCGCCTGACCTTCATGACCGGCGGCGCCTTCCGGCTCGCCGGCGCCGACTGTTATGTCACGCGATCGGGCTATACCGGCGAGGACGGCTTCGAGATCTCGGTGCCCGCCGACCAGGCCGTCGCGCTGGCCATGGCCTTGCTGCGCGAGCCCGAGGTCAAGCCGGCAGGTCTCGGCGCGCGCGACACGCTGCGCCTGGAGGCAGGGCTGTGCCTCTACGGCCACGACATCGACAGCAAGACCACACCGGTCGAAGCCGCTCTCACCTGGGCCATCCAGAAGGTGCGCCGTCCCGGTGGCGCGCGCGCCGGCGGCTACCCCGGCGCGGCGGTGGTCGAAGCCCAGCTCGCCAGCGGTGCCCCGGTCAAGCGCGTGGGCCTGGTCGGACTCGAGCGCGTGCCGGTGCGCGAGGGCGCCGTTCTCGTCGACGCGCAGGGCCGACGGCTCGGCCACGTCACGAGCGGCACACTCGCCCCGACGGTCAACCAGCCGGTCGCGATGGCCTATCTGGCGGCCAACCACGCCCAGCTGCATCACGAGGTGTTCGCCGAGGTTCGCGGCAAGCGCGTGCCGATGCGCGTGGCCGCGATGCCGTTCGTGCCGCACGGGTACTTCCGCGGCTGAAGGCACTCGCCGCACCGAACCCACTGGAACCCCAACCCGCCCCGCCAAAGGAGAGCTCCCATGACGACCATGTTCACGCCGGACCATGAGTGGATCAACATCGAGGACCACGAGGCCGCGGTCGTCGGCATCACGCTGCATGCGCAGGACGCGCTCGGCGACATCGTATTCGTCGACCTGCCCGAGGTGGGCCGCACCTACAAGCGCGGCGAAGTGGTGGGCGTCGTCGAGTCGGTCAAGGCCGCCGCGGACATGTACATGCCCGCGGAGGGCGAGGTGGTCGAGGTCAACGAGGCGCTGCGCGCCGACCCGGCCCTGGCCAATCGCGACCCGATGGGCGAAGGCTGGTTCTTCAAGGTGCACGTCACGCACATGGAGCAGTTCGACGAACTGATGGACCCGCCGGCATACGATGCGTTGCTGAAGAAGCTTTGACCTTTCCGACCGATTGCCAACCCCATCGACCATGCTGATGACCGCGCGCACGCCCCTCGCCGAACTGGAGAACCCGTCGGAGTTCATTGCCCGGCACATCGGGCCGTCGCCCGACGACCAGCAGCACATGCTGTCGGCGATCGGCGCGGCTTCGCGGCAGGCACTCATCGAGGCCATCGTGCCGCGCCCGATCGCGCGCAGCGCACCGATGCAGCTGCCGGCTGCGGCGAGCGAGGCACAGGCGCTCCACGAATTGCAGGCCATCGCGCGCCGCAACAAGGTCTTCAAGTCGTTCATCGGCCAGGGCTACCACGGCACCTACACGCCGGGCGTCATCCTGCGCAACATCCTCGAGAACCCGGCCTGGTACACCGCCTACACGCCCTACCAAGCCGAGATCTCGCAGGGCCGCCTGGAGGCACTGGTGAACTTCCAGACCATGGTCTGCGACCTGACCGGCATGCCGATCGCCAACGCGTCGATGCTCGACGAGGCGACGGCCGCGGCCGAGGCCATGACGCTGGCCAAGCGCAGCGTGAAGAGCCGCAGCGACACCATCATCGTCGCCGGCGACTGCCATCCCCAGACGATCGAGGTCATCCAGACCCGCGCCGCGCCGCTCGGCCTGCAGGTTCGGGTCGGCATGGCGCCGCAGCTCATGCAGGAGCACGACTACTTCGCCGTGGTGGCGCAGTACCCGTCGACCACCGGCGTGATCCACGACATGGCGCCGTTCGCCGACGCGGCGCACGCCAAGGGCGCAGCCTTCATCGTCGCTGCCGACCTGCTCGCGCTCACGCTGCTGAAGCCGCCGGGCGAATGGGGCGCCGACATCGTGGTCGGCAACAGCCAGCGCTTCGGCGTGCCGATGGGCGGCGGCGGCCCGCACGCCGCGTTCCTCGCTTGCAAGGACGAATTCAAGCGCTCGATGCCCGGCCGCCTGGTCGGCGTGAGCATCGACGCACACGGCCACACCGCCTACCGGCTGGCGTTGCAGACGCGCGAGCAGCACATCCGCCGCGAGAAGGCGACCTCCAACATCTGCACGGCGCAGGTGCTGCTGGCGGTGATCGCCAGCATGTACGCGGTCTACCACGGGCCCGCCGGGCTGACGCGCATCGCGCGGCGCGTGGCCTGCCTCAGCGCACTGCTGGGCAAGGGGTTGGCGGCAATGGGCTACAAAATCGTCAACCCGCACAGCTTCGACACCGTGACCGTCGACGCCGGCGCCGCCTGCGACGCGATCGCGCAGCGTGCGGTGGCGGACGGCGCGAACCTGCGCCGCGTGTCGGCGACGCTGCTGGGCATCAGCCTCGACGAGACGAGCACCCGGCACGACGTCGAGGCGTTGTGGTCGTGGTTCACCCCGCCGGGGCAGACGCCGCCCCAGCTGGCTGCGCTGGAGCCCGGCCTCGAGCCCAACCTGCCCGCCGGCCTGCGCCGCAGCAGTGAGTTCCTCAGCCATCCGGTGTTCAACACGCACCACAGCGAGACCGAGATGCTGCGCTACATCCGCAGTCTGTCCGACAAGGACCTCGCGCTTGACCGCTCGATGATTCCGCTCGGCTCGTGCACGATGAAGCTCAACGCGACCAGCGAGATGCTGCCGATCACCTGGCCTGAGTTCGCACACATCCATCCGTTCGCGCCGGCCGATCAGTTGGCCGGTTATCGACAGCTCAACGACCAGTTGTGCGAGTGGCTCGCGCAGGCCACTGGCTATGCCGGCATCAGCCTGCAGCCCAACGCAGGTTCGCAGGGCGAATACGCCGGCCTGCTGGCGATCCGCGGCTGGCACCGGTCGCGCGGCGACGACAAGCGCCACGTGTGCCTGATCCCCGAGTCGGCCCACGGCACCAACCCGGCCTCCGCCCAGATGGCCGGCATGCAGGTGGTGGTGGTCAAGTGCGACGCAATGGGCAGCGTGGACCTCGACGACCTGCGCGCCAAATGCGGCAAGCACCGCGACGAGCTGGCCGCGATCATGATCACCTACCCGTCGACCTACGGCGTGTTCGAGCCGCGCGTCAAGGAGCTGTGCGAGATCGTGCACCAGCACGGCGGCCGTGTGTACGTGGACGGCGCCAACATGAACGCGCTGGTCGGTCTGGCCGCGCCGGGCGAGTTCGGCGGCGACGTGAGCCACCTGAACCTGCACAAGACTTTCTGCATTCCGCACGGTGGCGGTGGCCCCGGCGTCGGCCCGGTGTGCGTGGTTGAGGACCTGGTGCCCTTCCTGCCAAAGGAGCCGGGCCCCGACACGCATGAGTCGGCCGTCGGTCCGGTCTCGGCCGCGCCGCTGGGCAATGCCGCGGTGCTGCCGATCAGCTGGATGTACATGCGCATGATGGGTGCCGACGGGCTGCGCCAGGCCACCGAGTGCGCAATCCTCGCCGCCAATTACGTGGCCGCGCGGCTGGCCGACGCCTACGACATTCACTTCAGCGGCCACATCGCCGGCATCAAGGGCGGCGGCGTGGCGCACGAGTGCATCCTCGACCTGCGCAAGTTCAAGGACCTCTGCGGCGTGACGGCCGAAGACGTGGCCAAGCGTCTGATCGACTACGGCTTCCATGCGCCGACGCTGAGTTTTCCGGTGGCCAACACACTGATGGTGGAGCCTACCGAAAGCGAGCCGCTGGTCGAGCTCGACCGCTTCTGCGACGCGATGCTGGCGATCAGGGACGAGATCCGGCAGGTCGAATCCGGCGCCTGGCCGCGCGAGGACAACCCGCTCAAACACGCGCCGCACACCGCCGAGGCGCTGCTCGCGGCCGACTGGCCGCACGCCTATACGCGCGAGCAGGCGGCGTTTCCGGTGAAGAGCCTGCGACGCGCCAAGTACTGGTCGCCGGTGGCCCGCGTCGACAACGTCTACGGTGACCGCAACCTGTTCTGTAGCTGTGTGCCGATGAGCGAGCTCGAATCGGCGAGCTGAACGAAAGCGCCGCACCATGGCCGTCTCGGTCTTCGACCTGTTCAAGATTGGTATCGGCCCGAGCAGCAGCCACACCGTAGGCCCGATGCGAGCCGCGCGCCTGTTCGCGCTGCGGCTCACGCACGACGGGCTGCTCGAGCGCACGGCGCGCGTGCAGGCCGGCCTGTATGGCTCGCTCGGGGCCACCGGCAAGGGCCACGGCAGTGACAAGGCCGTGCTGCTGGGCTTGGCCGGCCACGAGCCCGACACGGTGGATGTGGAGGCCGTGCCGCAGCTGCTGGCGCACATGCGCAAGGCTGCGCGTCTGTCGCTGCTGGGTCGGCACGAAGTGGGGTTCGACGAAAAGCACGACCTCGTCTTCCACCGACGCGAGACGCTGCCCTTCCATGCCAACGGCATGCGCTTCGTCGCGCACGACGGCGCCGGTGCCGAGTTGGCGAACCGCTGCTACTACTCGGTCGGCGGCGGCTTCGTCGTCAGCGACGAGCTGGCCGGCGACGGCAGCAAGCACAAGGTGATTGCGCCCGATGCGACCGCGCTGCCGTATCCGTTTCGCACCGGCGAGGAACTGCTGACGCTGACGCAGATGCACGGCTGCAGCATCGCCGAGCTGATGCGCCGCAACGAGCGCCACTGGCGCAGCGACGCCGACATCGACGCCGGGCTGCAGCGCATCTGGCAGGCGATGCAGGACTGCATGGCACGCGGCCTGCGCAGCGAGGGCGTGCTGCCCGGCGGCTTCAAGGTCAAGCGTCGGGCGCCGTCGCTTCACCGCGCGCTGACCAGCAATCCCGAGGCCGCGCTGCGCGACCCGCTGCAGGTGCTTGACTGGGTCAACCTGTACGCGCTCGCCGTCAACGAGGAGAACGCCGCCGGCGGCCGCGTGGTCACCGCACCGACCAACGGCGCGGCCGGCATCGTGCCCGCGGTGCTGCACTACTATGCCCGCTTCGTGCCCGGCGCGAGCGCGAGCGGCGTGCACGACTTCCTGCTCACCGCCGCGGCGATCGGCATCCTCTACAAGGAGAACGCGTCGATCTCAGGCGCCGAGGTCGGCTGCCAGGGCGAGGTGGGCGTGGCCTGCTCGATGGCGGCGGGCGCGCTGTGCGCGGTGATGGGCGGCACACCCGCGCAGGCCGAGAACGCCGCCGAGATCGGCATGGAACACCACCTCGGCCTCACCTGCGACCCGGTGGGCGGACTGGTGCAGATCCCCTGCATCGAACGCAACGCGATCGCCTCAGTGAAGGCGATCAACGCCGCGCGCATGGCACTGCGCGGCGATGGCACGCACTACGTGTCGCTCGACAAGGTGATCAAGACGATGCGCGAAACCGGCGCCGACATGATGACCAAGTACAAGGAGACCGCGCGCGGCGGCCTGGCGGTGAACATCGTCGAGTGCTAAGAGGGCGTTTCGCGACCGGCGTTTCGCGACCGGCGTTCAGCGACCGAATACACGCCCCAGCACCGCTTCGAACGGGAACGCATCGCCCGGATCGACCTTGCGCCTGCGCGTGCGGTCGCACGGCAGCATCGATGCGTCGAGGTCGGAGTGGCGCCTGACGCCGTCGCGACCGACGTGATGTCGCGCGACGATGTCGCGCAACAGCGTCACCAGCGCCGCCAGTTGCGGCTCGGCAAACGGATCGTGCCCGTCGCCGTCGTTGATCAGTTCGATCGCGATCGAGCGATCGCTGAAGCGGTACACGTGATGCGCCACCTGC
>Ga0208423_1000032_pt1 | contig 10103 bp, 11 predicted proteins | sample WestPond_Cattail_FD_185690 | JGI IMG/M metagenome (GOLD analysis project Ga0208423, IMG submission 185690) | Natural and restored wetland microbial communities from the San Francisco Bay, California, USA, that impact long-term carbon... | ecosystem: Environmental > Terrestrial > Soil > Wetlands ...
CGTGCCGGTCACGCCGGTGCAGTGCACCGCCATCGCCCACCCGAACGATGCGCTCGCCGTGGTGTCAACGCCGGTGCCGTTCGTCCCGGTGGTGTCCGTCTTCATGCCCGCGGTGAGCTGACGGCCCCACAGCAGCCCGTAGGCGTTCGCCACCGCGTTGACCCCGAACGTGAACTGCCCGTCGTTGCCCCGGGTGCCGTCGTAGTTGACCTGCTTCGCCACGATCGAGGCGGCCGAGTTGCCGAGCACGGTCCCCCGGAAGTAGGAGGCCACCACGTCGGCGGTCGGCAGGGCCGACAGCTTCGGGTGCGCCTGTCCTGCGGCGTCGTTGAAGAACGACGTCCACTCGATCCGGCCATCGCGCAATCCGCCGATACGCTCGTGCGCGCTCTTGTCGATGCCGGTCACGTCGATGGTCTGAATACCGCCACCGACGTTACCGAGCTGCTGCGTGTCTCCTGAGAGGTTGTACCCATCGACGTAGAAGTTGTCGCCGAGCCCGCTGTCCTTGCCCATCGTTCACCCCTTTCCTAGGCGCTCTGCGTCCACAGATCGTTCATGATGAGCGGCAACGTGATGTCGATGATCCTCATCAGCTTGCCGTCTTGGTTGAGGTAGCCCGCCTGCGAGCTCATCGGTATGCCGTAGGCGCCGAGCAGGTCGACGTTGCGCACGGACCCGCCGAGGTCGAAGTCGTCCGAAAACGACGCCATGAGCTTGATGTTGGCCGCGAGCATCGCCGGGTCGATGGCGTCCTGTGGCTCGCTGATCATCGAGGTGTAGAGCCGGATGCGGAAGACGAGCCGGGCCGAGGTAGCCGAGAGCCCGCTCGCGCTCACGGCCGGGCCCACCGAATCGAGCCACACGGCGGCCGTGAGGCCCGAGCCGGGCGCGCTCTTGGGCTCGTGCTTGTTGACCCGGGCGAACATGCCCGAGGCCAGCATCGGCGAGACGATGCCATCGAGCACGGCCGCGACAGTTGCTTCAGCAGTCATCGGGTCACCCCATCCGTCGGATGTACTGCGAGACGACGCCCCCGGCGATGTGCCGGACGCGCGAGCGGGTCACCTGCGCGGCCCGGCGGAACGAGGCGTAGCCCTTGAACCGAGTGACCCGACGGGAAGATCCCCGTTCGAGCCACGGCCCGTAGACGACGCCTCTGTCGTTGACCACCCGGTCGGTCATGTACCCGGCGACGTTGATCTGCGTCTCGTAGTACGGGGTGGGGTTCTTGAGCGAGCCATCGAGGTTGTGCTGCACCTGTTCGAGCGCGTAGTTCGCCACCCGGTCGACGATCGCCTGAGTAACCTCGTGGCCTGCCTGCACGGCCCGGCCGTCGAAGATCGGACCGGTGAGCTTGATCTCAATCGCTTCCACTCAGACCGTCCGGAGCCGGCACTGCTGCCCGTAGTTGGAGGCCACCCGGTCGCGCAGGTCTGGCAGGCCGACGCCGAGCTTCGTCCCGGACCCCTGCGGCCCGTACTCGCGGGCATAGCCCGCCCGGCCCGAGAGCAGGGTCGTGACGGCCGAGGCGACCGCGAGCTCGACGACGTCACCGGGCACGACGTGGCGCTCGATGCTGGCCGCGTCGAGGTGGCTCGCTGCGGTCGAGCCGCGGGCCCCGCGCTCGACCGTGCACGCCCGGCGGGCATAGATGTCGGCACCGGTGGTGTGTGCCGCGAGCACCGAGCCGTCGGCCGCGCGCTGCACCGTGAGGTTGTTGCCCGAGATGTCGAGCACGAGCATGCGCTCGCTGTCCACGAGCAGCAGCTCGCCCGCGGCGTACTCGCTGCCGGTCGAGACCGCGACCGTCCGGGCCGCCTCGCTGGCCGCGAGGTCGGCGCCGATGTTCTGGCCCGAGTCGGCCCACGTCTTCGCGGTCACGATCATGCGCTCGGTCCCGATGATCAGGTGATCGCCGACGCCTACCTTCGAGCCGTCGGTCACGGTGAGCGCGGTCACGCTGCCGTTGATGGCCCCGTCGAGCGCCCCGGCAGCCTCGCGGTCGTCGCCCTGCCCCCACGTGCCGGTGACCGCGACCGCGCGCTGCGGGGTGCCCGCGGTGTAGTCGAAGGCGGCCGAGCCGCCTCGGTCGATCTCGATCCGGTCGTAGGGCGGGCCGTACGCCTGCGGTTCGAGGAAGTAGTCGGTGGCAGTGATTGTCACGCCACCCGAGGTGAGGGCCGAGACCGAGATGAGCGCGTTGCCGTCGAGCCACAACCGCCACCGGTGCGCGGTCTGCGGCGGGGGCCACTCGAAGTAGCGGGTCTCGATGATGGGCCGGAAGTGCCCGGCGTGCTGCTGAATGACGTCGTCAACGTCACCGGACGCCGCCTCGATGGCGCGGCCGATGCGGCGTTCGTCGTAGGCGCTCGCCTTGGATTCGAGAGCGTCGCGGACGTCCTCGATCGTGCAGTAGTACAACCCGGGCATTTCATGCCCTCCCTGTCCCTTGCTTTCTTGGCGTCGGCCCGCCGGACCGGCGCGCCGTGGGGAGTGCTATGAAGCTATGCAGTTGTCGGATAGTGAGCGCCTTGCGGTGCGATAAGCCGGCCGGACTTATGCCGGAGTCACCATAGCCCACGGATCATGACCAGACCCGAAGGGTTGTAGGTGGTGACCCCCGTGCAGGTCAAGGTCATTTTGGCCTTGGCTGCCGTGGAGGAGATGAATGGTTGCGCGAGGCTGGTCGTGACGTCGTAGCCAGCCGACAGGGCCCCACCGGACGACACGGTGGCGATCGTTGCCGGCGACCCTTCAGTGGTCGCCAGCGTCCACACCCCGGTAGTGCCGTCCGGCGTCGAGGCGGCCGGCGCCATCGTCCGCAGCCCGGTGATCAGCGCACCGACCGGCACGGTCGCGGTTAGGGTCACCCCATCGACGGCGACGCCCCACACGCCCCGGACGGATAGCCAGCGCTCCTGAAGTGTCTGCACCAGCTCGCCGCGATAGCCCATCGTGGCGTCCCAGACCATGGCCCCGGTGCCGGACGTGACGTCGCTGAGTCCCGTCGCGGGACGGCAGTTGATGAACTTCACCGGCGGCGGGTTCTGGTTGTTTCCGCCCGCCGCACTGGCATCGTAATTGACGACCGCATCGGGAGTGTCGCGTTGTAGCCAGGTGCAGTCGCGGAAGGTGATGCGATGCGAATTACCCCAATCGCCCACCCCCCAACCGACCTTCACCCCACCTGGAATGACACTGTCGGTGAAATTGTAGATCGATCCGTCGACTCCACCATACTTGATCCAGATGACGTCGCCGTACGTGTAGGTTCCGGACAGCGGGCCGGCGTCAAGGTCTCTGATCGAGACGTTGCCTTGGTTCCACTCGCTGTAGAGAATTGCGGCGTTATTGTTCTTGCCTTCCCATCTGAGGCCCTTGGCGGAGAACCCGCAGGTCCCGCTACCATGGGCGTTGCCGCGCAGGTTGAACAGATAGCCGGGGGCTATGAGGTTGACGCCCCAGTCGGACACGTCCATGCCGTGAATGTGTACGCCGCCGCCAGCGGCGAAATCAATAATCGGCGCGGAAGTTGACCAGTGCGAGCAGCCGTAAAACCACCAGTTGACGAACTGATCACTGGCGCCCACGGCAGGTATATATGCCCACGCTCCGGCGTCTTCCATGTTACGTGAATGGCAGTTTAGGAACAACCACTCCGAGTTATTGTCCGTCCCCAGCGGGGTAGCCAAATATTTCCACTTGCAGAAATAGCAGTTGACGAACTTGTAACCCTGGCCGGAATGCGTCGCGTTCGGCGCGAACAGCGTGCAGCCCGCCGTCCCGGCGTAGAAGCCGAGGTCCTGGAACTGGACCTGCTGCCAATAGTCGTTCGTGCACAGCGCGTCCGCCGACGCAGGCTTAAAAATGATGTTCGAGATGTCGTAGCCGGCTCCGACGAACTTAATGCCCGCTACCTTCGTGGCCAGCGCTTCGGCCCCGAGCAGGCCGCCCGTCGTGGTGATCAGGTAGTCGCCAGCAGGGACTTCGATGGCGACGCCGCCAACTTTGTCGATGTATGACAGGAACGCTGGCAGGCTCCGGGCGGCAGCCTTCGCGGCATGCAGGGCAGCCAGGAACGCCGCCGAGTCGTCGGTGATGCCGTCACCCTTGGCTCCGAACTGGGCCTTGACGTTCAGCCGTACAATGCTGGCATAGGTGTCCATACCTACTTGCGGCAGCGAGGCGACCGACGTAATGCCGTCGCCGACCCTGGCAACCCTCGTGTCGACCTCGTAGACCTGAATGCCTGGTCCGGGGATGCCACGGGCAGCGAGCTCGGCCGCGGTGCCGTACCACCGGGCGGGGACGACGGCGCCGGACTCGGTGCCCCTGATCCACTCAGCCGCCGTGATACTGGCCGGGTCGATGGCGTCGCCCGCCTCGTACTGGCGGCTCGCGGTCGGGAACGCCCGTGTCGTGTAGTACAGCATCACTTGATCCCTTCATAGCGCCAGCCGTCGAACCGGCAGAACAGCTCACCGCGCGGCCCCGACAACAGCGGCTCGCCGTCGTTCGGGCAGGCGATCGGCGGCGTCGATGCGTCGGTACGGGCCTCGTCGTCGCTGTCCCTGATGATCGAGATGAGCTGCTCCCAGGACATCGGTCAGCCCCGGGCCGTCCTGCGCCGCGTGGACGCCTTCGAGGACGTCGCGGGCTCGTCGTCCGTGCCCTTACCGTCCGGCTCGCTGGCGCCGTCCGTGGCGCCGCTCTGCCCCTGTTCCGGACCCTCGCCCGGGACCAGCCCGGCGTCGCCCTTGGCGGCGCCCTCACCGGTCGCGGGAGCTCCCGGGGAGTCCGGCGCCGGGCCGGTCTCGGTCTCGCCCGCGAGCGACGCCTCGGCCGCGGGAGTCTCGTCGGCCACCTGCTCGGCAGGCCCGGCCACGGCGCGGGCAGGGTCCTGCTCGCCGTAGGTCGGGCCGTGCGCCTTGCTGATCTTCGGCATCGTGCCTTCCTCTACTGCGTCGGATGACCCGCACTGCGGGCACCCCGGGAGCCCGACGGCATAGGCCGCCGAGCACCCGAGGCACGCCCACAGGGTCATGATCAGACCGCCGCCACGGTAGCGGCGTCGTCGAGCGGGATGTAGGTCATAACCCACTTCGTCGCGCCCGTGTTCGTCGCGGCCGTCTTGAGGCCGATCGTCCCGATCGCCACGACGACCGGATTGCGCAGGTTGCTGATCCCGCCCCCAGTGCTCTTAACCATCGCGTCGGCCGCGAGCCCGGTAATCCCGAGCAGCGTCCCGACGATGGCGCCGTTGCTCTCCACCGTTGCCGACAGATCGTTGACCGTCCCCGTGGTCGGGGTCGCTACCAGGTTGATTGCGTTCGCCTGCGCCTGCACCTGAGTGGTCACCTCGCCGATGATCGAGGTGAGGATGATCCGGCCGCCCGAGACCGTGAACAGACCGCCCGTGGTGGTGGCGGGCAGGGTGAAGGCCGCCTTGGCGACCCTGATCCCGAAGCCGATCGCCCGCATTCCCGCGGGGTCGATGTAGACGCTCATGTCAGACCCCGATCGCGGTCAGGTTGCTCGGCTTGCGCTGCGCGTCGAGGCCGTGCTGCACGGCGATGACGATCCCGGCGCCGGTCGAGGTGACCTTGACGTAGTCGAAGCCGTCCGACAGCTCGGCGCCGTCGACCTCGAACCACATGCAGTTCTGCGTCGCCGCTGCGGCCGTGGTGACCGTCGCCGCCGCGGCCTGCGTGCGCAGGGTCCAGGCGTCCGAGCCGTTGCCGGTGTTGGTGTGGTAGCGCGTGATCGTCGCGAGGTTCTGCGCACCGGAGCCCGAGGCGTCCTGCGCCTCGACGAGGGTGTACGTGTCACCCGCCGCGCCGGTGAGGTAGCACAGGAACGCCACCGACTGGCAGTCCTTGAGACTGACATAGCGGCCATCCATGAGGTACTGAGCGTTGATGGTGTGGCCGAGGGCCTCCATCGTCCTTCCTTCCTTGGCAGGGGTTTCAATGCCTGCCGCTCATGGCCCGGGGTCGGGGGGTCGAGTGCCCGACCCGGGCCGATCGCGCCGACCGGCCGGTCAGCTACGGGTCGCGAGCTGCACGAACGGCGACAGTGTGTTGCCGCTGTTCTGGGGGGTGATGGCCGACTGGAGCCACGGCCGACCGTCCACCCGCTCGATGATGCGATAGGCAGTCTGATCATTCGCGAACTTGTAGTGCGGGGAGCTGCTCGCGCTCATGACCTGCCGGTCGCCGATCAGGTAATAGCTGAAGTCGACGAACGAAATGTCTCCCTGCGTACCGAGCGCGGCCGTGCTCTTCTCGGTGAAGACGACGGGCCGACCGAGGATCGTCATCGGCGGGCCGGTGACGCCGTTGTTGAGCCAGATCGCCGAGCCGCCGGTGCCGACCGACAGGGCCATCGTCGCGAGCTCGGGGAAGGTGTCGATGCCGCACACCCACACGGCGCGGCCGAGCGAGCTCGGCAGCATCCGGGCGAACATGTTGACGATGTTCTCCCACACGATCGTGCTCGCGGCCTGTTCCGTCTGCTTGGCGACCGTGATCAGTGACGGGTTGACGGTGCTGAGGGAGCCGAGTGGCTCGCCGACGCCGGTCCCCTTCATGAAGGCGATGTCCTCGTACCACGCGAGGGCCTCGGGGAACATCTGGTCGATGAACGCCTGGAACGAGATCGCGCTGTCGGCGATCAACTCGTTTGGCAACTCGGTGTAGGCGGTGAGCTTCTTCGCGTCGAGCACGATCCGGCCGAAGTTGGCCGCGCTCGCCGTGAGGGCCGCGCCCTCTTCCGTCCAGTAGCCCACGATGCCGCCGAACACGCTGGACGCGTTCGAGGTCGAGTCGATGGCCGGGAACGGGACGCGCAGAGTCTCCATCGGGATGACCCGGGCACGCTGCCGGACAACGCTGTTTTCCAGCGCCACCATGAGCAGCTCGGAGCGCAGCGTCTCGGGGATGAGGAAGCCGCCCTCGCTCGGGACGGTCGACGAGAAGGCGTTGCGGATGCGGCCGATCCGGGCCTGCCGGTCCGCGGTCGCGTTCGCGTTGTGCCAGATCGTGCGGAAGTAGTCCGCGCTGTCCGAGAAGTCCTTGTCGAGGGCTGCGCCCATCGCCTTCGGGTTGTAGACCGCGACGTTCCGGGCGTTACCGGGCCGGTACTGCGCGGACACCTGCGGCACGGTGAGGTTCGGGCGCACGACGTCGCCCTCGTTCTCGGCCGACTTCATGAACTCCGCGAGCGCGAGGGCGGTCTGCTCCTGCACCTGCTTCTTGATGTCCATGTCGCGGGCGTACGTGGTCCGCGCGTAGTTGGTCACGAGCTCACCGAACTTGCCCGCGCTCATGACGTCCTGCACGCGCTTGCCGTCGGCGAGCAGCTCTTCGAGCTCGCTCGCCGAGGTGGGAATGACCAAGGTATCGGTCATCAAAACCTCGCCTCTCTCACTGCTCGCCGGACGTCCTCGACGTCCAGTCGGATGGGGGGAACCTCGGGCAGCTCGGGCTCGGCCGCCGCGGGGGCGTCCGGCTCGGGCTGCGTCTTCGCCGTGATGTCCACGGCCGCCGCGATGGCCTCAGCAAGAGGGTTGCGGACGGGTGCGGGGTCGGGCGCCGGGCGGGCCGGTGCGGGACCGAGGTCGACCGGGCCGGGGGCGGCCGGGGCGACGAGCTCGGGCATGTCGGCGAAGGCGTTCCGCCAGTCGCCGAGGTTGACGCCCACGGCCAGCGGGGCGCGGGCCGGGTCGGCGGCCGGGGTGGGTCGGGCGGGAGCCGGACCGAGGTCGACCGGCAGGCCGCGCTCAGGCTCGGGCATGGCCGGTGCTTCGGAGAAGCACGACCGCCAGTCGCCGAGGTCGATCTGCGGGGGCGCGGTCGCTGCCTGCACGGCGCCGATCAAGGCCGAGGCGTCCCACTCGAACGCCACCGGGTCGGGTAGCACCGGGTCCGTAGGGGCGTCCTGCGGGTCGCCCCCGGGCTCGTCGTCTTCGTCGTCCTCGATCTCGGCCGGGATGTCCGCGAGGGCGTTCTCGAAGGGCTGCTCGTGGCCCGGGAAGAGGCGGGCGCACCACCGGGCGGCCACCCGCAGGGGACGGGCGTCCTCGGCCGTACTGTCGCCCACCTGGCCGGTGCCGCCGCAGTCCGGGCAGGTCTTGCCGTCGCTCTTGCCGGTGCCGTCGCACGTGGTGCACGTGGCGTCCGCGGGCTTGACCCTGCCGGTGCCGTTGCAGTCGGGGCAGTCCTCGCCGTCAACTGCCCCCGAGCCGTCGCACGCGCTGCACTTTGTCCTGCGCTTCGGGCCCGCGGCACCCACTACGTCGGCGAGACCGGCGTCGACCGCTTCCTGGGCGGTGTACCACTTCTCGCCCTTCATGGTCTTGCGCCACTCGTCGGCGCTGCCGCCCGCGGCGTCGGCGTACACCTGCGCGATGTTCTGCGAGATCATGTCGAGCAGGTCGGCCATGTCGCGCATCTCGGCGGCGTTGCCCATCGCGAAGCCCGAGGCGTCGTGAATCATGATCTGCGAGTGCGGCTCGACGACCACCTCGTCGGCGGCCTGGATGATGACCGAGGCGATGCTCGCCGCGAGCGCGTCCACGCGGGCCGTGACCTTGACGCCCTTGTCGCGGGCGTGCGAGGCGATCATGTTCTTGATCGCCAGGCCGTCGAAGACGTCGCCGCCGGGGCTGTTCACGCGCAACGTGAGGCTCTTCGCCTTGAGCTTGGAGAGATCCTTCGAGAACGTTTGCGCGGTGACACCCTCGCCGGTCCACCAGTCGATGAAACCGATCTGATCGTAGATCCACAGCTCGTCGGCAGCGTCCGGGGTGGCGGCGGCCTTGATGTCCCAGAACCGGACGGGCTCGGGCGCCTGCTGGTCGGACGGACGAAGGTCCCGGAACCGGGAGCGCGTCCGGTCGAGCGACCGGGCGACGACGGGCGGACGCCCGTCGGTCGGCACGGTGTCAACGGCAGAGGCCACGTTGCGGACGCGCCGCCCACGATTACCCATGTCGGACACCCTTCGAGAGGCTTGACCAAGAGCTGTTGCGCCTTGCTTGCTCCGGGCCTCCACTCCCATTGCCTCGCAGGGTAGCAGCGCGTTTGGACGCGCTGGCATCCTGAGGCGATTAGGATCGGGCCGCATTGCTCCCCATCGGAAGGATCATCATGTTCCGCAGGCTCACCCTCCGGGCGCGCGTCGGTCTCGCGTCTCTGGTAGCCGTCTTCGTCGCCGCCGCCGGGCTGCTCGCCGCGAACGTCGCCAACGCCTCAGGTCCGGTCCTGTCGACCACTGAGCGCGGTCTGTGCATCAAGCAGGGCACCGGCGAGCCGCGCTCGTTGTGGCTGGTTGCCGCGACACACAAGTGTCCCGACCCGTACTGGGGTCCGGCCAGCCTCAAGGATGCGTTCGGCATCGAGCTGCCCGCCGCCGACAGTCGCATCGTCATCACGTCCGGCTCGGCCGACGTCGCCTCGCTCGCGGCTGGTGACGAGAAGGTGATCCCGGTCAAGGTGACCGGGCTGCCGAAGTACAGCGCTACGCAGGCGCGGCGCGTGCTCGTTGACATCAACGGAGAGAACTTCCCCGGCGGCGTCGCCGTGGTGGGTGCACCGGCCCTCGTCACGCCCGCGAACGGCGAGACCGCGTGGACGTGGAACGTCAAGGTGAGGAACGGCTCGACTGCTGCAGCGACCGGCTTTAAGCTGACGCTCGACGTGCTCGCCATCCCCGTGAACTGATCCGAGCAGCACGAGAGCCCGGCACCCCGTCCGTGGGGTGCCGGGCTCTCGTGCTGCTCGGGCTCTCGCGGTCAGTAGCCGTAGGCCGCACTGCCGCCGAAGGTCGGGACGACGATCACTGCGGTCACGCCGGTGCCGCCCGTCACGGTCACTCCGACCGGTCGGACCAGCCGGAGCACGTGTCCGCCCGGGGCCAGCGCCAGGTTCACCGTGAACCCACCGCTGCGAGCGGTCGTGGCCGTCCGGAGCGTGGCCCATCGACCTGCCTGCCACTTCTGCACCATCACGGGGGACAGCGAGTCACCGACGTACCCGCCAGTCCGAGGGTCGTAGTGGGAGGCGATGCCGGAGATCCTGGCGCCGGTGAGGGGGCCGGGG
>Ga0208423_1000033_pt1 | contig 10094 bp, 19 predicted proteins | sample WestPond_Cattail_FD_185690 | JGI IMG/M metagenome (GOLD analysis project Ga0208423, IMG submission 185690) | Natural and restored wetland microbial communities from the San Francisco Bay, California, USA, that impact long-term carbon... | ecosystem: Environmental > Terrestrial > Soil > Wetlands ...
TCGCGAGCGCGCGACGAACGCCCTCGCCGCGGCGGGATATCCACCGGAGGTCTTCGGGATCGTGGCGGCGTTGGAGATCGAAGGGGACGGTCCCTGATGGGCATCGCCGAGAACCGAGTCCGCACCCGCGGAGAGAAGTCCAACGACGAGGTCTTCACCCCGGCGTTCATCACCGACGTGGTGATCCGCGTCCTCGGTCCGATCGGCCTGGACCCGTGCAGCCATCCGAGGAGCATCGTGCCCTCGACGACGGCGGTCCTCCTGCCGAAGTACGCCCCCGCGACGGTACAGAACGCACAGCGCACGGTGTACGGCGACGGACTGAAGATCGTGTGGCTCGGGCACGGGCTGATGTGGGGCAACTTCCCGTACAGCGCCCCGCTGCTCGAGCAGTTCCTCGCGAAGACCTGGGCAGAGGCACAGCAGGGCCTCGAGGCCGTCGTGCTGCTCCCGGTCAGGACGGGGAACGTCTATTGGCCCAAGGCGGCAGGGAAGGCCGACGTCGAGGTGCGCTTGATGCGGGTGAAGCACCACGGGGACAAGACCCATGCCCCCTTCTCGCAGTGGCTCCTGTACTATGGTCCGAGGGTCGAGCAGGCCCTAGGCCTGGGCGTTCTCGGGGACGTTCGGGTGCATCCGCGGCACACGGTGTTCCGACGCCTACGTACGTAGTTGACAACGGCTCTGGGCCGTGCGAGGAAGGATCCCGATGACCGACGAGTTCACCGACAACTACGCCATGCGTGAGGCCGAAGAGTGGGCACACGAGGCGCCGACGAGCGACCTCATCGCGCGGATCGCGGCGTACTACGCCTCGCACGAGCGCTCCACGAAGGGGGATCGCTACGAGAACAAGGCAGCGATGGCCGAGCTCGACCTCCGGATCCCGCGGAGGCGCTCGTGAGCCGTCGCATCGAGCGGATCCTCGAGCTGACCGCAGACGACGTCGATGAAGCCGACGTGTACTTCCTGCTGCGCGTGGCACGCGCTGCCGACGACGTGAGTCGCGACGCCTCGACGGACGAGCTCTTCGAGATCCTCGCCGAAGAGGACGAGGTCGAGACCGAACCGACCGACGCCCAGCGCCGCGCCCTCGGAGCCGCCTTTCAGGCCGCCGAGGGCGACGTGATGGCCGAGCCGCTGAAGTCGATGCTCGACGCGTTGCCCGATCCCGACGCCGTCGAGTACGACATCGAGATCATCGACCAGGGCTTCGAGCCCGGCACGTACGACGGCTGGTCGGTGCAGTTCAAAGCCCTGGGTGCCCCGAAGCTGTCCTACCAGACCCAGGACCCCATCCTTGAGGCCTTCGTGCGGCTCGAGAAGGCCCCGGAGGGCGCGCCGCGCCTGGGCACCGGCGGTTCGACGGCCCTGGCCCGCACCTCGGAGGGCACGGACATCGCCGCCGCGATGATGGGCGGCGGAGCCGAGGGCGGGGTCCTGCGCGGCTTCACGGGCGCCGCCCTGGTCGAGGTCGCCCCGGTCGTCGTCGGGAACGCCCCGGTGGCGCTGCCGAGCGACGAGCGCATCGCCGAGGCGTGCGGGCGTTCGCTGCGGGCCCACCTCGAGGCCGTGAAGGCGGAGAGGGCCCGCCTGGCCGTCACGGAGACCACCGAAGCCTCGGTGATCGGGAAGCGGTTGAAGGTGAAGACATGACCAAGTCCGAGATGTGCATCCTGGCCGTACTGATGATCGTGTTCATCGGCGCGATCGTCGTCATCGTCACGCGGCTGGTGCCGCAGCGAGAGCCGTCTGTCGATCTGAGCATCGAGCAGTGCCGCTCGCTCTGCGCTCCGGCGCCGGTCGAAGGTCTCTCCGCGACCTCGTGCCAGTGCTTCCACAACTACTTCGAGGGCAGGGACCGATGATCCCCGCCGCCTTCCTCGCCCTGGACCCGGGCTTCAGCAAGAGCAACGGCACGGGCTGGGCGCTGTTCGTCGGCGGGCAGCTGCTCGCCGCCGGCTTGTCGGACAGCACCGAGACGGACTTCCGCGCCCGCATCGGCGAGATCGTCGCAGGGGTACCGAAGACGGCGCCGCATCGAGTCATCGAGCACATGCGCATCTACCCCGGCCCGCAGCAGAAGGGGGATCAGAACGACCTCTTGAACCTGGCCTTCCTCGAGGGGGCCTTGTCCCGCGACGCGGAGAGCTACGAGCTCGTCGAGGCGCGGTCGTGGAAGGGCCAGGTCGACAAGGAGATCATGCAGGCCCGCATCGCCAAGCGCTTCCCGATCCTCACGCCCGAGGGCATCGTCTTCGACAGAGCCTTGTCGAAGATCCGGGCGAGGGAAAAGGTCGGCTCGGTCGTCGAAGCTTGCGGCATCGGCTTGTTCCGCGCCGGCCGGCTGGGATGAATCTCTGCGCCGCCTGCGACGCGCCGACTTTGCGCGCGGTGCATGCCCGCGACAACGGCCCTCTGATTCCGTACTGCTCCGCCTGCCTAGACCTGCGCCCGATCCCGTCACCGAAGGAAGCCATGTCGAACATCCTCACCGCCGAGACGACCAACGAAGCCACCTTGGAGGCCGACAGCGCTCGCCGAACCCTCGAGGCGCTCAGGGCATTGCCCGTCACGATGGCGAACATCGACGACATCGGCCGGATCTTGGTGCAGATCAAGACCAAGTCGAAGGAGCTCGACGGCCGCATGAAGGCGATCACCGCTCCGATGCGCGCGGCCGAGAAGTCGGTCCGGGATCTGTTCCGCCCGGCGCTGAACGCGCTCGCCGAGGCCGAGGCGATCCTGAAGCAGGGCGTCGCCGACGCTCAGCGCGCTCAGGTGGCCGCGAACCAGGCTGCGCACGTCGCGGCACAGGCCGCGCTGTCTCAGGGCGACGTGCGCGGGGCGGCCCTGGCGGTGCACGGGACGGCGCCGGTGACCGTTCCGGCCGGTGTGACGGTCCGGGAGCGGCAGGTGTTCCGAGTCGTCGATGCGGATCAGGTACCGCGGTACCTCTGCTCGCCCGATGAGACGAAGATCGCCGGCGCGATCGCGGCCGGCGTCCGCGACATTCCGGGCGTCGTGCTCGAGACGGTCTCGCAGGTGTCGGTGCGTACGTGACGCCCGAGCAGCGAACCCGCCTCGACGCGCGCCGGATCCGCATCTTCGCGGAGGGCTCCGACCGCACCTGTGTCGTCGCGGACGTGCTCTCCGCGGTCGACATGAGGGGTAGTGAGCTATCCGGCGACGGCACAGTCTTTCATGCCGCGGTGGCCGATCCGACGCCCCTGCCTTCGACCGCGATCATCCACGTCTCGGGCGAGACGCGCACGGTGACGATCGCCGACTGCTCGATCCTCGCAGGAACGGACGAGCGGGTCTGGCTCCGCTACGTGAAGTGGCGCGGGCGCTGGCGACGACTCGTGCGCGCGTTGCTGTTCTGGCGTCGTTGATCTTCGTAGGTGGATCGACTACGCTCGTTGTGCACCCGGCCCCATAGGAGCCTCGTGGAAGATTCCAAGACCGTCGTCGCCAGCGTTCGTTTCGCCCCCGCCGAGTTCAAGCGCGCGAAGGCCAAGGCCGCCGCCCTGGGCATCCCAGTCGGCCGGCTGATCCACATGGCGGCGATGCGCCTGCTCGGCGACAAGACCGACCTCGACCGCGTCCAGGGGCTCGCCGGCGAGCTCGGGGGGATGAAGCCGCTGTGATCGACGCGCTCTTCGTCGCGCTCGAGCTGACCATGGCGCTCGGCGCCGTGCGCATGGTCTGGGTCGTGTTCGGTCCGAGTTGAAACGCGAACGGGCCCCGTAGGGCCCGTTGCGCAGTCGCCGAGGCTCGAGGCTCAGCGGTGGTTCGAGTGCCGGATCTCGAACTCGATGTCGACGTCGAACGACTGCGCCGCGCCCTGGTTCGCCAGCACGGTGAACTTCACCGCCACGACCGGCAGGCCGGTGCTGGTCCCGAGGCCCGACGTTGCCGTGTCGAGCATGACCAGGGCGCCGTTCGCGCCGTTGTTGTCGATCGACACGGCGGCGTCGCAGAGCAGCACCTTCGCGTCGATGTTGTTGAAGTGGATCTCGAGGTTCTGCGCCCAGGTCTGGCGGTCCATCGAGAGGTCCGTCGCGTTGATGCCCGTCGCCGGACCCACGGACGCGACGCACGCGACCGCGGCATGCGGCGCCTCGCCGGCAGGGCTCTCGTCGTCGAAGACGTTCTGCGGCAGGCGCTTGGCCGTGTTGGTGAGATTCAGCGGCGTCGCCTCGAACAGGGGGAAGCGCACCCAGGCGATGAAGTTCGCGCCGGAGATCTGCGCGTCCGACGGCGTCTCGCCCGACTTCTGCGGGTAGACGGTCGATGCGGACTGCCCGACGACGACGGTACCGCGGTAGCGGAGCACCTGGGTGGATTCGGCAGGGCGGGCGAGCGGCTGGAGGGCCATGGGAGCTCCTTGAGGGGAGGGCGCGCGGCGCCCGGATGGGTAGTCCTACCCCGGCGAGGCGGTGCTGTGCAACACTGCGAGGATGGCGAAGCAGTGCGGGTGCCCGGCAGGGTCTCGGAGGGTCTCGACCAAGGGCCGGGGCCGCGGGTGGAGCTGCATCTCGGAGCAGACGAAGTCGCTGTCGCCGCAGGTCAAGAAGGGCTGGTTCAAGCCGTTCGTGAAGGCGGTGTGCCGGTGAAGTGCCGTCGCTTCGGCCTGCTCGACGCGCGCCGCGCGGCGAAGCATCTGCACGTTCGCGTCGATCCGCGGACGTTGCTCGTCGGGATGAACGTCGAGCGCGAGCACCGCGACGTGACGAAGTGCTCCCCGACGCAGTCGGCCCGGATCGCGATCGCGCATCTGCGGGAGCGTCGGGACTACTACGCGAGGCTGCTGCGGTACGTCGAGCGCTAGCGCGGCTCTGGGCCGATGGGCACGAGCCTGTAGTGCTGCCCGCCCGTCGACTCGATGCGAGCTCCGCACGTCTGACATCGACCGTTTCGGTCAGCCGCGCCGCAGAGCTCGGAGCGAAACGCGCCTGGCGACGGTGGGATGGTGAACGAGCTGTAACCGCGCCAGCCCAGCGCAGCCCCGGCCGCACGCCAGTTCATCGAAGCCCCGGGCGCACGTAGGCCGTGTTCGTGATGACGCCATCGCACGCGACTTCGATCAGACCCACGGAGCGAGCGTGCGCGCTGTCCATGCGCCCGCCCCAGTCCGTGATTGGCTCCGAGCAGGTCCACAGCGCCGTCGGCCCGTCGAAGTCCTCGAGCGTCATCCGAGCGATCCCGCCGGTCAGCGCCCAGACGTAGCGCCACGCGGGCCGCGCGTGCTCCCAGGCGACGCCGTGCCAGCGCGCGGGCTCGTGCTCGTCGGGGTGCAGATCCATCGCCCAGGCGTTCCCGTCGTGCGTTCCGGGCACGAGAAAGCGGCCGTGCGAGTACGCGATCGCGTAGGCGAGGTACCGCGCCGAGAACGACATCCTGGGCGAGGTCTCGCGCATGCGCGCCGCGCCGCGCAGCAGAACCTGGTGGATCAGGAAGCAGTCGTCGCCCCACGCGACCGTCGAGTCGCGGTGCAGCGCCCACCGCGCGCCGTTCTCGTCCTCGACCCAGACCGGGAGCGAGGTCTCGTGCGCGCACATCCGGGCCAGGACGACGTGAGGGTCCTGCGCGTGCGCGCTCGGCGCGACGAAGAAGGACAGCGCGGCGAGGACCGCTGCGATGATCAGGGCTACGATTTCGGTTCGGGTGATCAGCATCGGCGGCAGCCTCGCACGCCCCCGCCGGCCAGGCCAGTCAGGGCAAGATCCGCCGCGCCCGCAGCCCCAGGACCCGGCGAGCCTCGCCCTCGGCCGTCCGGTGCTCGAGCCGCACATCGAACAGCACGATCGAGCCGAGCCCGCCGCCGGCGACGACGGTGTCCTCGTCGGCCCGGAACTCGGTCCCCGGCCCGGGATCCAGGTACAGGCAGAGCTTGTGCGTCGCGTTCTTCGGCTCGTCTAGGTGCCAGCCGACGCAGCGCCCGAAGCGCGGCAACGTGATCCAGTCGAGCCACTGGAGAGCGGGCGCGCCGGGCATCCGGGCGCCGCACAAAAGGCCCAGTTCGTAGGCCCGCGACGGGTCTCGTACCAGTGCCGGACCGGAGAACTGCGCGTCGTCGAACTGCCCGGCGATCATGGCGCACTCCTCCTCGGAGAAGGCCTCGGGCCAGACCAGGACGCGGCCGGAGAGGAGAGGCTGCAGGGTCGACCCGTTCGCTGACATGAATACGAGACCATCCTGCCACGTCAGAACCACGCGTGCCCAGGATCCTCAGTCGGACGTGCAGCCTCGAGACCGTTCGTGGGCTCTGCGAGCGCTTCCATGGTTACGGCTCGGCCGGCGGCGTCTCGGCCTACTGCTGGGCGGTATACGAGGACGGCGAGCCGGTCGCCGCGTACGCCTGGCAGCCGCCACCCCCAGGCGCAGCCGCGTCGGTCTGCCCGGAGGCCCCGGCGGGCGTCCTCTCGCTCTCGCGCATGGTCGCCGTCCGAAGGACGAACGGCGGCTCAAGCACGTCAGCAAGCCGCTGCTCGAGCAGAAGTACCTGATCGATCGAGGGCGCTGGCCGGTTCTGGTCACGTACTCCGACGAAGGTCAGGGTCACACGGGGTACGTCTACCAGTGCTCCGGTTGGGAGAAGACCGAGCGCCGCAAGGTCGTCGTGATGCTGGACGCGAACGGCGCTCGCGCGTCGCGGTACTCGAACGGCAAGACCGGCGCCCGCGGATTGACGCGAGGCGAGGACACGTACATCCAGCGCTGGGAGCACTGGATCTGCGAGCGCGGGCAGGCTGCAGCGTGGATGGAAGCCGCAGGCTGGCGTCGTGAACCGACAGGGCGGACGTGGAAATCGGGGAAGCCGGCCTATCGCTGGGTGAATATCCGCGACGGAGCAGCGTCGAAGACGACATGAGCGGCCTGCGACCATTTTTCACGTACTACGGCGGCAAGTGGCGCGCGGCACCGCGCTATCCAGCGCCGTTCCACAATCTGATCTGCGAGCCTTTCGCCGGGTCGGCCGGATACTCGCTGCGACACTACGAGCGGAACGTGGTGCTCTGCGAAAAGGACGAGCGCCTTGTGGCGCTGTGGCGGTACCTGTTTCGCGCTACGGCGTCCGAGATTCGTGCGCTACCCGACGTCCCGAACGACGGCACGGTCGAGGATCTCACTATCCCGGAAGAGGCCAAGAGTCTGATCGGATTTTGGTTGAATAAAGGCGTCGCGGCGCCGTGCCAGCGACCATCCGCGTGGATGCGTAGCGGCATTCGGCCCAAGAGTTTTTGGGGTCCGGAAGTGCGAAATATTCTCGCGGCTCAGGCGGGCAAGATCGCGCACTGGAAGATCATCGAAGGAGACTACTCGATGCTCTCGATGAACACGGCAACGTGGTTCGTAGACCCCCCGTACGTCGGGGCGGGCAAGTACTATCGGCACAACTCGAAGGCGATCGATTACGCGGTGTTGGCGAAATGGTGTCGTTCGCTCTACGGGCAAGCGATTGTCTGCGAGAACGCGGGTGCTGACTGGCTACCTTTCGTACCGTTCATGTCCGCGAAGGCAACCCACGGGAAACAACGGACAGGACGTTCGCAGGAAGTTGTGTACCTGCAGGGCTAGCGAGGGCGCCTGATCGACCAGTCGGCCCACGCGCCGCCACCGCCGCGGTAGGTCTGGCCCGGCTTCAGCGCCAGGATCTCGCGTCGCGTCTGGCGATCGAACGTCTCCCGATTCGCGCGCAGGAACGCGCAGACCGGAGAGCGGTGCCGGCCGTCGATGACGACCAGGAACTTCTTGGTGCACTTCGCGGTCACGGCGCCGTCCCGAACTTCGCTGCCGCAGCCTCGTCCGCGATCCGCTTCGCGACCTCGCTCCGGAGCTCGTGCGGCAGGATCTCCCGCAGCGGACGGTCGAGAGCCGCGTCGACCGAGCCGGCCTTGATGGCCTCGAGGACGAAGCTGCCCACGGCCGAGAGGATCTGCACGATGATCGATGCCCACTCCATCAGAGACCTCCGTCGACGAAGCAGCCGTTCGGATCAGCCAGACCGCGCACCATGTCGAGCGCGGCGGTGAGCTCGGCGGGCAGAGCGACCCCGGCGGCGGTCAGGACATCGCGGAGCCCGATCAGGGCGCCGACGATGCAGGCCAGCGCCTGCGGCCACGAAGAGGCTCCGCCCTGATCCCAGACGCGGACCGCAGCGTCCCCGAGCTCCAGCGCGGCCCGGCCCGTCGCCAGCGCCCGCACCACGGCATCGAGCGGAGCCATGGAGGTCCGGTACTCCGGCAGCGAGGTCGCGGCCTCGAGCGCCACGGCCGCGCGCGCGGTGTACCGCTGCGCGAAGACCTGATCCGTCAGGTCGACCGCTTCGGCCGCGATCGAGACCGTCCTGCGCGCGTTCTCCTGCGGCGTCGAGCCGCAGGCCCACACGGAGAGGGCCATGGCCGTGATCACGGCCATGACGACCATGCAGCCCGGAACCGATCGTTCGTTGTCCATCATCGCCTCTTCTACAGAGCCTCTGCCCTGGCCTTGAGCCTGCCCCGCGCGATCTGCGCTGCCGGCAACGACGTCCAGATGCCGTAGCCCACGGCGGCTGCGACAGCCAGCCCACCGATCCACAGCAGCCCTGTCGCCGCCTGGTGGAACAGATCGTCGAGGTTCGGGATCGGGCTGTCGCGCGCGGCCGCGGCCGCAGCAGCCTCGCGATACGACTCGCGCGCCGCACCCGTGCACGGTCGACCCGCAGCCGCGTCGCGATCACACGCCGCGTCGGCGGCGACGTTGGCCTGCTGCGACTGCCACACCATCGAGAACAGGTACACGATCAGCGCGGCGGCGATGAGCAGCCCCGCGATCACGATGATCGCCACGGTCGCGTCGTCGAGGCCGAAAGCACCGAGCCCCGAGAGGCCCAGTCGGCGAGCGCCGGCCGCGGCCGCACCCTCTGCGACGGCGGCGCCGGAGACGAACTGACCGAGCGCGTCGAGGACGTTCTGCGCGGCGACGAGCAGGCTGAGCACGAGATCTTCGTGCCCGGCGAGGTTGCCGCCGGTGATGATGTAGCGCGCGCGGGTCATGTTGCTCGTCGCCGCGGCGAGCCCCATGCGCAGCACGCCCGTGAACTGCTGCACCGAGATGATCGCGATGGTGGGCCCGAGTCCGCGCGAGGCGACCGCGATGGCTTTGAGCGAATCGACGCTGATCGACGGATATCGCGTGAGCAGCGGCGCCATCGAGGTCTTGATGCCGTCGTACTGGGTCTGCACCGCGGTGAGCTTCGAGGTGAGGTCAGCCGCGGAGACGCCGAGCCCGTAGAGACCGCCCGGCTGCCCGTGGATCGGATTCGGCCATCCAGCGAAGAAGCCCCCGGGCTGTCCGTGGATCGGGTTGGTCATCGCCAGCCGATCCCGCGACTGAGCCGCGCCCGGCTCGCCACCGTCGCCGCGCGCTGCATCGCGCGCCAGTCCGACGGGTCCTCGCCCTTGATCCAGGCGGCGTGCACACCGGGCGTCGACGCGGGCACGGCGGCCGCGCGCCGCCACTCCTCGAAGGTCAGGCCCTCGCGGTTGGTCGAGAGCTTGCCGAAGGCCATCTTCGCTGCCGAGCCCCTCGAGGCGGCGAAGGCCAGGCCCGCGATGGCCAGCAGGCCCCAGAAGAGGCCGGAGCCGCCGGAGGTGGAGGTCGCCGAGAACGCGATCGCCTGCGGGATGTCCCGGTCCCACGGGATGCGATGCGCGGGGTTGGTCATCGCGGAGACCAGCGTCCGCGAGGACGTACCGGCCACGGGCCGCAAGGCCGTGTTGATCGCTGCCGGCAGACTGTCCGACCCCGCCGGGCCGTTGAGCAGATTCTGCCTGTAGGTGTTGAAGAACTCGCGCCGTCCGGAGCGCGTGATGCCCGGATCAGCTGCGGACCCGTCGACGAGCACAGGCATGCCGGCCCAGGGTCCGCTCGAGACGATGCCGCTGAGCGCGTTGTCGACGCGAGACGGAGGCGGCGGGTTGGCCGGATCCTGGACGATGTTGACCGGCTGGGCGTTGAACGACCACGGCCCCGGAGTGAACCCGGCCGTGCGCGCCACGTTCTCGACGATCGACTGGATCTGCGCCCCCGGCGACAGATCTGCG
>Ga0208423_1000039_pt1 | contig 9972 bp, 11 predicted proteins | sample WestPond_Cattail_FD_185690 | JGI IMG/M metagenome (GOLD analysis project Ga0208423, IMG submission 185690) | Natural and restored wetland microbial communities from the San Francisco Bay, California, USA, that impact long-term carbon... | ecosystem: Environmental > Terrestrial > Soil > Wetlands ...
GGCCAGGGCTACCTGCTGTCGCGGCCGCTGCCGTGCGAGGCGGCGCGGCAGCTGCTCGAGACGCAGCCGGCCCCGCGAGCGCTGCCGCCGCCGACGCTCGGCTCGCCCGAGTCGAGCACCATCACGCTGCATTGAAGCCGCGCACGCCACCGCGTGCGTGGCACCGCCGTACCTCAGGTCTCCTTCGACACCTTGATGGTCGGAAACTTCGAGCTGAAGTCCTTGGCCTTCTGCGCGATCGTCACCGCGATGCGCCGGGCCACCGCCTTGTACACCTGCGCGATATCGCCGTCGGGATCGGCCACGACGGACGGTCGGCCGGAGTCGGCCTGCTCGCGGATCGACAGGTTCAACGGCAACGCGCCGAGGTAGGCCACCTTGTACTGCTCGGCCATCAGCCGGCCTCCGTCGGCGCCGAAGATGTGCTCGGTGTGGCCGCAGTTCGGGCACACGTAGACGCTCATGTTCTCGACGATGCCGACGATCGGCACGCTGACCTTCTCGAACATCGTCAGGCCCTTCTTGGCGTCGAGCAGCGCAATGTCCTGCGGCGTGGTGACGATCACCGCGCCGGTCAGCGGCACGCGCTGGCTGAGCGTGAGTGCGATGTCGCCGGTGCCGGGCGGCATGTCGACCAGCAGGTAGTCGAGTTCGCCCCAGTTGGTCTGGCGCAGCAGCTGGTCCAGCGCCTGGGTCGCCATCGGCCCGCGCCAGATCATCGCCTGGTCGGGCTCGACCAGGAAGCCGATCGACATCACCTGGACGCCGTAGTTCTCCAGCGGATCCATGGTCTTGCCGTCGCTGCTGTCGGGTCTCCCCTCGATGCCCATCATCATCGGCTGGCTCGGGCCGTAGATGTCGGCATCGAGGATGCCCACCCGCGCGCCCTCGGCCGCCAGCGCCAGTGCGAGGTTCGCCGTGGTCGTGCTCTTGCCGACACCGCCCTTGCCGGAGGCGATGGCCACGATGTTCTTCACCTTCGGCAGCAGCGCCACACCGCGCTGCACCGAGTGGGCCACGATCACCGAGCGGATGTGCACGCTCACGTTGCCGACGCCGGCCACGCCGCGCGCCGCGTCGACCAGCGCCCGGCGCAGCGCCGCCATCTGGCTGGCTGCGGGGTAACCCAGCTCGACGTCGAACGACACGTCGCCGCCCTCGATCTGCAGGTTCTTGATCTGCCGCGTGGTGACGAAGTCCTTGCCGGTATTGGGATCGACAACGGACTTCAGGGCTTCCAGCAGGGCGGGCTCGGTGACAGTGGTCATAGTGGGGACTCGGCGAGGCCCGGCAGTCTAGCCGAGCGCGCCCGACACTTTCGCTACGGGCCTATTCGCGGTCGCACGCCGCCCCAGCCTGCGCCCGCCCGTCATTTGTCACGGGCGCTGCCGGCGCCCCCTGCCAAGGATTGCGCAATCGGCAGCAACGAGCCCCTCGATCGTGGGGCGGCCGGTCACACCTGGATCCGACGCCGTTGCTTACAGTGCGGGCAACGCAATCGCCAACGCCACAAGAGACGATGTTCGCTGCCCGCGTGCTCCATCACTACAAGAGGCTTCTCAGCATCTGGATCCGCCTGCGCCACGGCCCCCAGGCTGTCGACTGGCCCGAGGTGCGCGCGCCGCTGGTCGACGACGACGTGGTGCTGCAGAGCCCGACGCATCTGTGGCTGCGCGACCTGTCGCGCGCGGTACACCCGACCCAGCTGTGCCGCCACCATCCGCGCGTGGCCAATCGGATCGCCTGCGCCTGGCACGACCCCAAGCGCACCGATCGCCTGCTCAGCGACCTGATGGTCGACCGCCGGGGCACCCGCCGCGGTTTTCCGCCGCGCATCATGGCCGAGATCGATCGCCTGTACCGCTACAACGCCGGCCGCATCAACCCGATGCTGCGTCGCCGCGGCCCACCCGATCTGAAACTGGTGCCCCATTCGCGCCTGCCGGCGATTCCGGATCTGCCGCCCGCAGCGATGCACAGCGGGCAGTCGCACGGGGCGCAACGCAGCCGCTGAGCCCGTCGGGGTGCATCGCGCGCTAGAAGTCGTCGCGCGCCAAGCCCCACACCACGCTATCGCGGGGTAGGGGCGACAGATTGGGTCGCACGGTGGCCCGCCGCAGCAAGCCCTCGCGCCGCAGGCCCACGCGGTCGAGCCATGCGCCGGCACGATGATGGTCGACGTCGGTGAGTGCCCAGACCCGCTGCACCGACAGCTTCGTCTTCAGCCAGCCGACCAGTAACCCCGCCGCCTCGGTGGCATGGCCGTGGCCCCAGGCCGCGCGCGCCAGCAGCAGACCGAAGTCCACCGCATGGGCGCGCGGCCGGCAGGCGATGCAGCCCAGCACGGCAGCACCGTCGGCCGACTCGATCATCCAGTGGTGCTCGCCGCCGTCGCGCCAGCGCCGCGCGCTCGCGTCCAGGAAGGCCCAGGCCTCACCCAGCGCCATCTGGGCAGGCCAGTCGACGTAGCGCATCACCTCCGGGTCGTGCGCGATGGCGAACAGTGACGCCGCGTCCTGCACCTGCGAGCGCCGCAGTCGCACCCGCCGGCCGGGCAAGTGCTCGGGTGGGTTCAACAGCGGCCTGTCGCCGGTTATCGCCATGATGCTGCCCTCGAAAAGGCGGTGATCAATCGTCCGGCCGGTCGCGGCGCAGCGTCTCGACACGCGACAGGATCAACGCCACCAGATCGTCGGGGTCGCAGTCCACCGCCACCAGCGGCAGCGCGAGCGGGTCGATGTCGTCGTCCAGTTCGAGTTCGAGGCAAGGAAAATGCAGGCCGAAGCGCCGGGCCCGTACGTGCCGCGCCGACGACACGTTGCGCAGCATGATCACCTGTTCGCGAAAACCGCGATACCACACCCGGTCGCCGAACACGGAGATCACCGGGTGGTGCCGCGTCAGCAGACGGCCGCTCGCAAGAAAGATGCCGGCGCCGCAGGCCAGCAGCACCAGCGCGCCGACCGCCCACAGTAGCAGCGGCAGCGCAAACGACATCAGCCAGGCCGTCAGGCTGCCGACGGCCAGCAGGCCGGCCACCTGCCCCGCCAGCAGGCGTGTGTTGCTGAAGAAGTCGTCGCGCGGTCCCTTCATGCGTCGTCGAGCGGTGCCGTCCGTGAGTCAGGCATTGTCACTCCGGAGCCGTCAAGCGGACTCTCGGCCACGATGGTCGACTGCGCGGCGATGACGGCCGCGCCGGCCGAGGCCGCGCACCCACAGCAGCCAGGCCATCGCCCAGCCGGCGCCGAAGGCCCAGCCGCCCAGCACATCGGTCGCCCAGTGCACGCCGAGCGCCACCCGGCTCACGCCGACCAGGAGCGTGAACAGGGCCGCAACGCCGAGGATGTAACTGCGCTCGCGCAGCGAGCCCCGCGTGCTGGCGATCAGGGCGCCGAGCGTGAGGAACACAATGGCCGCCATGCTCGCGTGCCCGCTCGGAAAGCTCAGCCCGGGCGCCAGCACCGCGGCGAACTGCGCATCTGGCCGCAAGCGGCCGATCGTGCTCTTCAGCAGCGTCACCAGCAGCGAACCCGAAACCACCGACACCGCGACCACCAGCGCGCTGCGATGCGACAGCGCCAGCGCCAGGTAGCCGACGGTGGCCACGGTGATGAGTGACAGCGACACGGTGCTGCCCAGGCCGCTGAGGTCACGCATCACCTCGGTCACCCATGGGTGCGCGGCGCGGATCGCCTGCGCCTGGTGCAACACCCAGAGATCGAACGCATGCGTCTCGCCTTCCAGCACCTCGCTGGCCAGATGCGCGAAGGCGAGGCCCAGCACCAGCACCAGCGTGCCGATGAGCAGCGGGCGCACCAGCGAGCGCCGCCGCGCACTTTCATCTGCCTCGTTCCTGGCCGGCGCCGTCATCGGCCGGTGGCCTGGCGCCTTCACGGCGCCGGCACGACCTGCGCGCCGGCCTCGGTCAGCAGCTCGCGCAACACCGAGCGATGGCACGATCCTTCGTGCTCGCAATAGCAACCGACCGCCAGATCGGTATGGTGCGACAGCGTGGCGAGCAGTTCGAGCGCGTGACGCGCCTCGGGTACGGCCATCTCGGCGCGGTACTTCTTCTTGAACAGCGCCCAGTCCTGCGCTGTCGCGGCCTGCTGGCCCAGCCTGACCAGCGCGGCGCTCGGCGACAGTACCGGATACCACACGTCGTACCAGTTCTGCGCGGCGTACTGCGCCTTCGGCACGCCGCGCGGCGGCCGCCGCACCGTGCCGACGCGAGGACCTTCGCCCGCGGCGCGGGGACTGCCGAGGCGGACGATGTGGATGGTCACGTGCGGTGCTCGAGTCGGCGGCTAGCGACGGCAGTCAGTGCGCCGCGGCGAACGCGGCGTCGAGCCGGTCGATCCAGATCCGACGCTCGGCCGCGTCGACGAAGCTCGCCTCGAAGCTGTTGCGCGCGAGCTGGTAGGCATGGCGCGCCCCCAGCTGCGGCAGCGCCGCGAAGGTCTCGACGAAGTTGACGTTGATGTAGCCGCCGAAGTAAGCAGGGTCGTCGCTGTTCACCGTGGCCACCAGACCCGCGTCGAGCAGCGCCGGCAGGTTGTGCCGGGCCATCGTGTCGAAGACGCGCAGCTTGACGTTCGACAGCGGGCACACGGTGAGCGGCACGCGCTCACGCGCCAGCCGTTGCACCAGCGCCGGGCTCTCGACGCAGCGCACGCCGTGGTCGATGCGCTGCGCCTTCAACACGTCGAGCGCGGTCTCGATGTAGGCCGGCGGCCCTTCCTCGCCGGCATGGGCCACGACGTGCAGGCCGAGCTCGCGACAACGGGCGAACACGCGGGCGAACTTCTCCGGCGGGTGGCCGCGTTCGCTGCTGTCGAGCCCGACGCCTACGAAGTGATGGCGATACGGCAGCGCCTGCTCGAGCGTTGCGAAGGCGGCCTCCTCGCTGAGGTGGCGCAGGAAGCACAGGATCAGCGACGCGCTGAGGCCGAACTCGGCCCGCGCGCGCCGCGCCGCGTGCTCGAGGCCGACGATCATGGTCTCGAACGGCACGCCGCGATCGGTGTGCGTCTGCGGGTCGAAGAAGATCTCGGCATGTACCACGTTGTCGGCCGCCGCCCGCTCGAGGTAGGCGAAGGCCATGTCGAAGAAATCCTGCTCCTTCAGCAGCACGCTGGCGCCGGCGTAGTAGATGTCGAGAAAACTCTGCAGGTCGGTGAATGCGTAGGCCTCGCGCAGCGCCTCGACGCTCGGATAGGCCAGCGCGACGCCATTGCGCCGCGCGAGCCTGAAGATCATCTCGGGCTCGAGCGAACCTTCGATGTGGATGTGCAGCTCGGCCTTGGGCATGCGCTTCAGCAGCGCCGGCAACGCGGCCCGGGGAATGGCGTCGAAGTCGATCATGTCAATACGTTAGCGCAATGGCGCGTCAAAGAGAAAGGCCACCCTCGGGGTGGCCTTTCTCGGCGGAGTAGCGAGCGGCCGTCAGGCTGGGCAGGCGGCGCACAGGGACCGAAGCGTACTTGAGGTACGTGAGGATCTCGAGCACCGGCCAACGACGCATGGTCGGTCGCGCAGTAGCCGTGGGCTCTTACTTGTCGCCGGGGACCTTGCCTTCCACACCCTTGACGTAGAACTTGATGCCACCGAGCCACTCGTCGTCGGCGACCTTGTCCTTCGGCAACTGCTCCTTGCCGGTGTTGTCGACGATCGGGCCCTTCCAGATCGAGAAGCTGCCGTCCTTGAGACCGGCCTTCACCTTGGCCAGATTCTCCTTCGCCGCGGCCGGCACGTCCTCGGCGACCGAGACGAAATCGATCGCGCCCTCCTTGACGCCCCACCAGGCCTTGCCGGTGGCCCATTTGCCGTCGAGCGCGTCGCGCACTGCCTTCGTGTAGTACGGAGCCCAGTTGATCACCGCCGAGCCGAGGTGCGCCTTCGGGCCGTAGGCCGTCATGTCGCTGTCCCAGCCGAACGCGCGCTTGCCCTTGTCCTGCGCGGTCTTCAGCACCGCGGGCGAGTCGGTGTTCTGCATCAGCACGTCGGCGCCGCCGTTGATCAGCGCGGTGGCGGCCTCGGTCTCCTTGGGCGGATTGAACCACTCATTGACCCAGACCACCTTGGTCTTGACCTTGGGGTTCACGCTCTGCGCGCCCATCGTGAACGAGTTGATGTTGCGGATCACCTCGGGAATCGGGATCGAACCGACGACGCCGAGCGTATTGCTCTTGGTCATCGAGCCGGCGATCACGCCGGCCATGTAGGCACCCTCGTAGGTGCGTGAGTCGTAGGTGCGCAGGTTATCGGCGGTCTTGTAGCCGGTGGCATGCTCGAACTTCACGTCCTTGGCGTCGGCCGCCACCTTGAGCATCGGCTCCATATAGCCGAAGGTCGTGCCGAAGATCAGCTTGTTGCCCTGACCGACCATGTCGCGGAACACGCGCTCGGCGTCGGCCGCCTCGGGCACGTTCTCGACGAAACTCGTCACCACCTTGTCGCCGAACTCCTTCTCGACCGCCAGGCGCCCGTTGTTGTGCGCAAAGGTCCAGCCGCCGTCGCCGACCGGGCCGACATAGGCGAACGCGACCTTCAGCGGCGCGGGTTTCGCCGGCGCCGATGCGGCGGCCGACGCGGGAGCGGCCGCCTGCGGAGCCGCCTCTTCCTTCTTGCCGCAGCCCACCAGGCCGGCTGCCAGCGCCACGGCAGTGAAGCCGCCGAGTTTCAGGAGTGATCGTTTGCTTGTCATGGGTTCTCCTCGGGGATGAGAGGGGTTGGAATTTGGTCAGTCGGCGATTATGCGGCGGGCAGCTTTCACGACCCAGGGAAGAACGGCTTGCCGAGCGAGGCCGGCATGTTGATGCGGATCCACGTCGCGTTGCGCGAGATCAGCACCAGCACGACGATGGTGGCCAGGTACGGCAGCATCGACAGCCACTGGCTCGGGATCTGCACCCCCTCGCCCTGCAGGTGGAACTGCAGCATCGTGACGCCGCCGAACAGATAGGCACCGAGCAGCACGCGTGCCGGCCGCCAGGTGGCGAAGGTGGTGAGCGCGAGCGCGATCCAGCCCTTGCCGGCGATCATGCCCTCGACCCAGAGCGGTGTGTAGACCACCGAGATGTAGGCGCCCGCCAGCCCGCACAACGCGCCGCCGACCACCACGGCGGCCAGCCGGATGCGTCGCACCGGATAGCCGAGCGCGTGCGCCGACTCGGGCGACTCGCCCACTGCGCGCAGCACCAGGCCGCCGCGCGAGCGGTAGAGAAACCAGCCGAGGCCGATCGCGCCGAGCACTGTGAGGTAGACGATCGGATGGTGCTTGAAGAATGCCGGCCCGACGAACGGAATGTCGGCCAGGAACGGGATTTCGAACTTCGGCCGGTCACCGAGCTTCTCCTGCGTGTACTTGATGCCGGCAAAGGCCGAGAAGCCGGCGCCGAACAGGCTCAACGCCAGCCCCGACGCGTACTGGTTCGTGTTGAGCCAGATGACGAGCCCGCCGAACGCCGCGGCCAGCACGGCGCCGGCGCCCATGCCGGCGGCAAAGGCGAGCCAATCGTTGCCGGTCTGCACTGCGGTGGCGAAGCCGGCGATTGCCGCCACCAGCATCATGCCTTCGGCGCCGAGGTTCACGATACCGGCGCGTTCGTTGATCAAGAGGCCGAGGCCGGCGATGGCGAGCACCGTGCCGGCGTTCAGCGTCGCAGCCACCAGAAGAGCAAACGATTCCATGGCTTCAGGCTCCCTTGGGCGTGGCGGTGGCTTGCACGGTCAATGCCGCCGGCGGCGCCAGCGGACGCGGCGCGCGGCGCCAGCGGATGCGATAGTGGATCAGCGTGTCGCAGGCCAGCAGCGTGAACAGCAGCAGACCCTGGAACACACCGGTCAACGACTTCGGCAGCCCGAGGCGCGACTGCGCCAGCTCGCCGCCGATGTAGAACATGCTCATCAGGATGGCCGAGAACACCACGCCGATCGGATGCAGACGCCCGACGTAGGCCACGATGATCGCGGCGAAGCCGTAGCCGACCGGTACGTACGGCGTCAGCTGGCCCAGCGGCCCGGCGGCCTCGAGTCCGCCGGCCAGGCCCGCCAGGCCGCCCGAGATCAGCAGCGACAGCCACAACGCACGCCGCGACGAGAAGCCGGCGTAGCGCGCCGCCGCCGGCGCCAGGCCGCCGACCTGGAGCTGAAAGCCCTGGTAGGTGCGGAACATGAACAGCCACGCCAGCGCCACCGTGACCAGCGCGATGACGACGCCGATGTTCAACCGGAAGCCCTCGATCAGTCGCGGGATCTTGGTCGCCGCCGCGAACGTGACGGTCTGCGGAAAGTTGTAGCCCTTCGGATCCTTCCATGGGCCGTAGACCAGATAGCTCAGCACCATCACCGCCACATACACCAGCATCAGGCTGACGAGGATCTCGTTGGCGTTGAAGCGGTCGCGCAGCAGCGCCACGATGCCGGCCCAGACCATGCCGCCGACCACGCCGGCCAGCAGCACCGCGACGACGATCCAGCGCCCGGTGTCGGGACCAGCCTGCATCGCCACGCCGCTGGCGAAGATGGCGCCGATGACGAACTGGCCCTCGGCGCCGATGTTCCACACGTTGGACCGGTAGCAGATCGACAGGCCCAGGCCGATCAGCACCAGCGGCGTCGCCTTGACAGCGATCTCGGTCCACGCGTAGCCGCTCTTGATCGGCTCGACGAAGAACATCTGCAGGCCGCGCAGCGGGTCCTTGCCGAGCAGCGCGAACAGGATGACGCCGATCACCACGGTGATCGCCAGGGCCAGAATCGGCGAGGCGAGCGACATCGCCTTCGACGGCTGCGGCCGTGCTTCGAGCTTAAGCATGGGTCACCTCCTGCGCTACGGCGCCCTTCGGCCAGAGCCCGCTCATCCATTCGCCGATCATCTCGATCGTCGCCTTGGCGGTCGGCACGCTGGGGCTCAGGCGCCCCTGTGCGATCACCACCAGCCGGTCGCTGATCTCGAACAGCTCCTCGAGCTCCTCGCTGACCACCAGCAGCGCGCAGCCGGCGTCGCGCAAGGCGAGCAGCTCGCCGCGGATCTGCGCGGCGGCGCCGACGTCGACGCCCCAGGTCGGCTGCGAGACGATCAGCAGCTTCGGGTTGGCATCGATCTCGCGGCCGACGATGAACTTCTGCAGGTTGCCGCCCGACAGGCTCTTGGCCGCCGCGCCAGCGCCTCCGGCCTTGACGTTGAAGCGGTTGATCAGGTCCTCTGCCAACTTCTGCACCTGCGCCACGCGAAGCCAGCCACTCCTGGACACGTTCTCGGTGCGCGTCAGCAGCGTGTTGTCGGCCAGCGAGAGCGTGGGTACCGCGCCGCGGCCGAGCCGCTCCTCGGGCACGAAGTGCAGGCCGAGCTTGCGCCGGTGCCGCGGCGAGAAGCGCGACACGTCGCTGCCGAACAGGCGGATCGAGTTCGCCGGCGCACGCGGGTCCTCGCCCGACAGCGCGGCCATGAATTCTTGCTGTCCGTTGCCCGAGACACCGGCGACACCGACGATCTCGCCGGCCCGCACATCGAATGCGATGTCGGCCAGCGTGGTGCCGAACTGGTCCTGCTTCGGCAGGCTCAGGCCCTTGACCTCGAGCACCCCCTTGCCGAGCTTCGGTTCGCGGTGCTGCAGTTGCGGCGGCTCGGCGCCGATCATCAGGCGCGACAGGCTGGCGTTGGTCTCCAGCGTCGGGTCGACCTCGCCGGTGACCTTGCCGCCGCGCAGCACGGTGCAGTGGTGGCACAGCGCGCGGATCTCGTCGAGCTTGTGGCTGATGTAGAGGATAGCGCAGCCCTCGCTCGACAACTTGCGCAGCGTGACGAAGAGCTTCTCCACCGCCTGCGGCGTCAGCACCGAGGTCGGCTCGTCGAGGATCAGCAGTTTGGGGTTGGTTAGCAGCGCGCGCACGATCTCCACACGCTGGCGCTCGCCGACCGACAGCGTGTGCACCGGCCGCGCCGGGTCGACGTCGAGGCCATACTCG
>Ga0208423_1000043_pt1 | contig 9822 bp, 10 predicted proteins | sample WestPond_Cattail_FD_185690 | JGI IMG/M metagenome (GOLD analysis project Ga0208423, IMG submission 185690) | Natural and restored wetland microbial communities from the San Francisco Bay, California, USA, that impact long-term carbon... | ecosystem: Environmental > Terrestrial > Soil > Wetlands ...
AGCGACAAGTTGCCGTACGAGCTCGACGAGGCCGCGCGCATCGATGGTGCGTCGCCGCTGCAGCTGTTCCGCCTGGTCTACCTGCCGCTGATGGTGCCGTCGCTGGTAGCGGTGGGCACCTACTCGTTGCTGCTGGCGTGGAACGAGTACCTCTACGCGTTTCTGCTGCTGTCCAACGACACCGACGTCACGCTGTCGGTGGCGCTCGGCAACTTCCTGGCCGCCGACGACTCGCCGTGGGAGCTGCTGATGGCCACCGGCCTCATCTACGCGCTGCCGCCGGCGGCGATCTACTACGCCTTCAAACGCTACATGGTGTCGGGCCTCACGGCCGGCGCGGTCAAATCATGAGCCCCCACGCTCGTCGCTTCGCTCCGTCGCTGCCCCCCGAGGGGGCGCGGTCGAGCTTGGGGCGCCCGGCGCTCGCCCGGCTCGCTAACTAGCATCGCAAATGGCATCCCTCTCGTTCCGCCACATTCAAAAGTCCTTCGGCAAGGTCAAGGTCATCCACGGACTGAGCTTCGACATCGCCAACGGCGAGTTCGTCGTGCTGGTCGGGCCGTCGGGCTGCGGCAAGAGCACGCTGCTGCGCATGCTGGCCGGGCTCGAGGACATCACCGACGGCGAGATTCACATCGACGGCAAGGTCGTCAACGACCTCGAGAGCAAGGACCGTGACATCGCGATGGTGTTTCAGAGCTACGCGCTGTACCCGCACATGACGGTGCGAGAGAACATGGGTTTCTCGCTGCGCCTGCGCAAGGCCGAGACGGCGCTCACCGCGAAGCGGGTCGACGACGCCGCGCGCATCCTCAACCTCGACCCGCTGCTTGACCGTTATCCGCGCGAGCTGTCGGGCGGTCAGCGCCAACGCGTCGCGATGGGCCGTGCGATCGTGCGCGACCCCAAGGTGTTCCTGTTCGACGAGCCACTGTCCAACCTCGACGCCAAGCTGCGCGTGGCGATGCGCGCCGAGATCAAGGCACTGCACCAGCGGCTGAAGACGACGACCGTCTACGTCACGCACGACCAGATCGAGGCGATGACGATGGCCGACCGCATCGTCGTGATGCACGACGGCCTGATCGAGCAGATCGGCACGCCGCTGGAGCTGTTCGATCATCCGGGCAATCTGTTCGTCGCGCAGTTCATCGGCTCGCCGGCGATGAACGTGCTGGCCGGCACGCTGCGCCACGATGGCGACAACGCGTACGTCGAAGCGCTCGGCTCGCGCTGGCCGGTGCCGCGTTCGCTCGGCGGGCGCGACGGCCAGGCGGTGAGCTACGGCATCCGGCCGGGCGACATCACGCTCACGCGCGCCGGCGACGGCATCGCCGCCAGGGTGTTCGTCGTCGAGCCCACCGGTGCCGAGACCGAGGTGCTGCTGAAGGTCGGCGACGCCCAGCTCACGCTGGTGATGCACGGCCGCACCGATGCGCGGCCCGACGACACCGTGGGCCTGACCATCGACGCCGCCAAGGCGCATGTGTTCGACCAGGCCAGCGGCGCCCGCCTGGGGGCGTGAACCCCGTGCGTGCCTCGGTGGTCGTGATGGGCGTCAGCGGCTGCGGCAAGAGCACGGTCGGCCGTGCGTTGGCCGACGCGCTGGGTTCGCCGTACCTGGAGGGCGACGCCTTCCACTCGCCGCACAACGTCGCACGCATGGCGGCCGGTGTCGCGCTGACCGACGACGATCGACAGGGTTGGCTGCGCACGCTGGCCGATCGGCTGGGTGCCGCGCAGCGCGAGGGCAGTGGCATCGTGCTGTCGTGCTCCGCGCTGAAGCGCGGCTACCGCGACTTGCTGCGCTCGCAGGCGCCCGGCCTGCGCTTCGTCCACCTGGCCGGCTCGCCCGAGCTGCTGGCCCAGCGCGTGGCCACGCGCCAGCACGCCTACATGCCGGCGTCGCTGTTGAACAGCCAGCTGGCCGCGCTGGAGCCGCCGGGCGACGACGAGTCCGCGCTGACGCTAGACATCACGCAGTCGCCCGATGCGCTCGTGCAGGTTGCGCGCGAGTGGTTGCAGCGTTCGGATTCGCATGCCGCAGCGCCTCGCTAATCCGGATCCCGGCGTGCCGATCAAGAACGTGCACGGCCACACGGTCGACGCGATCGGCGAGGCCATCGTGGCCGGCCGCTACAAGGTCGGCGAGTCGCTGCCCGCCGAGCCGCTGCTGTGCGAGGCGCTCGGCATCAGCCGCACAGTGGTGCGCGAGTCGGTCAAGTCGCTGATCGCCAAGGGGCTGCTGTCGTCCGGCCCCAGGGTCGGCACGCGCGTGCTGCCGTCGGACAACTGGAACTGGTTCGACCCCGACGTCGTGGCCTGGCATTCGCACGTCGGCCTGTCGCGCGAGTTCCTGCGCGACCTGCAGGAGCTGCGCAGCGTGATCGAGCCGGCCGCCGTGCGCATGGCGGCCGAGCGCGCCACGGCGGCCGACATCGCCGACATCGAGTCGGCCTACGCGGGCATGAAGCAGGCCATCGAGCAAGGCGGCGACTACGTGGCCGCTGACCTGCGCTTTCACCAGGGCCTGTTGCGCGCCGGCGGCAACCGCTGGATGGTGCAGATGAGCAAGGCGATCGGGGCCTTGCTGCGCACGAGTTTCCAGATCTCCACCACGCGGCCCGACGGGCCGGCGTCGTCGCTGCACCTGCACCGCGCGGTGCTCGACGCGGTGATCGCCCGTTCTGCGCCAAAGGCCGAGCGGGCCAGCCGCGTGTTGATCGACAGCGCGCGTGAGGACATCGAGCAGGTGCTCGCCTCGCGCCGCAAGCTGCCGTCGTTGAAGGCGCCGGCGGCGCGGCTGAAGGCGCGCGCCGCGCTGCTGCCGCGCGGCGGCTGAACCACGCCGCCCGCCGCCTCGCGCCGCCGCCACGCTACGATGAAGACGCCGCTGCCGAGCGCCGAGCCGAGCCGGGTGTCGATCGACGACCGCTCGACGATGGTGGCTGGCATCGTCGGCTTCGGCCTGACGATTCCGTGGCTGGCGGGCCTGTACGGCGCGCTGCGACCCGACGACGCCCGGTGGTGGTTCGGTTGCACCGGCTTCATCGCGCTGGCGGCCGCCATCTGGCTGGGCAACCGCTGGCTGCTGTTCAAGCAGCGCGAACACCTGAACTGGTTCGCCAACCCGTGGCGCAAGCTGGCGATGCTGGTCACTGCCAACGTGCTGTACACCGCGCCGCTCACCGCGCTTGGCCTGTGGGCGTGGTTCCGCTTGTCGGGCCAGCCGGTGGACCGGTCGGCGATCGAGCTGGTGGTGCTGATCAACGTGACCTGCGTGCTGTTCGTGACACATGCCTACGAGACGGTGTTCCTGATCCGCGAACGCGAATCGGACCTCACCCGAGTCGAGCGGCTGGAGCGACTGCGCTCGCAGGCGGAACTGGCAGCGCTGAAGGCACAGGTGGATCCGCACTTCCTGTTCAACAGCCTGAACACGCTCGGCCACCTGATCGTGCGCGACCCACCGCGCGGCCGCGAGTTCTGCGACCTGCTGGCCGAGGTCTACCGCTACGTGCTGGCCAGCCGAGACCGCGACCTGGTGCCTCTGGCCGACGAGCTGGCCTTTGTGCGCAGCTACCACCGGCTGCTCGCGCTGCGCTTCGGCGAGGCGGCGGTTCAGCTCGACATCGACGAGGGCGTCGCGGGCCGCGGCGGACTGCTGCCGCCGCTGGCACTGCAGACGCTGCTCGAGAACGCAGTCAAGCACAACCAGACCGGCGACGGCCAGCCGCTGGTGGTGCATATGCAGCGCGACGGCGACCGGCTGTGCGTCGACAACGTCGTGCACGCGCGCAGTAGCCAGCGTCCGTCGCCTGGCCTCGGTCTGCACAACCTGGACGAACGCTGCCGCCTGCTGACCGGCCGCGCGCTCGACGTGCAGCGCGGCACTGACCGCTTCGCGGTGCGGGTGCCGCTGGCGTGGGCGGCTGCGGCGCCATGAAGCTCTTCATCGCCGAGGACGAGCCGCCGGCGCGCGAGCGCCTGATCGAAAGCCTCTCGCGTGTGGCGCCTGAGGCGCAGGTAGTCGGCAGCGCCGCGTCGGTGCACGACACCCGCAGGTGGCTGGCCACGCACGCCGAGCCCGATGTGCTGCTGCTCGACATCCAGCTTGCCGACGGCCTGTCCACCGAGCTGTTCGCCGACGGGGCGCTCGCACTGCCGACGATCTTCACCACCGCCTACGACGAGTTCGCACTCGCCGCGTTCCAGGCGCTGGCGATCGACTACCTGCTCAAGCCGGTCGACGACACGCAGCTCGCGCGCGCCTTTGCCCGCGTGGCCAGCCTGCGCGAGCGCTTCGCCGCCCCGGCGGCGAAGGCGCTGCGCGAGGCGATGCGCAGTGACGGCGCGGCACCGCGCCATCGCCAGCGCTGGGTCGCGCGCCAGGGCGCAGCGTTCATCGCGGTGCCGGTCGAGCAGGTGGCCTACTTCGTGTCGGTCGACAAGCTCAGCTTCGTGGTCACGCGCGACGGCACGCGCCGCCTGCTCGACGAGTCGCTGGCCGACATCGAAGCCGCGCTCGACCCCGAGCACTTCTTTCGCGTCAACCGGCAGATGATCGTCGCCGCCACGGCGATCGCCCGCTTCGCGCCGAGCAGCCGCGGGCGCCTGAGCGCCGAGTTGATCCCGGCCGCCGACGGCGACGTGCAGATCAGCCAGGAGCGAGCCGCGGCGTTCCGCCAGTGGCTGGCGCGCTGAGGCGGTCTCAGTCCGCGAACGACACCCACACCGGCTGGTGGTCGGAGACCTGCGTCGCCGAATCGATCTCGACGCCGCGCACACGATCGGCCAGGTCCGGCGTCGCGAAGACGAAATCGCAGGCGACCGGATCGGGGCTGTAGGTCTTGTCGTGCACGTGGAAGGTCGGCGGTTGCGGACGTTCGCCATGCAGCCGGGCCCAGGTGTCGACGAAGCGCGGCGCCGGATCGTTCGGCGCCGTCATCTGCGCGTACTCGGGGCTCGAGGGGTCGAAATTGAAGTCGCCGGTGACGATGCACTCGGCCGTGTGCCGCTTGGCCTGGAACGGGCCGCCGCTGTCGTCGGGCAGCGGCGGCGCCGCGGCCTGCGCGGCGGCCTGCGCCTGCAGGCGCTTCAACTCCGCCACCTGCGCCAGCCGCATGGTCTGCGAGTAGAACTCCAGGTGCGTGGTCATCACGCGCACAGGCCCGCCGGGCGCCATCAGCGTCGCACAGACCGCGATCCGCGGCATGCTGCGCACACCCGCGTCGGCCGGATAGGGCAATGCGTGGTGCTGCAGCTGCAGCACCGGCAGCCGCGAGGCGATCACGTTGCCGAAGCGGCGGCGACCCGAGCCGTCGTCGGCGAGTTCGTCGACCGCGGCGCCGAAGCAGACCTCGTAGCCCGGCAGCAGCGCGCGCAGCAGGGCCGGCTGGTCGTGCGATGCGTCGCCCTTCAGGCGCGGGTAGTTCACCGCCACCTCCTGCAGGCACAGGACGTCGAAGTCGGCCATCTCGCGCGCGGCGTGCACGATGCGCCCGACGTCGATCCGGCCGTCGAGCCCGCAGAACCACTGCACGTTCCAGGTGATCAGCTCCATCGTGGCGTCCTCACTTGATGCCGGCGCGCATGAACGACTGGACGAACTGGCGCTGGAACAGCACGAAGCCGATCAGCAGCGGCGCCGCGGTCATCAGCGTCGCCGCGGTGATGATCGACCAGTCGATGCCCTGGTCGGTGGCGGCGAACACCTGCAGCCCGACGGTGAGCGGCCGTGCCTCCACCGAGTTGGTCACCACCAGCGGCCACAGGAAGTTGTTCCAGTGGTAGCTCACCGAGACCAGCGCGAAGGCCACGTACACCGGGCGCGCGAGCGGCACGTAGACCCGCCACAAGGTCTGCAGCGCGTTGGCGCCTTCGACGCGCGCGGCTTCGTCGAGCTCGCGCGGCACGCCCATGAAGGTCTGGCGCAGCAGGAAGATCGCGAACGCCGAGGCGAAATACGGCAACCCGATGCCCAGCAGCGTGTCGATCAGCCCGAGCCGCGACAGGCTGCGGTAGTTCTCGACCAGCAGGATGTCCGGCATGATCATCAGCTGCACCAGCACCAGCGCGAACAGGATCCTCTTGCCGGGGAATTCGTAGCGCGCGAAGGCGTAGGCCGCCAGCGTGCACAGCACCAGCTGCGCGGCGAGGATCATCACGACCAGCAGCGCGGTGTTGACGAAGTAGCGCGCGAACGGCGCCGCCGCCCACGCATTGCGGAAGTTCTCCAGCGTCAGCGGCGCGGTCAGCGTGAAGCGCGCCGAGAACTCGCTCGGGTGGAACGCCGTCCAGATGGCGTAGGCCAGCGGCGCGAACCACAGCAGCGCCAGCAGCCAGGCGGCGAGCGTGTCGAGCCAGGTCGGCTCGTTGTAGATCAGGCGCTGGGCGGTCGCGACGGAGTGGCTCATGGCCATCTACTGGTAGTGAGTGCGGCGGTCGAGCACGAAGAACTGCAACAGCGCCACGCTGGCCAGCACCACGAGCAGCACGACGGTGATCGCCGCTGCGTAGCCCGAGTCCCAGAACTTGAATCCCACCTCGTACAGGTGGTAGAGCAGCAGCGCGGTCGCGTTGTCGGGGCCGCCGCGCGTCATCACGAACACGTGGTCGACCATGCGGAACGCGTTGATCACGGCATTGACGCCGACGAACACGGTGGTGGGCATCAGCAGCGGCCACAGCACGCGGCGGAAGAAGAACCAGCGGCCCGCGCCCTCGATCGCCGCCGCCTCGCGCAGGCTCGGGTTGATGCCCTGCAGCGCGGCGAGGTAGAAGATCATGAAGAAGCCCGCTTCCTTCCACACCGCCACCACGGTGATCGCGGCCAGCGCGGTATGCGGGTCGCCGAGCCAGTTGCGCGACGGCAGGCCGAATGCGGCGCCCACTTGCTCGAGCAGGCCGTAGGTGGGCGTGTAGAAGAACAGCCAGATGTTCGCCACCGCGATCATCGGCAGCACCGTGGGTGTGAAGTAGGCCAGCCGCAGGAAGGCCCGCCCCGGCAGGCGCTCGTTGACCCACATCGCCATCACCAGCGCGAGCGCGATCGACAGCGGGATCGTGCCGAGCGCGAACCACAGGTTGTTACGCAGGGCCTGCCAGAAGATCGGGTCCTCGACCAGCTGCACGTAGTTGTCGAGGCCGACGAACACCGCCGCGCGGTTGGGCTTCGGCGTCGACAGGAAGCTGTCGACCACCGTCGCCACCGCCGGGTAGTGGGTGAAGGCCACCAGCAACACCAGCGCCGGCAGCAGCAGCAGGTAGGCGTGGACGGCCTTGGTGTTCACCGCAATGCTTCCACGCGCCGCCTCGCGCTGTCTACTTGTAGCTGCGCAGCAGCCGTTCGGCTTCGCGCTGCGCGTCCTTCATCGCCGCCTCGGGCGTCTTGGCGCCGGTCAGCGCGGCCTGCAGGCCGTCGTTGAGCGCCTTGGTCACACGCTGGTTGTCGTGCGTCGACAGCTCCGCCACCGCGAACGGCAGCTGGTCGCGCGCCACGATCGCTGGCGGGAAGTCGGCCGCGTACTTCTTCATCGCCGGCGTGTCCCACGCGGCCGGCGACACCGCCACGTAGCCGGTGTCGATGCCCCACTGCGCGGCGCGCTCGGGCGTGGTAAGCCAGCGCGCGAACTTGAAGGCCGCCTCCTGCTGCGCCGGCGCGGCCTTCTTGAAGATGAAGAAGTTGCCACCGCCAGTGGGCGAGCCGCGCTTGCGGCCGGCCGGCAGCATGGCGACGCCGAAGTCGAACTTGGCGTTGCTGCGGATGTTGGTCAGGTTGCCGGTGGTGGTCCAGATCATCGCGGCCTTCTTCTCCATGAAGTCCTTCGGTGTCGTGCCCCACTCGACCACGCCGCTCGGGTGCACGCCCTTCTTGGCCAGGTCGACCCAGTAGGCGAGCGCCTCGATCACCTTGGGGTCGTCGTAGCGAACGGCGTTGCCCGCCTCGTTGGCCAGGATCACGTCGTTCTGCGTCGTCAGCCCCTGGAACAGCCAGTACGGGAAGCCGGACGACGGGATCTGCACGCCGTATTGCGTCACCTTGCCCGAGGCGTCCTTCTTCGTCAGCTTGGCCGCCATGTCGGCCATCTCGGTCCAGGTGGCCGGCGCCTTGTTGGGGTCGAGGCCGGCTTCCTTGAACAGCTCCTTGTTCCAGTACAGCACGATGGTCGAGCGCTGGAACGGAACGCCCCAGGTCTTGCCGCCGATCTGCCCGTTGAGCAGGAAGGCCTTGTAGAAGCCGCCGAGCCAGGCCTTGTCTTCCGGCGTCTTCACGAAGTTGTCGATCGGCACCACCGCGTCCTCGTCGATCAGCGTGAAGGTGTCGGTCGACAGCAGCACCGACGCCACTGGCGGCGTGCCGGCCTTGTGCGCGGTGAGTGCCTTGACGATCGTGTCCTGGTAGCTGCCGGCGTAGATCGGTGACACCTTGATCGACGGGTTCTCCTTGTTGAAGTCGGCCGCGTACTGGTCGATCAGCTTGGTGATCGGGCCGCCGACGGCCACCGGAAAGTAGAACGGCACCTCCACCGGCTGTTGCGCGAACGCGCCGCCGGCGGTGACCAGCATCAGGCCAAGGGCCTTCAGGAAATGTCGTCTCATGGTTGCAAGCTCCTGCTCGAAGGTGTGCGGTCGGGGAAGGCAATGTAGTCGGAGTTCAAGGCCAGTCGATGCGCCGCTCGTCGGCGCCGAACCAGTGGCTGTGCGCAGCCTGCCAGCTCAATGTGACGGGTGCGTTGATCGACACCACCGTCTGGCCGACTGCGCGCACGGTGAGCGTCTCGTCGCCGACCGCGCAGCGCACCACGGCGTCGGCGCCCAGGTACTCGACGCTGCGCACCTGCGCCGGCACACCGGCGGCGCCGGCCGGGGCGAGGGCCACGGCCTCGGGGCGCAGGCCGAGCCATGCGGCCGCGGTCGGCGCGCCGAGCGCGGTGGTGCTGCCGCGGATGGCGCCACCGGCCAGCGCCGCCAGGTTCATCGGCGGCGTGCCGATGAAGCGCGCGGCGAACGCGGTGGCCGGCCTTGCGTACAGCTCGCGTGGCGACGCCACCTGCTCGACGCGGCCCTTGTTGAGCAGCACCACGCGGTCGGCCATGCTCATCGCCTCGGCCTGGTCGTGTGTGACGTACACCACCGTGAGCTTCAGCCGCTGCTGCAGTTCGCGCAGCTCGCGGCGCATCTCCTGGCGCAGCTGCGCGTCGAGGTTGGACAGCGGCTCGTCCATCAGGCACACCGGTGCGCGCGACACCAGCGCGCGCGCCAGCGCCACGCGCTGCTGCTGGCCGCCCGACAGCTGCCCCGGCTTGCGCTGCAGCAAGTCGCCCAGGCCCACGAGCTCGGCCACCTCCGCCAGGCGCGTCTGCCGCTCGGCGCGCGGCACCTTGCGGACCTGCAGGCCGAAAGCGATGTTGTCGGCCACCGTCAGGTGCGGAAACAACGCGTAGTTCTGGAACACCATTGCGATGTGGCGCTCGGCCGGCGGCAGCTGCGTGACGTCGCGGCCATCGATCCACACCGTGCCGGCGCTCGGTTGCTCGAGCCCGGCGATCAACCGCAGCGTGGTGCTCTTGCCGCAACCCGACGGGCCCAGCAACACCGTGAAGCTGCCCGACTCGATGTCGAGCGTGGTGTCGGCCAGCGCGGTGGCCGTGTCCCAGCGCTTGCTGACGCCCTGCAGCGCGATCGAGGCCATGTAGAAAGCCGGCGCCGCGCTATCGTGCCCGACGCCGCAGCAGGCTGGCCACCACGGGCCACAGCAATATCAGCAGCGTCGCTGCCGCCAGCCCGCCGGCAATCGGCCGTGTGAAGAAGGCGGCCGGG